>ERZ1106976.639-NODE-639-length-39385-cov-4.966362_pt1 | contig 39385 bp, 34 predicted proteins | sample MGYA00403687_ERZ1106976 | MGnify/ENA primary metagenome ERZ1106976 (study PRJEB35170, sample SAMEA104062446) | human gut metagenome | biome: human gut; feature: human-associated habitat; material: faeces | place: Denmark | collected 2013-02-22 ... | reverse complement strand
TTCCAAATAGCGCCGGATTTCCGGAATGAGAATGTAGTCGCCGATGGATTTCGTTGCCCCGATGCGAAGCAGCGTCTTCGGCTTTTCTGCAAGCAGGCGCGTAAGCTCGGCGTCATTGTATTGCAGGCTGATCGCGTAGCGCTCCAAAATCTCGCCCTGCGGCGTCTTGCGGAGCTTGCGCTCGTCATAGGAAAAGAGCTTCACGCCGTACTGCGCTTCAAGCGCCTGAATCTGCTTGGTGACGGCTGGCTGCGTCAGATGCAGCGCATCCGCCGCGCGGCGGTAATTCATCGTGCTGCACAGGGTAAGAAAGGTTGAAAGCTTCTGGTCCATGGCTCGTCCTCCTGATAAGAAACAGGAATCGTCAAATTCCGTTTTATAATTTTATTTTATCATATTTCTGTGCTATCATAAAGCCGCAAACGGAAAAACACAAGCCTTCAGGAGGAGATTTTCATGAAAACCGTCACAAGACTGCTGCCCGGCTGTGCGCTGGCGCTGGTGATTGCCGCGATTGCGAAGCTGCTGGAATCGCTCGAGGCAAGCGCCGGGCTCCATCTGATCGGCGCGTCCGTCATCGCGCTTTTCATCGGCATGCTCGTCAACCATTTTTACAATAGTGTCGATATCCAGTTCGGAGGAAGTATGAGGATCGAGCATGGCAGCGAGGTACACGTCGCTTCTCTTATGGCTTCTTGCCGCCTCAATCGTCATAAGCTGGGTATTGATATTTGTCATATTAAGCGCTGCGCACTGCACCGGCAGCTTTCCGACGCGAGTGGGATGTACACCTGTTCCGTCAACAAGACAGGGAACCTCCACACACGCCTCCTCCGGAAAATCGGAAATCAAGTGACCTGTATTCAGCACATTCCCTCCGATTTTGTAGGGCGTGCCGGTGACAATCGATTCCATAATATAGGAACCGTATTCACCGCTTCTGTTATGGGGCTTTACGGTGCCCTCCTTAAGCTTCTCATGTTCTTCCTTCCATGCGGCAATCTGATTCACACAGCGGCGCGGATACTCGTCAAGCGGTATATTGTGTCTTTCGATCAGCTCTGGATATTTACTCTTGATAAACCAATTGTTATACTCGGAATTATGCTCGCTGGATTCGGTACAGTAGTATCCGAGGCGGTCTATATAGGTAAATCGGATCTGATCCTTAAATTCCTTATCCGTAAGGAGCTTTTCCTTTGCGCGCCGGCGGATTTCAGGGTATAAATCGTTCCCGTTCTTATCTTTAATTTCAAGAAGCCACGCCATATGATTGATTCCGGCGATAAGCTCCTTTCGTCCTTCTTTATATTCTCCCATTCCGACCTCGTCGAGTACGGTAGAGGAGCAGCACTGAACGGAATGACAGAGTCCTACCGTATGAGGGAAAGCATAACGCTGAATATATCCTGTCAGCATTGCCATAGGGTTGACATAATTCAGAAACCAGGCGTCGGGACAAACCTCGTTCATATCGTCGGCAAAGCCCTCTACAACGGGAATGGTGCGAAGCGCACGCATGATTCCGCCGATTCCGAGTGTATCGGCAATTGTCTGGCGGAGTCCGTATTTTTTCGGTATTTCAAAGTCAATAACGGTGCATGGCTCATAGCCTCCGACCTGGATAGCGTTTACGACAAAATCGGCACCTTTCAGAGCCGCTTTTCGGTTTTCAACTCCGAGATAAGAAGTGATTTTTCCGTGTTTTCCCATCGATTCATTCATTTTTCCGAGGATATCGGCGCTTTCGGAAAGACGAATCGGATCTATATCGTAAAGAGCAAATTCCGAATCGCGGAGCGCCTCACTGCAAAGACAGTCACCGATGATATTGCGGACAAATACAGTACTTCCCGCCCCCATAAATGTGATTTTCATACTAAATCCTTTCTTATACGGCAAATTTGCGGATATCCGCGACGCCGTACGGTTAGCTAATATAATAATATACTCCGAGAGGATTTTTTTCAAGCATCAAATGTTAGTTTTATTTGTCATAATGTTGGATTTTACATTACCCAAACAGTGCGCGGAGAATTTCCTCGGCATCGCCGTCATCGATTACAGCGGGAGAATTTTTATAATTTTTTGCTCCGGACGCCGCTGCTGCCAGCTGTAAAAGTTCCTCCTCGGTAAGAGAAAGATTTATGTCGGAAAGCGCGGGAATCACCTCGGCTATCAGATCCGGGGAAGCTCCGATGTATTCCGCAAAATGTTCAATACGTTCTTTTCCGTAAGGAATTTTCATATTGTATTCGGTATATTTTCCAGTGAAGGCTCCGCAGGCAAAGCCGTGCGGAATCCCATACCGAATTGACAATCCGTAACCAAGAGGATGAGTAAATCCTGTTCCGGTGATCATGATTGCTCTTCCGCCGTATGCGGCGCCCTCAAGCATTGTCAAACGGGTTTCGGAAGACAGTCCGGCAGCGTCGTTTTCGTTCGGAATAAAGTCATTTGAAACGAGTGCCCGCCATATAATACGTCCTCCTTCAAGCGCGTCATGCTCCGATTCCGGCGTGGATTTCGGAGACAGAAAGGATTCGTAGCAATGGCAAAAAGCGTCAATTGCGGTACTTATAGTATAGTTTCTGTTCAGGGTTTTAAGATACCGCGGATCGAGAAAGGCACAGAGAGGAAGCACGGCGGAAGAAGAGAAGGATTTCTTTTTCAAGTCCCCGGTTTCATCTTTTACTGTCATAACGGCAGTAGCGTTTACCTCGCTCCCGGTTCCCGCAGTAAGAGGCACCGTATAAACGGGCAGTGCGTCGGTCACCTTTCCCGGAGCAAGAAGCTCATCGTCGCTGAGCTCGGGAGCCATGGCAAACACCGCCGCTGCCTTCGCCGCATCGAGCGGAGAGCCGCCTCCGATTCCGATAACAAGCTCCGCTCCAAAATCATGTCCCAGCTTACCCGCTTCCCGGCAGGAATCGGAAAGCGGATTCTCCGTTATACCGTTATAAACGATAAATTCAGTTCCTGCCTCGGTGAGTACATCCGTGATATCGGAAAGCGCTCCGCTCTTTGCGGCAGAGCTTTTTCCGGTAACGATAAGGCATTTGGATGGAATCGCCAACGCGGAAAGATTTTCTTTCACACAATTTACGCCTTTGAAGATTGTCGTTTTTTTCATAAACAATGTCCTTTCGGTTGATTATCATGCTTTGATTATATTCCGATATCGAAAAAAAATCAATATTTACATTGAAAAAAGCTTGACAAATACCCATGGGGGGTATATAATGAGAGAGAAAAAGCGAATAATAATCCTGACAGGAGAAAAACGATGGAAAAGAACTGCTGCCGAAAAAAGCTTCGTCCGGAGGAAGAAAAAAAGATGCTGATCAATCGTCTTTGCCGTATGGAAGGTCAAATACGGGGAATACGAAGCATGCTTGAGGGTGACGCTTACTGCATTGATATCATAACTCAGACTACCGCTGTTGTCTCGGCGCTCGGAAGCTTTAACAAAGAGCTTCTTGCCGCGCATATCCGCTCCTGCGTTACTGAAGATATCAAAGACGGCGGAACCGAAAAAACAGACGAGCTGATCGAAATAATAGGAAGACTTGTCAGATAAAAGAATGCTGCTAAAGAATGTGCTAATGTTAAGGAATCATTGAATAAGCCGTCAACAGATCTTTCGGACAGATGGATTGCCCGGCAAGGCAAAAATCATCTCGGAAATCTGCATAGCCGATTGCTTCAGAGATTCCTTAACAGAAGAAAACAGGCTGCCGGCGTTCGGAACAGCCTGTCGTTTTCGATAGGTAAGGGCAACCGCGCAGTGATGACGGTGCAGATGCGCCTTCGGGGCGTCAGCCGTGAATGGTACGGTATCGCCTTGCTTTATTCCTCCGTATTCTCTTCATATTTGTCATGAATGGTTATCCTGTTGAACAGACGGAGCTTTCCGCCTTTGTTGATATAAGAGCTTCCGTTCCACCGCATTACATTGATTGCGGAAACACTTCCGGCATTGACGGTCAGGAGCGCGTCTCCGAGATTATCGGCACCGACATTTACGATGGATACGCCGGAGGCATGATCGGTTTCAATCAGATGTTTTACTCCATAGGCAAAGGTATTGTAAACGACGGTATTTTCCGCATTTTCAAGGCGGATGAAGGTACATTCGCTTCTGGTAATCGGAAAAACAAGCTCGAATATTTTATCTTCCTTAACCCAATTTGTCAGCCCTCTTGACGAGCAGCGGCAAAGCACGGTTCCGTTTTGCAGACATCCCTCGATAACGCCCCCTTCTCCGCCTAAGGAAATTGATTCCTTATAACAGCAGGTAATCAGCTTTTTGATATACGCTTTGTCGCATGAACGGAAATCGATTCCGTAATCGGAGGCGACAAGCGAGCAGTTGATGCAATATACTCCCTCCGCTTCTCCCCGGATAAGATATCCGGTACTTTTGCGGTCGGCGGGAGAATTTGTCACGCATACGATACGAATTCCGGACAATCCGGCGTTTTTCCCCACAAGAGTGATAAGCGCCGGTGCAGAAGCGTCGTATCCGTCTCCGACACCGTAGCGGCAAAGTATAACCGTACCGAGCGCTTTTCCCGACTGATCTCTTGTCGGAACGGAGGAAGCACCTCTCAACTCAACGCCTGCAGGAACCGAAACAGGTTCGGAAAGAGAATATGTTCCCGCAGGAAGATAGACAACGCCTCCCGTTCTCCCCGCTTCATCAAGAACTTTCTGAAGCTCCGCTGATATATCGCCGAGCATACCGGTTTTCAGAGCGGCGACATAGAGCTTTGCCTTTGGTTTTGTATAGCCGACCGAAAGCCGGGGAACCAGCCCCGATACCGGTTGACCGTCGTCGGCAATCTCGCCCTTTCCGGCAGTTTTTCCTTTAAGAGCGACACCGGAAAGCTTAATTATTCCATTTGAATCGTTCCAAATGCTTTCCAGCCGTCCCTCAATTACACCGTCTGCTATGAGCATTCCCCAACGGTCGTCCATAGCTTCGGCGCATATGCCGACGGAGCAGTTTCGGATCGAAATACCGGCAAGAGAGCCCGCAAACTCTATCCGTTTCCCCTTTACGATTTTAATCCCGACAGCGCAGTCGGAGATGTTTAGTCCGGTAAATTCCGTCCATTCAAGATCTCCAAGAACAAGGCCGGTTGTGCTTTTCATGGTATAAGCTTCAAGCTTTGTTTCGGAGGGGGCATTATATTTTTCGCCGGCGGTCAGCCAGTAACCGTTTCCAATATTGATGTTTTTCCAAGTACCCACGTCCGCCTGATTATATACCTGTGCGCCATGGGAGAGAAAAGTTCCGTAAAAGTTTTCCACAGTGAGCATTTCATGCGGATTGCTTTCAAAACAGCAAGCACCTATCCCGCGGTATCCGTTGATGACGGTAACATTTTTTACCGACGCCAGCATATAACTGTCTCCGATTCCGTTTGTATAAAAGGTATAGGGATATCCTTTGATACCGTCAAGACTTTGTTCGGGATAAAACACAGTTAGACCGACCACGCCCGCGCTTCCTCCGATATCGAAAAGCGCCGGCTTTTCAGTACCGGAGGGCTGACAGGCAAGAATCAGCGTACCGTCGGGATAGCTCTCATGCTCCGGCGGACACCAGTCGCCGTGCAGGGTTACAAACGACGGAATTTTCAGTCCTTTTTCCAACCGGTATTGACCGGCCGGAAGATAAACGGTTCCGCCTCCCGCTTTTGCACAGTCGTCAAGCGCCCTTTGAATTGCGTCGGAGGAATCCTTTTTTCCGCTGGAATCCGCGCTGTAAGGGGAATTTGTAACGATATAATCTGCTATTACGATATCGTCAGTCGGGAAAACGGTTTCCATAATAGCGGGGCAACGGATATCGTCAGGTCTCGGTACCGACGGAAAAGAAGAAGATTCTGACGGATCCGACGTTTGATTTCCATCGGTACTCGAGAGCGACTTATCGGCAGTATCTGAGATATCGGGAACAGAGTTTTTTGAGCATCCGCTTATCAGAAAGATAACGGAGAAAAGAAAAAGCCAATATGGTTTCATGTCGGTTTCCTCGCTTGTTTCGTAAAGTGCTTAAGGCAATACCGCTGGATTCTAATGGTGCCGTTGCGCCGCCGGATTTTTCGTCAGACGATATCAATTGAGGAGGCAAGAGTGACTCCTCTGCCGACGAAAGTTGTGAAGTATGACGGAATAGAAGCAAGCAGATATGCCGCCAAGGCGCAAGCCAGAGCCCGCGATATTGCCTTAAGTAATTTAAGTAAAAATATACTTGTATTATATCATTTTTTAACATAAAAAACAAGCCGCACGGTTATACTCTCACAAGGTTTTATAGATAAATTATGCGGTAGCCGATGAAAGGAGCTTCAATGCAACAATACAAAATTACCGGAATGAGCTGTGCCGCTTGTTCCGCTCGGGTAGAAAAGGCGGTATCTGCGGTTCCGGGCGTTACTTCATGCGCAGTCAGCCTGCTTACCAATTCCATGGGAGTAGAAGGGAACGCGGCAGAAGCCGAAATCATTTCTGCCGTAAAAGCCGCCGGCTACGGGGCCGAGAAAAAAGGAGAACGATCCGGCTCTGCTCCTGCTTCAACCGACAGATCGAACGATGAAGATTTGCTTGCCGATACCGAAACACCGAAACTAAAAAAGCGTCTTATATGGTCGCTTGTCTTTTTAGCGGTGTTGATGTATTTTTCCATGGGACATATGGCGGGACTTCCGCTTCCCCATTTTTTTGAAGAAAATCATTTGGCATATGGACTGCTCCAGCTATTGCTGTCGGCGGCAGTTATGGTGATCAATCAGAAATTTTTTATCAGTGGAATCAAGGGCCTGCTTCACCGCTCTCCGAATATGGATACCCTTGTTGCGCTTGGTTCGGGAACTGCCTTTGCCTACAGCACCTATATGCTTTTTGCCATGTCGGAGGCGTATGTCAGAGGAGATATGACTGCCGCAGCGGGATACAGGCATGAGCTTTGGTTTGAATCGGCGGCTATGATACTTGCGCTTATCACAGTTGGAAAAATGCTGGAAGCACGTTCAAAAGGGAGAACCACCGACGCGCTTAAGGGACTGATCAAGCTTGCGCCTAAAACGGCGTCGGTCATAAGAAACGGGACAGAACAGACAGTCCCTGTCTCTGAGGTGAGAGCGGGAGATATTTTCACCGTTCGTCCGGGACAGAGCATACCGGTTGACGGCAGAGTGCTCGAAGGAAGCTCAGCGGTAGATGAATCGGCGCTTACCGGCGAGAGTATCCCTGTCGATAAGGCGGAGGGAGATACGGTATCTGCGGCGACAGTCAATCAAAACGGCTATCTGAGATGCGAAGCGACAAGAGTTGGAGAAGACACGGCGCTTGCACAGATTATAAAGACAGTAAGCGACGCGGCGGCTACAAAAGCGCCGATTGCAAGACTTGCCGACAAGGTTTCCGGTATATTCGTTCCGACAGTTATCGCCATAGCGGCGGTTACCGCCGCCGTATGGCTGATGCTCGGAAAGGACGCCGGATTTGCGCTCGCAAGAGGAATTTCGGTGCTTGTGATAAGCTGTCCCTGCGCTTTAGGTCTTGCAACGCCTGTGGCGGTCATGGTCGGAAGCGGAGTGGGAGCCAGGCATGGCATCCTATTTAAAACCGCCGCTGCACTGGAATCCGCCGGCAGAACCCGCATTGTTGTGCTTGACAAAACCGGAACGGTAACAAAGGGAAAACCTGAGGTTACCGATATTATACCGGCAGAAAACAGCAATGAAACCGAGCTTCTCACACTTGCGGCCTCTCTTGAAAGCAAAAGTGAACATCCGCTTGCTGATGCGGTTATGAAATATTCCGAGACAAAAAAGATATTTCCCGAAGCAGTGAGCAATTTTGCCGCTCTTGCGGGAAACGGTCTTTCCGCGAAGCGAAACGGCCGCTTTGTCTGCGGCGGACATCTTAATTATATTGCGGATCATGCCCCTGTCGGAAAAGATATGAAGCTTGCCGCGGAACGGCTGGCGGAGCAAGGCAAAACGCCGTTGTTTTTTGCCGAAGAAGGAAATTTTCTCGGAATCATAGCGGTAGCCGACGTTATAAAAGAGGAGAGTCCGCAGGCGGTCGGGGAACTCCTTGATATGGGAATGCGCGTCGTTATGCTTACCGGAGACAATGAAAAAACCGCGCGCGCGGTGGCAAATCAGGTCGGCATCAATGAGGTGATTGCCGGTGTTCTCCCCGACGGAAAGGAAAAAGCCGTGGCTTCTCTTTGCTCGGAGGGAAAAACCGCCATGATAGGAGACGGCATTAACGACGCACCTGCCCTCACAAGAGCGGATACCGGAATTGCAATCGGCACCGGAACCGATATTGCCGCTTCCGCTTCCGATGCTGTACTGATGAATAGCCGTTTGACCGATGTTCCGGCTTTGATACGGCTGAGCCGCGCCACACTCAGGAACATCAGGGAAAATCTGTTTTGGGCGTTTATTTATAATATTATTTGTATACCTCTTGCGGCGGGCGTCTTTATTTCCGCTTTCGGTTGGCAGCTGAATCCTATGCTGGGCGCTGCGGCAATGAGTCTGTCGAGCTTTTGTGTTGTAACGAACGCGCTGCGGCTGAATTTTGTTAAGTTATACGGCAAAAATAAAAACGGGGAAAATCCCGTTTCAAAAATAAAGGAGAATGATATCATGGAAAAAACAATGAAAATAGAAGGAATGATGTGCGGTCACTGTGAGGCGAGAGTGAAGAAAACGCTTGAAGGGCTACCCGGCGTTACCTCCGCTGCGGTCAGTCATAAGAAGGGAACCGCCGTTATCAGCATGACGAGGGATATACCCGATTCAGAGCTGAAAAAAGCTGTCGAGGAACAGGGCTATACTGTTAAGGGATAAGAAAACCATACAGATATCCATTATATGACAAATTCGGGCGAAATGACGATAGTTTTCTTTTGCTACGATTCGGTCGGTTTTACCTGATATATATTGGAACTGTTACTGTATCAGCAAATAACAGTGTTCACCGGCGATATCTGCTGTCAAGGGGCGTCTTATTAACACGAGACGCCCCCTGCTCAGCTTGTAAGGGCAGATACCGCCGGACCGGAAGCCTTTCATAAACGGAAAGCTCAAAAGTGTCCTGTAATCACGAGGCAATACCGCACAATGATGGTTATACAGATGGCGCCGCCAAATTTTTCGTCAGACAATACCAATTGAGAAGGCAAGAGTGACTTCCTCTGCCGACAAAATTTCTGATGTTTGACGAAAAAATACAATCAAACACAATCAAACGCGCAGCAAAGACGATAGCCGTGCCCCAGAGATGTGGCCATAATACGGCGATATCCGTTCTGGCTGCTGTATCTTCAAGTAATACAACAGCACTTCTGTTATTCTTCTTTTCCGTACCGCACACCCCGCCTTTTTGTTCAACGGGAAAGTCTTTTTCGAGCTACCGCCCAAGCGTGTAATTCTCCATGAAAATGCCTTCTCTTCCGAGATTTCCATACCACCGATTCGGAGAGATTCGGGAAAAGAAGCGCCTTTCGGATTCTACCGAAAAATGTTCCCTGCAAAAGCGGTTCTGGACATATCCGTTCTGCTTTTTTCATTCGGCAAAGTAGGAAAATGAATAACAAATGAAGTCAACACAATCGATTGCAATTCTGCGGGAAACCGTTTTAGAAGATCTCTATAATGCAGTATACATAGACGGCAAAGCGATTTTTCGTCAGTCTAAACAAAAATTCCGCAACAGAGTAACCATCTGTCAAGAATTTTTGTGACGAATGATAGAAAACAGATCGAGTTGGTTTTGGTCAGTGAATTTTTAGAGGTACCCTTTATCTATAATTTTACGTTAAGCGATATTCTACCGCCATTTCGGCAAAGGATTTGCCTTAAAAGCAGCGCGGCTTTGAAAACAAAGTAGAACCTCGCGAAATAAAAGGATGGTTCGAAAAACAAATCAGATCGAAGAAAGCAAGTCGTATAATACGTCTTTTATAGAGTCCGGCATTACTTCTCCGGCAACAAGCATATTGAAAATTCGGATCGCCGTTTCTTCATCCGAAGATATATCGTAAATGAAATTTTTATCAACCATATCGTCCTTATCGAACGAAAGACATAGCAAAGAATATACATTATTATTATTATTTTTGTTGTCCATGCTGTGACGATTAGACTTTAGTAAGCCGTACTCCACCTTTGGAAGATTGCCGCATACGGAAATCGATGTTTCGGATATAAATTCCATATAACGCTCCTAATATTGTAATATCTAAACAATTCTATTATACCATACATTAAAGAATATGTAAACAGAATATTATTTTATCCCCCAACGGATACGATCTTTCGCAAACAAAAACATCTTAGCACGATATCTCGAAAAAATGGACATTTTTGTTAATTTATGCAATATATTTTATTAAATTAAAATTTATTTTGGAAAATGAATCAAAAAACATCTGCCATTTATCGAATAATGAATATTATATGTATATTATTGATAAAAATGTAACTATATACAAAAATATAGGCATATGACGGATACAATAATGGATTTTTGCATATTGATAACAAAAAATCAACATAAATATTTTAAAAAACAAGTTAAATTTCATTAAATATATACACATATATGTAGTATAATAATTGATTAAATATCTATATATTGTGTTAAAAATATTTTTTGCGGGTGTTATAGTCTCAGTTTATAACATGAACTCCGCTTAGATTTCTGTTATTAGGCCGTAAACCGAACACTGCTTGAGACAATAAAGAGTCACAATGGCGGCCAGTTTTTATATAGAACTTCTATAGGGCTTCCCCATCATTTGGCAATAATAGACTTTACAACAACCAAACGCCGATACGTCTTATCCTCCTGCACCTTTTGGTAAAAACACTACGGAATATCGTCAGTCAACAGAATGATTTTTTACAAAATATAGTCTATGATGCAGTGTACCAATGAACACACAAGCCGTACCATTGATAGCAGAAATATGATTAAGGCAATCCGTCGGATTCACGGCTTGCGCCTTGATAATAGCAGCAGGACAATTTTTCATCATACTTCAGGGCACCTCTAAAAAATCACTGCCCAAATCCGGCTCGATCTGTTTTCTGTCATTTGTCACAAGCTTTGTCGCCAGAGAAGTTGTCTTGCCCCTCACAATTGGTATTGTTTGGCGAAAAATGCGACTGCGCATTTGTATCGTCAAAGCCCGGCAGCATTGCCCTAATATTTCAATGTTTTTTAGCGATGCCGGCCAATACTTCCCGAAAGATCGTTAAACGATTTATTCAGTCATTCCTTAATCGTCATTTCACCTTTAACTGCTATACTCATTTTCTTCTCAGAGAATCTTTATTTTAAAGATGAAGGACAGTTTTTCCCAATTTATTACATTTAAAATTTATAATGGCATTAGTTTTGTAAATGTATATTAATTATTTCAGTTTACTTTTTAAAAATTTATTTAGTATTTTAATAAAATATCTATTGAAATTTTTTATTAATTGATATATAATATTATTAATAACAAAGTAGGAGAAATCATGAAAAAACAATCATTCTTGACGCTCTGAAAAAGCTCGGAAATCATCCTACCCCCGCCATGGTATACGAGGAAATACATCCTCGATATCCGACGATCAGTCAGGCTACGGTATTCAGAGTTCTCGCCAGTGAATGCAGTGAAGGAAATGCACAGCGCGTTTACACGCCCGGCTCTACTGCAAGATACGAGTACGGCGTCCGTCCTCATTGGCATATTTGCTGCCGGATGTGCGGGAAGATTGCCGACGTCGATCTCGCTCTTCCTGAAAACCTGACGGAGCTTCTTAAATGCGGCGAGGATTTCTCCGTCGAAAAATATTTTATTGAATTTATCGGTTTGTGTCCGGAATGCCGGAAGCATGCTGAGACACCCGATGAAAATAAATAACCATTTTTATTAAAAAGAGAGGTATTTGATATGAAATTTGTATGTACTGTTTGCGGTTATGTTTATGAAGGCGACGCTGCTCCTGAAAAATGTCCTGTATGTAAGGCTCCTGCATCCAAGTTCAAGGCTATGGACGAAGGCATGACATGGGCTGCTGAGCACGTTGTAGGCGTTGCCAAAGGCGTTTCCGAGGATATTCTCACCGATCTCCGCGCCAATTTCATGGGAGAGTGCACAGAGGTAGGTATGTATCTCGCTATGGCAAGAGTAGCTCACAGAGAAGGCTATCCTGAAATCGGACTTTATTGGGAAAAAGCAGCACTTGAAGAAGCTGAACATGCCGCAAAATTTGCCGAGCTTCTCGGTGAGGTTGTTACCGATTCTACAAAGAAGAATCTTGAAATGAGAGTAGAAGCTGAAAACGGCGCTACCGCCGGAAAATTCGATCTTGCAAAACGCGCTAAGGAAGCCAACCTCGACGCTATCCATGACACCGTACATGAAATGGCACGCGATGAAGCAAGACACGGCAAGGCATTTGCAGGACTTCTCAAGAGGTATTTTGGTTGATTTATGGTAGACTTTAAAGATAAAATCGATGAAATCGTTGATAAAATACAAAACGATAAATCTCTGAAGGCTAAATTTGAGAAGGATCCTGTATCTGCCATAGAAGAAATCATCGGCGTGGATCTTCCGAACGACAAAATAAATCAGCTTGTCGAAGGAATCAAAGCAAAGCTTACTTTGAATTCAGTCGGCAGCAAGCTCGGCGATCTTTTTGGAAAAAAGTGATATTAACATAGGAGAATTAAACCTTGGAATACTTACCCAACGAAGAAATTTGCCATTGTAAGCACGTTACACTCGCTGATATCGACAGGGCTCTTCATTCCCACAACAAGCTTGAAGATGTCGAAGCGGAATTCCGGCAGGTTCAGCTTATAACAGACTGTTCTACCGGATGTGGCGGCTGTCACGATAAGATAATGGACATTATCTCGTCCATTATCAGCGGCTGATTTTAACTTGACATTCAGAAAAGGATATGTTATGATTAGACATATCCTTTTTTATATTAAATATTAGCGTTCAAAATTAACCTTACCGGGGGGTCTTTTCCATGAACCGAATCATAACCTACCAAAATCTAAACCAATTTACCTACTCCAACGATCGACTCATCATCGGTAAAATCAACGGGCTCGTTATCGATTTTATCGGACTCGGCGGTCAAAATATGCTGAGCGACAATGAGACCGGAAAAAAATTAGCCGAAAAAAATATCCTATATATGATGCCTTATCTGAATCCCTGGAATTGGATGAATCGGCAAGCAGTCTCAATAACCGATGAGCTCATTGACGTCCTGTTCGAGCACTACACCCTGCCCGACTCTCTCCCCATTGTCAGCAGCGGCGGAAGCATGGGAGGGCAATCCGCCATTGTTTATTGCCGATATGCTAAGCGCACCCCTGTAGCCTGTGTCGCAAACTGCCCCGTATGCGATATGCCTTATCATTTTACCGAGCGTCCCGATCTTCCGAGAACAATGTACTCTGCGTTTTATAATGAGCAAGGAGAATTAAACGAGGTACTTAAGAAATATTCTCCCCTGCATCTTGCTCCCGAAATGCCGGATATCGACTATTATATATTCCATTGCGGCGGCGACCAGGCAGTCAACAAAGAAAAGCATTCGGACAAATTTGTCGCAGCAATGAAAGCTCGCAAAGTTACTTATTATGAAATACCGGACCGAGGTCACTGTGATCTCGGAGAAGATATGGCAAAGCTTTATCATGAAAAGCTGACAGAATCAATTTTTAAATAAACTTTTATGCCAAAAATTTAAATATTTATCCCGCCGGCGACAGAAAAAAACATTTTTCTGCGGCGGGATTCTTGTAATTTTGGATTTCCTTTATGATATAGTATAGAAAAAGCCACGAAAAGCTTCGGAAAATAACCGGAAATATCCGGATATTTTCAAATTCTATCAAGGCAACACCGCAAAATGCACGGTAAACGTCTATGTTGCGCATTTGCTTGCATCTTTTCCGTCATACTTCACAAATTCTTAAGCAGAAGAGTCATGCCTCCTTAATTTGTATTGTCTGACGAAAAATCCGGCGGCGCAACTGCACAACAATCATTGTGCGATGTTGCCTAAAAATTCAAAAGGAAGAACCCAAAATGACCGGAACAGAATTTTTTAAAAAAGCCTTTGCATCCCCTGAAAAAAAGACGAAAGCGGAAATATTCGGTAAGATACATATGCTCCCGATAGGAAATATCTATCCTAATTCGGCGCAACCGAGAAAAAATTTTGACGATGAAAGAATAATGAAGCTCGCAGAGAGTGTTATTCGGTATGGAATTTTGCAGCCGCTTACCGTGCGCTTTGCGGCAGATCCGCGCATATACTCCGAAAAGGATAGTCTTAAAGCCTACAGCTATGAGCTTATCGCGGGAGAGCGCAGACTCCGTGCCGCAAAAATTGCCGGATTTACCGAGGTCCCCTGTATCATTACCGAAGCAGACGGAAGACGTGCCGCGGAGCTGGCAATCATCGAAAATCTTCAGCGAGAGGATCTTAATATTTTTGAACAGGCAAGCGCAATAGGATCTCTTATAGACATATACGGTCTGACACAGGAGCAAACAGCAAAAGCGCTTGGTTTAAGCCAATCTTCCATAGCAAATAAGCTGCGGCTTCTGAAGCTTACACCGCCCGAGCGGAAGATCATTATTGACGGTTCTCTTACAGAACGGCATGCGAGAGCTTTGCTGAAGCTCTCGGATTCCGATATCCGTCTTTCCGTTCTGGAAACAATTATCAAAAAAGAATTAAACGTCGCAGACAGCGAAGCACTTATCGATAAATATCTTTGCAACAGCGAAAATCCCTATGCGGTCAAAAAAAGGAAGACCGTAATAAAGGACATCCGAATTTTTTATAATACAATCGATCGAGCAATCGATACCATGGAGAAAGCAGGCGTCGATGTAGCAAAAGAAAAACGCGAAAACGAAGATACTGTTGAATTTGTTATTAAGATAAACAAACGATATGAACCGGCATAATATATTTCTTTTCAGTTTGCTCGCTGCCGAAAAATTTGTTTCACGTAAAACAAAACCATATCTGGTTTAATGCAATCTCGCAGCCGAGGTAAATTCTTAGCTTTTTTAAGAAAGAATTATTGGAAAATGTTTCACGTGAAACAAACTCAGGTTCAAAAAAAGTTCCCCGATTTTCGCCTGCCAAGTTGTTCCCCGTTATGTACCCACATAAATCTTTTTGAATTTTACGATTATATAATTACCGCTGAACAGCCAAAAACCGTTATAAAATAAAGCCAATTTTTTGGTGGTTTGGGTTGTTTATGTGCAAGGGTTTTACGCAGAAATGTGTAAAGCCCTTGCGCTTACGAATGGGCAACCGCATTCTGCAAGGCAGACGACATCAATGGGAATGAGCGCCAAAGCAACCTGTTTCGGCGGCACAGAATGAACAACTCCTGTTCGTCCTGCGCTAACTGCGAACGCATTCGTAGTTATTCAGCAGACATATAATAGAGGCTTATTATTTTCTTGAAAAAATCCTTAATAAATGAGATTTGAACTGCGCTCAGCTTAACTGTAACTGCATCCCCAAAATGTTTCACGTGAAACATTTTTTCATTTTTCGTCATTCGTATTATTTCTTTCAAGCTATTGACTTTTCAGACTCAAATTGATATAATATAAAGTATTATCAATCGATATTCAGGAGAATTTCCGTGGGAAAAATAATTGTTTTTGCCAATCAGAAGGGCGGAGTCGGAAAAACAACCTCTGCTGTCAATGTGGCTGCCTCCGTCGGCGCAAAAGGTAAGCGCGTCCTGCTTGTTGATCTCGATCCACAGGGCAACACCTCCAGCGGCGTCGGCATAAATAAAAAGAACATGAAGCTCTCGACCTACGATGTACTTATAGGCAGGAGCAGCGCCGAGGCATGCATCGTCGATACCGAATATAAAAATCTCGCCGTCATGCCGTCAAATATTTCTCTCGCCGGCGCGGAATTCGAGCTTGTAAGCTGTGACAAAAGAGAGCACCGATTAAAAAACGCTCTTGCGCTTGTCCGTGATAATTATGATTACATCTTTATAGACTGTCCTCCTTCCCTCGGCATTCTTACGGTGAACGCTCTTGCGGCAAGTGACGGTGTCATCGTTCCGATGCAATGCGAATATTATTCACTTGAAGGGCTTTCTCAGCTTATGTCAACCATAAAAACCTGCAAGAGGCTTTACAATCCGGAACTACAGATTCTCGGTATACTGATTACCATGTATAACGGCAGACTGAATCTATCCATGCAGGTAATGGACGAGCTTAAAAAATATTATGCGGGAAAACTCTTTAAAACCACTATTTTAAGAAATGTAAGGCTCAGCGAAGCACCAAGCTATGGTATGCCGATTATCTATTATGATAAACATAGTAAGGGAGCGGAAGCCTATAATGATGTTTCAGAAGAAATTATAGAAAGAATATAGCCCTTCCCTCACTTCTTTAAGGCAGCACCGCCCGGTTTACGGCTTGCACCTTGACGGCACATTTTCCTGTTCCGCCGCACTTCCAAATTTCGTCGGCAGAGGAACTGCTTATGTTTCCTCAATGTGTGTCGTTTGACGAAAATATGACTTCGCAGATCTACCGTTGGAACCTACGGTATTGCCTTAAATCTCAATAAGGAGTTTTCACTTAATCAATGGCTAATCTTGTAATTATTGAATCACCGTACAAAGCTCCCACGATAAAAAATTATCTGGGTTCAAATTATAAGGTCGTCGCCTCCAAGGGACATTTGCGCGATCTTCCCAAAAGTACGCTCGGTGTTGACATAGAGAACGGCTTCGAAGCCCATTATATCAATATCAGGGGTAAGGGCGATATTATCAAAGAGCTTAAAAAGGAGGCAAAAAACGCTTCCAAAATTTATTTTGCAACCGACCCAGACCGTGAGGGAGAGGCAATTTCATGGCATCTTGCCAATGTACTCGGCATACCGATCGAACAAACAAAACGCATAACCTTCAATGAGCTTACCAAAACGGCGATTAAAAACTCGATAAAAGAACCGCGCAATATCGACATAGAGCTTGTTAATTCCCAGCAGGCAAGACGGATTCTTGATCGAATCGTGGGCTATAAGCTTTCTCCGTTTCTATGGAAGACCGTGCGTTCGGGGCTTTCTGCCGGACGTGTGCAGTCCGTTGCCGCAAGAATTATCGTAGAGCGCGAGCGGGAGATCAGAGCCTTTATTCCCGAGGAATATTGGACGGTAGATGCGACGCTTGAAAATCAGAGAGGAGAATATCTTTCTGCTCATTTCTTCGGAGCAAACGGAGAAAAACTGGAAATAAAGGATAAAGCCTCTGCTGAAAGAATCGTCGGAGCGGTATCGGGGAAGCCCTTTACTGTAGTTTCCCTTAAAAAAGCGGTCAGGACACGCAATCCTGCTCCTCCCTTTACCACCTCCACTATGCAGCAGGAGGCTTCCAAAAAGCTCGGATTTCAGTCTCAGCGGATTATGAAGGTTGCGCAGGAGCTTTACGAGGGTATCAATCTCGGTTCGGCAAACGGCGGCGTTCAGGGACTTATTACCTATATGAGAACCGACTCTCTTCGTATTTCATCAGAGGCAAGCGCTGCTGCGAAAGAATATATTTGCGGAAAATACGGGGACAGATACTATCCTGAGGTTGCCAGAGCATATAAATCAAAGGCGAATGCACAGGACGCCCATGAAGCTATTCGCCCATCCAATCTGAAATTCGATCCCGATTCCATCAAAAAACAGCTTACCTCCGATCAGTATAAGCTGTATAAGCTGATATGGAATCGTTTTATTGCAAGTCAGATGGCGTCTGCCGAGCTTGATACGGTAAGCGCCGAGCTTGATGCAGGAGGTTATTCTTTCCGTGCTTCCGGTTCCGTTATCCGCTTTCAGGGCTATATGACTGTTTATGATTACGGCGAAGAGGGAGATGAGAGTGACAATAAAAAGGTGAAGCTGCCGGAGCTTTCCGAGGGAGAAGCGCTTCGCTGTGAAAAGCTGATTCCCGAGCAGCATTTTACGGAGCCTCCGGCAAGATATAATGAAGGGTCGCTTGTCAAATTTCTTGAGGAAAAGGGGATAGGTAGACCGAGTACCTTTGCGACGATCATTAGTACCATCATTTCAAGAGGATATGTAGAGCGGGACGGAAAAATACTGAAGCCGACGCCGCTCGGAGAGCTTACGACTGATATGATGAAGAAATATTTCCCGGATATCGTCGATTATGCTTTTACTGCGCAGATGGAAGATGAGCTTGACAGTATAGCGAACGGAAGCGTCGATATGAAAACGGTTCTTGAACAGTTTTACGGCGATTTTGAAAAGGATCTCGATAATGCCGAAAAAACGGTATCAAAGGAGGATATTGTCGTTCCCGAACAGGAGACGGATATTACCTGCGAAAAATGCGGAGCAAGAATGGTTGTGAAGCAGGGACGTTTCGGAAAATTTGCCGCCTGTCCGAATTATCCCGAATGTAAAAACACCAAGCCGATCGGAAAAGACGGGAAAGTTATTGAAAAGGACGAAACGCCTCCCGAAAAAACCGGAGAGATATGCAGTCTCTGCGGCGGAGAAATGCTGAAGCGCCACGGACGGTACGGCGATTTCATCGCCTGCTCCAATTATCCGAAATGCAAGAATACCAGACAGATTTTAAAGACCATCGGAGTTGCATGCCCAAAGTGCGGCGCGCAGCTTGCGGTCAGAACAGGAAAAAAACGCAGTGTTTTCTATTCCTGCGAGAGACATCCTGATTGTGATTTTGTTTCATGGGATATGCCGACGAATGAAAAATGTCCCGTTTGCGGGAATATGCTGTATGTCAAAAAAGGCAAAAAGCAGCTGATATGTCATGAAAAGGAGTGCGGATTCAAAAAGGATCTGCCTGAAAACGGGAATGAGCAGAGCTGATTATATAACGGTAATCGGCGCGGGACTCGCCGGTTCGGAAGCGGCTTGGCAGGCCGCGGAAGCAGGGGTTCGTGTGAAGCTGTTTGAAATGAAGCCGAAAAAGTATACTCCTGCTCATAAGTATGAAGGCTTTGCTGAACTTGTATGTTCCAATTCGCTGCGTTCTGCTCAATTTACGAATGCGATCGGTCTTTTAAAGGAAGAGCTTCGCCGTCTCGGATCCCTGATTATGGAGGCTGCGGATAACAACGCTGTACCGGCAGGCGCCGCCCTTGCTGTGGATAGATATGCGTTTTCAGACTATATTACCAAGAAGCTTCGTTCTCATCCGCGTATTGAGATTATATCGGAGGAAATGACGGACATTCCCGGAGGAATTACGGTTGTGGCGAGCGGTCCGCTCACCTCAGGCGCTCTTGCGGATCGGATAAGAGAATATCTCGGAGAGGGTTATCTCAGCTTCTTTGACGCAGCGGCACCTATTGTGGATTTTAGCACCGTCGATATGAGTAAGGCATATTTTGCGTCGAGATACGGCAAGGGCGAAGCATCATATATAAACTGTCCGATGGAAAGGGACGATTACGAACGCTTTTATGAAGCGCTTATTACGGCGGAAGAGGCGCAGCTTAAGGATTTTGACCGTGAGCTTCAGAAGGAGCTTAAGGTTTTTGAAGGCTGCATGCCGGTTGAGATTATGGCCAAAAGAGGTCATGATACGCTTCTTTACGGTCCGCTCAAGCCTGTCGGGCTTCCTTATCCCGGAACAGACAGAGAGCCGTATGCCGTCATTCAGCTTCGTGCCGAAAATTCGGCGGGGACAATGTATAATCTTGTCGGCTTTCAGACGCATCTTACTTTTGAGGCGCAGAGACGCGTTTTCAGAATGATCCCCGGTCTTGAGAATGCCGAATTTCTGCGATATGGCGTTATGCACAGAAATACCTACCTCAATTCACCGAAGCTTCTTGCGGGAGATTATTCGCTGAAATCCTGCCCCGATGTTTTTTTTGCCGGACAGATGACGGGGGTGGAGGGGTATATAGAATCGGCATCCTCAGGCTGGCTTGCGGGAATTAATGCGGCAAAAAGAGCAAGAGGGGAATCCCCTTTTATACCGGAAAAAATCAGTGTGATCGGAGCGCTTTCCGGTTATATTTCGGACAGAACGGTTACCGCTTTTCAGCCGATGAACGCAAATTTCGGGATAGTAGAGCCTCTCGGCTACAGAATAAAGGGAGGCAAGACTGCAAAAAACGAGGCGCTTGCAAGGCGCTCGCTTGATTATATCGATTCGCTAAAGAAGACGGTATGCGGAAACTGTCGTACCGCGGTAAGCATAGAATAAGTGCTAAATTATAACGAATATATGGTTTTCGGCGCTCTTTTATAAAATCTGAACGGTTCGGATAGTGATGTCCGAAGTCAAAATAAGACAGCTACAAAAGGAAAAAACATATGAAAATTCTGATAGATATCATGAGCGGAGACAAAGCACCGCTGGAACAGCTTTGCGGAGCAGTGCAGGCAGCGGTGGAAACTCCTTCCGTATCTTTTGCTTTTATCGGAAACGAAGATATTATTCGTGCCGTTGCAACGGCAAGAGGGTTGAATGTTGATCTGCCCAATATAGAGCTTGTTCATACCTCTGAGGTTGTAACGATGGAGGACGCTCCGCTCAGCGTAGTGCGGGAAAAAAAGGATTCTTCGATGGGAACGGGACTTAAAATGCTTGCGGAGGGGAACGGCGATGCTTTTGTAAGCGCCGGAAACACCGGGGCGCTCCATGCGGGTTCCACTCTTATCGTAAGACGAATAAAGGGAATACAAAAATCAGCTATCGCAACGGTTTTGCCCTATCAGAATCCAACTCTTCTTATCGACAGCGGAGCCAATATCGAAATCTTTCCTGAGACATATGTTCAGTTTGCAAAAATGGGAAGTATTTATATGAACAAAATACTGCATGTGGATAATCCGCGAATAGGACTTCTCAATATCGGCGCGGAGCGTGCAAAGGGGACTAAAACCGTTGTGGAAGCGTATCCCTTGCTTGAAGAAGCTCCCGGTATCAATTTTATCGGTAATGTTGAGGGAAAGGAGCTTCCGATGGGAGCTTGCGATGTGCTTGTCTGCGATGGCTTTACCGGAAATATCGTATTGAAGCTGACAGAAGGCTGTGCTGCTTATTTGATGAAAAAGCTTAAGGATGTTTTCAACGAAAATCCTGTCACAAAAGTATCGGCACTCGGCGTAAAGAACGGTTTAAAGCGGATGAAAAAGGACTTTGATGCTTCCGAGTACGGAGGCGCACCGATACTCGGCTTATCCAAAACCGTTATAAAAGCACACGGGGGTTCGGACGCTACGGCAATCAGAAATGCCGTACGTCAAGCTATTAGCTGTGTGGAAAACAATGTTATTTATGAAATCGCGAAGCTGGTCGTGCCAGAGCTTATACCGCGTGAAAAGGACGGTATCTGAGAAAAAGCTGAACTGCCGTGCGCGATGTTTTCACGCTGAAAAGGGGTAGGAAGCGCACGGATGCGTTTTTGAAAACAAGCTTTCAGCAGGAAAGGAATGGTTACAGAAATGAACAGGCAATATCCGTTTCCGACGGAAGGGCTTGAAAAGAAAATCAAATATACTTTTTCGGATAAAAAAAAGCTGGAGTTGGCGCTGACACATTCCTCCTATTCAAACGAGATGAAGGCAAAGGATATACAAACGGACAGCAACGAACGTCTTGAATTTCTTGGAGATTCCGTGCTGTCGTTTGTTACAAGCGAATATCTCTTTTCGGAGTTTTCTCGGCTCCCGGAGGGGGATTTGTCGAGAATCAGGGCGAGCGCGGTTTGTGAAAAGACGCTTCATAAGCTTGCTTCCGCAATAAATCTGGGAGATTATCTCCTTTTGGGACATGGGGAGGAGAATACAAACGGAAGAAATCGCCCTTCCATCTTAGCCGACGCCTTCGAGGCACTGCTTGCGGCAATGTATCTTGACGGAGGAATCGGACCTGTGAAAGCCTTTCTGCTTCCCCGTATCGTTGCGGAGGTTTCTGCGATTATGAGAACGGGAAAGGATTTTGATTACAAAACCTCTCTGCAGCAGGTGATACAGCAGGAAAAAGGAGATATTCTTGAATATATTACCGTGAATGAGACGGGACCGGCTCATATGAGGGAATTTACCGTCGAAGCGAGGCTCAACGGCAATATTATCGGAAGAGGTGTCGGTACGACAAAGCGAGCCGCCGAGCAAAGTGCCGCTAAGGAAGCCTTGTCCCTCTTCGGAATCTGAGGCGGTATATGAAAAAAAGGCATGTTAACATTCCGGTTTTTATACCGCATCTCGGCTGTCCCAACGACTGTGTTTTCTGTAATCAGCGCAGTATTTCGGGGAAGCGTTCATTTGACGAGAGCGCCGTCAGAACCGAGATAGAAACGGCGCTTTCGACTGTCAGCGAGAATTGTGAAGCCGAAATTGCTTTTTTCGGAGGAAGCTTTACCGGTATCGACAGAGGACTTATGATACGATTGCTCGACACCGCTCAGAATTATGTTGACTGCGGGAGAGTCACTTCAATCCGTCTTTCCACTCGTCCCGATTATATCAATGATGACATTCTGACGCTTCTCTCCCGATACGGTGTAAAGGATATAGAACTCGGTATACAGAGCATGAATGACAGTGTGCTGTCTGCTTCCAAGCGGGGACATACGGCGGCGGATTCGGAAAGAGCCTGTCGGTTGGTAAAAAGCTATGGTTTTTCCCTTGTGGGGCAGATGATGACGGGGCTTCCTCTGTCAACTCCCGGCACGGAAATGGATACTGCCGAAAAAATCTGCCGGCTCGGTGCGGACGGAGCGAGAATCTATCCGACAATGGTTTTCAGAGGAACCGAGCTTGAGCGTATGGCGCTTGATGGAAGCTATACGCCTCCGAAGCTGGAGGATGCGGTTTCAAGAGCTGCCGGCGCGCTTGAGGTATTTGTCGGACGCGGTGTGCCGGTAATCAGAATAGGACTTCATTCCGGTGAGACGCTTTATTCCGAGGAGGGAATCTCATTCGGCGCCTATCATCCGGCAATGGGGGAGCTTGTTGAGGGAGAACTCTATTTTATGACGGTAAGAAAAGCACTTTTGCCTGTGTCCGACTCGGTGAGAGGGAGAGCGGCAGCCGTTTCGGTCCCTGTCGGCGAGCTTTCGAAAGCAATCGGACAAAAGGGACGCAACCGAAGCAGATTGATACGGGAGTTTGCTCTTGCCGGCATGCTCTTCCGCGAGAAGAACGGACTTCCGAAATATCGCTGTGAACTTAACATCGTCTGAGTTTTTCTTTTTTTATTGGGAATACAGTGACAAAATTATCTTGTTGTGATATAATAAAGCTTATATTGATTAAAATTTGCTGTTTGCAAAAGTCAGCAAATAAAATTGTATTTCGTTTTTTCAGCGGATTCTCCGATGAAAAAACACCTGTAAGATGGGCAGAGCAGCCCGCGCGCCGAGAGGAAAAGTTCAAAATCCGTGATTTGGATCGCTCAATAAGCGTGCTGTGTAAATCTGCCGCAGAGTAATCGATTGTAAAACGGAGTTTTATAATCGCCTGATTAAAATTGTAAAGGAGTATCCGTTTTGAGGCTAAAGGCGCTTGAAATGCAGGGATTTAAATCCTTTCCGGATAAAACAGTTCTCAGCTTCGATCAGGGGATCACCGTGGTGGTCGGACCGAACGGAAGCGGAAAATCCAATATAACCGATGCCGTCAGGTGGGTACTCGGAGAGATGTCAACGAAAAACATCCGGGGTTCCAAGATGGAGGATGTCATTTTCGGCGGCTCGGACAACCGCAGACCTATGGGGTATGCGGAGGTTTCGTTGGTGATAGACAATACCTGCGGAACCGGAAAGCTGGAAAGCGAATATGATGAGGTTACTGTCACAAGACGTTATTACAGAGGCGGCGACAGTGAATATCTGATAAACGGGCATACTGTCAGACTTCGCGATATCGCGGAGCTGTTCATGAATACAGGCGTCGGAAAGACCGGCTATTCCAATATCGGTCAGGGAAAGATAGCCGAGATTATCTCTCAAAAAAGCGACGAGCGCCGTTCTGTTTTTGAAGAGGCGGCGGGAATCTCCAAATACCGTTTTAAAAAGAACGAGGCAGAAAGAAAGCTGAAGGATACCGAAGCAAATCTGATAAGACTGGGAGATCTGCTTTCGGAGCTTGGTTCGCGGGTTGGTCCCCTTGAAAAAGAAGCGGCAGCGGCAAGAAAATATCTCGATTTATATGAACAGAAAAAGGAAGTTGACGTTTCCCTTTGGTTATACGACGCCGAAGCGATGCGCGCTAAGGCAAACGAGACCGAACGGGCATATATGGCTGCAAAGCTTGAGCTTGAGTCTGTCGACGGGGAGATATCGGCGCTTGAGGAAAAGAGCGAAAAGCTCTATCAAAGAGCTTCGGAGGGACAAGCGAATGCCGAGACGATTGCCGATAAGGTAAGTCAGTACATAACGCGGAAGCATAATATTGAAAGCTCCGGCAAAGTGCTTGAAAACGACATACTTCATACCGAAAGTCGGATCGAACAAACACAGGGAGAGCTTAAAGCAAGAAGGCTTTCGCTTGCAGACGGAAAGAAGCACGGAACGGATTTGGAAAGGAGCGTTTCCGCCTGCAAAAGTAAGCTTGACGGCATCGTCGGTGAAATCAATTCGGTAGCCGCTCTTATATCGGATCAGGAGAAAATCTGCTCCGACTCCGAGAAGCGGATACTTGAGCGCGAGGATGAGGAGAAGCTTGTTGAAGCAGAGCTTCTCGATATAAAGGTGCGGTTGTCCGCTCTTGAAGGCTCCCGCGAGGCTGAAAACGGAAGAAGCGCCGGTATAGAGGAGGAAATCAATTCCGCAGAGGAACTGATGGCGAGGCTTTCCGACGCAAAAAAACGGGGAGAAAGAACCGTTTCCGATTACGGTCAGGCAATGGATGCGGCAAGATACGAGCTTGACGCAAAGAACCGGGAGCTTGAGAAGCTGGAGGGAGAACTCGGCACGCTGAAGGAAAAGCTTTCATCGGTAAAGCTTGCCTCTGATGCCAAACGGCAGCGCGCGGAAGCGCTGCGCCGTATGGACGAGCTTCTTGAAGGCTATAATTACAGTGTAAAGAACGTAATGCACGGGGCGTCGGGCGGACAACTCAGAGGAATATGCGGTCCGGTATCAAAGGTAATATCGGTTAAGCCTGAGTATAGCATTGCCATAGAAACCGCTCTCGGCGCAAATATCCAGAATATCATTACGGAGAATGAAGAGGCTGCCAAAGCCGCGATCTCCTATTTGAAACGCACAAACGGAGGCAGAGCCACCTTTTATCCGATAACCTCGGTGAAGGCGCAGTCGCCGAATATCTCGGATAACGATTTGCGCAGACAGAAGGGATATGTCGGTATGGCTGATGCACTCTGCGAATGCGACCGGAAGTACGCGGGAGTAATCGGATATATGCTTGGCAGGACGGCTGTATTCGATCATATCGATAATGCCGCTTTTACGGCAAAGGCTTTCGGATACCGTATCAGAATCGTAACTCTTGACGGACAGCTTATTAATGCCGGGGGCTCTTTTACCGGAGGCTCTGTCAAGAGTGACAGCGGAATCCTTACAAGGACTTCCGAAATAGAAGGGCTTAAGGACGAAATAACAAAGCTTTCGCTTGAGAAGTCGGGTATTGAGCTTCGGATCAATGAAATCAGCACAGAGAGGGATGGGATTAAAAACGAAACGATCTCGATAAATGAAAAGATCTCTCTACTGAATACCATGCTTCAGGCGGAGCAGACTCAGTATGAGGTTACCAAGAGCCGGCTTGACACCGAAACCGCCAGACGCGACGCTTTGATAAACGATCTTGCCGGTCTCGGTGCGGCGCATGAGCAGTACGACAGCGAGTACAGAGAACTGACTGCAAAGCTGAGAGACGCGGAAAAAGAACTTGAATCGGCAAAAACGCGTACCGGAAGCGCGGTATCTGCAAGAAATGATGCCGATGACCGTTTAGCGGAACTGGAATCAAGACAAAACGGGCTTCTTATTGCCAGAACCGCCGCTGAGAAGGATATTGAGGCGCTTGAAAATAATATGGCAGTGAATACCGGTACACTCTCGGCGCTTGAGGAACAGATATGTCGATCGGAAGAGCTTGTTTACGCGCTTACCGAAAAGCTTACTGCGGCGAAAAACAGTATAAATGAGAATAGGCTTTCCTATGATGCGCTGGGCGGGGATATAGAGAATCTGGAAAACGAGAGAAAACGGATTATTGAACAGAATCTCCAATATGAAAAACAACAGAGCGTGATTCGTGATAAGCTTCGTGATAGCAGCCGGCGTCGGGAGATCGTGTTCAGGGAATTTACAAAATCGGAGGGGCAGAGAGAACAGCTTGCCGCCGAGCATGACAGGCTTTCTGCCAAAATATGGGAAGAATATGAGCTTACCTATTCTGCGGCGGCAGAGTTGAACTATCCTCCCGTGACTGAGGAAACAAGAGCCTCCTTCGGTGCAAAGCAGACGGAACTAAAAAATAAGCTCCGTGCGCTCGGATCGGTAAACGTCGGTGCGATAGACGAATATAATGACGTCAAGCAGCGGTATGATTTCAATAAAGGACAGTATGACGATCTCTGTCAGGCGCGTGAAAGCCTCGACGGAATCATCGAACGCCTTGAACGCGAAATGAAAACAAAATTTATCACCGCTGTAGAGGAAATAAACAGGAATTTCAAGGTCACCTTCAAGGAGCTTTTCGGCGGAGGAAGCGCGGAGATTTCCCTTACTGATCCCGAGAATGTACTAACGAGCGGGATCGAAATCAATGTCGCTCCTCCCGGAAAAATCATAAAGAATCTGATATCCCTTTCTGGCGGCGAGCAGGCTTTTGTGGCAATCGCATTGATTTTTGCTATACTGAATGTCAATCCTACGCCGTTCTGTATTTTTGATGAAATTGAATCGGCGCTGGATGATGTTAATGTTGTAAGGCTTGCCGAATATATGAAGCGGTATTCTGAAAAAACACAGTTTATCGCGATAACGCACAGGCGCGGTACGATGGAAGCTTCGGATATGCTTTACGGCATAACGATGCCGGACAGAGGCATTTCAAGAGTATTGAGCATGAATGTAAACGAAGTGGAACAGAAAATCGGAGGTAAATATAACTGATGGGCTTTTTTGACAAACTTAAGGCAGGTCTTTCCAAGACAAAGAATGCTTTGTTCGGAAAACTTGATCAGCTTTTCAAGAGCTTTTCCAAAGTGGATGAGGATATGCTTGAAGAGCTTGAAGAGGTGCTTATTACGGCGGATGTCGGTGTTGTACCCACTGAAATGATTATTGACAGTCTCAGAAATAAAATAAAAACCGACAAAATTACCGATCCTGCCGATGTTAAGACGGCGCTTCAGGAAATACTTGTCGGAATGATAGGAGAGGGCGAGCCGCTGAAGCTGGATACCCAGCCCTCGGTAATCCTTGTTATCGGCGTGAACGGAGTCGGAAAAACGACATCCATTGCTAAGATTGCCAATCTCCTTAAGGCGGAGGGAAAAAATGTGATTCTTGCCGCTGCGGATACCTTTCGCGCCGCCGCAATCGATCAGCTTAAAATTTGGGCGGACAGAGCGGGAGCCGAGCTTATCAGCCACGAAGAGGGCTCCGACCCGGCAGCCGTTGTTTTTGACGCCGTGAACGCTGCGAAAAAACGGCGTGCGGATGTCTTGATAATCGATACGGCGGGACGGCTTCACAATAAAAAGAATTTGATGGAGGAGCTGGCAAAAATAAACCGTGTGGTTGACAGGGAGCTTCCTGGATGTTCTCGCGAAACGCTTCTCGTGCTTGACGCGACAACGGGGCAAAATGCAGTAAGCCAAGCGAAGGAATTCAGAAATGCCGCGCCTCTGACCGGTCTTGTGCTGACAAAGCTCGACGGAACCGCAAAAGGCGGAATCGTTTTCTCTATACGGGAGGAGCTTGGAATCCCCGTTAAGTTTATCTGCGTCGGAGAACAGATCGACGATCTGCAGTATTTCAGCGCGCAGGCTTTTGTCTCAGCGCTGTTCGGATGAGGAGTTTTATATGAGGCTTGTGCTTGCATCAAGAAATAAGCATAAAATTGCCGAGATTGAAGCGGTGCTCTCGGAATGCGGTATTGAGGGGATTGAACTTTTGTCCCTTGACGATATCGGATATGTCGGTGAAATTGAGGAAAACGGAACGACTTTTGAAGAAAATGCAGTTATAAAGGCGTCGGTTCCCGCTTCCGCCGGATATTTCGGAATTGCCGACGATTCGGGACTTGAGGTGGATTATCTCGGCGGAAAACCAGGGGTTTATTCCGCGCGTTATGCAGGAGAGCCCTGTAACGACGGGAACAACAACGCAAAGCTTCTGAAGGAGCTTGAGGGGGTTCCCTCCGGAAAACGGGGGGCAAAATTTGTTTCGGTAATTGCTTTTGTTTCTCCCGGCAATCCCGAACAGAATTTTACCGTAAGGGGAGAGTGTTCGGGAGAGATTCTGTTTGCCGGTCGGGGCTCCGACGGCTTTGGATACGATCCGCTCTTTTATCTGCCCGATCTCGGAAAAACCTATGCGGAGCTTACTGCCGCGGAGAAAAACTCGGTCAGTCACAGAGGAAAGGCGATGCGGCTGTTTGCCGAAAAATTCGCTCGGATAACGAACCATGGAAAAGTTTAAACTCGGCATATACGGCGGTACCTTCGCCCCGATACATAACGGTCATGTAAATGCCGCCGAATGCTTTTACGATGAGATGAAGCTCGATCATTTGCTGATCATGCCGACCTTCCTTCCTCCGCATAAGGAAGCAGCGCCCGGAGACAATCCGGAGGCGAGGCTGGAAATGGCGCGTCTTGCCTTTGAGGGGGAAAAACGGAACATAACGGTTTCCGATTATGAGATAAAGCAAAAGGGAAAAAGCTACACATACCTGACGTTAAGACACTTTTCCTCCCCTGATACGGACATTACCTTTCTTTGCGGTACAGACATGTTTTTATCGTTCCACGAATGGAAACGACCGGATGAGATATTTTCACTGTGCCGTGTGGCGCTTATCAGAAGAGAAAAAAGCGATGCTGTGACGGAAGAAAAAATCTCCGCCGCAAAAGAAAGCTATATCAGAGATTATTCCGCCGATATAAGGGAAATAATAACAGAGCCGGTAGAAATAAGCTCAAGTGAAATAAGAACCCGGATTCTGTCATCACGAGACATAAAAAATCTGGTGCCGGCAAAGGTATATGACTACATAGCAGCAAACCATCTTTACGGAATAAATGCTGCGGGAGGTCAAAAATGAACAGAGACGGCTTAAGAAATGAAATCGTGAATTACGTCGGGGAGAGAAGGCTTCCGCATGTTCTCGGAACAGAAAGGGAATGTCTCGCACTTGCGTCTCTTTTCGGTTTATCCGATGAAGAAACGGAAAAGCTCGCCGCGGCGGCGCTGCTTCATGATATTACCAAGGGGTTTACAACCGCGGAACATATTGAGTTTATGGAGAGCCGCGGCAGAAGCATCGATGAGAAGAACCTTCGGAGTGACAAGACGCTTCATGCGCTGACGGGAGCGTTTATGGCAAGAGAACTGTATCCGGAGCTTACCGACGACACAGTGTTTTCGGCAATCCTGTTTCACACGACCGGCAAAGAGGATATGTCTCTTACGCAAAAGCTGATGTATCTTGCCGATTACATTGAGCCGACGCGCAGCTTTGATGACTGCATTAAGCTCAGAAACTATTTTTACGGTAACATCGAAAGCGGCAGTAAGCTGAAGGTGCTTAACGATACACTTATCCTATCCTTCGATATGACGATAGAGAATCTGATAAAGCAGAGGAATCCGATTCATCCGGATACCATTGCTGCCAGAAACTATCTCATTTCGAGGGAGGATTGAGAAAATGAGAAGACTCACAAAACGTAAAAAATCGCGTGTTTTTTGTTTGGCATACTCTTTTCTCGTCTTATGTCTGCTGATCGTGTCATCCGTTGTGATGGCAAACAGCGGAACAACGGCGGCGGAGGTCGTTTTCGCGGCAATACCGAAAACCGATAAAACCCTGCTTGTCCTCGGAAAGGACAGGGTGGGAAACAATACCGATGTAATTTTTCTTGCCAGAATTGACGGAGAAGAAGGGAAAGCGGCGGTTATGCAGCTTCCACGTGACACCTATGTTTCGTACAATGATAAGGAAGTTAAGCTGAATTCCCTGTACGGTCGCTTCAAAAAGGAAGCAGCGGGTGAGAAGAACCCAGAATATGCGGCTCTTGAAAGGCTTGAGGAGGTCCTGACCTCTGCTCTCGGAATAAAGACAGACGGTTTTATCCTGATGGATCTCGATTGCTTTGTCGAGTCGGTAGACGCCATCGGAGGGGTAACCGTGGAGGTCCCGTATGACATGGTGTACGATGATCCCGTTCAGGGCCTGCATATCAATCTGCGAGCCGGCAAGCAGCTTCTTAACGGAGAGCAGGCTGAGCAGTTTGTAAGATGCAGAAGTATCTATATACGGGCGGATCTCGGAAGAATCGACGCACAGAAAATATTTATCGCCGCACTGATTTCCAAATTAAAGGACGGACTGACTGTGGGACAGCTTGTATCGGTGGCGGGAAGCGTATTGGAGCATACTGTTACCTCGCTCGGACTTTCCGATCTGCCGTCTCTTGCCGTATCGGCTGCGGAGGTATCGCTTTCTTCTGCGGTGATATTTACCGCTCCGGGTTCGACAGATTCGCGGGGAGGCTTTTATGTTCTTAACCGTGACGGAATGAAGCGGATGCTTTCCGATTACTTTGATGCAGAGGAGGCATTCGATCCGGATCGGCTTTTCAGAGGATATTTTAATGACGAGGCGCGGGGGCTTTATGAAAGACCGTATACTCCCGAGATGCTTCCGAGCATGGAAAGTATTGCGGAGAACGGAATCGACATCTCCGTGAAGAAATAGGGAATCTCTAAAACCTCACTGCCCAAAACCGGACCGCGATGTTTTCCGTCATTTGCTGCCAAAATTCTTTACAAATGGATACGCTCTCTGCGGAATTTTGGTTTTGACTAACGAAAAAATCTCTATGCCGTCTATGAACATTGAATTTATAGAGATACCCAATAAATATATTATCATGAAAGGAAAAATATATGCAGGAAACAAAATATCAGCCGAGAGAGCTTGCCGATAAGATTATAACTCTCCTTGACCAGCACAAGGCGGGAGGAATCAAGCTGCTGTATACCGAAGAGAAAACAACGCTTGCCGACTATTTTATAATCTGCTCAGGCAATTCAGGCACTCAGACAAGAGGACTTGCCGATGAGGTGGAATATAAAATGGGACTTGAAGGCGTGTTTCCGCTTCATACCGAAGGGTATGAAAGCTCTACTTGGGTGCTTATGGATTACGGAAGTGTTATTGTTCATATCTTTAACGCCGAAACAAGGCGCTTTTATAACCTTGAGAAGCTTTGGCATGAATCGGAAGAGATGGATATATCGGGGCTTCTCACCGAAAATTAAATGAAATATCTTAACATAAAGGACGAATAACAATGAAGTACGATTTTAAAGTGTCAGATAAAAAATGGCAGGACAAATGGGAACGGGAAGGGATTTTTAAGGCGTCGGAGGATCATACAAAACCCAAATTCTATGCCCTTGTGGAATTTCCTTATCCGAGCGGCGCAGGTATGCACGTCGGACATATAAAGGCGTATTCCGGGCTTGAAGTTGTTTCCAGAAAGCGGCGTATGCAGGGCTATAACGTGCTTTTTCCGATCGGCTTTGACGCATATGGGCTTCCGACCGAGAACTATGCGATCAAGACAGGGATTCATCCGAGAAAAGTAACCGATATGAATATCGCAAGGTTTACTTCGCAGCTTAAAAGGGTGGGGTTTTCTTTCGATTGGTCGAGAGTGATCGATACAACAGAGGAAGGCTATTACAAATGGACGCAGTGGATATTCCGCAAGATGTTTGATGCGGGACTTGTTTTCCGTGCGAAAACACTTGTCAATTACTGCCCGAGCTGCAAAGTCGTTCTTTCCAATGAGGATTCTCAGGGAGGGAAGTGCGATATCTGTCACAGCGATATTGTTCAGAAATCAAAGGATGTATGGTATCTCCGCATTACCGAATATGCCGATAAGCTTCTTGAAGGGCTTGACAAGGTGGATTATCTTCCAAATATCAGACTCCAGCAGGAAAATTGGATCGGACGCTCGGAGGGAGCCTTTGTCAATTTCGTTATTGACGGTACTGACGATGCTCTCCGCATTTACACTACGCGCTGCGATACGATGTTCGGCGCTACCTTTATGGTAATTGCACCGGAGCATCCGATTATAGAGAAATACCGCGACAGAATTGTCAACATAGACGCGCTTGACGCATATAAGACGGAATGCGCGAAAAAAACCGAGTTTGAACGCACTCAGCTTGTTAAGGACAAGACAGGTGTAAGAATTGAAGGACTTCAGGCGGTCAACCCGGCAAACGGGAAAAAAATCCCGATATACATTTCGGATTATGTCATGATGGGATATGGCACAGGAGCGATCATGGCGGTACCTGCTCACGATGAAAGAGACTATGATTTCGCAAAGAAATTCGGTATTGATATCATCGAGGTGATAAAGGGAGGAGACATTTCAAAGGAAGCCTATACCGGAGACGGAGAAATGATCAATTCCGGCTTCCTTGACGGTATTTCTACAAAAAAGGAAGCAATTGCAAAAATGCTTCAGTTTCTTAAAGAAAAGGGAATCGGTGAAAAGGGAATCCAATACAAGATGAAGGATTGGGCGTTCAACCGCCAACGCTATTGGGGAGAGCCGATACCAATCGTCCATTGCCCGAAATGCGGGATGGTCGGAGTGCCTTATGAGGAGCTTCCTCTCAGGCTTCCTGACGTTGAGAACTTTGCTCCTGGAGAAGGGGGCGAAAGCCCGCTTGCCAAAATAGATTCCTTTGTCAACTGTACCTGTCCTCAATGCGGCGGCGCGGCTAAGAGGGAGACGGATACGATGCCTCAGTGGGCAGGCTCTTCATGGTATTTCCTCCGTTATACCGATCCGCATAACGATAAAGAATTTGCGTCGAAAGAGGCGCTCGATTACTGGCTTCCGGTTGATTGGTACAACGGCGGAATGGAGCACGTTACCCGCCACCTGATCTATTCCCGTTTCTGGCACCGTTTCCTTTATGATATCGGAGAGGTTCCGGTTGAGGAACCTTATGCAAAGCGTACCGCGCAGGGACTGATCCTCGGACCAGACGGAGAAAAAATGTCCAAGTCAAAGGGAAATGTTGTAGATCCTAATGACGTAGTGGATGAGTTCGGAGCCGATGTCCTGAGAGTATATACGCTCTTTATGGGGGATTATGCCTCTGCGGCTCCGTGGAACGAGAGCAGTGTAAGAGGCTGCAAACGCTTTATCGACAGAACCGCATCTCTGACCGAGCTTGTGAAGGGAAGAGGAGTGACGCCGCAGCTTGAAACGATGTTCCATAAGACGGTAAAAAAGGTATCGCTTGATATTGAAGCGATGAAATTCAATACTGCAATTGCACAGCTTATGACACTTATTAACGAAATTTATGACTGCGGAAGCCTTACCAGAGACGAACTTGAAATTTTTATAAAGCTGCTTTCTCCCTTCGCTCCGCACATCTGTGAGGAGATTTGGGAAACTCTCGGAAATTTAGGTTTTGTATCGGTTGCCGCATGGCCTGAATGGGACGAAAGCAAGACCGTCGATGCTATGGTTGAATATGCCGTCCAGATTCTCGGTAAGCTCCGCGGAACAGTTACGGTTCCCGCCGACGCAGACCGTGTCTTAGTTCTCGAAACGGCTAAAAAATCAGAAAGGATCGCTCCGCTGCTTCAAGGAAAGCAGATTGTCAAAGAGATTTTTGTGCCGGGCAAGCTTGTCAACCTTGTGGTGAGATGAGAATTTGTCTGACAATTTATAGGTGTGCAGAAAGGCTCCTTGTATTCCGAATGTCCGGAGCTTTGTACAGAAATCAGAATGCTTCCGAAAAAAACGCGGATTCATACGGTTCGGATAAGTTTTTGCGAATAAAATAAAATTTATCTTGACATATTTGTTATAAAGTTGTATAATAGAAAAAGGAATTTGAAAAAATTCTCTTTGCTTACAGTGCGAAGGGAGGGAAAAATATGGCAGAAGTAAGAGTAAAAGAAAATGAGTCTCTCGACAGCGCTCTCCGCAGATTCAAGAGACAGTGCGCAAGATCCGGTGTTCTGGCTGAACTTCGCAAAAGAGAATGCTATGAAAAGCCCAGTGTAAAGCGCAAGAAAAAGTCCGAGGCGGCAAGAAAACGCAAGTATAAGTAATTTTCAAAATAACTGCGCCCGATGAAACTATGGTTTCATCGGGCGTTGTTTTTTTTGTTTGTTTTACCGATGTCTGCTTTTTCTGTTCTTTCGCGGGATATGTTGGGCGGCGCCCACTCTTACGGCATATTCCGGTTCAGTCGCTCCATGCGATAAGAATATCCGTATCAATTTGGGAGGAGTCGAATCGGAAATGCGCGGTAGGCTTTGCACGTCTGAACAGATCCTCCTCTCGGATCGGCTGACCTCCGTTGTGTATGATATAGGTTTGTCCTTTGAAGTTTCTTATGTCAGATACGATACCGATGTGCTGCCCGTTGCCGAAAAATACGATATCTCCGGGTTGCCATTCATCAATGTCATTGATATCGGTGGTAAGTTCTACTGCATATTCGCTGAAAAAATCATATAGATTTCCTACACGTCTGAAATCGATATTTTTATCCCGTGAAGACACATGAGTATAAGCCTCGGGACGGTTACGGATATCCTGATCCACCATATCGCGCAGGGAATATCCGGCGGTTTTAAAGGCGCGCCATACTACATCGGTGCAAACGCCTATGTGGTCGGGCGGATATCCTCCCGCGTAATAGCTTCCGTCGTAGGTCGGGTGATTTTCCGCGTCCTTTTTTGCTCCGAGAAGAAAATCTTTATAATCGTCATTTCCATTTCCGTTGAAATCGACGGAAGAGATCGCTGTTTCTATTCCGAAATGCTCGGCATTAAAGGTTATCGACGGAATGATACCGAAAAGATACAGTACGGCAAGTATTGCGGCAAGCAAAATCAAGCCAAGCACTGTAAGGAACAGTTTATTTCTTCTTTTCCTGCATTTATGTCTCATATAAAACCTCTCTTCGGATCGATTTTAAAAGCAGATAAAATTATTTTAAGGCAATACCGTAGGTTATGATGGTGCAGATGCAGTCCTATTTTTCGTCAGACGATACCAATTGAGGAGGAAAGGAGTGACTCCTCTGTCGGCAAAATTGTCCCGCAGATCATCATCAAGTCGCAAGCCGTGATCCCGGCGGTATTGCCTAAAAAACCTTGCACGTAGGTGTTGCGTTTTCATGAAACGCAACACTCAGCAGTTCATCAAGGAATATCTGCCCCATAAAAAACAGCAGTATATTGATGTTTTTATATGGGGGGCTTTGCCGCACCAATAATTCGCCATGCGAATTAACCAGCAGACATTAATTATACCTTTTGTAAAAAACTTTGTCAAGCATTAAGGTAAGTAAGTTGGTGTGAGTATTTTATTTCTGTGAGAGAAGAAGAAAATTTCAGCAGAGGTATTTTACTTTATTAGGGAATCACTGTATAAACCGTCAACGGATCTCTCCGATTGATTCTTTGTCCGGCATCATTAAAAAAACTTGAAATATTAATCATATTCCTGCATTTTTTGCCTTGCTGTTCAGAAAATCATCTTGGGAATCTGCATAGCCGATTTAATCTGCTATTCCTTAGTTTCGAAAGAGGGTTAGCTTCTGACGGTAAAAATGTGGGACGGACGCGTCAGAATTAAAATTGAAAAAATATCCAGAGCTTTTTATTCTGATACGGTAGAAATATTGCAAAAGCTATTGCTTCCCATAAAAGGCAATTTGTGAAGTTGTTTCAAAGTATAACGGCAAACAGTTTAAAGGAATCTATCACTGACGGCTTCTGTCGAACGGGAGCCATTTACAATAGATTTCAGAAAAAAATGTCAATACCGCACAATTTGCAGATGACGTTTTGGTGTCGCATCTGCCCTGCCGGAGCCGGGCTGTATTGCCTTAGTACCCAATTATTAGATGTTATTTCCGTATGCAGATGTCAAAATGGTCATAATATGCATGTTTTCCACAAATTTGAGATTGATTTTTGTGTATAATGATGATATACTGTATATGTCAACGGATCAGCGAAGAGATATTTCAAACAATAGCTATGACGTTCACGCTGATACCGAGATTCATTATTAAAGAAAGGAAGCCTTTGCAGCGCAAAGGCGCGGAAACTCACATGAAAAAGATGTTTGTAATGATTTTTGCTTGCTTGCTGATAGCAGGAAGTCTGTTTACAGGTGTATCTGCCGCCGGAACGACCTATACGGTTGTCAAGGGCGATTCACTTTGGAAAATTGCCGTAAAATATCAGATTGGCGTAAGTGAAATTATCGAGGCAAATCCTCAGTTTGAAAATCCGAATTTAATTTATCCGGGACAGCTTGTACATATTCCTGAGCTTGACACGTCCGTTTTGTCATATGAGCAGCAGGTTGTAGACCTTGTTAATGAAATTCGTCGCCAAAACGGTTTAAACGAACTTACTTTGAATTGGGAGCTGAGCAGGGTTGCCCGATACAAATCGCAGGATATGTGCGACAACAAGTACTTTTCTCATACCAGTCCAACTTACGGTTCTCCCTTTACTATGATAAAGAATTTCGGACTGACTTACAGGACTGCCGGCGAAAATATTGCCATGGGATATAAAACGCCTCAAGCGGTAGTCGATGGCTGGATGAATTCAAGCGGGCACCGAGCAAACATTCTGAATTCTTCTTTTACGCAAATAGGTGTGGGATATGTAGCAAACGGTAACTATTGGACACAAATGTTTATCGGTTAAATTTATATAATGTCTACTGAACAAGTCATAAAAGCAGCCACCATGCGGTATTCTGAGCATTTTTGACTTGTCTGAGTGCAAAGAAAATCACTGAATAAACCGTCAACGGATTTTTCCGGCTGATTGATTGCCCGGCATCGTTAAAAAATCTTGAAATATGAACCATATTCCTGCGTTTTTTTGCCTTGTCGTTCATAAAATCATCTCGGAAATCTGCATAGCCGATTTATTCAGTGATTCCCAAGGTTTTTAAGTTAATTTACTTAAGGCAATACCGCCGGGTGCACAGCATATTCAGAGAGCCTCTGATTTTATGAAGAAACACGATTATGAAAAAGAATTTTTATAGAGGTACCGATCCCCAACTTAGAGGTAAGGGACAAAGTCGCACCGTAAAGCTCGCAAATATGCTTTACAATAGCAAGTCCGAGACCTGTTCCCCCTGTTTCACGCGAACGAGACTTATTGACGCGATAAAACCGTTCAAACAGGCGACCTTGATATTTTTCCTCTATACCGATTCCGTTGTCTTTAACCTCAAGCTGGATTCCATCCTCCACGCGGGATATTATCACCTTGACAATACCGCCCGGATTATTATATCTTATCCCGTTTTCAACAAGATTTTTAACAAGCTCGGTCATATGTTCGGCCTCAGCGAAAACGATACCTTCTCCCGAAACGCTTACACATACATGCTTCTTTGAGGCAAGAGGAGTAAGAGTAACCGAGACGTTCTCGGCAATCTCTCTTAAATCGACGCGAACCGGCAAAAGCTCTCGTGGGCTTTCAAGCTTTGAAAGATCCAGCAAAATCCTTCCTGGATATGATCGCACCCTCCGTGGTGCAGTTCAATCCCGACCACTTCATCTGCGGCAACACCTTCCGCTGCGTGTGGGCTCTGCGGGAATATCCTACCCAGACCGACGAGCAGGCTCTGCTGCGGCATCTGGGCGAGAAGGACGGGATCACCCTGCGTATCTATACCCGGCAGCTCACACCTGCCGAGGAAAAGCGCATCATCCAGAATGCCGCCAACAAAAACCGCATGGGCAGCTCCAACACAAATGACCTGCAGCAGACGATCACGGCGGAAAGCAATCTGCAGGACATGATCTCCATGGAGGGCAGCCGCCACCGCAACAAGGAGCCGTTATTCCATTGTGCCGTTTACATTGAGCTGACCGCTTCGGATCATAACACGCTCAAGCTGCTCCAGACCGATGTGCTGACGGAGCTGGTGCGAAGCAAGCTCAATGTGGACAGGCTCTTGCTCCGCCAGCAGCAGGGCTTCTGCTGCGCCAGCCCTGTGGGATACAATGCCTTCGGAGCGCAGTTCGAGCGTGTCCTGCCGGCAAGCTCTGTAGCAAATCTCTACCCCTTCAATTACAGCGGTAAAACGGACGCAAAGGGCTTCTATGTCGGACGGGACAAGTATGGCAGCAACATCCTCGTGGACTTCGATCAGCGCGACGAGGACAAGACCTCCGCCAATATCCTTATCCTCGGCAACTCCGGTCAGGGCAAATCCTACCTCATGAAGCTGCTTATCCTGAACCTGTTGGAGTCCGGCAAATCCATTATCACGCTGGATGCCGAGCATGAGCAGCAGGAAATGTGCGAGGCTGTGGGCGGCTGCTTTGCCGACCTTATGGCCGGTAAGTACATCATCAATGTGCTGGAGCCGAAATGCTGGGATGACGGCGGCGACCCGGACGATACGGCAGCGCCGGAAGCATTCCGAAAAAGCACCCTGCTGGCACAGCACATTTCCTTCCTCAAGGACTTCTTCCGCGCCTACAAGGATTTCTCGGATGCCCATATCGACACCATTGAGATCATGCTCTCCAAGCTGTATGGAAAATGGGGCATCACAGAGCGGACCAATTTCCGCCGTATGCGCTCGGAGGACTACCCCATCCTCTCTGATCTCTATGACCTGATCGAGGCGGAGTACAAAAGCTATGACATGGCCGCCCACCAGCTCTACACCGAGCAGATCCTGCGTGAGGTGCTGCTGGGGCTGCACTCCATGTGCAAGGGCGCGGACGCGCAGTTTTTCAATGGACACACCAACATCACCTCCAGCCGTTTCCTCGTTTTCGGGGTGAAAGGACTGCTGGGCGCAGCGAAGAATGTCCGCAACGCCATGCTGTTCAATATTCTGTCGTTCCTGTCGGACAAGCTGCTGACCGAGGGCAATACGGTGGCGGCGCTGGACGAGCTGTATATCTGGCTGTCGAATCCCACAGCCATTGAGTACATCCGAAACTGCCTCAAGCGTGTGCGCAAAAAGGAATCCGCCATGCTGCTGGCAAGTCAGA
>ERZ1106976.628-NODE-628-length-39601-cov-16.156982_pt1 | contig 39601 bp, 41 predicted proteins | sample MGYA00403687_ERZ1106976 | MGnify/ENA primary metagenome ERZ1106976 (study PRJEB35170, sample SAMEA104062446) | human gut metagenome | biome: human gut; feature: human-associated habitat; material: faeces | place: Denmark | collected 2013-02-22 ... | reverse complement strand
TGCAAGCTGACAATTTGAAATGAAAGCAACCCGAACAGAACGTGGAGAAGTCGCGTAGCCTGGTCGAGCGCGCACGATTGGAAATCGTGTATACCCCACAAGGGTATCGAGGGTTCGAATCCCTCCTTCTCCGCCACAAAAGGTAGGTAATTTTGATAGAAATTGCCTACCTTTTCTTTTTGCCCGAAAGCCCTTGATTTCAGGGCTTTTTCGGTATCCGGCAACAAAAAAGCAGCCGCTACGGAGCTATTTCCGCAGCGGCATTTTTACTTTTCGGCTGTCCCCGGCGCCCCTCTCCCGGACAAATCGTTCTCACAGAGGGGTATTGTTCAATTTGAGGGGTATCGTTCTCACAGAGGGTAATCGTTCAATTTGAGTCCGTGTCCAGCGTCACGGGTATGTAAACCATCTTCAGCGGGATCATTTTTCTGTATTTCTCACTAAGCTGGCCATAATACTTCAAAACGAGTTCAACCAGTTCTGTACCATTGATTCCCCGAATAATCGGCGTGCTTTCAAGATACTTCTTCGCGTTTTTCGTGTAGTTGGACAGAGTGACAAACAACCCATAATCGCCCTCACGCATTGCGCCTTTGAGAGATTGAATGGTCGTTTCCTTTATATCCCCATCCTGACTCTTAACTTGGACAAGGATTCGAGGCGGGAGCTCATCCTTATAGGCGGTGATGTCAATTCCGCTGTCGCCACCGTGCGGGGAGACTGTTGTACGGTACCCAATGGCCTGCAGCAGGTCCGCGACAAACTCTTCAAGATCATACCCTTTTAGCTGGCGGCTGATTTCCTTGAGAATGAAATCCTTTGTGTTCTCGATTATTTCTTCTGCGGTAGCACCAACGCTCTCATCTTCCTCTGGAAGGCTCTTTTTAAATCCCTTGTCGAGTGCAGAAAGAAACTCATCCGCGTAGTTTTTCACGGTGAAAAGTGACATGAATGATCCGATCTCATAAAGAGCCCCCTGAGAAAACGACATGCGCGGCAGGTGTTTTATCCACTTAACACTACGTTGCTGTTTGTACTCTATTGCATCTGGTGAATACTGGTACTCGCTTTCCACGACACCTATGTTCACCATTCTGTCAGTCTTTGACGGGAATACAACGTAATCACCAATTTGCATCTCATGCACAAAGCGGAAAAGCATACCTGAACTGGTCGCAACGCTGCCCTTTTTTGCATCAGGGAACACAGCAAGGTACTTGTCTCTAAACGATTCACGGTCTGGAGCGAGAACAGATAAATCTCCCATCTCTTTCCATCCGATTGCAATCACATTGCCTTGTAGGAAAAGACTATCATCCTGTGTGTGAATTCCCCATACTTTCTTTTCGTCGGCCATATTGCTTTCACCCACTTATTGTTTTCTGTGGTCATTATACTGCGAGAACCTGATAAATTCAACATTGCCCCCTGCGAAGTGGGCCTTTAAATGTAGATTTTTCGTGGTCAAAGAAGCATAATATGACTATCTACATTTGAGAGTGGTGAAAGAATGCTACGTTTTAGAAATCCCGGAACGCAATACTCTACTCAGGTGCAGGTCATCAAGCAGCTTTATGCCGCGCTGGGCCACCAAGAGAGCTTTTCATTGAACGATATGGCAGTTGTTATAGCTCAGGGGCGGCTGATGACTGCTTATGGCTATGCTGGCGATGACGCCATCCGTCTTAGCATGACAGATCAGGAAAGCATGAATTCTGCATTAATGAATGCAAAAATGTATGCAGAGGTATTCCGTATGCTCATGAGGAAAATCGATGCGCTCTCCGACCGTATCCGTGCGCTGGAGGAAAAGGCAAATCAGTAATCGTTCACTTTGAACCCCCCTGTGGCAAGTGCCCCCCCTCGGACCCGGTTGACCCCCCTGAAGGGCAGGTGACCCCCCCTCCGGGAAATTCTATCAAAACGCGATACCTTTTCCACAAAAAACGGCAAATCTCATGAGAGATTTGCCGTTTTTTCTTTTTCACGCTTCCCACTCCGCCCCTGACATTGCGGGATTGCAGGCAAAACACTTGTATGCTATAATGAAAAAACCGTTGATTTTTGTCCGCGCGGCGCGTCCGCCGGCTACGGCAAACGAAATGATACTTAGAAAGGACCTTTGATGATGAAACCGAAATTTGACGGCTATGCGGCACAGTACGACGCATGGTTTATGGAAAACGACAACCTGTTTCAGAGTGAGCTGCGCCTGTTCCAGACGGCGCTCGGCGACATTGCCGGCAAGCGCGTGCTCTCCGTCGGCTGCGGCAGCGGCCTGTTCGAGAGCATGATCGACTGCAGCGGCATCGAGGGCATTGAGCCCTCGCACGACATGGGCGCGATCGCGCAAAAGCGCGGCGTGAACGTGATCGCGTTCGGCGCGATTGAGGACGCCGAGCTGGAAGAGAATGCTTACGACGTGATCTACCTCAATGGCAGCTCCAGCTATATGGAGGATCTGACGCGCGCATTTGGCGTCTGCAAAAAGGCGCTCAAGCCGAACGGCAAGTTCGTGTCTCTGGACGTGCCCAAGGAGAGCGCGTTCGGCTTCATGTACCTGCTGGCAAAGGAAGCCGGCACGTTCGACCACCCGTCGCTGGACGGCGTTATGCCCAAGCTGCCGTATCCGCTCGATCTGTGCTGTGCGGGTGTGTGGCACTCCACCGAGGAGAAGATCGACGCGCTCAAGGCGCTCGGCTTCCACGATTTTGACTTTTATCAGACGCTGCTGCGCAACCCCATGTACACCAATGAGGTCGTGGAGGACGTCGTGCCCGGCTACCAGAGCGGCGGCTATGTGGCGATCATCGCGCACAAATGAGCGAGCATAACGACAGCAGACTCTCGCAGCGGCTCCATGCATGTGTGCAGGACATCTGGCCGCGGTATCTCACCCACCCGTTCGTGACGCAGATGGCCGACGGCACGCTGCCGGCGGAAAAATTCCGCTACTACATGCTGCAGGACTATCTCTACCTCAAGGACTATGTGAAGATCTTTGCGGCCATTATCCAGAAGGCCAACGATTTCGAGCAGATCCGGTTTCTGAGCGAAGAGCTCGCGAACACGATCGACGAGACGTTCCGTACGCACCTGCCGTACATGCAGCGCCTCGGCGTCACGGAAGATGAGATCCGCAGCGCGCGCACGCATATCGACAACAGCGCCTACAGCCACTACATGCTCTGTGAGGCACAGGCCGGGGACGTGCTGACCGGGCTCGTAACACTCCTCAACTGCTCGTGGAGCTACGCCTACATCGCACAGGAGATGGCGGTGCGCTATCCGGACGCGCTTCAAAACGAGCACTACGGCGCGTGGTTCGCGGGCTATGTTTCGGAGGAATACCGTCAGACCAATCAGGCGCTCATCGACCGGATCGACGCGCTCGGCGCGGGCATTGACGAGCAGAAGACGCAGCGCCTGTGCGAGATCTTCGAAAAGTGCTGCCTGTTTGACCTGCGCTTCTGGGATATGGTCTACGCCATGGGAGAAACCTGAATATGCCCGAAAAAAGCCGCTTTCCCTTTGCGAGGTGACGCCATGAAAGCCGAACGCAACAAGACCATAGACTTTCTGCCGGAGGACGCGCCGGAGTATCTCGCGCGCTGCCTGCGCGTGACGGAGGATGTGCCGCTCGACACCGTGTGCGGCCGCACCATCTGCGGCGACACATTTCAGGTCGCGCCGCACCTGCCGCGCGGCTTTGCAGACCTCTTGATCGTGGACCCGCCGTACAACCTGACCAAGGACTTCTCCGGCGGCGGCTTCCGGCGCACGACGGACGCGAACTACGCTGCCTTTACGCGCGCGTGGATCGAGCTGCTGCTGCCGCTGCTCAAGCCGGACGCCTCGGTCTACGTCTGCTGCGACTGGCGCTCGAGCCCGGTCATCGGCCTGACGCTCAAGGACTATTTCCAGCTGCAAAACCGTATCACCTGGCAGCGGGAAAAGGGCCGCGGCGCGCAGCGCAACTGGAAAAACGGCATGGAGGACATCTGGTTCGCCACCCGCACGGACGATTACACGTTCCATGTCGACGCCGTGAAGGTGCGCCGCCGCGTGCGCGCGCCCTACCGCACCGACGGCCAGCCGAAGGACTGGGAGGAAACGCCGGACGGCCGCTTTCGCAACACGTGCCCGTCGAACTTCTGGGACGATATTTCCGTACCCTACTGGTCCATGCCGGAAAACACCGCCCATCCGACGCAAAAGCCCGAAAAGCTGCTGGCCAAGCTCATCCTCGCCAGCTCCGACCCCGGCGGCATCGTGCTCGATCCTTTCGCCGGCTCCGGCTCCACAGCCGTGACGGCAAAAAAACTCGGCCGCCGCTTCGTCGCCATCGAGCGCAGCGAGCAGTACTGCGCCTGGGCCGAAAAGCGGCTGGAACTGGCAGAGACGAACTCCGCCATCCAGGGCTACGCCGACGGCGTGTTCTGGGAGCGCAACGCCGGCCGCCTGCCGCGCTGACCAAACCTGTATACGCCCCGGCGCCCGGTCAACACCGGGCACCGGTTTTGTTTGTCGAAAGTTTGTCGTTTCTTGACAAGCGTCCAAAACAGTGTTACAACGGAAACCGCTTGTGCAACTATTGAAAAAGAGGCTATCCATATGAAACGAGGCTATCTGTACATCGCGGTCACGACGCTGCTGTTTTCCAGCATGGAGGTCGCGCTGAAGCTGATCTCCGGACAGTTCAACCCCATCCAGCTCAATTTCAGCCGGTTTCTCGTCGGCGGGCTGGTGCTCATTCCGTTCGCCGTGCGCGAACTGAAAAAACGCGGCCGGAAGCTCGACGGCAAGGCGCTCGGCTCGTTTGCCCTGCTGGGCCTGATGGGCATCGCGGTGAGCATGTCGCTGTATCAGCTGTCCGTCACGCGCATTCAGGCATCAGTCGTCGGCGTGCTGTTTTCCAGTAACCCCGTGTTCGTGACGCTGTTTGCCTTTCTGCTTTTGCATGAGATGATCTCGAAAAATCAGGTCGCGGGCCTCGTGCTGGACGTGGCGGGCATCGTGCTCATTATCCAGCCGTGGAATCTGAAGCTGGACACGCTCGGTGTAGTGTACGTCCTGCTGGCGACGCTGCTGTTCGCGCTCTACGGCGTGTGCGGCAAGCGCCAGTGCGCGCGCTTCGGCGGCCTTGTCGTGACGTGCTTCGGCTTTCTGTTCGGCGCAGCCGAGATGATCGCGCTCGCCGGTCTAACGCACATCCCATCCCTCGCCGCCAGCCTGACGGCCGCAGGACTGGACACGTTTGCGAGCATCCCCTTCTTCACCGGCTACACGCTGGCGAATCTGCCGATCGTGCTCTTCATCTACATCGGCGTGACCGGCATCGGCTTCACGTGCTACTTCCTGTCCATGGAGGTCACGAGCGCGCAGACAACGTCGCTCGTGTTCTTCTTCAAACCCGCGCTCGCGCCGCTGCTGGCATTTCTGGTGCTGCACGAGGCCATCCCGAGCAATATGCTCGGCGGGATCGCGTGCATCCTCTGCGGCAGTCTGGTGTCCATCCTCCCCGGCCTGCTCGCGCAGCGAAAGAGCGCGCTCCCGGTCACGGAAGGCGCGACCAGAGAAAAAATCGAAGTCTGAATCCGCAATCTTTACGCCCGCAGCGATCGCTGCGGGCGTTTTTCCGTTTTCTTCACAAAACAGGCTTGACATTCCGCGCATGTTGTGTTATTGTCTTAATCGCTTAATACAGTGGCACACGATTCTGACAGGAGGCGGCATCATGAACTGGAACATCCGCAACGACGCGCCTGTCTACACGCAGCTCGTGGACCAGATCGCCCGCGCGATCATTCTCGGGCAGTTTCCGCCCGGGAGCAAGCTGCCGTCGGTGCGCGACTTCGCGTCCGACGCCGGCGTGAATCCGAACACGATGCAGCGCGCGCTCGCCGAGCTCGAGCGGCTGGAGCTGATCCGGACGCAGCGCACGGCCGGCCGCACCGTGACGGAAGATCTGGCGCGCATCGACCGGGAAAAGCGGCGGCTGGCGCAGGCCGGCATCGACGCATTCTGGCAGGCGCTGGCGCAGCTCGGCTATGACCGGGCGCAGGCGCTCGAGCTGCTGCAGCAGGATCTGCGGCAGGCAAAGGAGGAAATGTAACATGGCAATTCTCGAATGTAAGGGCCTGTGCAAGAGCTACGGCGCGGAGCCGGCGCTCGACCGCGTGGACCTCTCGGTCGAGCCGGGGCACATCGTCGGCCTGCTCGGCCCGAATGGCAGCGGCAAGAGCACACTCATCAAGCTGGCCAACGGCCTGCTCACGCCGGACGCCGGGGAAATTCTCATCGACGGCATGGCGCCGAGCAAGGAGACGAAGAAGATCGTGTCCTATCTGCCGGAGCGCACCTATTTCGCCGACTGGATGACGGCGCTGCAGCTGCTGGCGTTTTTCGGCGATTTCTACGATGATTTTGACCGCGACGCGGCCGTGCAGATGATGCAGCGGCTCGGCATCCAGCCCAAGCAGCAGATCAAGCAGATGTCCAAGGGCACGCGCGAGAAGGTGCAGCTCATCCTCGTCATGAGCCGCAAGGCAAAGCTCTACCTGCTCGACGAGCCGATCGGCGGCGTCGACCCCGCGACGCGCGATTTCATTCTCAACACCATCATCTCTAACTACAACCCCGAGGCCGCCGTCGTCATCTCGACGCACCTGATCGCGGACGTGGAAAACATCCTCGATGATGTGGCGTTTCTCAGCCGCGGCCATCTGCTGCTGCAGTCGTCGGCGGATGAGCTGCGCGCCAAGGAGGGCAAATCGGTAGACGCTGTGTTCCGGGAGGTATTCAGATGCTAGGAAAACTTTTGAAGCAGGATTTTCGCGCCACGGCGCGCATCATGCTGCCGCTGTATGTGGCCGTGCCGGTGCTCGGCCTGTTCACGAACCTGATCACCCGCCTGTGTGAAAACCAGAACGGCTTTCTGATCCGCGCCATCAGCGCGCTCGTGGCGTTCGTGTTTTCACTCTCACTCATCGCCGCCGTCGTGACGACGGTCGTGCTCATGATCCTGCGGTTTTACCGCAACCTGATGACGGACGAGGGCTACCTGATGTTTACGCTGCCGGTCTCGACGACGGAGCTGATCTTTTCGAAGCTGATCGTCTCGGTCGTGTGGTTTCTCGGCACATTCGCGGTCGACGCGCTCGGCCTGCTGCTGTCCGGCATGCTCGGCAGCTACGAGGATATCGTCCGGTTTCGGTTTGCCTTTACCTTCGGCGCACCGTACAGCATGCCGACGATCACGCAGGCACAGGCCGGCTGGCTCACCGTCGGCGTGGTCGTGCTGGTGGTTTTGTGCGGCCTTGCCCTGTGCCTGATGACCTACGCCGCCATGGCAATCGGCCAGAGCTTCAAGAAAAACAAAGGACTCATGTCCGTCGTGTTCTTCTTCGTGCTCTGGATCGGCACGCGCATCGTGCTGACGCTGATCTTCGGCGCGTTCTACTGGCCGGCCACCTCGGCCGTCAACACGATGACCGTGCTGCAGGCGCTCTGGACCGTGCTTGGCTGTGCGTGTGTGGGCGCGCTGGCATTTTGTGTGGGCTTCTTCTTCCTCACGCACGGTATGCTGCGCAAGCACCTGAACCTGCAGTAAAAAAACAAAAAAACACCCGGTATTGGCTTTCCAATACCGGGTGTTTGCTTTACGGATCAACAGGAGAGAATTACTTGGTGCCGAAGATGCGGTCGCCGGCGTCGCCCAGACCGGGGACAATATAGCCGTGCTCGTTGAGATGATCGTCGAGCGCCGCGACGTAGATGTCCACATCCGGATGCTCCTTCTGCATCACGGCCACACCCTCAGGGGCGCCGATGATGCACATGAGCTTGATGTGCTTACAGCCGACTTCTTTCATGAACTGCACCGCGGCGGACGCGCTGCCGCCGGTGGCAAGCATCGGATCGACGATGATGACGTCGCGCTCGGCAATGTCGGGCGGCATCTTGAAGTAATACTTCACGGGCTCAAGCGTCTGCGGGTCACGGAACAGGCCGATGTGGCCGACCTTGACGTTCGGCATCATGGTGACCATGCCGTCAACCATGCCGAGACCGGCGCGGAGGATCGGCACGATGGCCAGCTTCTTGCCGGCGATGTGCTTGCAGTGCGCCGTGGCGACCGGGGTCTCCACATCGATCTCCTCAAGCGGCAGATCGCGCGTGGCTTCAAAGCACATCAGCATGGCGATCTCGGAAATCAGCTCGCGGAATTCCTTGACGCTGGTGTTCTTGTCGCGCAGGATCGAGAGCTTGTGCTGGATCAGCGGGTGGTCAAAAACGTGAACATTACTCATCTCGTCGTCTCCTTTGTTGATTCAATTTTTCATTCCTGTGCCGCCTGGGCAGCCAGCCGCGCCTGACGTTCCCGCTCGGCCTGCGACAGGCGCAGATAGACCGGGAGCAGTTCCTCCGCCGGGACCGGCGTCTGCCCGAAGGCGGCCATGGCCACGCCCCACGCGCTCTGGCTGACCAGATTGCCCGGCGCCAGCACGGCGGGAATGCCCATGTCCAAACACGTATTATAACACAACTGCGCGCCGTCGCCAACCAGAAAAGCGGATTTCTGCATTTTTCCCAGTTCTTCGCCCAGCTCCGCAAGTGAAATCGCACGGTCTTCACAAAGACGCACCGGTTTTCCGCCCCGGATCTCGAACAGGGCATTGTAAATCTGGCTGCGGCGGGCATCCATAGCTGCGCACACAAGCGCGCCCTCCCCCGCCGCGAGGCCGTGATACGCCATAGCCTCGAGCGTGGACACGCCGATGGCAGGTTTCTGCGCGCCCCAGGCAAGCCCCTTGGCCGTGGACACGCCGATGCGCACGCCGGTGAACGAGCCCGGCCCGCGCGCGACGGCGATGGCGTCCACATCCGCAAGTTTGGTGTCGGTATTTTTCAGCATCTGCTCCGCCATCGGCAGCAGCGTGCAGCTGTGCGTCAGGCCGCTGCACTGCTGGCTCTGGGCAATGAGCACCCCATCGCGGCACAGGGCGACCGACGCCGCCTTGGCCGAGGACTCCAGTGCAAGGATCAGCATGATTTCCCGCTCCCTTCCGTGATCGTGATGCGCCGGGTCGTCGGGCCGAGCTTTTCAAACCGGACCACGACCTCGTCGCCGTAAAATGCGTCCTCCACGTTCTCGCTCCACTCAACGGCGCAGACGGAACCGCGGTTGACATAATCCTCCCAGCCGATGTCGAACAGCTCGTCCGCGCTGCCGAGACGGTACATATCAAAATGGATCAGCTCGCGAGGGCCCTCATATTCGTTCACGATCGTGAACGTCGGGCTCGAGACGCGGCACGTCAGCCCCATGCCGCGGGCCATACCGCGCACAAAGGCGGTCTTGCCGCTGCCGAGCTCGCCGTACATGGCCACGACCTTGCCGTCCGGCAGGGCGCGCGCAAAGTCCGCGCCGGCCTGCTCGGTCTCCGCTTCGCTGTGAGTCAGATATTCCTGCATGGTATCCCTCCGATTCTGAAGAAGTATTATAGCACGGTTTCGCCCGTTGCGTAAAGTCGTTTTGTGTGATATAATAAGCGCCGATTTCAAAACGCCGCCGCGGCGGAAAGGAGGCCATTATGAAAAAAGCCATGTCCTACGCGAAGGAGTTTTTTCACCGGGCGGACATCTTCCTGCTCGTGATGGGCCTCATCTGCGCCATTTTCGGCATCGTCGTCATCTCGAGCGCCACGGCGTCGTACCATTCGGCCAAGTATGTCATCGTGCAGAGCGCGTCGCTCATCCTCGGCGTTTTCGCATTCGTGGTCATGACCGTGCTGGACGTGGACGTGCTGGCCGACAAGTGGCAGATCCTGTGCGCGTTCAACGTGGTCTTTCTGCTGCTGCTGATCCCCTTCGGCGTGAGCGACAACACCGGCAACACCGGCTGGCTGCGCTTTTTCGGCATCGGCATTCAGCCGACAGAGGTCGTCAAGCTCACGTTCATCGTCATTCTGGCAAAGCAGATCAGTTACTTAAAGGAATATCACGACCTCAACTCCGTGTGGTCGGTCGCGCAGCTGGCTGGCCATTTCGTGCTGCTGTTCGGGCTGATCCTTGTCGTGTCGTCCGACCTCGGCTCGGCGCTGATCTTCTTCTCCATCTTCCTCGTGATGCTCTTTGCCGCGGGCTTTGCGCTGCACTGGTTTGCGATCGGCTTTGCGGCCATCGCCGCGATGATCCCGCTGCTGTGGAAATTCGTGCTGCACGACTATCAGAAAAACCGCATCCTCGCGCCCTATGACTCCAGCATCGACCCGACGAACACCGGCATCAACTGGCAGCCGCACCAGAGCAAGATTGCACTCGCTTCCGGCCAGTGGACCGGCGCGGGCCTCGGCCACGGCACGCAGAGCCAGTCCAACGCCCTCGCCGGTAAGCACACGGACTTCATCTATGCCGTCATCGGCGAGGAGCTCGGCATGATCGCCTGCATCCTCGTCATCGTGCTGCTGCTGATCATCATCATCCGCTGCGTCATGGTCGGCATCCGCTCGGGCAGCAACATGGGCTCGCTCGTATGCTTCGGCGTGGCCGCGTTTTTGACGTTCCAGACGTTTGAGAACATCGGCATGTGCATCGGCATCACGCCCGTCATCGGCATCACGCTGCCGTTTTTCAGCTACGGCGGCTCTTCCCTGTTCACGACCTTTGCCGCGCTCGGCATGGTGTCGGGCATCCACTTCCGACCAAGGCCAAAGCGAAACAGCATCTATTACTGACGCGCTTCCCCGGCAGGCTTCCGACAGGCCTGCCGGGACTTTTTCCTGGCAAAATACAGAAAGCACCCGGCCAAAGGGAGAGGCTTCGTAAGGAAGTCCTCTCCCTTTGGCTTTTGTTATCGGCCGGAATGATTGGATTGTAGGTAAAATCAATCATAATTGGAGGATTACAAAATGGACAAGTACAGTTATAACGAGAAAAACGGGCTTTGGTATGAATTGCATGGTGATTACTATCTTCCCTGCCTGAAACTGCCTAAAGGAGAATCAAGGCATATCGGCGTATGGGGACAGCGACACTTGCGGTATCTCAAACAGTATCTCAGAATGCGCTACTACAATCTGCTGACAAGCGGCAAACTGAACGGCTACCTTGCCGATCTAAACGAGCAGTCAGAGAAACTGTTCTCTCGGCTGGTAAAACAATTTGCCGAAAAGGAGGGCGTAACGGAAGCAATCAAAGCGGAGAACCAAATGCTGTGGGTACAGAGGATGAACAACATCCGCAGTGCTGCTATGGAAGTCGTATCAAATTTATCGCTAACATTGCATAAGAAGGGTCGCCGTCAACCGACGGCGGCTTTTCTTATTTTGAGAGTAATCTGAAATCCACATTACACATTTTGTAGAGCAATCCTGTCGTTTGGTACGCAGTAGCAGATTATTTTGAACTTATATGGAATAATTAGCCTTGAAATCAAAATGGCGAGGTGAATACACTGTGGAATTAAACATAAATTCGCCGGTTTATTACAAAGACCATTATGGCATCAACAATGCGGTGTATAGGTTTACCCAAAGGGCGTATTTGTTTTTCACGGAGAAAGAGTACAGCAACACCTTGCAGATTATAGGAATCGTTCCAATCATAGCTCCGCAGGAAGTATATGCTGCCGAAAACTATATAGAGAACTTATTTACTACATTTTTGCTGAATTATCTTGAACAGGGTAAATACACTCACATCTTAAAAGAATGTCGTGGTATTGGTATAGGCTTTGTTGATGGGGATTTAAGCATCCTGTATAAAAAAGACAAGTGAAAAGTTGCCGAGGAAACCATCGAGTTCCTTCTCGAAAGAATATAAGGACAGAGAAGGCTTCCTTTCTATGCTGGATGAGTACGGCCGGGACATATTCACCCATATAATCTCCAACGAGGCGGAAGAAACCGCATTAAAAGCCTTATACGCTATCGACGATGTTAACAGGGAAGATCGGTATGGCTATTCCTACCTAACATTTGCCGGCGTGGGACACAAGGTAAAAGTTATCGAAGAGCTGCTTCCCATGTAATGTATCCGGCTGGACAGATATCGTGGAAATTGCTGCCGATAACTGATATACGGTCGGGCTGAAATCCGATGGTACGGTGGTAGCCTGTGGATCAAATAACGATGGTCGATGCGATGTATCCGACTGGAAACTGTTTGATAACTTTGACGATGTAGTGAACAGAGCGGTCGCTGAAAAAGATAAGCGAGAAGCAAAACGCGAAGCTGCGGCGGAGAAGCGGCGGATTGATAGAATCGCCGTTCTGGAGGCGGAAAAGCAGCGAATTGAAGCAGAACTGCCCCATATAAATGGCCTGTTCTCTTGCGGCAAACGGCAGAATGTGAAAAACAGGCAGGCGGAGATCGAGAAGGAGCTGCGGGAGCTGAAAAAGTGAGAGAGGGAGAGAAAAATGGCAAATCTGTAGTGTTATTGACACATGCCAGTTTGGAATGTTATAGTCTGAATAGAAATAGATTCAAGCGCTTACAATAGCGGCCAGCAGTCGCAAAAACGCTATTTGAAAGGGGAAAATGGTATGGCCTTAGTTGACATCATCAAGTATGAGGGGGATAACAGCACTTTTGTGTGGAAGCATCCGTGCGAGGATTTCAATTCACTTACACAGCTTGTCGTGCATGAATCGCAGGAGGCTGTTTTCTTCATGAACGGTCAGGCACTCGACCTTTTCGGAGCGGGCAGATACACATTGGAAACGCAGAATATTCCGAAGCTTGGAAAGATCCTTAATCGCACGACCGGCGACAACACGCCGTTTCATTGTGAGGTCTATTTTATAAACAAGACTGTTCAGATGGCAATGAAATGGGGAACTGACAGCAAGGTCAGGTACATTGATCCCGAGTCCGGAGTGCCTTTGGAGCTTGGTGCGAGCGGCTCAATGAATATGCAGGTAGCTGACAGCAGAAAGCTCCTCATCAAGCTTGTCGGAACCATGAGCGGCATTGCATGGGAGTCGGAAAAAGACGGCTTCACCAAGTCGATACAAAGCTCTTTCAGACCGGTCATTTCAACGGCGGTAAAAACTACGCTCTCCTCTGTTATAAAGTCTTTGGGTATCAATATTCTTGAGGTTGACGAGCACCTTAACGAAATTGCCTTGGAGCTCCACAAAAAAATCTCTCCCGAATTCGAGGAATACGGTCTGTCGATCCCGCAGTTTTACCTTACCACCGTTGTGCTGCCCGAAGACGATCCGAATTTCAAGAGGATCCGAGAGCTGTATACGATATCTTTGCAGAAGCGCATGATCCATGCGGACATGGACATTCGCACGACAAGAGCACAGGCAGAGGCAGAGGTCACAGCCGCCGCTCGTGCTGTTGAGCTTGAGCGCCAGCAGACCCAAACGGAGGTCGCAAAGCGTGCAGCGGAGCGAAAGGTGATAGAGGCGCAAGCTGAAGCTATGGCGAAAAAGACCTCGGGACTTGCCGAAGCAGAAGTCATGCGCGCCATGGGCTATAACCAAAAGGATGTTCTTCAGGCAGAAGTCCAAAAGGCATATGCCGAGGGCATTGGCAACATGGGCGGTTCCGGCGGAGCGGGCGGCTCTGCCATGAGCGACATCATCGGCCTTGGTATCGGTTTGAAAGCTGCCGGAGCATTCGGAGGACAGCTCGGAAATATGTTCGGCGATATGAGCTCCGCAGCTGCGCCGTCTTCGGCGAGCGAAACTTGCCCCAAGTGCGGTGCAAGCATCCCCGCCGGTTCAAAGTTCTGCCTTGAATGCGGAGAAAAAGTGGAGAAAGTACCGGATAATATGATCACCTGCCCCGAATGCGGCCAGACCGTGGTGAAAGGCAAATTCTGCCCCGAATGCGGACACAAATTTGTTTCCGCATGCCCGAATTGCGGCGAAGCGATTCCGAGCGGCACAAAGTTCTGTCCCCAGTGCGGAACGAAGCTGTAACTTAAACGGATAAAGAGAGGGCTGTATTATGAACAGGAATTTTAAATATTACATAGCCGCGTGGGCTGTTTTGGCGGTTATATTTAACGTTATTGCTTTTGCAACTCCTGCTGTGGCCGGAGCAAGCAAATTTGACAGCGCATTTTGGAGCGGCTATGTTCTGATCATGCTCGCCCTGATCGGCCAACTCGTGTGCGCTTACTTTGCATTCAAAGCGAAAAGCAAGGAGCAGATCTTTCTCAGGCTGTCCCTTGTCACCGTAAGCTACTCGGCGCTGATACTGTCGTTTGTTGTCGGCGCAGCGTGTATGCTCATTCCGAACCTGCCGAACTGGGTGGGAATAATCCTGTGCGCACTGATTTTGGGATTTACAGCTGTGTCCGTAATAAAAGCGAACGCGGCGGTGGAGCTCGTGCGTGAAACGGATACGCGCGTTAAGGAGAAAACAGCATTTATCCGCATGATGACCGTTGAAGCGGATAATTTGATGGCGAGAGCCCAAAACGGCGAAGCAAAGGCCATGTGCAAAAAAGTTTATGAGGCGCTGCGGTATTCCGATCCCATGAGCTGTAATGCTCTTTCGGGAACGGAGGCCGAAATATCCGAGAAATTCAGTGCATTTGCGGCGGCGGTTAAAAACGGCGAAAACGCATCTGAGCTTGCAGATGAGCTGCTTGCCCTCATCGGCGACAGAAACAGAATGTGCAAGGTGATGAAGTGACAACGATTAACAAGTTTCAGCGAATGTCAATAGGCACCGCATAATCATAGCGAAATTTAAAGAGAGGTAAAATGCAACGAGACTATGAAAATAATTGAATTTGTGGCTTCTGTATCTAGCTGTTTAGCACTTATTTTTGCAATTGTAACTTATTTTATCTCCGTATGGCGAGAGAAAACTGCTAAGACATACAGTGAAATTGATGACTTGTTTGAAAAGTACGCTGAGTTGGCAAGTAAAAACATGAAAGACAATTACATGGATTTTGTGCATTTCACACGGAAAGTCAACAGATTTGCCGGTTTATATATAGCAAGACAATTTAAAAAATCTATTGTGAAAAAAAGTGCTGGTAACTTTTTGGTACGCATATACAATGAAAAATTAAGCGAAATAATTTCTCAGCAAAGAAAGCAATTCAAACGCGAAAACTATTTTTCTCAAATTGAATATATGATAAACGATTTGAAAAAATAAAATGGAATTATCAGAGGAGAGAAACGAACATATGTCAACGTTTAAATGCAAAATGTGCGGCGGCGAGATTGAATTCGAGCAAGGCGCGACCGTCGGAGTGTGCGATTCCTGCGGAACGAAGCAGACGCTCCCGCGTCTTGACGACGACAGAAAAGCAAATCTCTACGACCGCGCGAATCACTTCCGCAGAAACAATGATTTCGACAAGGCAATGGGCATCTACGAACAGATCCTCGCCGAGGACAGCACCGACGCCGAGACTTATTGGTCGCTGGTGCTTTGCCGCTACGGAATCGAATATGTCGAAGACCCCGCGACACACGATCGTGTCCCCACGGTAAACCGTGCGCAGTACACGTCCATTTTCGACGATGATGACTACAAATCGGCGCTGAAATATGCCGACGCATATCAGCGCGGCATTTACGAGGAAGAAGCAAAGGCGATCAACGAAATTCAAAAGGGCATTCTTGAAATCTCGCAAAAGGAAGAGCCGTTTGATGTTTTCATTTCCTACAAGGAGACCGACAGCAGCGGCAGAAGAACGCCCGACAGCGTGCTGGCAAATGACCTTTACCATCAGCTCACCCAAGAGGGCTTTAAGGTCTTTTTCAGCGGAATAACGCTTGAGGACAAGCTCGGCACGGCGTACGAGCCTTACATATTCGCGGCGCTCAACTCGGCGAAGGTCATGGTCGTTATCGGAACAAAGCCCGAGTATTTCAACGCTGTATGGGTCAAAAACGAATGGAGCCGCTATCTTGCGCTCGTTAAGAAATCCGGCGGCAAAAAGGTGCTCATTCCGGCATACAGAGACATGGATCCCTATGATCTGCCGGAGGAATTTTCGCATCTGCTGGCACAGGATATGTCCAAGCTCGGCTTCATGCAGGATCTCATACGCGGCATCAAAAAGATCGTACAGGCAGACGCTGCGCCGAAGGTTGAGGTCAAAGAGACCGTGGTCGTAAGCGGCGGCGGAGCGGCAGTTGCCCCGCTTTTGAAGCGCGCGTTCATGTTCCTCGAGGACGGAAACTGGGAAGAAGCAGATAAGTATTGCGAAAAAGTTCTCGACCAAGATCCCGAAAACGTGCAGGCATATCTCGGCAAGCTTATGGCGGAATTGCAGGTAACGAACCGCAAAAAACTAGTTGATTGCGCCGAACCGTTTGATCACAGAGATAATTACAACAAGGTTCTTCGCTTCGGCGATGAGGCGCTTAAAAAAGAAATGCGTGGCTATATCACTCACATCAACGACCGCAATGAGAACGCCCGCCTGATCGAAACTTATGACAACGCCGTAAGTAGAATGAACCGCGCGGAGTCGGAGCAAGCCTACCGAGCAGTTGCTGATTGCTTCAAAAGCATTCCCGGCTTTAAGGATGCGGATACGCTCGCCGAACAATGCCTTGATAAAGCGGAAGTCTGCCGCAAGGACGAAATTTACTCCTCCGCAAAATCCAAAATAGCCGAGAATAGTATCGCTTCTTGCGAAAAAGCGATTCAGCTGTTCCAATCCATTTCCGGCTGGAAGGATGCGGACGAACAGATCGTTCTCTGCCAACAAAAAATCGAGGAAATTCGCCTGGCAGACGAGCGCAAAGCCGAAAAACGGCGCATAGCGGCAAAAAAGCGCAAAAAAGTTCTTGCCATCGGCACGACTATTGTTGCGGCGTGCGTAGCATTTGTAATCATTCTGACAACTGTGATCATTCCAAACAGCAAATATAATGCTGCCGTTTCTTTTTATGAAAACGGAGAATACAAAAAAGCGGCGATAGCGTTCAGCGGCATCGAAGATCACAAGGATGCTCGCGAGCGCAGCTTTGCTCTTTGGAATGACATCGCCGAAAGGCAGACGATCGCTTGCAGCGGCCATCAAACGGTAGGCCTCAAATCCGACGGTACGGTCGTTGCTACGGGCCGTATCGAATACGGCCAGTGCGACGTTTCCGACTGGACGGACGTTGTTGCCATCGCTTGCAGCAACGATCACACGGTAGGCCTCAAATCCGACGGTACGGTCGTTGCGGTGGGCTATAACAAAGACTGCCGGTGCAACGTTTCCGGCTGGACGGACGTTGTTGCCGTCGCTTGCAGCGGCTCTCACACGGTAGGCCTCAAATTCGACGGTACGGTCGTTGCGGCGGGCGATAACAAAGACGGCCAGTGCGACGTTTCCGACTGGACGGACGTTGTTGCCATCGCTTGCGGCTACGACCACACGGTAGGCCTCAAATCCGACGGCACGGTCGTTGCTGCGGGCGATAACGAAGACGGCCAGTGCGACGTTTCCGACTGGACGGACGTTGTTGCCGTCGCTTGCGGCGGCTCTCAAACGGTAGGCCTCAAATCCGACGGCACGGTCGTTGCGGCGGGCGATAACGAATACGGCCAGTGCGACGTTTCCGACTGGACGGACGTTGTTGCCATCGCTTGCGGCGGCTACAAACAAACGGTAGGCCTCAAGTCCGACGGTACGGTCGTTGCGGTGGGCTATAACAAAGGCGGCCAGTGCGATGTTTCCGACTGGACGGACGTTGTTGCCATCGCTTGCGGCAGCGATCACACGGTAGGCCTCAAATCCGACGGTACGGTCGTTGCGGCGGGCCATAACGAATACGGCCAGTACGACGTTTCCGACTGGACGGACGTTGTTGCCGTCGCTTGCAGCGGCTATCAAACGGTAGGCCTCAAATCCGACGGTACGGTCGATGCGGTGTGCTATAGCAAATACGGTCAGTGCTACGGTCTCAACTGGACGGATATAAAGCAGCCGAACAGCAAGCGCTAAAAGCCTTTGAAGCCAGCGGAAGAATGAAAAGCACGGGTTACGGATACCGGATACAGTGCTGCTCCTTAAGATAGCGGAGGCGTCACTATCCCCAGATGCCGATATGCGCCGTTTCTTCCTCCGGAGTTTCTACCGCTACGAATATGCCTGCGATGCGTCCGACCGCCTGACGAAACAGACGCTGTATAATTCCGGCGGCAAGCACACCGACTTCATCTACGCCGTCATCGGCATCACGCTGCCGTTTTTCAGCTACGGCGGCTCTTCCCTGTTCACGACCTTTGCCGCGCTCGGCATGGTGTCGGGCATCCACTTCCGACCAAGGCCAAAGCGCAACAGCGTCTATTACTGACGCACCGCGCCCCTGCAGGTTTCCCGGGAAACCTGCAGGGGACGTTTTTTCTCCCGGCATACAGAAAGCACCCGGCCGAATGGACGGGTGCTTTCCGCAAAACATAGAAGGGGGAAGAGAAGTAGCCGGGTGGTATCAGCCGCCGTGACAGGCGGCGCAGTCATGCTCTGCAAAGAGCGCGGCGTCGTAGGCAATGCCGTTTTTATCGTAGTAGTCCTTCACGGCCGCCTTGACCGCCTCCTCCGCGAGCACGGAGCAGTGGATTTTCTGGGCCGGCAGACCGTCGAGCGCTTCCACGACTGCCTTGTTGGACAGTGCCAGCGCCTCCGAGATGGGCTTGCCTTTGATCATCTCGGTCGCCATCGACGAGGACGCGATCGCGCTGCCGCAGCCGAACGTGTTGAACTTCACGTCCGAGATGATGCCGTTGTCCACCTTAATATACATCCGCATGATGTCGCCGCACTTGGCGTTGCCGACTTCGCCGATGCCGTCGGCGTCGGGCATCTTTCCGACGTTGCGGGGGTTTTCAAAATGGTCCATGACCTTTTCGCTGTACAGTGCCATAGGAAAGCCTCCTTTGTATCATTTTGTATTAGATCAGGTGCGGGCGCGCGCCGGTCTCCAGCTCGTCCCACACCGGGGAGATGCTGCGCAGATAGGCGACCACCTGCCGGACATTGTCCACGATGTATGCCATTTCCGCGTCCGTGTTGTATTCGCCCACGGACAGGCGCAGTGAACCGTGCGCCACCTCGTGCGGCAGGCCGATGGCCAGCAGCACGTGGCTGGGGTCGAGCGAGCCAGACGTGCAGGCGCTGCCGGACGAAGCGGCAATGCCCTTGCGGTCGAGCAGGAGCAGCAGCGACTCGCCCTCGATGCCCTCGAAGCAGAAATTCACCGTGCCGGGCACGCGCTGCGCGCGGTCGCCGTTGAGCCGGGCGTGCTCGATGGTCGAGAGGCCCGCAATGAGCGTCTCGCGCAGGCGCGTGACCTTCTCCGTATTCTCAGCCATGTGCTCGACCGCCTCGCGCAGTGCTGCGGCCATGCCGGCGATAGCCGGGGTGTTCTCCGTGCCGCCGCGCTTGCCGCGCTCCTGCGCGCCGCCCTCAATGATGTTCGTGAGCGGGATGCCGCGCCTGGCATACAGAAAGCCGACGCCGCGCGGGCCGTGGAACTTGTGCGCCGAGCACGAGAGCAGGTCGATGTTCATCTCCTGCACGTTCACGGGGACATGGCCGATGGCCTGCACCGCATCCGTGTGGAACGGGACGCCCCGCTCGCGGCAGAGCGCGCCGATGGCCCGGATGGGCTGGACGGTGCCGATCTCGTTGTTGGCGAACATGACGGACACGAGCGCCGTGTCCTCCCGGATGGCCGCGGCCACGTCCTCGACGCGGACGACGCCGTTTTCATGCACATCCAGCAGCGTCACGTCAAAGCCTTCCTTGCGGAGCTTATCGAGCGTATGCAGCACCGCATGGTGCTCAAACTTGGTGGATATCAGATGCTTTTTTCCCTTACGGGCGCCGTTTCTGGCGGCGGAGATGATGGCCTGATTGTCGGCCTCGCTGCCGCCGGAGGTGAACACGATCTCCCGCGGGTCGGCAGCGCCGATCAGCTGCGCGATCTCGGTGCGGCAGGCGAGCAGATGCTCGGCCGCCTCCTGCCCGAGGGTGTAGAGCGTGCTGGGATTGCCGTAGATCTCGTCAAAGTACGGAAGCATGGCTTCCTTCGCGGCGGGGGATAATTTTGTGGTTGCCGCATTGTCTGCGTAGACGCGCATGAGACTGTCCTCCTTTAATTCCTATTTGCTTTGTGGGTAAATGATACCATGCATTTCCCACATTGTCAATAGGAATTTGAAAAAGAAAACCGGGGAAAGAAAATGCACTTTCCTTTCCCCAGTTTATGTGCCCTTATGCTTTGCCGTCAAGCAGGTCCTGCACGGACACGCCGGACAGGTAGTTATCCATGACGGCGTCGAGCTTTTTCCACATCGGCAGCGTCAGGCACTGGGCCGCGCGCTCGCAGCCGTTCTCCCCGGCGTCCAGACATGACACGGCGGCCATGCTGCCCTCGGTGCTGTGCAGCACCTCCGCGACCGTGATGTCGCTTGCCGGCCGGCTCAGGCGGTAGCCGCCCTCCTTGCCGCGCTGGCTGATGACGAGGTTCGCGCGGTTGAGCGCCGCCGCGATCGCCTCCATATATTTCAGGGACACATCCTGCCGCTGCGACACGGTCTTGAGCGAGATGAAGCCCTCGTCGCAATGCTGCGCCAGGTCGATCATCAGGCGCAGCGCATAGCGTCCCTTGGTTGAGATGACCATAATCCGTTGCCTCCTTGCTGCACAGCTGCGTGTGCAGATGCTAAGGATAATATACTACCAAATCACAAGGAATTCAAGTCGAATGTTGCAGACGCGAAAAAGCCGGGGTACATCCCCGGCTTTTTCGCATTCAGGCTTCCTGTTCAGCCACGAGCGGCTCGACCACGCGCATGGCATCGAGCGTGCGCGTCAGCAGTTCGTCCAGGCTCCAGCCGAGCATGTCCGCGCCGCGCTGGATCACCTCGCGCGAGCAGCCCGCCGCGAAACCGCTGCTCTTATATTTCTTCTTGAGCGACTTGAGCTCCATATCCTGCACGCTCTTGGACGGACGCATCAGCGCCGCCGCGCCGATCAGGCCGGTCAGCTCGTCGGTCGCGAAGAGCACCTTCTCCATCTCATGCTCCGGCTGGATGTCCACCGTGATGCCATAGCCGTGGCTGGCTGTGGCGTGGATCAGCCGCTCGTCGAGGTCGCGCTCGCGCATGATCTCCTGCGACTTGATGCAGTGCTGATCGGGATAGCGCTCAAAGTCCAGATCATGCAGCAGGCCGACAATGCCCCAGAAATCCACCTCGTCACCGTAGCCGAGTTCCTGCGCGAAACAGCGCATGACGCCCTCGACCGTGCGGGCATGATGCAGATGGAACGGATCCTGGTTATACTCCGTCAACAGTGCCCAGGCTTCCTCCCGGTTCAGTTGCTTGCTCATAGCAAAGCCTCCTAATACATATCTTTTTTGTAGGTCTAAGAAAGAATAGCATTAACATAGCACAGTCGCCGCTGGATTTCAAGTAGTTTTTTCGCTGAACACCCGGAAGTCAATGTGTCTGAAAATTGACACGCTGCCAAAAATATACCATTATTTGACTAAACGTTGGCTTTCTGCCGTGCTGCTTCTTTTTGGAATTTCCAGACGCTTTCTGCCTCTGGTGTCACACTTTTACGCTTTTTGTGAGCAAAATATACGAGCCGGTCGATTTTATTTCATTGCTTTTTGTCAAAAAGTATGTTATGATATGCGCAGTATGTATGCATCGTGTTCACTGCACTACGGTGTCATGCTTACGCAAACGTTCGATGATCTGCCGCGAGCAACGGCCAAATCATCTTCGTAATAAAAGAAAAAGGAAGGATGTATTTCATGGACGAAAAGTATAGCGCGCTATTTACTCCGTGGAAGATTGGCAATGTCGAGATCAAAAACCGCATTGTCCAGTGCTCCATGGGCGGCACCTCTCTGTTTGGATGGCTGGAGCCCTGCCACTTTGATAAGGAAGCTGCGAACTTCCTGCTCAACCGTGCACAGGACGGCGTCGGTCTGGTTCTCCCGGGCATGCAGTGTGTCCGTGACACCATGGGCCGCAGATGGCTCTGGCAGAACAAGAAGATGTTCAAGGAACTCGCCGACTACATGGTCGAGTACCACAAGACCGGCTCCAAGCTGTTCATTCAGCTCGCCGCTGGTTTCGGCCGCTCCATGGCTGTTGCCCCCTGGATGGTCACTCTGAACAATAATAAGGTGCTCGGCGCCCTTGCCAAGCCCGTCATCGACGTCAGCTACTGCTGCGCTTCCGCTTCCGCTACCCCGAACCGTTGGCAGGAGGACATGCTCTCCCGCCCGATGACCGTCGAAGAGATCCACGAGATGGTCGATGCGTTCGGCAAGACCGCAAAGCTGCTGCGTGAGGCCGGTGTCGACGGCGTTGAGATCCACGCTGTCCACGAAGGCTATCTGCTTGACCAGTTCACCATCGCCAACTGGAACCATCGTACCGACGAGTACGGCGGCTCTTTCGAGAACCGTTTCCGTTTCCCGGTCGAGATCGTGCAGTCCATCAAGCGTCAGGCCGGTGCCGACTTCCCGGTGTCCCTGCGTTACTCCGTCGTCTCCAAGACCAAAGCATGGGGCAAGGGCGCTATGCCGTATGAGACCGACTTCGAAGAGTTCGGCCGTGACATGCCCGAGTCCGAGAAGGCCATCAAGTACCTGGGCGATGCCGGCTACGACATGTTCAACTGCGACAACGGTACTTACGACGCATGGTACTGGGCACATCCGCCTCAGTACATGCCCGACAACTGCAACCTCGAGTACGTCGAGCACATCAAGAAGTTCACCGACAAGCCCGTCGCCTGCGCCGGCCGTATGGATCCGGTCAAGGCCGCGGAAGAGATCGCTGCCGGCCGTCTCGATGCAGTTGCCATCGCGCGTCAGAACCTCGTTGACCCCGAGTGGATCCACAAGATCCTCGAGGGCCGTCAGGACGAGATCAAGCCCTGCATCCGCTGCCACAACGGCTGCTTCAACTTTGCGAAGTTCAAGGGCACCGCGAACATCCAGAGCACGCAGGATTCCCTGCACCTGGGCCGCTGCGCGCTGAACCCGACGACCATGCAGCACAACAAGTATAAGATCGTCCCGACCAAGAACCCGAAGAAGGTCGCCATCATCGGCGGCGGCATCGGCGGCATGGAGTGCGCGCTCGTGCTCAAGAAGCGCGGCCACAAGCCGGTCCTCTTCGAGAAGACCAATGAGCTCGGCGGCCTGTTCCTCACCGCTTCCGCGATGAGCTTCAAAGAGAACGACAAGGAACTCATTGAGTGGTACAAGAAGGAAGTCGCGAAGCAGGGTATCGATATCCGCTTCAACACCGAGGTCACCGACCTTGGCACCATGCGCGGCTTCGACGAGATCATCGTGGCCACCGGCTCCGTGCCGAGAACCATGCCCATGATCCCGGGCTTCGAGAAGACCATGAGCTTCACCGAGCTGCTCAAGGAGAAGAAGGAAGTCGGCGACAAGGTCCTGTTCTTCGGCGGCGGCCAGTCCTCCTGCGAGGCGGCTTACGACCTGATCCTCCAGGGCAAGCACCCGATCATTGTCGAGTACGCCGGCGACCTGGTTGCTGCTCAGGCTACCTGCCTTGCCAACACCTCCTTCCTGCGTGACGCGATGGAGTACCACAAGGTTCCGACCTACCTGCACTCCACCATCACCGAGATCCACGACGGTGGCGTCACCGTCAAGGGTCAGGACGGCAAGACCTTCGAGGTCGCTTGCGACAACGTCATCAACGGCATCGGCTTCGTGCCGGCTCCGGTTGGCGACAAGGGCCGTCACGTGCACCGCGTCGGTGACTGCGTTGCCATTGGCAACCTGCGCACCGTCATCTGGCGTGCATGGGATGTCTGCATGAAGATCTGATCTTCGGCTGACACCGAAATACATAAGACCCGCGCGGGTGCAGAGCAATCTGCGCCCGCGTTTTGCGTCTATATACATATGCAAAAGGAGCGCCCGCACATATCCGCGAGCGCTCCTTTTCGTCTTTATAGAATGGCCAGTAATTCTTCCAGCCGCGTGATGCGCCAGTCCGCCTGCGGCGGCAAAGCCGCACCGCGGTCGGTGGGGTCGAACCAGCAGGTCTGCATCCCTGCTGCCCTGCCGCCCGCGATGTCCGCCGTGAGCGAATCACCAATCATAAGGCACTGCTCCGGCCGAACACCCGGCAGCTGCGCCAGACACCGGTCGAAAAACACCCCGCTCGGCTTCTCCGCGCCCAGCTGCCCGGAGATAAACAGCCGCTCAAACGCATCGAGCATCCCGGCCCGGCGCAGACGGTTCACCTGCTGCGCATACGGCCCGTTGCTTGCAGCGCACAGACGATATTCCCCGTGCAGCTGCGCCAGCACATCCGACGCACCCGGGACCGGGACCGCACTCTCGTGCAGCCGGACGCGGAACGCATCCTCCATTGCGGCGCCGTCGGCCTCCAGCCCGAGCCGCGTCAGAATCGTCTGCCAGCGCACGTCCCGCAGCCCGGCGATCGTCAGCTCGCCGCGCTCGATCCGCGCCCAGAGCTTATCGTTCTCCACCTGAAACACGGTGAACATCTCCGGCGCATACGGCAGACCTGCCTCACGGAAGATCTCCTCCATGGCCTGCATCGCACCGGCGCTGAAGTCCAGCAGCGTGTTATCAATATCAAACAGAAGCACCTTTGGTTTCTTCATTACGCCGCTCTCCCCTGTTCATTCGCGGCCGGACGCCGGTGCGCGGCGCCTGCGTGCATTTACTGCACGAAACACCGTCGACACCAGCAGGATACCGACAGCCAGGCTGCCTGCGATTCCGGCGGTCTCCAGTCCCTTCTGCAGCGCCTCCTGCACCTCACCCGAGAGGCCGATGCTCATCGTATAATAAATACCGGCGCCAGGCAGCAGCGGAATGCTGGAAATGACCAGATACGACGTGACCGGGCACTTGCGCCAGCGGCCCATGCCCTCGGAATAGACCGCCGCCACGACCTCGGAGAAAAAGTTTGCGCTGTAAACGCTGCCCCCTGCCCTGCTGCACAGCAGGTAAACGATCCAGGTCAGCGCGCTGCCGAGCGCACATAAAACGCTGCCCCAGTCGTGGACATTAAACAGGATCACAAATCCAAGGCAGGCGACAAACGTCGCGAGACCCTGCGCCCAGAGCGGATAGGTCAGCGCTGCGGCCGCCTCCGCATGGCCGCAGATCGGGGTCGTAACATGCCACGCCGCTGCCGTGCCGAGCGCGATGGCAAACGCCGAGAGCAGCACCTGCACGATGCGGCTGACGCCGGAGCTCGTGTCACCGTAGATGATGTCGCGCATGGAGTTCGTGATGAGCAGTCCGGGCACCAGCAGCATCAGCGCGCCGATGATGACGACCGCCACACAGTCGAGCCAGCCGAGGCCGGCAGCGACATACGCCGGCAGCGCCATGAGAAAGGACGCCGCAATGGTGCTGAAAAACGGGTTGACCTCCAGCCGGTCCATGCAGCGCGTCACAAAGCCGATGGTCAGGCCGCTCAGCCCTGCCCAGAGCCAGTCGCGCACCGTGCCGCCGAAGACGCAGCAAAAGCCCGCCGCCGCCATGAAATTGCCGAGGTAATATATCCACACGGCGTAGCTGCGGACGGCGGCCGTCGTCTCTTTGAGCCAGCGCTGCGCCGTCTCCGGATCCGGCACCTCGGCGCAGATGCGCCGGCTGAGCGCGTTGAGCTTTTCAATGCGCTCGAGGTCGTTGCCATGGTAGCCCACGCGCTTCATGATGGTCAGCGGCTTCGTATTCGGCGTCACGAAGCTCACCGCAACACAGTTCGGGATGGCAAACGCCTGTCCCTCCGTGCCATATGCCTCGATCACACGGCGCATGGTCTCCTCGACCCGGTACGTCTCCGCCCCGGCGACCGCGAGCTCATAGCCGATCTGCACCGTCATATCTGCAAGAAGATAATAGTCCATACCTGTCTTCCCATAAGCAAAAATTTCCCGGCCAAGGCCGGGCTTCCAGCGATGACAGCGTAACACATTTCCCAGCGCAAATCAACGGGGATGCAATGGTTTTTGTTCCGACATTCTTCTCAAGAAGCAGCACGCCCTTACTGCACCCATATGCCGGGGCGCAGCAGGATTTCTGCTCCAGAAATTCTGTGAATCTGCCCAAACGTCGGCACGAAGCAAGCATAATTATTCATAAAAGCTCTATAAATACGAAAATTTACGAAAAAATTTAAAATATCTGTTGCATTTTTATTCTTTCGGACTATAATATGCCTCATCCGACACGTGTAAACAAACTGTTAAAATGCTGCCACTTCAGAAAGGACTGAGCAACCATGAAACCTGCCACAAATTCATTGGCCAAAAAGAAGCACGCCATCCCGCATGTCTATATCATTCTCCTGATCGTAATCCTGCTGGCAACCGTGCTGACCTATATCGTCCCCGCCGGTCAATTTGACCGCGAAACCGTAGATAACGTCAAAATGGTCATCCCCGGCACCTATCACCGGATCGATCAGACACCGGTCAACCTGTTTGATATGTTTGTCGCGATCCCGCAGGGCTTCGTCTCCATGGCGAACATCGTCATTCTGATCTATATGTGCGTCGCCGGCATGGGCATTCTGACGTCCACGGGCGCGCTGGAGAGAGTGTTCGGCTCTTTCATCAGCAAGGTCGGTGCAAAAGGCCGCGTGGTCATGCTGATCATTTTCTACGCGTTCTTCTTCGTCCGGGGCGGCCTGACCGGTTCCGTAAACTCTCCGATCGCCTTCATCCCGCTCGTGGTTACGCTGTGCCTCGCCGTCGGCTATGATGTCATGACCGCGCTGGGCGTCGTCGCCGTCGGCGCGCTGGTCGGCTTCGCGGTCGGCCCGACCAACCCGAACACCGTCGTCGTCGCGCAGCAGATCTGCGAGCTGCCGATCTACTCCGGCATGACGTTCCGCACCATCACCTGGCTCGTCCTCGGTCTCGCCGGCCTGATCTATGTCGTCATCTATGCAGAAAAGGTAAGAAAGAATCCGAGCGCCAGCCTGAGCAGCTATAAGCCGGATACGCAGGAGCTGCAAAACGAAAACATGCAGAAAGCCGCGACCACCCGCGACAAGTGGGTCGTCTTCACGCTGTTTGTCGCCGTCGTCGCCGTTGTGGTACTGACCGTCAAGTTCAGTCTGAACATGGTGCAGATGGCCGGCCTGTATATTATCATCGGCATCATCGGCGGCCTTGTGGCCGGTTACAAGCCCAATGAAATTGCCGCCATGTTCACGAAATACGGCAAGGAAATGTTCACCGCCGCTCTGGTGCTCGGCATGGCAAAAGCCGTTTCGCTCGTGCTGACGCAGGGCAACATCATCGACACTATGGTGTATGGCATGTCCAGCATTCTCGGCGGTCTGCCCGCCGGCCTCAGCGCTGTTATCATGTTCCTGATCCAGACCATCGTCAATTTCTTTATCAACTCCGGCAGCGGACAGGCTGCTGCCATGATGCCGATCATGGCGCCGCTGTCCGACCTCATCGGGGTCAGCCGTCAGACCGCGATCCTTGCGTTCCAGATGGGTGACGGCCTGTCCAACATGATCTGGCCGACGTCTGCCAGCATGATGGCCTATGTGTTTGCCGCAAACGAAAAGTTCGAATCCTACCTGAAATTTGTCCTGCCCATTTTCCTGATCGTGTCCGTGCTCGGCGCCATTATGCTGGTGATCGGCACCGCGATCGGCTACTGAGTCAGGTGTAAGGCTGCATCATGAACGAAGCATTCCACACCTCCCTGCACACCGCCATGAAGGCGCGCGCCGCCGAGATTCTGCCGGAGGTCATTGAACTGCGCCGCACGATCCACAAACATCCTGAAACCGGATTTGACACCGGAGAAACGGGAAAGCTGGTAAAGACCTTCCTCGAGCGGGAGCACATTGCGATCCTCCCGTCTGAGCTCGGCGTTCTGGGACTCATCCGTGGGCAAAACCACGACCGGATCGTCGCCCTGCGCGCAGATATGGACGCGCTCCCGCTGCAGGAAGAGACCGGCCTCCCCTACTGCTCTCAGGTCCCCGGCAAAATGCACGCCTGCGGGCACGACGGGCACACCGCCATGCTGCTCGGCACGGCAAAGATCCTCCAGGAATACGCGGACGAGCTCCCGACGGACATCCTGCTGATTTTTCAGCCCGCAGAAGAGGGGCCCGGTCTCGGCGGCGCCGTCAAAATGGTGCCGCAAATTCAAAACACCGGCCTTGCCGACAAAATCGTCGCTGCATTCGGGCAGCATGTCTCCAATGACTATCCGGCTGGCTTTGTCGCGCTGAAGAAGGGGCCTGTCGCCGCCTCCACCGATTCCTTTGACATCACATTCATCGGGAAAGGCGGCCACGCCGGCCGCCCCAACGAGTGCATCGACGCGCTCTCTGCCGGAGCAAAATTTGTAACCGCGATGGAGAGCTTTATGTCGCGGCATACGGACCCGTTCGACCCGTGCGTCTGCTCCATCGGCATCTTTCAGGCCGGGACCGCCAAGGGCATCGTCGCAGAAAGCGCGCATCTCGCCGGTACCATTCGCTGCCAGAAGGAAGAGGCCCGAACCTACATCATCGACAATCTCAAGCGCGTTGCACAGGGCGTCGCCTACGCGACCGGCACGGAATGTGACATTCAGGTCAAACGAGGCGTACTGGGTCTGCGCAACGACAATGATATGGTCGATTACGCGAAATCTGTTATGGATCACGTCGTCGGCAAAGACCATCAGATCGAGCTGCCGCACCCGATGATGGGCGCAGAGGATTTTTCCTACTACGCGAAGGAGTTCCCCGCCGCATTTTACTGGCTCGGCACGCGCAATGAGCAAAAGGGCTGCACCACACTGCTGCACAACGCGCACTTTAATTTTGACGAAAGCGTCATGCAGACCGGCATGGAACTTTTCTGCGCATTGGCAGTCAATCTGAAGTAAGTGCAGCAGAGTCGCTCTGACGAGCGGACAGTTCTCCGCATCGGCCAGTCTCATCAAAGAGTATCGGATAGCTTCTGCGCAGTTTGGGCGCACGATCGCATATATAATACAAACAGGCATTCATAACGTCCTAGTTATGAATGCCTGTTTTGCCTGCGCACGGCATGCGTGCGCAGCTTATCGGAAAACAAGTTGGAGCAGGCAACGCAAGTCAGCTCCGAAGTTGTCCGAGTAACGCAACCCGAATGTGCGGCTTCCACATCTCAAATAGTAAGTAGAAAGCTTTTGCACCATTTCCGGCACTTTTCGGTCTTTTCGTCCGGGAACCGCCCGCTCCGAAAAAGACTGCGGGATAATATGTGATCACAAAAACGTCCCTGAACAATTTCGCTCGGGGAACGTCCGCTTGTTGTCGGCATAGCAATTCTGAATCCCCCAAAAGTTAAGCCTTTTCAGTCAAAATCTGCGATATCGTAAACAAAGAATAAAACCACGGAATAGTCAAGGGAAAGTGACAATGCTATTGACCATTATCATGGTCAACTGATATAATACGAGCTGATGAATAACAAAATATTGGATGTCTAAAGATAGCGGTGTTCCGCACACGACCGTGAATGATATATGCAGCGGAAAGGCGCAGCTTGAAAAATGCTCCGCCGAAACGGTTTATCGTATTTCCAAAGCACCGAGCGTTACGATGGAAAGTTTGATAGAACCGTGCTTTGATAAACGCAGTGACTTTGAATTGTTCAAAAGCGACATCTTCTTTAGACTGAAAGAGCTCAGCGATATCCCGTTTATCAAAACTTGACACAGTGGATGAAAAGCCCTTGAAGCAGGAAGTGAAGTACAGGCAGGCAATTTTCCTGTCGAATGAGATTAGCTTTTAATATTGGGGGAGATTACAATATGAAGAAACCGATGCGTTATATTGGCGGCTCCGGCGGCGGATACGGATGGGGCCATATTTATTACGACAGTGAAACCGGAAAATGTTATGAGGAAAGTTATCATTGCGGATGCGTAGATTTATCGGAAGATCACTATGACGGCATAGCCGAGAAGGATAAAAAATATGTTGTTGAAACACTTATGGAAAAGAATGACTTGCTTACATTGATTGAATTTTATAAAGAATTGGATGTAGGAAAACTTCTGCCGTGCGTATTGGCGGATTTGCAAAAATCACATGATGGTCCTTTTTCCGAACACAATATTATATGCTGCTTTCAGGAAATAGCGCGTTATTGTAAATATTTTTCCTATTTCTATTTTCAAAACGGTGACTATGCCATCTGCGCGGATTACCCTTCGGGTAGAAGTAAATGTGAATATTATTCCCCGACATATGATGGCAAATACAAGGTGGATTTTCCTGTTGTTGACAGAATAATAAAAGAAAAAGATACCGTATTGTTTTCCAAGTATATCATCGAAAAAAATAGATGGGAATGCTATTCCGAGAGCGGGAAGCAATGGTCGAATGTGGAAGTCAAAAACCCTCTGGCTTTCTGGGAAAACTGGTCGAATGTGGAAGTCGAAAACCCTCTGGCTTTCTGGAAAGACTTGGAAAGACTGGTAAACCGAAAGGGCCAAACAAGGTAAACGTTTTTGACAGCACTTCAAAAAAGAAAGGCTTATCTGCCAAGCTGTTTGGAAATGATTTTGCATACGATGCGATCAAACAGAGCCTCTGTATGCCTATCATGTGATAAAGTCAACGAATACCCATAAGTTTAACGATTACCATAGCGCCAACAGTAAAGAAACCCCAATAAAGCGAAAATCCCGCTGCGGAATTTCTCCGCAGCGGGATCGATTTATGTGTTGAAATGCCTGAAAAGCCTTGTATCAAGCGGTTTTCGGGCATAGAAAAATGCCACCGTAATTCTATCAAAATTACGGTGGACTTATGGTCCGAGTGACAGGGTTCGAACCTGCGGCCTGATGGTCCCAAACCACCCGCGCTACCAACTGCGCTACACCCGGATATGAAATTTCACAATTCGCGTAAAATAAAGTTTAACACATTCTTTAGAAATGCGCAACGGTTTTCTGCGTTGCAGTTTTGGGGCGTGTGTGGTATGCTCTAAACATCAAATCACGATCCGTTATGACAGGAGTATCCACTTATGAGAATGCGAAAAAAGCCCAACCTCGTCCCGCGCATGGAGCGCTGCGCGGCCACCTTGATCACCGACCCCGAGGCACTGCGCGGCCACTGGCTGGAGCACTTCCCCGGCTATCAGGCGCTGCAGCTGGAACTCGGCTGCGGCAAGGGCCGCTTCACGGCAGACACTGCAGCACAAAACCCGGATATTTTCCTCGCCGCGATCGAAAAAGTGCCGGACGCCATGGTCGTCGGCATGGAGCGTGTGACCGAGCGTGGACTTAAAAACGTGCGTTTTCTTGACAGGGACGCTATCAACCTGCTCGACATATTCGCCCCCGGCGAGGTTTCACGCATCTACATCAACTTCCCCGACCCGTGGAAGAAATCCCGCCAGCACAAGCGCCGCCTGACCTACGCGGGCTTTCTGGCGCTGTACGCAAATGTGCTGCCGCTCGGCGGCGAGATCTGGTTCAAGACCGACAACGACCCGCTGTTCGCCTTCTCGCTCGAGCAGTTTGAGCAGGAGGGCTGGGAGCTGCGCGAGGTCACGCACGACCTGCACGCCAACGGCCCCGTTGGCGTCATGACCGACTATGAGGCGAAATTCTACGATCAGGGCATCACGATCAACCGCTGCGTGGCGGTGAAAACGGAGGACACGAAATGCGACTTGTATCCTGGAACGTCAACGGGCTGCGCGCCTGTGTGACCAAGGGCTTTGCGGACACGTTCCGCGCGCTGGATGCGGACATTTTCTGCCTGCAGGAGACAAAACTCCAGCCCGGGCAGATCACGCTTGACCTGCCGGGCTACCACCAGTACTGGTGCAGCGCCGAGAAGAAGGGCTACTCCGGCACCGCCGTCTTTACGAAGGCCGAGCCGCTCGACGTGCAGTATAACCTCGGCCTGCCGCAGCACGATCTTGAGGGCCGGGTGATCACGGCCGAATACCCGGAGTTCTATCTCGTGTGCGTCTATACGCCGAACGCTCAGGACGGCCTGCGCCGGCTGGAATACCGGATGCACTGGGACGATGCGTTCCGCGAGTTCGTCTGCTCGCTCGACCGGCACAAACCGGTCGTCATCTGCGGGGACATGAACGTCGCCGCAACGGAGATCGATCTGAAAAACCCGAAACGCAACGTCGGCAACCCCGGCTTCAGCCCCGAGGAGCGCGCGAAGTTTCAGGAGCTGCTGCATGCCGGCTTCACAGACACGTTCCGCGCCCTGCACCCGGACGAGACGGACGCCTACTCGTGGTGGAGCTACCGCTTCCACGCGCGGGAGAACAACGCCGGCTGGCGCATCGACTACTTTCTGTGCTCGGACCGCGCGGCGGAAAGGATCGAGACGGCCAGCATCCTTTCCGACATTTACGGCAGCGACCACTGCCCCGTGGAGCTCGAGATCGCATGGTGAAGATCGGAAACGTCGAGATCCGCGGCCCGCTCACGCTCGCGCCCATGGCGGGCGTGACCGACGCGCCATTTCGTGCGCTGTGCCGCGCGCATGGCGCTGCCCTCACCTGCACGGAAATGGTGAGCGCCAAGGCGCTGGTCTATCATGATGAAAAAACGAAGCAGCTGCTCTGGTCACCGCCGGACGAGCATCCGGCCGCCGCACAGATTTTCGGCCACGAGCCGGAGGTCATGGCTGAGGCCGCGCCCATGGCGCTGGCATACTCCGGCGCGGATATTCTGGACATCAACATGGGCTGCCCGGTGGGCAAGGTCATCCGCAGCGGCGACGGTTCGGCGCTCATGCGCGACCCCGAGCTCGCTGGACGCGTCATTGAAGCGGTCGTCAAGGCCGTGGACGTGCCCGTGACCGTGAAATTCCGCAAAGGCTGGGATGGCGGAAACGTCAACGCCGTGGCCTTTGCGCAGATGTGCCAGCAGGCGGGCGCAGCCGCTGTCGCCGTGCACGGGCGCACGCGCGTGCAGATGTATGCCGGCCGCGCCGACTGGGACATCATCCGCGACGTTAAGCGCGCTGTGACGATCCCCGTCATCGCCAACGGCGACATTTTTTCCGGCGCGGACGCAGCGCACATTCTGCGCTATACCGGCGCCGATCTCGCCATGATCGGCCGCGGCAGCTTCGGCGACCCGTGGCTGTTTGCGCGCGGCAATGCCGCCATCGCAGGCGAGCCGGAGCCGCCCCTGCCGCCGCTGCGTGAGCGGATCGAGGCGGCGCTGCATCAGATCGAATTTGCCGCCGAGATCAAGGGCGAGCGGCTGGCGTGCCTCGAGGCGCGCAGCCAGTTTTGCTGGTATCTGCGCGGTGTGCCGCACGCCAATGTCTACAAGCAGGAGGTCGTGCACGTGGAGACGCTCGACGACCTGCGGCGCATCACGCGCGCCATCCAGCGCGACTTGCGGGACTGACCGCAGAAAGGCAAGGAAACCATGGACCGGGACGAGGAACGGCGCATCATCGCTCAGGTGTGCGCCGGGGACACCAATGCCTTCGAGGCGCTGGTCGTCGCCTACCAGAAACAAGTGTATAACCTCGCCCTGCGCACCGTCGGCAATGAGGAGGACGCCGCCGACATGACGCAGGAGGTGTTCCTGCGCGCCTACCGGGCGCTGGGCACCTTCCGCGGCGAGAGCAAGTTTTCCGTCTGGCTCTACCGGCTGACGACGAATGTGTGCATCGACTTTCTGCGCAGCCGCCGGCGGCACCCGACCGTGTCGCTCACTGCATCCGAGGACGACGACGAGCAGCCGCAGTTCGACCTCCCCGCCGACGAGCGTACGAGTCCCGAGCAGCAGCTGACGCGCAGCGAGATGCGCCGCGCCGTCGCGCGCGGGCTCGACAGTCTGCCGGACGATGCGCGCAAGATCCTCATCCTGCGCGAGCTCAACGGCCTGTCCTATGCCGAGATCGGCAAGGTGCTGCATCTTGAGGCCGGCACAGTAAAATCGCGCCTGTTCCGCGCGCGGCGAAAGCTCTGCGATTTTCTGCTCGCCGACGGGAACCTTCCCGACCAGTATGCGTCAAAGCAGACGAAGGGGGGTGCAGACAGATGAGCAACTGCATGCATTATCAGCAGCAGATCAGCCAGCTGCTCGACGGCGAGCTGCCGGCCGAGCAGGCGCAGACACTGCGCGCACATCTGCGCACCTGCCCCGACTGTCGGCATGTTTATGACGACTTTCTGTCCCTGCAGGCCGCCGTGCGCGACGCGGCCGCCGAGCCGCCCGCCGACCTGACTGCACGCATCATGCAGCAGGTGCGCCGGGAGCCTGTGCCAATGGCCCCGCGCGCCGCCATTCCGGCACGTCCGGCGCGGCACGTGCAGCCCACACCAATTCACAAAGCACCGCCGGCCAAACCGGCCGCGCGAAAGCGCCCGGCCTCCGGCCGCACGTCTCCCCTGCTGCCGATCTCGGTGATGGCGGCGTGTCTCGCGCTCATCCTCGGCGCAACGCTCTGGTTCGCGCCGCACAGAAACCTGCCGAGCAGCTCCGGTACCGCGCTCGACAACAGCCGGGCACCGACCGTGACCGTATCTCCCTCCGTCAAGGATGAGGTAGAGGGGAACCGGAAGCAAGACGCCCTCCCCGCCACGGAAAGTGCTCCGGTGCTCGACGACAGCGTCAGCAGCCTGCTCTTCTCCGTTCCGGCGGAGGACATTGCGGGCAGCACAACGCTGCGCATCTCCGACCGCAAGACCATTGAGGAACTGTCTGTGCTCCTGGTGCGGACGCACCCGGCGCAGCCGGTCGACGCCGGGCAGACGCCGCTGTGTGTGCTCGAGGAGACAAGTGACGACGGCACGACCACGCGCGTGACCGTCTGGCGCGACGGGAAAGACGTGATCTTCTCCAGCAGCGCGGATGCGCAGTCCTACCGCGTGCCCGGCGCCGCTGCGGAGTTTTGCCGTCTGACAGGTCTTCCTGAAAACTGAACACATTGGAGCTTGGGGCCCGACAGGCAAACGCCTGTCGGGCTTATTCTCGCCATTTTTCAATCATTTGCTGTAAAAAGGCGCCGAAAAACCACAAATTTTTGAACGTCCCTGGCAACCATTTACTTGAAATATACGAAAACGTGTGATATAATTTATACTGTTTGTTTGTGCCTTGCTATTTTCGTAACAAGCAGATGCATTTTTTAACAATATAGTGCCTTTTGCCATTAGGAGGATAATCACTCGTGAAACGTATCAAAGTATCGAACAATGTCATCAGAAGAATGCCCCGCTATCTCCGGAAGCTTGACGATCTGAACGCTGCCGGAATCGAGCGCATCTCTTCCGGCGAGCTGGGCCGTCAGATGGGTCTGACCCCCTCGCAGATCCGTCAGGATTTCAGCTGTTTTGGTGAATTCGGCCAGCAGGGTTACGGCTACAACGTCGTGGCACTGCGCGGCGAGGTCGCCAAGATCCTGGGTATGGACCGCAACTACTCGGCCGTCCTGGTCGGCGTCGGCAACATCGGCCGCGCGCTGGTGGAGAACTTCTGCTTCGAGCAGTACGGCTTCACCCTCAAGGCCGCATTCGACATCAATCCAGAACTCATCGGCAAGGAAATGCACGGCATCGTGGTGCACGACTTCTCCACGCTCGACGATATTCTTGCGGACATCCAGCCGGACGTCGCCGTTCTCTGCGTGCCGAAGGCCATGGCCAACGACGTCGCCAATGAGATCTGCTCTGTCGGCGTGAAGGCCATCTGGAACTTCACGAACACGGAGCTTCAGGTCAAGGACGCCGATCCGATCATCGAAAACATCCATTTCTCGGACAGTCTGCTGGCCCTCGGCTATTACATTGCCGAAAGTCAGGACGAGGCCGAGGCCCGCGCTGCAAAGGCCAAGAAGGCCTGACACGCCGCAAAGGAGGTCTGCCCCTTGAAAATCAAGCGACTGATCTCGTTGCTGCTGACGCTCGTGTTGCTCGGCAGTCTGGTGCCCGCTCTGGCGGCCGATGCCGGCAGCCGGCAGGACCCGCTGCTGTCGCGCAGCTATGTGGACAGCTGGTCGTCTGCCGTACTCAGCCACGCCGAGGCCACGGCGCACACAGCGGCACAAACCGCGCTGGATAAGGCCCTGCAGACGCATGATAACGCGCTGCACGACTCCGCCGGCAAAAGCCGCATCTGCACGCTCTATCCCGGCAACACCGTCGCGCTCAAGACCGGCGACTGCTTCACCGTATTGAGCGGGGACGCCGGCGTGGCCATTTCCGCCGGCGCGCTCGTCGACGCGACCGACGGCGCGAAGGCCGTCTCCGGTGCGCTGCGCACGGCGCACCGCTATATTGCCTGCGAGGATCTGCAGGCCATGATCACCTGCACGCAGACCGTTTCGCTGCTTTTGTCGGCGGGCGCTTCCGTCACCCGCTTCGTGGATGTGCCTGCGGATGCATGGTACGCCGATTACGTGGAATATGCCGCCGTCAACGGACTCATGAGCGGCATCGGTGGCCGGCGCTTCGCGCCCGATGACGTGCTCACGCGCGCCATGTTCGTGACGGTGCTGGGGCAGCTCGCGCAGATCGACGAGGCGGATTATCCGGCCGTCTCCTTCTCAGACGTCGTGCCTGGGAGCTGGTATGCGCCATATGTGGCGTGGGCCGCGCAGCAGGACATCGTCAGCGGCACCGGCAACGGGCGCTTCGAACCGGAAACGCCGATCACACGCGAACAGATGGCCTCCATCATCGCCCGCTATGTGCAGAGCACCGGGAAAACGCTCCCGACGATCGCCGACCCCGTCGTGTTCAAGGACATGGACGCGGTCTCTGGCTGGGCGCTTGACGGCGTGGAGCTCATGCGCATGACCGGCATCATCTCCGGCGACGACCGGGGGTACTTCACCCCGCTCGGCCTTGCCACGCGCGCACAGGCCGCCACCGTTTTCACGCAGCTGCGGGAGGCATTCCTGCACGCGGAAACGTAACTTTCGAAAAAGACACGATCGGCGGAGCCTCCGGCTCCGCCGATCTGCACAAAGGAGTTTTTCTCATGTCTGATACGATCGCCGCCGTCGCGACCGGCAACGTTCTGTCCGCGATCGGCATCCTGCGCCTGTCCGGCGACGGGACGCTCGCCGTTATCGACCGCGTGTTCCGCCCGGCAAACGGCCGCCCCATGTCCGCGGCACCGGACCGCAAGCTCGTCTACGGTGCCTTCTGCGACACGGACGGCCAGACGCTCGACCTCTGCCTGTGCACCGTCAGCCGCAGGCCGCACAGCTACACCGGCGAAGACACGGCCGAGCTGCAGTGCCACGGCTCACCGGCCGTACTGCAGGCAGGGCTGCAGGCGCTGTTCGCCGCCGGGGCACGGCAGGCGCTGGCGGGCGAGTTCACGAAGCGTGCCTTCCTCAACGGCCGCATGGATCTCACACAGGCGGAGGCCGTCATCGATCTCATCCACGCTGAGACCGCGCTGGACGCGAAAAATGCCGCCGGGCAGCTCGGCGGCGCGGTGCTGCGGCGCGCGCAGAGCGTATACGATGCACTGCAGGACATCGCCAGCCACTATCACGCCGTGATCGACTACCCGGATGAGGACATCCCGGACTTTCAGCTCAGCGCCTACGAGGCCACGCTGACCGACTGCATCGACCAGCTCCAGCGCCTGCTGGACACGTTTTCCCGGGCGAATGTGCTCCATGGCGGCGTGCCAGCCGTAATCCTCGGCCGCCCGAACGCGGGCAAATCCTCCCTGCTCAACGCCCTGCTCGGCTATGAGCGCGCCATCGTGACGGACGTACCCGGCACGACCCGCGACACGATTGACGCGCGCGTTACGCTCGGCGGCGTACTTCTGCGCCTGACCGACACTGCCGGGCTGCGCGGAACATCCGATCCCGTGGAGGCCATCGGCGTACACCGGGCGCTGGACGCGGCGGCGGGCGCAGCGCTTGCCATTGCGGTGTTTGACGCGGCGCGCCCGCTCGACGATGACGACCGGCAGGTCATCACGGCTGCACAGAAAGCCTCCGTGCGCATCGCGGTGCTCAACAAAGCCGACCTGCCCGCCGCCGTGCAGCCGGACGCGCTGGAAGCATCGTTCGATGCCGTGTGCGTGCTCTCGGCAAAAGAGCGCACGGGGCTCGAAGCGCTCGAGCAGGCAGTGGCAGAGCACTTCCCCGCCCCGGACGCACCGGCCGGTGAGATCCTCACGAACGCCCGCCACGCAGAAGCCATCGGCCGCGCGCTCGAGTCGCTGCGCGCCGCGCGCGAGGCGATGCTGCTGGGCGTGACGCCCGACGCCGTGCTCACGGAGGCCGAGGAGGCCATGGCCGCCATCGGTGAGCTGACGGGTGCCTCCATCCGCGAGGACATTACGAACCGCATCTTCGCGCGCTTTTGCGTGGGCAAATAAATCGAGACAGCAAAAGGCCGCCGGTTTTCCGACCGACGGCCTTTTGCCATGCAGTTTCAGCGGAACACAATGCCGTTGCGCTCCGAGGTGCGCAGGAGCACGATGCCGAGCACCAGCGCCAGCCCCTCATAGATACCCATCGTCAGCCAGACGGCGCTGCCGCCGAAGATGGCCGGCACGGCAAAAATGACCGCACTATCGAGCAAGAAGCTGCGGCAAACATTCAAAATCACCGCCTGCTTCGTGCGCTTGGTCGAATAGAGATAGGCCGATATGAGCGTATTGACACTCATGATGATAAAGCCCCAGGCATAGCGCGGCATGTACTGCACCGTACAGGCAAGTGTTGCCGCGTCGGCGCCGAACATTTTACAGATCGGCCCGCCGACGAACAGCAGCACCACATTGATGAGCGCACTGCCGATCAGGTCAATGAGCACGCCCGCGCGAAAATACCACTTGAGGTCTCGCGCATCCTTCGCGCCGTAACTCTGGCCGAGCAGCGGCTGCAGACCGCTCGAGACGCCGATGAAGATCGCCGCGGAGAACGACGCCACATAGCAGATGATCGAATAGGCATTCACAGCCATGTCGCCGAGGCGGGCAAGCAGGACATAGTTCGTGCACAGCGTCGCCACCGGGACGGCAAACTGTGCAATGGCTTCCGGCGTACCGCGCAGGAGCAGCTTGCGCGCAAGCGGGCCTGAAAAATGAAACCGGCTCACCTGCAGCCGGCCGCGTCGCAAAATGAAGTGCGACGACACGATCAGCATGCCGCACGTCTGGGAAATGCCGGTCGCGATGGCCGCGCCCATAAGTCCCTTTTGCAGCGGGAACACGAACAGCCAGTCGAGAAAAATATTGATCACCGTCGCGATCGTCGAGCCCACGCTCACGAGCACAGGCGAGCCGTCGTTGCGGCAGTAGTTATTCATGAACGTCATCAGCCCCGACGGCACGGCAAAGAGCGAGTACCAGAACAGATAGTCGCACACGAGCTGATGGTAGGTCTCGTTCGCGCCGAGCAGCGTTGCGATCCGGGACGTCAGGCACGTGCCGATGAGCGTCATGACGAGCGCGGCCGTCAACGTACCGGCAAGCGAGTGCATGAACGCCTGATTCGCGCCGGCAATGTCCCCGCGGCCGATGCGCACGGCCGAGACCGTCACACCGCCGACGACCGTGAGCATGATGATGGCATTGAGCACCATCACAAACGGCCAGACCAGATTGACCGCGCCGAGCGCGTCCGT
>ERZ1106976.626-NODE-626-length-39835-cov-23.968125_pt1 | contig 39835 bp, 36 predicted proteins | sample MGYA00403687_ERZ1106976 | MGnify/ENA primary metagenome ERZ1106976 (study PRJEB35170, sample SAMEA104062446) | human gut metagenome | biome: human gut; feature: human-associated habitat; material: faeces | place: Denmark | collected 2013-02-22 ... | reverse complement strand
TTCGCTGCTCCCAAAACCTGAAATTTCTACTTGACTTTTGTTAGCAGGTCTTTCCAAAGCGCAAACGCTTCGCTGGTTTGCTCTTTGGTGGTTAGGCCTCGACGGAACGAGTCTCCGCTAAGCGCGAAGCCCCGTTTCGCCATAGCGGCGAAACGGGGCGGATTTTTATTCTTCCGGTTTTTCCGGCGGCATCTGCGCGTCGATGGCGTCGTTGATAAAGCGGTTCATGCTCTTTCCCTGCGAGGCGGCATAATCTGCGATCCGCTTGCGCTTGCCCTTCGGAACGACAACGCTGATAAAATCATATGCTTTTTTGTTGTATCGCGCCGTCGCTTCCTTCTGCGCGTCTGAATACGCCATGCTCTCACCTCGTGATTATACTACTGTAAGTATGAGACAAGGTGTATAATTCTATAAGTATATATTTGTTAGAATGAAACAATTTACATACTTATACAAGTATATTATAATGGAAATATCAAGAAAAACTGTGGGAGGATGCACCATGCAATATGAAAAACTGTACGCCGAAATGGTAGGAGCCGCAGAACAAGCGGTTGAAGCAATCGAGCGCGGAAACTACGGACAGGCGAAGGATATCCTGATCTCTGCCGAACAGCGCTGCGAAGCGCAGTATCTGGAAGCGTCTGAAACTCCCGGTGGGAACAATACGGTGCCATCAACATAAGGCCCGGCACATCAGCGCTGTTTTACATAGTTCCTACGGAAATTGCGCAGAGTTTGAACCACTTTATGAAAAAATGGATTTTTTAACATAAAAAAAGGCTGCCGAATGGCAGCCTTTTCGATTTTGATCTTATCGTTTCTCTGTCAGAATCCCGCGCAGATCGTAGATTGCGTGACGGGGGCATTTGACGGCGCATTGGCCGCAGGACAGGCAGACGGATTCGTCGATGTAGGAGAGATTGTCCGTCACGGTAATCGCGCCTGCCGGACATAGCTTTTGGCAGATGCCGCAGCCGATGCAGCTGACCTCGCACATCTTCCGCGCGTCCTTGCCGGGGTCTTTGTTGGAGCACTTGACGACGACGGGGTTTGCGCATTCATGGATGCGGATGAGTTCGCGCGGGCATTCACGCACGCACTTGCCGCAGGCGATGCACTTGTCCTCGTTGACCTCGGCCACGCCGTAATCGTTCAGAGCAATGGCCTCGAATCTGCACACGTTCACGCACAGTTCGCAGCCGACGCAGCCGTATTGGCAGTCTGCCGTGGCACGGCAGCCGCCGTTGCAGGCGACGAAAGCTGCCTGATAGGGAAAGCGTTTCTTGACAGCCATAGTTACTTACCCTTCCTTTCGTACGGCGTATTGGCAAGCGGCAGCTTCGTGCGGCGTTCGCCGTCGTAGCGGAAATAGGCGTCGGCAATGGCGGGCGCTGTGGGAATTGACGTAATTTCGCCGATACCGATCGCGCCGCAGGCGACATCGAGCCCCGGCTTGTCAACCACGATGGGGACGATCTTCGGGATCTCATGCGCCCGGAACAGGCCGAGTTCGCCGTACTTTTCGATGGGCTTGCAGTTGCCGTCAATCGGATACTGCTCGCGCAGGGCGTAGCCCATGCTCATGACGACGCCGCCTTCGATCTGGCCCTCGCACGAGCGCGGGTTGACGGCCTTGCCAACGTCATGCGCGGCGACGAGCGATTCAACCTTCCCGGTCTTCTTATCCACGATGCACATCTGCGTGGCGTAGCCGTAGGCAACATGAGAAACAGGATGCGGCACATCCGCGCCAAGCTTATCGGTTTTGGCAAGATACTCGCCGTAGAATTCCTGCCCGGCAAGTTCTGCAAGCGTGTGGGTTTCCAGCGCTGCGGCAAGCTTTTCGCAGGCGCGTCGGCAGGCCTCGCCCGTCACAAGCGTCTGACGGGAGCCGGAAGTGTCGCCGGAGTCCGGCGCGATCCAGGTATTCGAGCGCTCGTAGACGATATCGCTGCGTTTCAGCGGTGTATTTGTAACAATCATCTGCACGAGCACCGTACCGACGCCCTGACCAATGCACGAAGCGCCCGCGTAGATATGGACCTTCGCGTCGTTTTCCACGATCAGCTTGCAGCGGCCCCAGTCGGGGATGCCGACGCCGACGCCCGCGTTTTTCATTGCGCAGGCAATGCCGACAGGCTTTCCCTGTTTCATTGCCTCGTCGTAATACGGCTTGACTGCCTCAAGTGTTTCGACAAGGCCCGTTTCCGCGCCCACGATCTGGCCGTTCGGCAGTTCCTGTCCGGGCCGAATGGCGTTGCGGTAACGGATTTCCCACGGGGTGATGCCGACCTTGTCGGCCATTTCGTTCAAAAGCGTCTCGGTGGCGAAGCACGTCTGCGTGACGCCGAAGCCGCGGAACGCGCCTGCGGGCGGGTTGTTGGTATAATAGGCCGTGCCCTCGATCTCGAAATTCTGATAGTTATAGGGGCCGACTGCGTGTGTGCACGCGCGTTCGAGCACCGGGCCGCCCAGAGAAGCGAACGCGCCGGTGTCGGAGTAGACCTTGGCCTTGACGCCCTGAATAATGCCGTTTTCATCGCAGCCCATGGTGAAGTCCATCCAGAACGGGTGGCGCTTGGGATGGATGAGCAGCGACTCGGGCCGCGTCAGCTTGACCTTGACGGTCTTGCCGGTTAGATAGGTGATGAGCGCGGCATGATGCTGAACACTCATGTCTTCTTTTCCGCCGAAGCCGCCGCCGACCAGCTGATTCTGCACCCGGACCTTATCCGAGCCCAGCAGAAGCTTGCATTCGTGCAGTGTTGTGTGTGAGGACTGGTCGGTCGAGAGTACCATGACGTAGCCGTCCGGATCGATGTACGAGACAGCACACTCCGGCTCTAAAAACGCGTGTTCTGTCCAAGGCGTCTCGAAATGCTGCGAGATCACATATTTGGAGTTTTTGATGGCCGTGTCCGCGTCGCCGCGGGCAATATGCTTATAGGCCTGCACGTTCGATTCTTCCTCGTCGAACACGAGCGGTGCATTCTCTGCCCATGCCTCGGACGGGTTATGGACGGCGGGCAGCGGTTCATATGTCACCTTTACAAGCTTTTTCGCTTTTTCCAGAATTTCAGGCGTTTCCGCGACGACAAGCGCGATCGCGTCGCCCAGATAATGCGTCAGTCCGCCGATGGGGATGAGCGAATACTGGTCGTGCTTCAGATGGCCGACTTTATTTTCACCGGGGATATCCGCTGCCGTAATGACGCGCACGACGCCTGGCAGCGCCGAAGCCTTCGACGTGTCAATGGCAAGGACTCTTGCGCGCGGATACTGGCTGCGGACGGCGGAGCCGTAGCACATGTCGGGCAGGTACCAGTCGTCGGGATATTTACCGTAGCCCAGAACCTTTTCTTCCACGTCGATGCGGTGGACGCTCGAGCCGAGCTTCCAGTCATTCTCCGACGCTTCGGGGATCACGCCCTCGCGGCGGCATTTTGCCGCCAGACGTACGGCGTCGAAAATTTTGGCATAGCCTGTGCAGCGGCAATAATTGTTGCGCAGGGCGTAGCGGATCTGATCGTCCGTTGGATTCAGATTCTGATCGAGCAACGCCTTTGTGCAAAGCACCATGCCAGGAATGCAGAAGCCGCACTGCACCGCTCCGGCCTCGCCGTAGGCGTAGGTGTAAAGCTTCTTTTCCTCATCCGTCAGACCCTCGACGGTGATGATGTGACGGCCTGTCAGCGAATCGGTGAACGGAGTGCAGGCGCGGATGGGAACGCCGTCGATGAGCACGGTGCATGCACCGCAGGCACCCTCCGAACAGCCGTCCTTGACGCTCGTCAGGTGCAGCGTATCGCGCAGATAGCGCAGCAGGCGCTGGTTTTTCTCCACCGTGACTTCCGTTCCGTTTACAAAAAATACGGCCATGGCAAAAAACTCCCTTCATTTGAATCTCGGCTCTCACGTCACAGCCGCAGCTGTTCTCGGCACATGGCCACCGTAATTCCGAAGTTTCCCGGCCACGGGACATAATTCCTAAAAATCTTTTATGATTATACAATATTTTTTTGCATGTTGCAAGGAATGGCACATGGAGGCGTTATTCTATTTATAAATAACGCTTGCCCCTATCACTTGTACCTAGAGCAGACAGATATGGTACCCATCCGTCTCCAAAGACAGTGACTTGAACAGCGCCTCGGTCTTCTCCCAGTTTTCCGGCGCTGTGCGCCAGCCGAGGCCGCAGTCCGCGGTGATCTCGCGGGGAACGGGGATGATCCTGCCGGGCAGACCCGCCTGTTCGCAGGCCTTCTCTGCCGCCATGGCGGCGCTGGTGGTGTAAAATGTGACGATGAGCCACTGCTTTTTCTCTCTCATTGCTCTGCCAACTCCCGGACTGCGGCGATGGCCGCGTCCGTCTCTTCCTCCGTGTTGTAATAGCCGAAGCTGAAGCGCACCGCACCCTGCTCCACCGTGCCGAGTGCCTTGTGCATACGCGGCGCGCAGTGTGCGCCGGCCCGGACGGCAATGGCATAGTCCTCTGCCAGTGCGTCTGCGATTATGGACGATTCCTCGTTCCGGATATTGAGCGCCACGACTGGCGCACGCATCGAACTCGAAAAATCGCCGTAGACGTGCACGCCGTCCACATCCCTTACACCCTCATAGAACCGGCGGGCCAGCGCGAGTTCGTGCGTGCGGATTGCGTCCATGCCCGTCTCCCGGATGAATTCCACGGCGGCAAGCAGACCCGCGATGCCGTGACCGTTGCGCGTTCCGGCTTCGAGCCTTGTCGGGTACTGCGGCGGCTGCGATGGCAGAAACGTCTGTACACCTGTCCCGCCGACGCACCACGGGCGGATGTCCACGCCCTCCGCGACGCAAAGGCCACCCGTGCCCTGCGGGCCCATGAGGCTCTTGTGGCCCGTAAAGCACAGAACGCTGATGTGCTGCGCGCACATATCGATGGGGAACACGCCCGCCGTCTGCGACGCATCGACGACAAACAGCAGTCCGTGCGCCGCGCAGAACGCGCCAATGCGCGCCAAATCAAGCAGGTTCCCCGTCAGATTTGAGCCTGCCGTACAGATAACGGCTCTTGTGTTTTTTTGCAGCAGCCGGTCAAAACCGGCATAGTCGATGCACCCCTGCCGGTTTGCCGGCAGGAAGCTGACCGAAACGCCGCGTTCTTTCTCGCGGTACAGGGGGCGCAGGACGGAATTATGCTCCAAATCGGTCGAGAGAACGTGATCGCCCGGTGCAAGCAGCCCGGAAATGGCGATGTTCAGCGCTTCGGTCGAATTGGCTGTGAAGCACACATGATCGGCGCGTTCGCAGCCGAAAAGCGCAGCCAGCGCCTCGCGTGCGGCATAGATCGTCCGCGATGCGGTAAGACTTTCCGCGTGCGCGCTGCGCCCGCTGTTGCCCATGGTCTGCATTGCGTTCACAACTGCGTCAATCACGCACGGCGGCTTGCGCAGCGTCGTAGCAGCGTTGTCAAGATAGATCATTCTGTCGCCCTCCCGTCAGATGGAACTATTATAATACAGAAACCGGGCGGACTGCAACGCAGTCCGCCCGGTTTCTGTTCGGCCATTCCGAAAACATACCCTTTACAGGCGGCTGTCCGTCTGGGAAGCGCGGCGCAGGCCGCAGTCCGCCGTGATAAAAAAAGTGACCACAAAGCAGTAAAACACGACAGTTGCCCACGGCCTCCGGACGGCAAGACAGAGATCCCAGACCCCGTGCAGCACCACCGGGACGAGCACCGCCAGCGCGCACAGAACCGTCCGCCTGCGGCCGTTTCCCTGTTTTTCGGCCTGCTTGGCCCGGCTGAGAAGCAGTCCCATGGCGACAGCGAAAAAGAAATGTCCCGGCACGGACAGAACTGCCCGCGATACCGCTGTCCGAAGATCAGACTGCACGACGTACAGAATATTTTCCACCGCCGCGAAGCCCAGCGCGGAGGACACGGAATAGACGACCGCGTCGAACCGGTAATCGAACGCCGGGTGCTTCCACGCGGCCAGCCGCACGGGGGCGATCTTGCAGATTTCCTCGCTCACGGCGACCACCAGAAAATTATCCAGCAGCAAAAACACCGCCGAGCGCCGGTTCAGCGCGCCGGCCAGCGCCCGTGACGCAAAAAACTGGATGCCAGCCGCCGGTAGGGCGGACAGCGCGCCGCACAGGATCAGCGTTCCAAGCAGCCTGTGCGGCTCTTTTTCAATGCGGTCAAGCTGATAGATGCGGACGAACAGAATGACCGCCGGAACCAGCGCCGCGAGGGACAGGTAGTAATTCAAAGCGACTCCTTTTTCTGTATTGGTAGGTCATTTCAGCATTTTTTTCAGATACTGTCCCGTGAAGCTCTCCGGGCAGGCGGCGATCTGCTCCGGCGTGCCGCAGGCGACGATCTGTCCGCCGCCGGAGCCGCCCTCCGGCCCAAGATCGACGATATAGTCTGCGACCTTGATGACATCGAGATTGTGCTCGATGACGAGCACGGTGTTGCCTGCGTCAACCAGCCGCTGCAAAACCTCAATCAGCTTGTGGACATCTGCCATGTGAAGGCCGGTCGTCGGCTCGTCGAGAATATAGAATGTGCGGCCGGTTGCACGGCGGGAGAGTTCCGTTGCAAGCTTAACGCGCTGCGCCTCGCCGCCGGAGAGCGTTGTGGCGCTCTGCCCGAGTTTAATATAGCCAAGGCCTACGTCAACGAGTGTGGCAATCTTATTGCGGATGCGCGGCAGATTGTCAAAGAAGGCCAGCGCTTCCTCCGCCGTCATATCGAGTACGTCCGCAATATTCTTGCCCTTGTACAGAACTTCCAGCGTCTCGCGGTTATAGCGCTTTCCATGGCAGACCTCGCAGGGGACGAAAACGTCGGCCAGAAAGTGCATCTCGATCTTCACAAGGCCGTTGCCGCTGCAGGCCTCGCAGCGGCCACCCTTCGTGTTGAACGAGAACCGGCCCGGGCCATAACCCCGCGTGCGCGCGTCGGCTGTGGACGCAAACAGGTCGCGGATGTCGTTGAAGACGCCGGTGTACGTTGCCGGGTTGGAACTCGGCATGCGCCCGATGGGACTCTGGTCGATGCCGACGACCTTGTCCAGATGCTCCAGACCCTCGATGCGGTCGAACTTTCCCGGGCGGGTGCGGGCGCGGTTCAGACTGCCGGCAAGCTTTTTGTAGAGGATTTCATTGACGAGGCTCGATTTGCCTGAGCCGGATACGCCGGTCACGCAGGTAAACGTGCCGAGCGGGAATTCGACGTCAATGTGGCGCAGATTGTTTTCTGCCGCGCCGAAAATTTTCAGGCTTTTCCCATTGCCCTCCCGCCGCTTTTCGGGCAGAGGAATCTTTTTCGCGCCGGACAGATACTGCCCCGTGATGGAGCGGGGAGCGGCGATGATATCATCAACTGTGCCTGCGGCGATGATCTCGCCGCCATGCACGCCGGCGCCCGGGCCGACATCGACGATGAAATCGGCGGCGCGCATGGTGTCCTCGTCGTGCTCAACGACAAGGACGGAGTTCCCGATGTCACGCAGACGGCGGAGCGTGTCCAGCAGCTTGTCGTTATCCCGCTGGTGCAGGCCGATGGACGGCTCATCGAGGATATACAGAACGCCGATGAGGCTTGAGCCGATCTGTGTAGCCAGCCGGATACGCTGGCTCTCGCCGCCGGAGAGTGTGGCGGCAGAGCGTGAGAGTGTCAGATAGCTGAGGCCCACAGCCTGTAAAAACGACAGACGGGAGCGAATTTCGCGCACGATCTGCTCGGCAATGACGGCCATGGAGCCGGTCAGCTTCAGATTGTCAATGAATTTCAGTTCCTCCGAAATAGGCATGGCGCAGAAATCCATGATGTTCATGCCGCCGACCGTGACGGCAAGGCTAATATCGGACAGACGCCTGCCGTGACACTTGGGGCACGGGCGCTCGGACATACACTCTTCGAGTTCCTTGCGCATGGCGTCGGACTGCGTCTCGGTGAGGCGCCGGGAGACGTTATTGACAACGCCCTCAAACGGCCGCTCCAGCGTGCCGCGGCCGTTTGCGCGTTCATAATAGATGGTGAGTTTTTCCGTACCCGTGCCGTAGAGGATGACGTCGAGCGCTTTCTGCGGCAGAGCATCGATGGGGTCATTCAGGGAAAAATGATATTTTTTCGCCAGCGCCTCAAAATACATCCGGGAGATGGAGTCGTCGCGGACATTGTTCCAGCCGGAGGCCTGGATTGCACCCTGTAAAATCGACTTGGAGCGGTCGGGGATGATGAGCAGCGGGTCCGCGACCTGCTGCGTGCCAAGACCTGCGCAGACCGGGCAGGCACCGTAGGGGTTGTTGAACGAGAACATGCGCGGGGAGAGTTCCGGCATGGAGATGCCGCAGTCCTCACAGGCGTAGTTCTGGGAGAAGAGCGTGTCTCTGTCCCCATCCAACTCGTTGAGAATCACAAGACCGCCGGAGAGATTGGACGCCGTTTCCACGGAATCCGTTAGTCTCCGGGCAAGGTCGGGTTTCATGATGAGCCGGTCAACGACGACTTCGATGTGGTGTTTTTTGTTCTTGTCAGGCGAAATGTCTTCCGTCAGTTCGTACAGACTTCCATCAACACGCACGCGGGCGTAGCCGCCGCGCCGGGCGTCTTCAAAGATTTTCTGGTGCTCGCCCTTTTTGCCGCGCACGACAGGGGAGAGAATTTGAAATTTTGTCCGTTCAGGCAGGCCCATGATCTGATCAACGATCTGGTCAACCGTCTGACGGCGGATCTCCTTGCCGCACTTCGGGCAGTGCGGCGTGCCGCAGCGCGCCCACAAAAGGCGCAGATAGTCATAGATCTCCGTGACCGTGCCAACGGTCGAGCGGGGATTGCGGCTGGTGGTCTTCTGGTCGATGGAGATGGCGGGGGAAAGGCCATCGATGGAGTCAACGTCCGGCTTGTCCATCTGGCCGAGGAACATGCGCGCGTAACTCGAAAGTGACTCGACATACCGCCGCTGCCCCTCGGCAAAGATTGTGTCAAAGGCCAGAGATGACTTGCCCGAGCCGGACAGGCCGGTCAGGACGACCAGCTTGTCGCGCGGGATCTCAACGGAGATATTCTTCAGATTATTGACGCGCGCACCCTGCACGCGGATACAGTTTTCCATGGTTCGCTCCTGTGTAGAAAAATCGAAAAATTCAGTCTGCTTATTATACCAGATTCGTTTGAAAACTACAACAGGATTTTCAAACAAAAGTTTTTAAATTTTAAAAGCAGAGGCTTGCGGCTTCTTGCGGAACATGCTATAGTATAAAAGCAATACCGCACAAACGCGCCGGCGTGCTTCGGCGGATCTTTTCCGCCAATTCAGCGGTTTGAAAAACTCGGAATACATACAGTATTCCTTCGCTTTTCAAACCTTGACTTGACGAAAAATCTCTCGCCGAATCTGCTTGCCGAATTGTGCGGCGCAGTCTAAAAAATTCAAGCATCGGGGGAGGGAAGACCATGCGGAACCTGTCAAAGCTGATATTTCAGCGGGTCGTGGCGGTGTCGGTCGGCATTGCGCTGCAGATCATATTTCTGATCGTGACGGCAACATATCTGCGGGCGGACTTTTTCTGGATCCGAATCGCCATGACTGTGCTCAGCTGGGTGGTCGTCATCTATATCATCTCGTGCGGGGTCAACCCAAGCTATAAGATCGCGTGGATCGTGCTGATTCTGGCCTTCCCTGTGGCGGGATTGACGATCTATCTGCTGTTCGGCGGCAATAAAATTTCCAGCTATGAGCACCGGAAGATGCAGTCGATCGAGGCCGTCACCATGCAGCAGCTGCGGCAGGACGATGCGCCGCTGTGGGAGTTAGCCGCCGCCGGGACGCCCGCGTTCAACCACGCGCGCTACCTGCTTTCGGCCTCCGGCTACCCCATCTACGACGATGCGGACGCGGAATATTTCCCAACCGGCGAAAGCTGCTATGCCGCAATGCTGGAGGAACTGCAAAAAGCGGAGCACTATATTTTTATCGAGTTTTTCATCATCGCCACCGGAAAGATGTGGACCCCCATTCTGGAACTTCTGCGGGAAAAGGCGGCGGCAGGCGTCGATGTGCGCGTCGTGTATGACGATTTTGGCTGCATCACGCGCCTGCCGATGGGTTATGCGAAAAAGCTGCGGGAAATGGGTATCCGCGCGCACGCGTTCAACCCCTATATCCCGATTTTGTCTGCCCGTCTCAATAACCGCGATCACCGCAAGCTTCTGATCATTGACGGCAAGGCTGCGTTTACCGGCGGCGTCAATCTGGCGGACGAGTATATCAACGAATACGAGCGTTTCGGACACTGGAAGGACTGCGGCATTCTTGTGCGCGGGAAAGCCGTGTGGTCGATGACAGTTATGTTTTTGTCCCTCTGGGGTTACGTTGACCGGTCGGAGGAGGACGTGGGACGCTTCCGTGTGGACTATCCGGAAAAGCAGGGAAACACCGGCTTTCTGCAGCCGTTTGCCGACAGTCCGCTTGACAACGAGGACGTCGGTGCGACAATTTTACAGTCCGTCATTTCCTCTGCACAGGAGCGGATGTGGATCATGACGCCGTATCTGATTCTGGACGACAAAATGACCACGGCGCTCTGTGTCGCAGCTAAAACAGGCGTCGATGTACGCATCATCACGCCAGGCATCCCGGACAAGTGGTATGTCCACGCGGTCACGCGCGCAAACTATGAGGAACTGACGCGCGCGGGCGTCAGCATTTTTGAATACACGCCGGGTTTTATCCACTCTAAGGTCTATCTGGCCGACACGAAGCAGGCCGTCGTCGGCACGGTCAATCTGGACTTCCGCAGCCTGTATCTGCATTTTGAAGACGCCGTGTATCTCTATGACACCACTGTGAACGCACAGGTGCAGGCGGATTTTGAAGAAACGTTTCCCCAGTGCAAGGAGATCACCGCTGAGCAGTGCAGCCATACGCGCCTGACGCAGCGTGTACTGCGGGCGCTGCTGCGGCTGCTTGCGCCGCTGATGTGAGCGGGAACGGAAAGGAACCGATGTCCATGTCCATCCATGAAGGCCACCGCGAACGCATGCGGAAACAACTCAAAACCAGCGGCATGGACTCCCTCTCGGACGTGCAGGTGTTGGAGGTGCTTTTGTATTACGCCGCGCCGCGCGGTGATACGAACCCGGCGGCACACGCGCTTTTAAGCCGATTCGGGACGCTCGACGGCGTGTTTTCCGCGCCGGAGTCGGAACTCAAAAAGGTCAGCGGTGTCGGAGACGCCGCAGCGCAGCTGATCCGGCTCGTGCCGCAGGTGGCGCGCCGCTGCCTCATGAGCCGCAGCGCGCAGATTGAGATTCTGAATACTACGTCCAAATGCGGTCAATACCTGCTGCCGTACTTCCACGGCGAAAGCGAGGAGGTCGTGTATCTTCTCTGCCTCGACGCGAAGTGTAAGGCGCTCGACTGCGTGCTCATCCATCGAGGCGGCGTGAACGTCGCGTCCATTGCGGCGCGCAAGGTCGTCAAGGCTGCGCTGGATGCGAACGCAACCTCCGTCGTGCTCTCGCATAACCACCCCAGCGGCCTTGCGCTGCCCAGCCCCGAGGATCGGCAGACTACGCTGGCGTTAAAGGCGGCGCTCGAGGCGGTCGGGATCGTGTTGGCCGACCATATCATTGTCGCGGACGACGATTTTGTCTCTCTGCGCGACGACGGCATTCTGGAGGATCCGTATGAACTTTAAGCTGCACTCCCAATTCAAGCCCACCGGCGACCAGCCGCAGGCCATCGAGAAGCTGACGCAGGGCCTCAACATGGGCCTGAGCGATCAGGTCCTGCTCGGCGTGACCGGTTCCGGCAAGACGTTCACCATGGCGAATATCATCGCCAACGTGAATAGGCCTACGCTGGTCCTGGCGCACAACAAGACGCTGGCTGCGCAGCTGTGCTCGGAGTTCCGCGAGTTTTTTCCGGAAAACGCCGTGGAATACTTCATCTCCTACTATGACTATTACCAGCCTGAGGCATATATTGCCCAGACGGATACCTACATCGAAAAGGATTCCGCCATCAACGACGAGATCGAGCGTCTGCGCCACAGCGCGACGAGTGCGCTGTCCGAGCGCCGGGACGTGATTGTCGTCTCGTCCGTGTCGTGCATCTACGGTCTGGGCGATCCGATCGACTATAAAAACATGGTTATTTCGCTTCGCCCCGGCATGGAATACGACCGGGATGAACTTATGCGCAAGCTGACCGAGATCCGCTACGAGCGCAACGACCTCAACTTCGTCCGCAACGCTTACCGCGTGCGCGGCGATACGCTGGAGGTTTATCCCGCCTATTGGGCAGGCCGAGCCATCCGCATCGAGTTTTTCGGCGATGAAATTGACCGCATTTCCGAGGTCAACGCCGTCACCGGCGTGCCGGAGCGCATTTTGAACCACGTCGCCATCTACCCTGCGTCGCATTATGTCGCGTCCAGAGAAAAAATGGCCCGCGCCATGAAGGATATTGAAGCTGAGATGTGGGAGCAGGTGCGCTTTTTTGAGGAGCACGACAAGCTGCTCGAGGCGCAGCGCATCCGCCAGCGGACGCAGTACGATCTGGAAATGCTGCAGGAGATCGGCTTCTGCTCCGGCATCGAGAATTATTCCCGCGTCATTGCCGGCCGTGCCCCCGGCACCCCGCCGACGACGCTGCTGGACTATTTCCCGGACGATTTCATTCTCTTCGTCGATGAGAGTCATGTGACGCTGCCGCAGGTGCGCGCCATGTATAACGGCGATCACGCGCGCAAGAAAAGTCTTGTTGACTACGGCTTCCGCCTGCCGTCGGCCTATGATAACAGACCACTGACCTTCGACGAATTCACAGAACGCATCCATCAGGCAATCTATGTTTCTGCGACACCTGCCGAGTATGAGCGCAGCCGTGCCGGGCAGATTGCCGAGCAGGTCATCCGCCCCACGGGCCTGCTCGACCCGGAGGTCTTTGTGCGCCCCATCGAGGGACAGATCGACGATCTGATCGGCGAGATCAACGCCACGACGGACAAGGGCGAGCGCACGCTTGTCACGACGCTGACAAAGAAGATGGCGGAGGATCTGACGAAATATCTGACCGAAAACGGCATCTGCGTGCGCTATATGCACTCAGATATCGGAGCCATGGAGCGCATGGAGATCATCCGCGATCTGCGCATGGCGAAGTTTGACGTGCTGGTCGGCATCAACCTGCTGCGCGAAGGACTTGATTTGCCGGAGGTGTCGCTGATCGCAATTCTGGACGCCGATAAAGAAGGCTTCCTGCGCTCGGAAACGAGTCTGATCCAGACGATTGGACGTGCGGCGCGAAACGCGCAGGGCCGCGTGCTGCTCTATGCGGATAAAATTACGCCCGCCATGCGGGCCGCCATGGACGAGACGGCAAGACGACGCCAGATTCAGGATGCGTATAACAAGGCGCACGGCATCGTGCCGAGGACCATCGTGAAATCCATCCGGGATCTGATCGAAATCTCCGCCTCGCCCACACCGGAACACAAGGGCAAGGGCGGCGTAAAGATGACGCGGCAGGAACTTGCGCGTGAGATCGAAAAACTCGAAGCGCAGATGCGCAAGGCCGCGCACATGATGGAATACGAATATGCCGCTGTGCTGCGCGACGAGATCATCCGTCTGCGCACGGAGGCAGACAAAAAATCATGACGAGAAGAACAGAACTCCTGCCGGGCGTGTTCCTCACGGCCGTGCAGGACAGGCGGTTCAAGACCGCCTGCTTCAGCCTCAGCTTTTTAAGGCCGCTTCGCGTGGGCGAGGCGGCTATGAACGCGCTTCTGCCGAGCGTGCTTCTGCGAGGCAGTAAAAAAACGCCATCCATCCGCGCCATTGCTGACCGGTTGGACGATCTGCACGGCGCATCCGTCGGCGCGCTGGTGCGCAAAAAAGGCGAGGTTCAGCTTACGGGATTATTTGCAGATTGCCTGGAAGATCAATACGCGGGCGAGACAGTTTTTTTGCAGCTTCTGGACTTCGTATCAGAACTGCTTTTCTGCCCGCAGATGGAAAACAGCGCGTTTCTGCCGCAGCTTGTGCAGCAGGAACGGCAGAATCTGCAAAACGCCATGCAGAGCGTTCTGGACGACAAGGGTGCTTACTGTGAAAGGCAAATGCTTCGCAGCATGTGCCGGGGCGAACGCTACGCCTGCGGCCGCCTCGGAGAGCCGGAGGAGTTGGATGCGATCGACGCACGCACGCTCTGGACGCACTATGAATCACTGCTGGCCTCGTCGCGCGTGGAACTTTTTTATCTCGGCAGTCAATCTGCAGATGAGATCGCAGTACAGCTTCGTCCGCTTCTGGCGCAGCTGCCGCGTGCGGCCTGCGTCATGGCTTCGACCGTTCCCGGTCCGCAGCCGCAGACACTGCGGCGGTTTTCCGAAACGATGCCGCTCGCGCAAAGCAGATTTTCGATGGGCTTCCGCACGGATGTGACGCTGCAAAGTGCGCAGTATCCTGCAATGCTGCTTCTGAACGCAATGCTCGGCGGAGGTGAGCAGAACCGGCTCTATACCGTCGTGCGCGGGCAGCTGGCTCTATGCTACGAGGCCGGAAGCTGGTACGACGGACACAAAGGCATCTTGGCCGCATCCGCCGGATGCGGCCGTGCAGACCTGACCGCCATTGAGCAGGAAATTCTGCGTCAGCTTGCGGAACTGGCCGAAGGGCGTTTTTCTCAGGCAGAACTGGAAATAGCCCGCGCGGGGCTGCTGTCCGATCTGCGGCTGCTGTGCGACAGCCCCGGCAGGCTTGATGAATTTTATACGGGCCGCGCAGCGGCGGGCATTTCGCAGAGTCCTGCTGAACTTGCCGCTGCAGTTCGTGCCGTTCCGGCAGAGGACATATGCGCCGCTGCGCGGCAGGTGCGGCCCGATACGGTCTATACGTTGGAGGAAGCATGAGTTGGAACGACTATCCCGCGCTCGGAGAGCGCTGTTATCTGGAAACGCTTCCGAACGGTCTGCGCCTGCGCGTTGTGCCGAAGCCGGGCTTCGCCGGGAAATTCGCGTTTCTCGGGGTCAATGTTGGATCGTGTGACACGCAGCTTCCGTTAAGCGGCGGCTGGCAGACCGTGCCGGACGGCACGGCGCATTTTCTGGAGCACCGCATGTTCTGCCTGCCGGACTGCGACCCGGAGGCGGCGTTTTCCAGCCTCGGTGCGGAGTCGAACGCTTTTACCGACTATGCGATGACCGGCTATTATTTCACCTGCACGGAACACTTTGAGGACTGTCTGCGCTTGCTTCTGCGCATGGCCTCGACGCCGTACTTCCCGCCGGAAGCAATGGCAGCGGAGCGTGCCGTCATTGCCGACGAAATTGCGCTCTACGACGATTCGCCCGAGGACTGCGCGCAGGAGCGGCTGTGCCGCGCACTGTATCGCCGCCACCCCATCCACATTCCCATTGCGGGCTCCCGCCGCTCCATCCGCGCCGTCACGCCGGAGCTGCTGCGGCGCTGTTTTGACGCGTTTTATGTTCCGTCCAATATGGCGCTTGTCATCATGGGCGATGTGGACGCGGAGGCTGCCGCACGGCTTGCACAGGAGTGTCTGCCGCCGGACTTCTCGCCGCCGCCTGCGCGGCCTTGCGGCGAAGCGGAACCTGCGTGCGCATTCCGGCACAGAACGTGCCGGAAACTCCCGGTCAGCCAGCCGGTGTTTTCTATTGGCTTTCGGGCAGAGCCGTCCGCAGAGCCGATCCGGCAGGAACTCACGGGACAGCTTGCCGCCGAATTGCTGCTGGGCGAAAGTTCAGCGCTATATGAAAGCCTTTATACACGCGGCCTGATCGACGCAGATTTCTCCTCCGGCTTTACGCGCGTTCCCGGCGCGGCGTTTTTGCAGGTGAGCGGTGCAGGGTGTGACCCGGAAGTTGTGCTGGAAGCCATTTTGCAGGCACCGAAGACCGGCTTTGTGCCCACACGGTTCGAGAGACTGAAAAAATCTGTACGCGGCAGACTTCTGCGGGAACTTGACGGATTTGAATCAACCTGCTATCGTATATGCGAATCCCTGTTCGCAGGCAGCGAATGCTTCGACGAGTTTGATCTGCTGGATACCATTACACGTTCTGACGCGGAAGCGCTCCTGACGCAAACAATCACACCGGAACGTGCTGCGCTCAGCGTTATTGTGCCGGAAGAAGCATGAATTTCAGATGCACCAGCTGTAGGGGCCGATGCCCATCTTCGGCGCTAAGAGCCGCGCGATGCGCGGTTGCGCCTCGAAACTAGCCTGCGGACGTCGCATCGGCCCGCGCAGAATGCACCGGTTTTACGGAAAACTTCGGCGAATTCGCAACTTTCCAAACGGGTGGACGACTCTGTCCGCCCGCAGGATGCACCGTTTTTTTCGGAAACCCTCAGCGAATCCGCAGCTACCCAACGGGCCGACGTAGGCATCGGCCCCTACAAAACGTATGCACCCAAAGGCCCCCTCGGCTTTGGAGCGGGCCGCCGGAGGCAAACGCCTCTCAATTCATCAGGAGGAATTCATATGTTTCTCGCATCTCCCATCACATTCCCGAATCTCGGCATCGAGATCAACCCCAGTCCCGTGGCCTTTACGGTCTTCGGGAAGGACATCTACTGGTACGGCATCATCATTGCCGCCGGATTCCTGCTCGCCGTGTTTTATATGCTCTCGCGGGCAAAGGACTTCGGCGTCACGCAGGACGATGTGCTCGATATGATCCTCTGGGCGGCGCCCATCGGTGTCGTCTGCGCACGTCTGTATTACTGCATTTTCTATTGGGAACTTTACGCCGATGATCCCATTTCCATCCTCTATATCTGGGAGGGCGGGCTTGCCATCTACGGCGGCATCATCGGCGGCGCAATTACGCTGCTTGTCGTCGCAAAGCATAAGAAAATTCCGGCCACAGTCCTGCTCGATGTGGCGGGCATGGGCGTCATCATCGGCCAGCTTGTGGGCAGATGGGGCAACTTCATGAACCGCGAGGCGCACGGCGCCGTTACGGATACGTTTTTGAAGATGGGCCTGCAGGATGCGTCCGGCGTCGTGACGTATTACCACCCGACGTTCCTCTATGAATCCGTCTGGAACCTGATCGGCTTCATCGGCCTGCATTTTTTCTCAAAGAAGCGGAAATTCGACGGCGAAGTGTTCCTCGCCTATGTGGCGTGGTACGGCCTCGGCCGCGTGTGGATCGAGGGACTGCGCACCGACAGCTTGTATCTGTTCTCTACCGGCATCCGCGTCAGCCAGCTTGTGGCAGCTGTCTCCTTCCTTGCCGCAGGCGGAGTTCTTGCGTGGGTGCTCATCAAAAAGAAGCCCACACCCGATACGCTCTACGTCAATCGCAGGCGCAATGAATCGCAGGAAGGCGAAAAACAGGCCGATTAAAAGAAAATTTACAAAATAACTGACATTGCACATCACTTGCCTATTCCATTTTTTTCGGGCAGGTGCTATACTACAAGAAATAAAAAAGCAAATTATGCTGCTGAAAGGAGTTTCTCCATGCGTTTTTCTGAAAATTTTGAAGCTGCAAAGAACATGGCTGTAGAGGCTGCCCAGACTGCTGCCGCAAAGGCAAAGGAATTGGCTGCCATTGCAAAGGCCAACATTTCCATCTACGCCGAGGAAGACAAGGTCAAGAAGGCCGAGATCGAACTGGGCAAGCTGTACTACCGCGACTATGCCGTCGGGGAAGAACTCGACACTGCCGAATATCTGCCGTGGTGCCAGAAGATCGACGAGTCCAAGAAGGCCATTGCCGAACTGAAGGAGTTTATTGCCTCTCTCCGCGAGGACGAAGCGCCCGCCGAGACCGAGGCCGCTCCCACGGACGACGATTTTGAGATCGTTGTCGCGGACGACGAGCCCAAGGCCGCCGAGACGCCCGCTGCCGAGGCTCCTGCTGAGGAAGCCCCGAAGACAGAAGAGGCTCCCGCAGAGGAAGCCCCCAAGACAGAGGAATAAGCCTGTCAAAGCCGGACGCATTGCTCGCAGTGCGCCCGGTTTTTCTGCTTTTTGAAGGAGACGGCCTATGCGACGGCTCTGCCTGTTTTCCGGCGGCTTTGCCATGGCCGCCGCTTTGCATCTGATTCTGCTGCATGCCGCGCCGGGTGTGCTGCTTGCCGCGCTTGCGGCAGTGTGTGCGCTGCTGTTTCTGCTTCGGCGGCCGATTGCGCACCGCACCGCGGTCTGCGTGCTGGGTCTTCTGGCCGGATTTGCCTGGTGCCGGGGGTACGAGGCGCTTTTTCTGCGCCCATTTGCGTCGCTTTCCGGCGAAACGGCGGCATTTTCCGCGCAGGCGCTGGCTGCTCCGCAAACGAGCAGCTACGGGCAGTCCGTCTCCGCCCGGCTGACGCTGGACGGAAAAAGCTGTACGGCAGTCATTTACTTTGACGAAGCCGACGGCGAAATTCGGCCCGGAAGCCTCCTGTCCGGCACGGCGAAGTTCACCACGGCGCAGGAAAAGCATCTGCGCGGCAAGGATTACGATCTGTCGCGCGGCGTTTTTCTGACGGCAAGCTGCCGCGAAACGCTGCACGCCGAGCCGGGACGCGCTTCCGTCCGGCTGGCGCCTGCTATGCTGGCGGAACGGCTCCGAGCGGCGATCCAGTCCGCGTTCCCGTCCGATACGGCGAGTTTTGTGCAGGCGCTGCTGCTGGGCGACAAAACCGGACTCAGCTACGCGGATAAGAACGATCTGGCCATCGCGGGCATTTATCATGCTGTTGCCGTGTCCGGCATGCACGTTTCGATTTTGCTCGGCATGATCCTGCTGCTCTGCGGCGGGAACCACCGTCTTGCGGCAGCACTTGGTCTGCCGGGCGCTGCGTTTTTCATTGTTATGACCGGAGCGCCCGCCTCCGCAGTCCGCGCGGGCGTGATGCAGGCGCTGGTTCTGTGCGCGCCGCTCGTGCGACGGGAAAACGACCCGCCGACGACCATCTGTGCCGCCCTTCTCGTTCTGCTTGTGCAAAACCCATGGTCGCTTCTGAACGTGGGCCTGCAGCTTTCGTTTGCCTCAACGGCGGGGATCGTTTTCTTTGCGGGCGGACTTTACCGGAGCCTTTCGGAAAATCGGCTGCTTGCACATCTGCTGCGGAAAAAGACGGCGTGCAGCGCGCTCCTGCGCGCCATGCTGACGGCGCTCTGCTGCACGATCTCGTCTATGGTATTCGCGCTTCCCATTACGGCGATCCAGTTTGGAACCGTCTCGCTTGCTGCGCCGGTCGTGAACGTGATGGCGCTGTGGATGCTCTCTATCGTTTTCTGCGGCGGAATGCTTACGGCACTGCTCGCGCTGGCGCTTCCGGCGGCAGCTGGTGTCTGCGCATGGGCGCTCAGCTGGCCGGTGCGGCTGGTGCTGCTGATCGTGCGGGGCGCAGCAAAACTTCCGTTCGCGGCGCTTTATCTTGAAAACGGATATCTGATCGCAGCAGCGGTCTTTCTCTATGGACTTGCGCTGCTGCTTTCGCTGCGCCCGAAAGCCGTCCGGTTCTGGCAGGCTGCTGCCGCAGCTGTGCTCGTCACGGCTTGCTGCATGGGGCTTTCCTGCGCGGATTATGCGCTGCCGGGCAGCAGCTTTTCCATGCTCGACGTCGGACAGGGGCAGTGTCTTGTCAGCCGCAGCGGCGAAAGCGTCAGCGTGATTGACTGTGGTGGGCAGGAGGATGCCAGCGGGGAACAAGCTGCGCGGTTTCTGCTTGCGCGCGGCGTAACACAGATCGACCGGATCATTCTCACGCATTTCGATGCCGACCACTGCAACGGCGTCCGGCAGCTTCTGCGGCGCGTGCGCGTCAGAACGCTCTATGTGCCGGATCTGTCGCCGGAGAGCGGGATTCGCACAAAGATTCTGTTTGCCGCCGCACAGGCAGGCTGTGAGATTCGGTTCGTCACGGATGATCTGACGCTGCCGGATGGCATGCGCATCTTCGCGCCTACCGGCAGCGCAGATGAGAACAATGCCGGGCTTTGCGTCTTGGCAGCAGGTGAAAAATATGATATTCTAATGACCGGCGATCTGTCCGAGCAGGCGGAATACCGACTGCTGTCCACGCATGACCTGCCGCACGCGGCGGTGCTCATCGCGGGACACCACGGCGCGGTTTCGTCCACGTCTGAGGCGCTTCTGCGCGCAATCAAACCGGAGGCTGTGCTCATCTCTGTGGGTGCGGATAATCGCTTCGGACATCCGGCGGACGAAACGCTCTGCCGTATAAGAAACGCCGGGGCGGCGGTCTTCCGAACCGATCTGTCCGGCACCATCACCATCAGGGGGTAAGCAAATGGCAAAAAAAACGCCTGACGACGGCGCTGCCGAGGCTGTGCGCCGCTTTAAAGCGGATTTGAAGACCGGGACGCTCGGCAGCTTTTATATCATCTGCGGCGAGGAGGCGTTTCTGCGCGGCCATTATGTGGACCTCGTGACAAAGAAGCTGACCGACGGCCCGGCGGGCGAATTCAATTTCCACCGCTTTTCCGCCGACGACTGCACGCCGCAGGCGCTGGCCGACGCGATCGACGCCATGCCTATGATGGCCGAGCGGACGCTCGTGCGTGTGGATGATGTGGATTTATTCAAGCAGCCGGAGGGCGCGCGCGAGCAATACGCTGCCATCTTGTCCGATATTCCGGATTACTGCTGCGTGCTGTTCGTCTACGATACGGTGGAATTTAAAATCAACGGCACGATGAAAAAGCTGGCTGCCGCCGTGAAGGAGCACGCGCAGATCCTGTCCTTCGGCAAGCAGTCCGAACGCGATCTCTGCTCGTGGATCACGCGCCATTTCCGTGCGCACGGCAAGAGCGTCACAGATGAACTGTGCCAGTATCTCATTTTTCGCACCGACGGGCTTATGACCACGCTCGGCGGTGAGATCGACAAGATTGCCGCCTATCAGGAGGGCGACGCCATCACGCGCGGGGCTATCGACGCGGTGGTCATCCCGGCGCTCAGCGCGCAGACCTTTGATATCAGCGATGCCGTTGTGAACCGGGATTTTGAAAAAGCCCTCTTTAAATTACAGGAACTTTATGCTATGCAGACGGACCCCATTGCTGTGCTGGGTGCCATCGGTGCGCAGCTGCGCAGGCTCTATTACGCGCGTGTCATTCTCTCCGCAGGCGGTGGGCAGAAGGAACTGATGGAACTGACAGGGCTGAAAAGCTACCCCGCAGGTCTGACTATGACGGCAGCCCGCCGCGTGACCGACCGCTTCTGCCAGTGCGCGATCGAACTGGTTTTGGATACGGATGTTGCCATGAAGACGAGCGCAGGCGAGCAAGAGCAGCTTCTGGAACTGCTCCTCGTCCGGCTTGCGCAGGAGGCGCAGCATGGATAAGCAGAAGCTTCGGCAGGCTATCGTCGTCGAGGGAAAATACGATCAGAATACGCTCCGCCAGATCGTTGACACGGCGATTTTTACAACAAACGGCTTCGCCGATATGAAAGACCCGGCGCTTCTGCACCTGCTGCGGCAGGCCGCGCAGACGACCGGGCTTGTCATCCTGACCGATTCGGACGGCGCGGGCTTCCTCATCCGCAACACGCTCAAAAGTGCGCTGCCGGAACAGGGCGTGCTGCACGCCTATATTCCGGATCTTCCCGGCAAGGAGCGGCGGAAGGCCGTGCCCGGCAAGGAGGGGCTTCTCGGCGTAGAGGGCATGACGCCCGAAATTCTTCTCAAGGCCCTGCGCAATGCGGGCGCGGAGTTTGAGGACGGCAGCGCGCCTTCATCCGCGAAAACGCCCATCACCAAGCAGGATCTGTTCGTTCTCGGCCTTTCCGGAGGTCCGGAAAGCACAAAGAAGCGCGCCGCGCTTCTATCCGCACTCAGCCTGCCTGCGCATATGAGCGCAAATGCGCTGCTGCAGGCGCTGAACGTCCTGTTTTCCCACGACGAGTTTTTCTCACAGGCCCACCATATTTTGGACAGATCAGAATAAAAGACCGCCCGCGGGCGGTCTGGCCGTTCAAGATATCTGCATTTTTATAAAGTGAGTACATGTTCCGTAACGCCTCATAAAACGGACTTCCCAGATATACGATGCCCGGCCGCTGCTGCAGCAGCGGCCGGGCTTTTGGCTCAGGCTTTCTTTCCGGCAAGGGACTTGCGGTATTTTTCGCTTTCCCAGTTGGCAATGAACTTCTTCGCGGCTTCGCCCATGGTGGACAGTTCATAACCCGACTTGCGGATATGCTCCATGACGAAGAAGACTGCCGTGAGCGTTTCCGTCAGCGTCAGGGCTTTTTTCGCGTCCATCTGCATGAGCATTTCGCCCGTTTTGCTGCTGGCGACGGCCTGTCCGTCTTCGAGAACCTCTTTATTGAGGAAGAACGTGTCCGTCAGGAAGACCATCTGGTCGGGATACAGCGGCTGGGTCATCAAAAATTCCTGCGAATAGCCGCCGGTTTGGAACTGATCTGCCAGATACGGCACGTCGGCGGCATAAATACCGGCGGCCATTTCACGCACGGCGATCTTGGGGAACGACGTGCCGGTCAAGCCGAACATGCGGGCCAGCCGTTCGTTTGCATCGGTGTGGATGGCAAGTGCGGTATCCGGGTCATCGTCATGGACGATAATGCCGTGGTTCTGCATGAGAATGACGGACGGAACCTTGCCGGTTTCTTTTTCTACGCGGCGCAATTCATCCCGAATGGCGAAGGTCAGGTTTGCGCCGGGATCGGTGTAGGGCACCCAGCCCCAGGTGTAATTGGCTCCCGCGAATGCCTGTGCCGCGATTGGACGGCAGGCTGTGGAACAGGCGGCGAGATTGGCATAGACGCTGTGCGTGTGCACCACGAAGGTCTTGAGGATGGAATGGAAGCCCGCCTCGACAGACGGACGCAGGTCAGCAAGACCGTCAATATGGCGCACGTCGGCCTTTGCGCGGGCGGAGCCCTCTTTTTCAACGTCCGCAAGCGCAGACGGATCGGTTGTCAGATAGAAATTCCGCAGATCAGCTCCGTCCAGCACGGCATAAGCCTTATCCGGACGGATATCGGACAGACAGAAGCCGGAGGCCTTGATCGCCATCAGCCCGCCGGGCAGCTTGACGGAGGTGTTGCCTCCGCCGCCTTGAACATAGTCGGCGCGTGCGCCCGTAGACTGGGAAACGCGGGCGAAATCGGAAAGCAGCTTTGCGTGTTCTTCAAAAAACATTCCCATTCACCCCTTACCGCTTGCTCAGCACGTCGGCCTCGTAGCGCTTGATCTCAGCAAAGTAATCCTGCGGGATGCTCTCGCGGCGCAGATACTCCTCCCAGACCGCGCCGAACGGCATGATCTTGAGTTCTTCCTGCCGAACCATAAGTTCGGTGAAGTTATTTGTATCCTGAAGTGCCTTCAGCGTCTTCGGCTCCAGCAGGGCGTACAGAAGCGCTTTCTGCACGGAATGCAGGCCCGTGACCCATGCGGAAATGCGGTTGATGGAGGCGTCAAAATAGTCCGTTGCGAGGAACACGCGGTCCAGCGCGTCTGCGCGGACGACCTCTTTCATCATTTCGCGCGTTTCGTCGTCAAACAGTACCACATGGTCGCTGTCCCAGCGCATGGGGCGGGTGATGTGCAGCGCCAGCCGGTCGTTGAACAGGAGCATGGAACTGATCTTGTCGGAGACAAGTTCCGTCGGGTGATAGTGACCGTTGTCCATGAGCGGGGTGATATGGCGGGTATTGACATAGTTTGTGCAGAACTCTGCCGAGCCGACGGTGTAGGCTTCCAGACCAATGCCGAAGACCTTGGACTCGATGCACGGGAAAACCTTTGTCTTGTCATACGGGACAGACAGGATCTCATCCATCGACTGCGCGTAGCGGCGGCGGGGGGAGAGGCGGTCTGCCGGGTAATCCTTATAGCCGTCGGGAATCCAGAAGTTGATGACGCAGGGCTTGCCGGTTTCTTCGGCGAAATACTCCGCAATGGCCATGCAGCGCTTGCCGTGCTCGACCCAGAATTTGCGGACCGTCTCATCCGGGGACGAGAGAGTCAGACCGTCCTTGACCATGGAGTGGGAGAAGAACGTCGGGTTAAAGTCGATGCCGAGGCCGCGCTCTTTGGCATAGGCGACCCAGCGGGAAAAATGCTTCGGCTGGATGGCGTCGCGGTCGGCGAACTCGCCACCTTCAAAAATAGCGTAGCTTGCATGCAGATTCAGTTTCTTTTTGCCCGGCGTCAGGCGCAGAACTTCGTCAAAGTCCGCCATCAGCTGCTCGGGCGTGGTAGCCTTGCCGGGATAGTTGCCAGTGGTCTGGATGCCGCCGGAGAGCGCCTCCTTCGCGTCAAAGCCGACGACGTCGTCGCCCTGCCAGCAGTGAACGGAGACGGTTACGTTTTTCAGTGTTTCCAATACGGCCTCGGTATCGACACCGAGCGCGGCGTAGCGTTCTTTTGCAAGTGTATAAGCGTTCATATTCGTTCCTCCTCAGTCAAAAAAGAAAACCTGTTTCATAAGCGGCTGCGCGCCGGTTTCTGGATCCATCTCCATCAGCATGACGTCCTTCATATACTCGTTCCAGCGGTCCACGACCGGACTTTCGGCCTGCACGCGGGCGGCCTCGGCGATGCTGTCGCACTCGTAATAGCCGAACAACTCATTACCGACGTTCCAGATCGTGTAGTTGCGGATGCCGGCCTGATGCAGCACGTCTTTCATCTCCGGCCAGATCTCATTGTGGCGGCGGATATATTCCGGAAGCTTCCCCGGAAGAACCGTCGCTTTCCATGCGTAGCGTTCCATCTGAATCCCTCCTGAAAAAATAGGACTTTCTAGTTTCAATTATAGAAAAACAAGCCCATGTATGGTATCATAGGCTTGCCTTGAAATATCAAAATCTTGCTGTCTTTGGAGGCGCGCGGCATGGAAGTTCTGCACTACAATCTCGATATGACGCCGGAGTCTGAGTGGAAAATTGTCTCGGCGGGCGCATTTGCCCGCGACAATCTGCTGTATTTGCAGGAGGCGGGGCATTTTATTTCTGGTGCAAATTACTATACTGTCCGAAAGAATTTGGATTCCTATCTTGTCAAGCTGACGCTTTCTGGGGCCGGAATATTGGAATATGGCGGCGAAACCTATCGGCTTCCTGCCGGAAGCTTTTTTTGGATTGACTGCCGTGCGCCGCAGCATTATTATACCGCGCCGGACGCGGGACAGTGGGATGTTCTATGGTTTCACTTCTGCGGCGCGACGGTGGGTGCGTATTATCAGGCGTTTTTAGCCCAGACGCAGGGCCGGGCTGCGGCTTCGCTGCCGGTCGATAGTCCGGTGTCTGCGCAGATGAGCGCGCTTCTGGCGCTGGCTGGGGAGGACGGCGGCGGGCTTGGCCGTGATCTGGATGCGTCGGCGCTCATGACGGCGATCCTCTGCAGCCTGATCCACGGTGCAGCGCGGCAGCGCCTGCAGCCGGTTCCTGCGGTCTTGCAGAAGGTGCGGCAGTATCTGCACGAGCAGTACGCGCAAAAAATTACGCTCGATACGCTCTCAGCGCGCTATAACATCAGCAAATACCATCTCCAACGGAGTTTCCAGCGGTATTTCGGCCAGTCGCCGGGCGAATATCTGACCCGCCTGCGCCTGACCCGCGCCAAGGAACTGCTGCGCGCGACCGACCTGCCGGTGTCCGAGGTCGCCTACCGTGTCGGCATGGAGAACACCAGCTATTTTATCAGCGTCTTCCGCGCCCGCGAGGGCGCTACGCCCCAGCAGTACCGCCGCCGTTGGTCGCCGGTGGCATAAGGGCGGCGAGTTCCTCCGCTGTCAGGGGCCGGTATTCGCCTGGGCGGAGCATTTCGTCCAGCCGGACAGGACCGATCGCAAGGCGCTTTAAGTAGAATACATGACCGCCCACGGCCTTGATCATCAGCTTGACCTGGTGCTTGCGGCCTTCCGTGATCCAGAGCCTTCCGAGCGTGACAGGCCGGGACGGGTTTTTCAGGTATTTTTCGCGGAAGCGCTCCGGCAGATACGGCGCGCTTTCCCCAATGTTCGTATGCGCAAGCAGCTGCGCGCGGGCCGGCAGCGAGAGCGGCTGCCCCGCGAGGAGCAAAACGCCCGTCTCCAGCTGCCGCATGGCATCGTCGTGCAGATGCCCGAATGCGCGGTATTCGTATTCCTTTTCCACATGCTGCTCGGGCCGGAGCAAACGCACGTCCAGCATGCCGTCGTCCGTAAACAGCAGCAGGCCTTCCGTATCCTTGTCCAGCCGCCCGACCGGATGCAGCGTCTCGCGCAGCGCCTCCGGAAAGCAGGACATGACCGTCTCCCGCCGCGCGTCGCGTTTGGCGGTGAGCAGCCCGCGCGGCTTGTGGAGCATATAATACTGCGCCATGAGCATATCCCTCCCGCCCGTTTTTTCTCATCATACCGGACGCACGCGGAAAATGCAAGAACACTGTGCGTGAGATGACGGATAAAACATGTAAACTTGCAAAATATCTTGCATACCGTTTGATTTTTAGCCGAATTTGCAGGATTTGTGAATTTCCTCGGAAACACTTTTCAAAAACGCATTTCTGTGATAAAGTATATCCCAAGAAAATAAGACCCTGAACAGAAGGGAGAACACAGAGTATGAAACTGACCGACCACGGCGTGTTCCTCTGCGGCGGCGTGCCGCAGCAGACGGCCCCTCTTTCTCCGGCCGAAGGCCGGAAGCGGACGATGGCTTACCGTATTTTACAGGCACACAACCAGTCCGGCGACGAGCAGAATCTCCGTATCCGGTTTGACGCTATGCTCTCGCACGATATCACCTACGTCGGCATTATTCAGCAGGCACGGGCCTCCGGCATGAAGGAGTTTCCGATTCCGTATGCGCTTACAAACTGCCACAACAGCCTCTGCGCTGTCGGCGGCACGATCAATGAGGACGACCATGTCTTCGGCCTGTCTGCGGCAAAGAAATACGGCGGCATTTACGTCCCGGCCAACCAGAGCGTCATTCATTCCTATGCGCGCGAGCAGATGGCTGCCTGCGGCGCGATGATCTTAGGCTCCGATTCGCACACGCGCTACGGCGCGCTCGGCACGATGGCCGTCGGCGAGGGCGGGCCGGAACTTGCCAAGCAGCTTTTGAAGCACACCTGGGACGCGGCGCTTCCCGAGGTTGTGTTGGTCTATGTGACGGGGAAGCCGCGGCGCGGCGTCGGCCCGCATGATGCGGCGGTTGCACTGATCAAGGCGACGTTCGCAAACGGCTTTGTCAAAAACCGCGTGCTCGAATTCGCGGGCCCCGGCATTGCAAATCTGCCCATTGACTTCCGCAACGGCATCGACGTCATGACGACTGAAACGACCTGCCTGTCTTCCATCTGGGAGACGGACGAGGAGACAAAGCGGTTTTTTGAAATTCACGGCCGTCCCGAGTCGTACCAAAAGCTTTCCCCCGGCGAGGGCGCGTATTATGACCGCATGATCGAGTTGGACCTCGGCCAGATCGAGCCGATGATCGCTCTGCCATTCCATCCGTCGAACGCGTACACGATCCGTGAATTTCTCGCAAACGCGAAGGAACTTCTCGCGGGCGTGGAGGCCGAGGCAAAGAAGCGCTGGCCGAAGGCCAACGTGCATCTTCTGGACAAAATCCACGACGGCGGCGTCTGGGCTGATCAGGGGATTATTGCGGGCTGTGCGGGCGGTATGTTTGATAATATCGACGAGGCGGCGCAGATCCTGCGCGGCGGATCGGTCGGCGACAGCTATTTCTCGATGAGCGTTTATCCCACGTCCGTCCCGGTGAGCCTTGCGCTCACGCGCATGGGCGTGACGGAGGTACTTCTCGAGACGGGCACAATCATCAAGCCCAGCTTTTGCGGCCCGTGCTTCGGTGCGGGGGACGTGCCTGCCAATAACGGCCTGTCTCTTCGCCACACGACGCGCAACTTCCCGAACCGCGAAGGCTCAAAGCCCGGCGAGGGGCAGTTCGCGGGCGTGTGCCTGATGGACGCGCGCTCCATTGCGGCAACAGCCAGAAACGGCGGACGCATCACCCCGGCGGATGAGTTGGACTATACCCCGGAACGCCATCCCTACCAGTTTGACAAGACGGTTTATGCCCGCCGTGTTTACAACGGCTTTGGCCATCCGCAGCCGGAAACAAAACTCATCATGGGTCCGAACATCACCGACTGGCCCAGAATGTACGAACTGGGCGAACATCTTCTTCTGGAACTTGCTGCTGTCATTCATGACCCCGTGACCACGACGGATGAACTGATTCCGTCCGGCGAAACGTCGTCCTATCGCTCGAATCCGCTGCGGCTGGCGGAGTTCACGCTTTCGCGCCGTGTGCCGGATTATGTGCCGCGCGCGAAGAAAATTGCCGAGGAAGAATCCAAACGGAGATCCGGCTGTGCATCAGAGACGCTGCGCGCTGCGCTGGCGCGCTTCGGCGATGCGGACACACTTCTGAGCGTTACACAGCTTGGCTCCTGTGTCTTTGCCAACAAGCCCGGCGACGGCTCTGCGCGGGAGCAGGCTGCGTCCTGCCAAAAGGTCCTGGGCGGGCTTGCAAATATCTGCTATGAATTTGCCACCAAGCGCTACCGCAGCAACTGCATCAACTGGGGCATGCTGCCGTTCACGCTGGACGAGGGAACACCGTTTGATTACACGCCGGGCGATCTCGTTTTCGTGCCGGACGTGCGGAAGCGGCTGGAGGCAGGCTGCGAGGACTTCCCTGCGGCAGTCCTGCGGCAGAATGGCGAAAAAACGGAGATTTTGCTGCATGTGAAGGGCCTGACGATGGACGAGCAGGAGATTCTGCTTGACGGCTGTCTGATGAATTACTACGCCAAGCGCGGATAAGGAGCCAATATGGAAAAAATTCAAATGAAAACGCCGCTCGTCGAGATGGATGGCGACGAAATGACGCGGGTGCTCTGGCGCATGATCAAGGATGAACTGATCTGCCCGTTTGTTGATCTCAAGACCGAATATTATGACCTCGGCCTGCTGCATCGCAATGAGACGCGTGATCAGGTCACGGCTGACGCTGCGCTGGCGACCAAAAAATACGGCGTGGCCGTCAAATGCGCGACGATCACGCCGAACGCGCAGCGGATGGTCGAATATCCGCAGCTGACCGAGATGTGGAAAAGCCCGAACGGGACCATCCGTTCGATTCTGGACGGCACGGTCTTCCGCGCGCCCATTCTGCTGGACTCCATCAAGCCGGTCGTGCGCACATGGAAAAAGCCCATCACCATTGCCCGCCATGCCTACGGCGATGTGTATAAGTCCGTAAGTTTCGAGACGGACGAGCCCGGCGAATGCACCATGACCTTCAAGGGTGCATCCGGCAAAGAGCAGACCGTTCTTGTCCAGAAAACCGACGGCCCCGCCGTCTTCCAGGGTGAACACAACAAGGAAAGCAGCATCCGCTCGTTTGCGCGGGCCTGCTTCCAATATGCTATTGATACGAAGCAGGATCTTTGGTTCTCCACCAAGGACACCATCGCAAAAGTCTACGACGGCGCGTTCAAGCGCATTTTTGAAGAGGAATATGAAAAGTCCTACAAAGTACAGTTTGAAGCGCTGGGTCTGCGGTATTTCTACACGCTGATCGACGACGCGGTCGCCCGTGTGATCCGGAGCGAGGGCGGCTTCATCTGGGCCTGCAAGAACTATGACGGCGACGTGATGAGCGATATGGTGTCCACGGCCTTCGGCTCGCTTGCCATGATGACCTCCGTCCTCGTTGCACCGGACGGCACGACGGAATACGAGGCTGCGCACGGCACGGTCACGAAGCACTATTACCGCTACCTCAAGGGCGAACAGACCTCGACTAACCCGATGGCGACGATTTTTGCGTGGACGGGCGCGCTGAGAAAGCGCGGACAGCTGGATGGGCTTCCGGCGCTTGCGTCCTTTGCGGACAAGCTTGAGCGGGCCAGCCTTGACACGATCCGCTCCGGCGTCATGACCGGCGACCTCGCCGGACTCGTCGAGGGCGAACGCCCCGTACCGGTTACGAGCGAAGCGTTTTTGAAAGCCATCCGCGCGCGGATGGAGGCATAAGACTGACAAACGAACAAAGCTGCCCCAAAGCCTCCCCTTGCTATGCTCTGCATGGTAAGGGGAGGCCTATTTGTTTACCGTTTTCGCAACTTTTCTGGCAAAAATAAGCGAATCGTTTTGTCTTTGTTTTCCTGCCTTCGCTTTGCTTCCTGTGCGCTCCCTTGGCCGGGTATTGTCTGTTTTGACCAGCTCCTGTTCTGTCGAATTATCTAATTTCGTATATTATTTTTTGTAAAAAGAGCCGATTGACTGTATATATAATGGTTTTATTGGAACGACCGCCAGATTCCGGCGCTGCTCCTATCAGTTGCTTTTTGCGTATCTTCTCAGGAACAGCGCCTTTTTCGTTATGCGCAAAACGAATCGTTTCGTTTTCCGGATTCCGGATCCGGTGCAGCATCTTAATGGCTCCGCGGGCTTCTTTTGCTGATTCATAAACGGATCATTTCGCCGCGTTTTGACTCGATGGCGTTCTAAACTGCCAATACCAAATTTCAAAATCCAGGAGGAAGAAAAATGAAAAAAAGCTTTATTCATGTTCTTACGATTGCCCTGATTGCGGCACTCGCGTTCGGCTGTTTGGCTGGCTGCACCGCCGCGCCCAAGACAGAACAGGTGACTCCAGCGACGCCCACCACATCTGCCACGACTGAAACCAGTGCCGATCCTGCCGCTGCGACTGATTTGAGCGGCAAGAAGGTTGCGCTTGTTCTTTCCGGTACGAACTTTGACTATTTCGTTTACATCGGCGCCGGTGCAAAGAAGTCTGCCGAAGAGGCCGGGATCCAGCTCGACGTTCTGACCACGAACGATCTTGTGGAGCTGTCCGAAAAGATCTCCCAGGTCATCACCATCAAGTATGATGCCTGCATCGTCATTGGCTTGCCGGCTATCATGGCTGACTATCAGGCACTTGGCGAAGCTGGCATCCCCGTTATCACATATGACTCTATGGTTGACGGCTTTGATTTCAGCGCCCGTGTTGGCAGTGACAACTATGTTCTCGGCACACAGGCTGCTGAAGAGGCAATCAAGTACCTCGAGAGTCTGGATGAGATCAACGGCGAGGTCATCTGCCTGAACTGCCCAGAGGGTGAATCCCTTGGCGACATCAGACTGCCCGGAATCGTCGTGACACCTGAAACTGTCGCTGATTTCATCGCACAGCAGGATAAGGAATACGAGGCGCTCGCTCCTTATAAGCCGTAAGATACATCTGTGACGGCTTTCAAAGAAATCTAGTTTTCAGAGGTCGTTCGCCTGCAAAGTGCAGGTGAACGACCTATAAGGAGGAAGTGCGCGTTGAATACGATTCTGGAACTCAAGGGCATCAGCAAATCTTTTGGCCCGGTCAAGGTTCTCGACAGCATTGATATGACGATCGAACCGGGCAAAGTCTATGTGCTAGCCGGTGAAAACGGTGCCGGCAAGAGCACGCTCTGCAACATCATCTCCGGTGCGCTGCAGCCCAGCAGCGGCACCGTCATCTTCGGCGGCAGGGAGCACAGCCATGTGAGCATCGGCGAGGCCAAGAACCAGATCGGTGTCCGCATGGTGCATCAGGAACTGCAGGTCATCCCCATGATGACTATGATGAGCGCCAAGACCATGCTGTTCACGCTGATGGACGTTGTCAGCAAAAACGGCAACATGCTGCTGAACGTCGGCCCCATGGCGGACGGCACGATCCCCGAAATGCAGAAAAAGCCGCTGCTGGAGCTCGGTGCATGGCTCAAGGTCAACGGCGAAGCTGTCTACGGCACCCGCGCCTCTTTACTTCATAAAAGTTTTGCATGCTGACTAAAAATTTGTTAGGACTGCTATATTTTTTTGTATTTTTTGCAGAAAGCGTATTTACAATCTCTTCACAAAATGATAGAATATCTTTAGTTTTTAACTGAGATTCCCTGTTTTTTCAATTCCGTTCAACGTTGGAAGAACAGGCTTTCCGCGAACTCGCCAAAACCGCCGCCGGAAAGCGGCGTTTTTGCAAAACGGCGGAGCGAATTCCAAGACAGAAAGGATGACTTGCTTGGCAAACGCAATCGAACTGAGAAACATCACCAAGCGCTTCGGACAGGTCGTGGCGAACAAATCGATCAGTCTGGAGCTGCATAAGGGTGAGATCCTGTCCCTGCTGGGCGAAAACGGCAGCGGCAAGACCACGCTTATGAACATGCTCTCCGGCATCTACTATCCGGACGAAGGCCAGATCTTCGTGGATGGGAAGGAAGTGGAGATCCGCTCCCCGAAGGACGCGTTTGATCTGCACATCGGCATGATCCACCAGCACTTTAAACTCGTCGATGTCTTTACGGCTGCCGAGAATATCATTCTGGGCCTGCCCGGCGACAAGGGCAAGATGGACAAGAACGCCGTTGCAAAGGCCGTGCGCGAGATCGCCGACCGCTACGGCTTCGACATCGACCCGAATCAGAAGATCTACGAGATGTCCGTCTCGCAGAAGCAGACCGTTGAGATCGTCAAGGTGCTCTACCGCGGCGCGGATATCCTGATCCTTGACGAGCCAACCGCTGTTTTGACCCCGCAGGAGACGGAAAAACTCTTTACTGTCATGCGCAACATGAAAAAGGACGGCAAGGCGATCATCATCATCACGCACAAGCTGCACGAGGTGCTCGCCGTTTCCGACCGCGTGGCCGTTCTGCGCAAGGGCGAATACATCGGCGACACCGATACCGCTACCGCCTCGCAGCAGTCGCTGACCGACATGATGGTCGGCCGAGCCGTTTCCCTGAACATTGACCGTCCGCTGAACGAAAATCAGACCGAGCGCTTGAGAGTCGAGCACTTGACCGTCAAGAACAAGGAAGGCGTCAAGATGCTCGACGACGTGACATTCACCGCCATGGGCGGCGAGATTCTCGGTATTGCGGGCATCGCCGGTTCCGGCCAGAAGGAACTGCTTGAGTCCATTTCCGGCCTGCAGAAGCTGGAGGACGGCAGCAAAATTACATACATCGAGCCCGACGGGACCGAATGTCTGCTCAACGGCATGGACCCGCTCGATATCATCCGCAAGGGCCTCCTGCTGTCCTTCGTCCCCGAGGACCGGTTCGGCATGGGCCTTGTCGGCGGCATGAACATCATTCAGAACATCATGCTCCGCACCTATCGGCGAGGCAAAGGCCCGCTGACCGACCGCAAATTCCCGCGCGACCTGTCGCAGAAGATTGTGGACGATCTTGAGGTCGTTACCCCGGATATCGGCCGTACCCCTATCCGCCGTCTTTCCGGCGGCAACGTGCAGAAGGTGCTTGTCGGCCGTGAGATTGCGCAGAACCCGGCGGTTCTTATGACGGCCTACGCCGTGCGCGGTCTGGACATCAACACATCCTACGTCATCTACAATCTGCTGACCGAGCAGAAAATGAAGGGTGTCGCCGTCATTTACGTCGGTGAGGATCTGGACGTTTTGCTGGAACTGTGCGACCGCATTCTCGTTCTGTGCGGCGGCAAGGTTTCCGGCATCGTTGACGGCCGCAAGACCACGAAGGATGCCGTCGGCCTGATGATGACGAAGATCGGAGGTTAAAAGAATATGCACATCTCCAAACGAGACACAATTTCCCGCAGTAAGGCATGGTCGATCCGCGCCATCGCCATTCTGCTGGCTCTGATCGTAGACGGCATCATTATTTATGCCATTGTCAAAATGAACCCCCTGAAGGTTTATGTTTCCCTCGCCTCCGGCGCGTTTGGCACCAGCAAGCGCATGTGGTTCACCATCCGTGACTGCATGATCCTGACCTGTATCGCCATCGGCCTCGCGCCTGCGTTCAAGATGCGCTTCTGGAACGTCGGCGCGGAGGGCCAGATGCTCGTCGGCGGCATTGCAACCGCGTTCTGGATGATCAACTTCGCAGGCAAGATGAACACCGTGATGCTGTTTTTGTGCATGGCCATCAGCGCCATCGTCGCGGGCGGCATCTGGGGCCTGATCCCCGGCTTCTTCAAGGCCAAGTGGAACACGAACGAGACGCTGTTCACGCTGATGATGAACTACATTGCCATTCAGCTGACCTCGTTTGCCGTCTCCAAGTGGGAGAACCCTCCAGGATCGAACTCCATCGGCACCATCAACTCCAAGGGCGATGTCAAGTACGTCGGCTGGATCGGCAACATGTTCTCCGATGGCTATAACAAGGACTTCATGTGGACAGTCATCATCGTGCTCGTCCTCGCGGCGCTTGTGTATCTCTATCTGAAGTACACCAAGCACGGCTATGAGATCGCCGTCGTCGGCGACTCGGAGAATACCGCGCGCTATGCCGGTATCCGCGTCCCGCGCATCTATGTGCGCACCATGGCCCTGTCGGGCGCGCTGTGCGGCTTCGCAGGCTTCCTCGCCGTCTCCGCTGTCAGCCATACGCTCTCGACCTCAACTGCCGGCGGCCGCGGCTTCACCGCGATCATCGTCGCATGGCTGGCCAAGATGAACCCGTTTGTCATGATCCTGATCTCGGCGCTGCTGTCGTTCCTCGACAAGGGCGCGGTGCAGATCGCTTCCGACTTCGGCCTGAACGAATACGTCTCGCAGATCATCTCCGGCGTTATTCTGTTCTTCATCCTCGGCAGCGAGTTCTTCATCAACTATCAGGTCAAGACCGGCTCGAAGCACAAGTAAGGAGGAGTTGAATATGTTAGATTTTTTGCTGAAATTCCCTGACCTTCTGCACTCCGCCATCGTGTTCGGCACGGTTATCATGTTCGGCGCGCTCGGCGAGATCATCACGGAGAAGTCCGGCAACCTCAACCTCGGCGTTCCCGGCATTATGTATTTCGGCGGCATCGCTGGTCTGACGTCCACGTTCATGTATGAAAACGTCTACTGCGTCAACGCAGGAATCGAACCGAACGCGGCGCTGTGCGTCATCATGTGCCTTGTCGCGTCGTTCCTCGCTTCCGCGCTGGGCGGCCTCATCTACAGCTTCCTGACCATTTCGCTGCGCACGAACCAGAACGTCACGGGCCTGACTCTGACGATCCTCGGCTCCGGCGTCGGCAACTTCTTCGGCGGCAGCTTAAATAAACTTGCCGGCGGTGTCGGCCAGGTTTCCGTGGCCGTGACCTCGCAGGCATTCCGTAATTATTCGCTCTCCCTCGTCAACTTCTTTGACGGCTTCACCGGCAGCTTCCGCCTGGGAACGCTCCTGTTCTCCTATGGCTTCCTCACCTATGTGGCGATCATCCTCGCCGTTGCGATCTGGTTCTTCCTGACGAAGACCCGCACAGGTCTGAGCCTGCGCGCCATCGGCGAAAATACCGCCACGGCTGACGCCGCCGGTATCAACGTCACCAAGTATAAGTACCTCGCCACCTGCATCGGCGCGGGCATCTCCGGCCTCGGCGGCACATACTATGTCATGAACTACATCAAGGGCACCTGGGAGAACCAGGGTACGATCGAAGCCCTCGGCTGGCTGGCTGTTGCGCTGGTCATCTTCGCAACGTGGAAATCTCTGCGTGCGATCTGGGGTTCGTATCTGTTCGGCGTTCTTTATTGGGCATATAACTACATCCCCGGCCTGTCCAGAAGCACGCTGGAACTGTTCAAGATGCTCCCGTATGTGGTCACGATCCTCGTTCTGCTTATGGTTTCCATGCGCAAGAAGAAGGAAGACCAGCCGCCTCAGTCCCTTGGCATCCCGTACTTCCGCGAAGAACGGTAACTGTAAACAGCCTCAGATCCGCTTTGGAGTCTGAGGCTGTTTTTGAATTTCGGCTTTTCTATGACCATAGATAGTTACGGCGCCATAAAATAATAATAAGAATCACTTGCAAAATTGACAAGAATGTGATAGAATAGTTTTGGTCAAACAAGGAATGATATGACAACAGGAATTCTTAAAAAAGGAGACGGGATCATGAACAAATATGCAGGCACAAAAACCGAAGCAAATCTGCGCGCAGCATTTGCGGGCGAGTCGCAGGCGAGAAATCAGTACACCTTTTTTGCGTCCGTCGCAAAAAAAGAGGGCTATGAGCAGATGGCAGCGCTGTTCCTGAAGACGGCGGAAAACGAAAAGGAGCATGCGAAGCTTTGGCTCAAGGAATTGTCCGGCATCGGCGACACAAAGGCCAACCTGGCTGCCGCTGCCGCCGGCGAAAATTACGAATGGACCGACATGTATCAGGACTTTGCCAAGACTGCCGAGGAAGAGGGATTCCCGGAACTGGCGCAGCGCTTCCGTCTCGTTGCAGAGATCGAAAAGCACCATGAGGAGCGCTACCGCGCACTGCTGCACAATCTGGAGACAGCGCAGGTCTTTGAAAAGAGCGAGGTCAAGGTCTGGGAATGCCGCAACTGCGGCCACATCGCCGTCGGCGTAAAGGCGCCCGAGGTCTGTCCCGCTTGCAATCACCCACAGAGTTATTTTGAACTTCGCGCAGAGAATTACTAAGAAGAATAGAAGAAGCCGTCCGCAGCTGCGGACGGCTTCTGAACTGTTTTGAACTTGTCAGCTGAGTCTACGAATATATCCGTTTCCGCAGATTAGACTGTAATAGACCTCCTCGCCGACGGTGAACACGTCGGTGCTGCTGAAAGCGCGGACGGTCTGGCTCTTGCCATCGACGTCAACCATCAGGGGAGAGACGGACGTGACCGTTGCCGGATAACTTGTCGTGACGAGGACAACGTCAAATGCGTTGTCGCCGTCGTGGTCAATCACGGTGATCTTGTCGTTCGCAGACAGTGTGTTCAAGATATCCTTGCTCGAAGGCGTGTAATTATAGTAATATGCAGTCTGCTCCGTCAGGCGGAAGCCGCCGCCGGCGCAGATCTCCTTCAGCTGGGACGCGTCGGTAAAGGTATAATAAATCTCGTCAACTGCATAGCAGGGGATACCGAAAACCCTGCCGTCCTTCACATAGATATCGACGTTCCGGCCGAGGAGACTGAGATCTGTGGAAATGTCAAACGCCTTGTGACCGGCAAGCTTGCTCGTCCCGGCGGGGAGCGGATTGCCTGCGCTTGTCAGATCGGCACACTCGTTGCCTGTCAGCGTGGCGGTGTAGCGCGTCAGGCCGAAGCGGATCTCGAGATACGACATGGGATTCATCAGGCTGTCGAGCACATAGCGCTGCTCTCCCTCCAGCGCAGCATCGGCAATCTTGGGGCAGAGCATGGCATTGTAGATGAGAAGGCATGCAGTATCGCGCGTGGCGGCGGAATCGTAGCTGTCAGAGACACCGGCATAAATGCCCTTTGTGAACGCATCCTCGTCAACGTTCTGTGCCCAGTCTGCGCCAACATAGCGCGAGGCGTCCTCCCCGAGAATGACGAGCAGCATCTTTGCAAGTTCGCGGATTGTCACATGGTCTGCCGGGCGGAAGCGCCCGTTGCTGCCAACGATGATATCCTGCTCGGCGCAGTAAGCAATATACTCTGCAGCCCACGACGTGGAGACATCGTAGAACGGGGCAGACGCGTTCTGCGCCTGCGGCTCAGCTTCGCGCAAAAGCGCCATCAGCTTGGCGACCTCTTCGCGGCGAATGGGGTTCTGCGGGCCGAAACTGCCGTCTGCATAGCCGGAGATGAGGCCGAGGTCGTAGAGCATCCGCACGGCGTTGTTGTTTTTGATCTCCTGTTGGTCGGTGAAGCCTGCAAAGTCGGCTGCTGCGCACGGCAGCATGAGCGTAAGCGTCAGCACGGCCGCAAGCAGCGCGCAAAGCATTTTTTTCAAGGCGGAGCCCCCTTCCAATAATATTTATATCCAGTATAGGCGGCAGCCGGGAGGATTGCAAGCAACACGGGCCGTTTGTAACAGAACTGTAATGAAAACAGACTGAAAAACCGGATGGGATTGCATTTTTTCCGCGAGGCTGATACAATACAGACCGGAAGGAGGCGGAACGATGGACAAACGCGAACAGATCGCGCGCATGGCGCAGACGAAGGAAGACGAAATGCTGCTGGCCAAGATCTATGAGCGCATGACGAATGCCGCTGCGCGCAATATCCCGGCCGCAACGGGCTTCTTGTCTAAGCGGGAGCAGATGCTCGCTGCCGAACTGCTGCGCGGGCAGGAGATTCGGTTCTACGGCGGACCGCCGCTGGCTGAACGCGAGATCTGCTGCTATCTGCCGGAGTATCTGGACGAAAGCTGGCTGGAGAGCGAGGATGGCCCCATTGCCGCCGCCCGCGCGGCCTATTTTGAGGGTGATACGCTCACGCACCGGGACTTTCTCGGCGCACTGATGGGCTGCGGCGTCAAGCGCGAAACGGTAGGGGATATTTATGTAGCAGAGGGGCGCTGCGACTTTCTCGTTACGCGCGAGGTTTTGCCGTATCTGCTGCAAAATTTTCTGTCCGCCGGCCGCACGAAGCTGCATGCGGAGCAGATCGCGCTCACAGACGTCTCCGTGCCGGAACAGAAGACTAAAATGGTCCGAGACACCGTGCCCTCTCTGCGGCTCGACGGCATTGTCTCCTCAGGCTTTTCCATCAGCCGCGGCAAGGCCGCGGACTATATCAGCGCCGGAAAATGCGAACTTAATTACACGCCATGCGTAAAGGGCGACAAGCAGACGACAGAGGGTGATGTGATCACCGTCCGGGGGCTTGGCAAGATTCGGCTGGATACCATCGGCAGCAATACGAAAAAGGGACGCATCGGCGTTGAGATTACAAGATTTCTGTAAGGAGCATGCTCTATGAAAAAAGAAGATATTGACCGCATCAACGAATTGGCGCACAAGGCCAAGACTGTCGGCCTTACGCCGGAGGAGAATGAAGAGCGCGCTGTGCTGCGCCGGGCGTATATTGACTCCGTCGTGGGCGATCTGCGCCAGCAGCTTGACAATACCTATATTGTTGACAGCAAGGGCAACAAGCGCAAGCTGCGCCAGTAATCAGCGAAACAGGAAATATAAAATCGTGCACTGCGCCAGAAGCAGCAGCGGGACTGTGACCGTAAAGAGCGGTTTTCTCGTCTTGTGGCGGCAGAGATACATGCCCGCCAGCACGCCGAGGCTGCCGAAGCATGCCGCAAACGCCAGCAGCAGCGCCTCCGGGATCCGGCGGCGGTGACGGCGGGCAAGATTTTTATCTAGCAGCATAATTGCAAAGCCGGACGCATTCATTAGAAGCAGGAAAACAAGCATGGGACGTTCCTTTCTATTGGAGGCGATTTGGTGATGAAACGAATTCTGATTGGTTGGATGGCGGCGCTGAGTGCGCTGTTGTGCGCCTGCTCGGCACAGACGGTATGGGAGACGGTGGACGGCGGCTGCGTGCAAACAAGCGGCGGCGCGGCCTATGCGATCTGCATCTCACTGCCGCAGGATGCAGCCGAGGAGGTCTTTGCTGAGCGCGGTGCGCGACAGATCTATACGCAGCCGGGCGGCGGATACGAGATTACAACGGAAATTCTGGATGCTGCACCCGCTGCTGCGATCGTCCGGCGGCTGTCGGGCTTCGACGCGTCTGCGCTGCATGTCTATAAGAGCGGCGGGAAGGAACGGCCTGTCTGGCAGTTCGCGTGGTACGCGGCTTCTGACGAGGGCGGACGCATGTACCGCTGCAAGGTGATCTCTGACGGCGCGTACTGCTATGCGCTGACTGTCAGCGTGCCGGAAGGGGCCGGTACTGCCTATGATAGCATGCTGACCGAGGTGTTCTCAAGCATGGAATTGCAGCCGGTGTGAGCATCAACGAAAAAGTTTTATATTTTGAAAAATTCTTCTTGACATTTGCTGCTTTAGCCGTTATAATACACACGTCGCTGAGAGATGCGGCTTGATGGAACGGAAGGTTAGCTCAGCTGGGAGAGCACCTGCCTTAC
>ERZ1106976.618-NODE-618-length-40072-cov-6.713397_pt1 | contig 40072 bp, 26 predicted proteins | sample MGYA00403687_ERZ1106976 | MGnify/ENA primary metagenome ERZ1106976 (study PRJEB35170, sample SAMEA104062446) | human gut metagenome | biome: human gut; feature: human-associated habitat; material: faeces | place: Denmark | collected 2013-02-22 ... | reverse complement strand
TCGGCGTCGGTGCGTCGCGTGTGCGCGATCTGTTCGATCAGGCAAAGAAGGTCGCACCGGCCATCATATTCATCGACGAGATCGACGCTGTCGGCCGTCAGCGCGGCTCCGGACTCGGCGGCGGACACGATGAGCGTGAGCAGACCCTCAACCAGCTGCTTGTTGAGATGGACGGCTTCGGCAACAACGAGGGAGTCATCGTCATGGCGGCGACCAACCGTGCGGATATTCTCGATAATGCGCTTCTGCGTCCCGGCCGCTTCGACCGTCAGGTCTATGTCGGTATGCCCGATATAAAGGGCAGGGAGGCGATACTGAAGATCCACGCACGCGGCAAGCCCCTGGGCGACGATGTTGACCTTAAGTCGCTTGCCAAGGGCACGCCCGGCTTCTCCGGTGCAGACCTTGAAAACCTCATGAACGAGGCGGCGCTGCTGGCAGTTCGCCGCAAGCATCGCTTCATTACCATGTCCGACTGCGACGAGGCGATACTCAAGGTCGAGATGGGCCCTGAGAAGAAGAGCCGCAAGATGTCGGACAAGGCAAAGCGCCTGACCGCCTACCATGAGTCCGGCCACGCGATTGCCTCAAAGTACCTGCTGCACACGGATCCGGTGCACTATATCACCATCATTCCGCGCGGCATGGCCGGCGGCTTCACGCTGTACCGTCCCGACGAGGACGCGGAGGACTTCACCTCCCAGGCGCAGATGTTCGAGCGCATCGTCGCCTGCCTCGGCGGACGTATCGCCGAGAAGCTGTTCCTTGACGATATCTCGACCGGCGCGTCCGGCGATATCCAGCAGGCAACGAGCATCGCCCGCAACATGGTCACCCGCTACGGCATGAGCGAAAAGCTCGGCCCCATCCAGTATGACAGCTCCGACCACAGCATTTTCATCGGCCGCGATTTCGGCACGACCAAGAGCTACTCGGAGGAGACCGCCGCCCTCATAGACGAGGAGGTCAAGCGCATATTCGACGAGGCCTCGGCGCTGTGCGAAAAGATACTCACCGAGCACCGCGACACGCTCATCGGCGTTGCCGAGTACCTGCTCGAGAACGAGTCGATGGATCGCGAGACCTTCGACTACTACTGCCTGCACGGTACCTTCCCCGAGCCGAAGCCCGCGCCCGCGATGCAGGACGATACCATCGAGCGCCCGGCGCGCAAGATATCACGCTTTGACGATCCCCCTGCGGAGGACGCATCGGCAGGCATGGCCGACGCGCCCGACGATAAAAAAGACGAATAATAAGCAAAAGCTCCCGTCCGCAGACGGGAGCTTTTTCGTGCAAAAATATGAAAAAATGCAACTGTCAAAAGGTATACCTTCTGACAGCCGCGCGAGAAATATCGGGAGGAAAACAATGAAAAAACGAATACTAATCCTGATGCTCGTGCTGCTGATGGTGGTGTCATTGGTGCCAACTGCGATAGGCTTCTATCCATGACTGTTCTTGTAGTTCCTGATTATGCGTTGTAGAAGAACTGACTGAAATTTGTGCAAAGTTCACAAAACGTTTCTCGAAGTTCGGTGTATTTTACAATTTCTCATATGACAAAACTATGTTAAAATCAAAATATGTAAGTGTAAGCTATAATGTAGATGAAAGGAGTGTACTATGAAAAAAGTTCTGATTGCAATGTTGGCAATGTCGGTATTTTTGATAGGCGGAGCTGGAATTTTGAGTTCATTTTTTTCTCTTTTGCTTGGGGGCGGTCCGGAGCAAAGCTACTTATATCCTATCTATGGTGGCATTATTGTGCTGACAGGGGTCGTTGTTGGCGCGGCAGATGTAATAGTTAATGAAATCAAAGATTTGAAGAAAAGTATATCTGATAGGATCAATAACAATATAGACATATTGGACAATTTTTAGGCTTTGGGAGAAAAAGAAAGTGGTGTGTAGAAATAACCAACGACACCTGCACCCGCGCACAGGTCGTCACTTTCCTGTACAGAGCACAGTAAGCAGCAGCATAACAGGACATAACCCAAAGCGCAGAGGCTTTTGCCCCGGCGCTTTGCCTGTATGCCCGGAAATTCGTGCGAAAACTAATGTTTTTGTGTAAAACGCATAAATATTTATAGACGGGTTTGGAAGTAATACATATTTAAGGAATGCGAAAAATATGTTATAATAAATTAGCTTGATGCTACAGGAAAGGGCGAAGCAGCGCCCCACAAAATACGCCGCACCGCATGGGAAACCATGCGGTGCATTTTTCACGTATTCAGATTGTCTACGCCGTTTCGCATCTCGAACAGGAAAGCGATGAAGCTTTTCATGAACGGGATAAACTCGCCTGAGTCTATCATCGCGCAGACCTCCTCCAGCGTTGCCCAGCGCGCATCCATGACCTCCTCGGGCTGAAGGTGCAGCTGACTGAGCGAGATGTCCTTGGCAATTATGTAATAGTCGTCGAAGCCGTCTTCAAAGTTCACCGTAAGGCGGGGCCGGATATCTGAAAGGTCGATATCGAGCCCAAGCTCCTCGCGCAGCTCACGGCGCATGGCCTGCCGGCTTGTCTCGCCGCACAGCGCGCTGCCGCCGACCGTGACGTCCCATTTTTCGGGAAACGTCGGCTTCTGGGAGCAGCGCTGCTGGATCAGCAGCTTTCCCTCCGAGTTGAATATCGCAATGTGAACGACCATGTGATAGAGCCCCCCGGGGTGTTTTTCGCCCCGGATAACGCTTTTGCCGGTCGGTATTCTGTTGACGTCGTATGCATCCCATGATTCCATTTTTATCACCCGGAACACAGTAGCATTTTTTGCTCTCCGCGTCAAGAGGCAGCCGCAATACAGGCCGAACTCGGGCGGAAATTATGGCTTTACAGCGGCGGCGGTATTTGCTATAATATTTAAGCACAAATGCGCCCGTAGCTCAGCTGGATAGAGTGTCAGACTCCGACTCTGAAGGTCGTGGGTTCGAATCCCGTCGGGCGTACCAGGTCGGAGCAAGCCTTGTATCGCTTGCTCCGACTTTTTAATGTAAGAGCGTACTCGCGCTGCTTTAGCTCCTCATTCTGCCGCCGCAGCTCGTTAAGCCTCTCCGGCTCGCGGGAAAATTTTTCGTTGACATTCTTGCTTGTATTGGGTATATTGGTATTGGGAGATGACGCAGTTGCGCTTTTAGGCGTTGCTTCGGGGATTTTATCATCGAAGGACAGCGTGTCTCCGTTTTTATATCCTTTTTCGCCTATAAACGCTGTTACGATTGTTACGATGTACAGCGTTTTCTTTTTTGTGTCAACGGCGCCCCTGAACTCTCCGCCTGCATAGCGGATATTGCCGCCCACAAAATATGTGACCTTATAGCCGTAGCTCTCCGCGAGCTTGCGGCCTTTTTTCATTTACATATCCCCATAAATGTGCTATGATATTTCATTATAAAGCTTTCAGGAGATAAAAATGGCGGATAAACTCAAACAGCTTGACAACAGATATTCCGAGCTTGCGATGCGCATGGAAAACAGCGAGATTTATGCCGATCCCGCGGCATATACGAAATGTGTGCGCGAGATGAAGGAGCTCGAGCCCATAGTCACGGCATACAGGGAATATGCCAAATGCGAAAAGACTATGAAAGAGGCCGAGAAGCTGATGAGCGATCCCGAGTTCAGGGAGCTTGCGCAGGATGAGTATAACGAGTCCAGGGAGCGCATGGCGGAGCTCAGCGAGCATATAAAGATCCTGCTCCTGCCCAGGGATCCGAATGATGAGCGCAACGTCATTATGGAGATACGCTCCGGAGTCGGCGGGGAGGAGAGCTCACTGTTTGCACACGATCTTTTCAGAATGTACTCCATGTACGCCGAGAGCAAGGGCTGGAAGATAGATATCGTCAATTTAAACGAGACCGAGCTCGGCGGTATAAAGGAAATGAGCTTTGTCGTCGAAGGGCAGGGGGCGTATTCGCGCCTGAAGTTCGAGGCCGGCGGTCACCGCGTACAGCGCGTTCCGGAAACGGAGTCCGGCGGCAGGATACACACCTCGGCAGCTACTGTCGCAGTGCTCCCCGAGGCCGAAGAGATCGAATTTGAAATAAATCCCGCAGATTTGCAGATCGACACCTACCGCTCGTCCGGCGCCGGCGGCCAGCACGTTAACAAGACCGAAAGCGCCATTCGCATAACGCATCTGCCCACGGGCGTTGTGGTTGAGTGTCAGGATGAGCGCAGCCAGTATAAAAATAAAGACAGGGCAATGAAGATACTGCGCTCAAAGCTGTACGAGGCCGAGCAGCAGAAGAAGGCAGCCGCCATAGCTGCCGAGCGCAAATCCCAGGTCGGATCCGGCGACCGTTCGGACAGAGTGCGCACCTATAACTTTCCGCAAAACCGCGTGACCGACCACCGTCTCGTCGGCGATGTGCGAAACTTCAATATCCAAAGTGTCCTCAACGGCGACCTTGATCCTATAATCGATGCGCTCATAACCGCCGATCAGGCGGAAAAGCTCAAAAGGCAGGCGGAGAGCTGATGGAAACTAAGCTGATAGGAAAAGATAAGCTCGGCGAGGCGGCTGCGCTCATAGTCTCCGGCGAGCTCGTCGCCGTGCCGACGGAAACGGTGTACGGCCTTGCATGCAGCGGCCTTGACGCGGCGGCAGTCGAGCGGGTGTATGAGGTCAAGGGCAGACCCGAGGTAAAGCCCCTTTCACTTATGCTGCACAAGGGGGCGGCGGTAACCAAATACTGTACGAATATCCCAAAGCAGGCGCGGGCGCTTATGGACAGATTCTGGCCGGGGCCTCTGACCATCGTTTTGAAGTCAAAGGACATTGTTCCCGATATCGTCCGTGCCGGCGGTGATACCGTTGCGCTAAGGTGTCCAGATCACCCCATGACGCAGGAGATGCTCAAAAAGGCAAAGCTTCCGTTTGCAGCGCCCTCGGCAAATCCATCGGGCAGCAAAAGCCCGGTTACCGTGCAGGAGGTTCTTGATTACTTCGACGGAAAAATTGCCGCTGTTGTCGACGGAGGACGGTGCGGCCTGGGGTGCGAGTCCACGATAATCGACATGAGCTCGGTGCCGTATAAAATATTGCGTCAGGGAGTACTGCCGGAAGCGGACATTGCCTCCGTGCTGACCGAAGGTCTGAAGGTCATCGGCATAACCGGCGGCACGGGCTGTGGAAAAACTACTGCTCTGCGTGAGCTTGAGGCCATGGGCGCACTTATAATCGACTGCGACGCGCTGTACCACGATATGCTCAAAACGAATGTGAAGATGCTTGCGGATATCGAGCGTTCGTTTCCGGGGACAGTCATCGACGGCGTTCTCGACCGCAAGGCGCTCGGCGCGACGGTGTTTTCGAATGAAGCCGCGCTCGAGGACTTAAACGCTATAACGCATCACTATATTGGACTTGAAGTCAGTAAAAAGCTTTCAGAGTGGGCGATGCGTGGCGGAAAGACGGCTGCCATCGACGCGATAGCGCTTATCGAGAGCGGGCTTGCGGAAAAATGCTGTGCCGTTGTCGGTATTGTTGCCGAGAAAGCGACGCGCATCGAGCGTATAATGAAGCGCGACGGCATAAGCTATGAATATGCCATGATGCGCGTGAATGCCCAGTACCCCAACGAGTATTTCGAGCAAAAGTGCGAATATGTGCTGCACAATGACGGCAGCGCGGACAGATTCAGAAAAGAATGTAAAAATTTATTTAAGGAAGTATTGAAAAATGGCTGAGATCAGAGATGAATTATTTTACAGGCAGAAAAACGGCTATGACACGATGAGCACACAGCAGCGCATCAATATGGAGGACTACTGCCGCGGCTATATGGCGTTTTTAAACGAGGCGCGCACCGAGCGCGAGGCCGTAAAGATGGCCATAGAAATGGCCGAGGCTAAGGGCTTTGTCGAGTATGCCGACGGTATGGAGCTCAAGGCCGGCGATAAGGTCTACCGCAACAATCGCGGCAAGTCGCTGATGCTGGCCGTCATAGGAAAACAGAGCCTCGAAAAGGGCGTTATGATAGCCGGCGCGCATGTCGACTCTCCGCGCATCGACCTCAAGCAGAACCCCCTGTACGAAAGCGACGAGCTTGCGTATTTCAAGACACATTACTACGGCGGCATAAAGAAATACCAGTGGGTGACCATACCTCTTGAGCTGCACGGCGTTGTAGCGCTTAAGTCCGGCGAAGTCATTGACGTCACCATCGGTCACGATCCCGCCGATCCGCAGTTTGTCATAACCGATCTTCTGCCGCACCTTGGAAAGGAACAGATGAAAAAAACCATGGAGGAGGGCATAACAGGCGAGGGACTCAATATCCTAATCGGCAGCGTTCCCTATGCCGACGAGGGCAGCGACAGGGTAAAGCTTGCGATTATGAGCATCCTCAACGATCGCTACGGCATAGTTGAGGAGGACTTCCTCTCGGCAGAGCTCACCGCAGTTCCGGCGTTTGAGGTGCGCGAGATCGGCCTTGACCGCTCGCTCATCGGCGGCTACGGCCACGATGACCGCGTGTGCGCCTATGCCGAGCTCAAGGCTATACTCGATATTGAAGCAGCGCCCGAAAAGACCTGCGTCTGCATACTGGCCGACAAGGAGGAGACGGGCTCGGACGGCGTGAGCGGTATGCAGAGCAGCGCGTTCGAGTGCTTTATGGAGGAGCTTTGCGACAGTCAGAATGTGCCCCTGCGCCGCTGCTTTGCAAACAGCTTCTGCCTGTCTGCCGACGTTACCGCGGCGTTTGACCCCAACTTCCCCGAGGTAAGCGAAAAGCGCAACGACGCAAAGCTCAACTACGGCATGGGCATCTGCAAGTTTACCGGCGCTCGCGGCAAGAGCGGCACGAGCGATGCCTCTGCCGAGGTCGTTGCATATCTCCGAAAGCTCTTTGCCGATAACGGAGTTGTCTGGCAGATGAGCGAGCTCGGCAAGGTCGATCAGGGCGGCGGCGGCACGATAGCAAAGTACATGGCAAACCGCAATATCGACACCATAGATGCCGGCGTTCCGGTGATGAGCATGCACGCACCCTTCGAGGTTGTCGCAAAGTTTGACTGCTTTATGACCTATCTCGGCGTGCTGGCCGCATATAAGGCATAAACACTTATAAAACCGCCTCATACCTGGCAAAATAGGTATGAGGTGATTTTTTTGGATGAGATAAAGGAGCTCGGCAGCACGCAGCCGAAGGGCAGGGAGGGTATGATCCACTGCCTGACCATAGTGGGCCAGATCGAGGGACACCAGATACTTTCCGAGGATAACAAAACGACAAAGTACGAGCACATCATGCCGCTTCTGGCGGCGGTCGAGGAATCCGAGGATATAAAGGGGCTTCTTATCCTTTTAAACACCGTCGGCGGCGACGTCGAGGCCGGGCTCGGCATATCGGAGCTCATAGCCGGTATGAAGAAGCCGACCGTGTCTCTTATACTCGGCGGCGGTCACTCGATAGGCGTGCCGCTTGCGGTCGCCGCCTCACGCAGCTTTATTGCGCCGTCGGCAGCTATGACGATCCATCCGGTGCGCCTTAACGGCGTCGTTATCGGCGTTCCGCAGACGTATAACTATTTTGCCCGAATTCAGGAGCGCATCGTCGGCTTTGTCACCGGCCACTCGAATATAAGCCGCGAGAAGTATAACGAGCTCATGATGGCGACCGATGAGCTTGCAAACGATGTCGGCAGCGTGATATACGGGCAGGAGGCCGTCTCCTGCGGCCTTATCGACAGCATCGGAACTCTCTCCGACGCCCTCGATTATCTTCACAACGAGATAGAAAGGCGGGCACATTGAGTGCTTGCCTTTTAATACATTATATGATAAAATAAAAAAGTTAAGTATACATAACATCTGAAAATACCCACACAGGAGATAAATATATGAGCATACTGGATGCCATAATCCTCGGTCTGGTTCAGGGCGTTGCGGAATTTCTGCCCATATCGAGCTCAGGTCACCTCGCTATCCTGCATAACCTGTTCAACATGTCTGATCTCGGCGGCAGCCACATGTTCTTTGACGTTCTGCTGCACTTCGGAACGCTTATCGCGATCTGCTTTATGTACTGGGGTGATATAAAAGCAATGTTCACTCAGACGATCGATATGTTCTCAGGCAGAGCAATCGACTCTGACGGCCGCCGCAGAAGGTTTCCCGAGGCGCGACTTTTCATGCTGATAATCGTCGCGACGTTGCCGCTGGTGCTTATCCTGCCGGTGCATAAATACATAGAGGCGCTTTCAAATTCGACGGTCTATGTCGGCATAGCTCTCATTTTGACCGGCTGTATGCTCCTTGTTGCCGATAAAATGTCCAAGGGCACTAAGACCGAGAAGAACATGCTGTTTACCGACGCACTTATAATCGGTCTGTGCCAGTGCGTTGCGACGCTGCCGGGTCTTTCCCGTTCGGGCACTACAATAACCGCCGGCATCGCAACGGGGCATGACCGCAGCTATGCCGTCAAGTTCTCGCTTTTAATGAGTATCCCGGCCGTACTTGGCGCAACGCTTATTGAGCTTATAGATGCGCTTAAAACCGGCATCGATCCATCACTTGTTCCGGCGTATCTGTTCGGTATGATCGCCGCCATGATCTCCGGCGTTTTGTCCATCGGACTTCTGCGCATGATAGCCCGCAGGACGCGCTTCGGCGGATTTTCCTACTACTGCTGGGTAGTCGGTGTGCTGACGATAATCCTCTCTCTCATATTCTGATAAAGGCAGGTAAGCTTAATAATGGCTCAGACCTCTACGAAGAAAAAAAAGAATAGTTCCGGCCAAAAGCAGACGTCAACAAAGGCAAAAAAGCCCTCAAATACGTCCTCGGAGGATAGCTCCGTTCAGCGCATCATAGCCGCGGTGTGCTTTCTGTTTGCCGCGGTGCTCGTTGCCATCGGGATATTCGCGCACGACGGTGTCGTCGTCGGCTGGCTGTGCGCGCTTTTAAAGGGCCTGTTCGGTTACGGCTTCTGGATCTGCGCTCCGGTGTTCCTGCTGGCGGCATATATTCTCGGCTTTCGCAGGGACGAGCCATGCGCATGGCGCCTTACTGCGGCGCTGCTGCTGCCGCTTTTGGCGGGCTCGCTTGTGAACCTCCTGCTGTCTCAGGTCGTTGTCGATAATCTCAGCGGCGTGGGCGAGCTGTTCTCGGTGCTCTACGCAGGAGGCAAGAGCATGCTCTGCGCCGGCGTTCTCGGAACGCTCATAGCCTTTGCTCTGGAAAAGGCCTTCAGTATTTACGGCGCTGCCATACTGCTGCTTTTGGCGCTTATATTCTTCATTCTGGCGGCATTGAGCGTAACGCCGAAGAAGCTTATTGCTTTCTTCAGTGCCGGCAGCTCTGAAAAATCCGAAAAGAAGCCTGCAAAGGCTGCGGCTATAGCCGAGTCCGAAACCGAGTCCGCGGAGACTGCCGAGCAGGTCAAAAAGACTCGCCGCCATGCTATAGATATCCCGCTCGACGATGAGCCGGCGTTTACCAAAAAAACACCTGCATCCGAAGAGCCTACCGTTAAGGACGAGCCCGCGCCCAAAAAAGCCGGAGGGCTTTTCGGAAAAAAGGCTGAAAAGTCAAAGCCCCTTGCTCCCGACAATATAGAGGTCGAGCCATTGACTATAGAGGAGGTCGAGGCCATGACGGGCATTTCCGCCGTCAGGCTCAGCGGCGACGGAGAGGTCAAGACCGGCGCGGTTTCAGATCCACCGAAAAAAGCCACCGCCGCCGAGGTAGCAGCGGAGACAGAGGCCATACGCACAGCTATTGAATCGGCAACGAGTGAGGGAGAGTACGAAAAGCCTCCTATATTCCTGCTCAAGAAGGGCCACACCGTCGCCGACAATTCGGCAGATGAGCTGCGCACGAACCGCGAGCGCCTTGAAAGCACCATAAAGAGCTTCGGCGTATCGGCAAGAATAGTTGATACCACTCGCGGCCCTACGGTCACAAGATACGATATTGAGCTTGACCAGGGCGTGAAGCTCAGCAGACTGACGAATTTGGCGGGTGATATAGCGCTTGCTCTCGGTGTCGTCAGCGTCCGTATAGCCCCGATCCCGGATAAAATATCCACAGTCGGTATAGAGGTTCCCAATAAGATAATAAGCACAGTTTACCTGCGCGATATAATTGACTCGCCGCGCTTTGCCTCATCCAAGTCAAAGCTCAGCTTTGCCATCGGTAAGGACATTGCCGGACAGGCTGTCGTCGGCAATATCTCGAAGCTTCCGCACCTGCTTATTGCGGGCACCACGGGCTCGGGCAAGTCCGTGTGCATGAACTCGCTTATCATAAGCCTTCTGTATAAGGCAGACCCCGACGAGGTCAAGCTCATAATGATCGACCCAAAGATGGTCGAGCTAGGCGTTTATAACGGCATTCCGCATCTGTATATCCCGGTCGTTACCGACCCGAAAAAGGCCGCCGGTGCGCTCCAGTGGGCGGTAACGGAAATGCTTAAGCGCTACAGGCTGTTTTCCGAGCTCGGAGTGAGAAGCCTTGAGGCGTATAACGAGCACCTGCTCGAAAACGACCAGCCCAAGATGCCGAGCATAGTCGTAGTCATCGACGAGCTGGCGGACCTTATGCTCGTCGCGTCCAAGGACGTTGAGGAGAGCATTTGCCGCGTGGCGCAGATGGGTCGTGCCGCCGGTATGCATCTTGTTATCGCAACGCAGCGTCCGTCGGCTGACGTCATAACCGGCCTTATGAAGGCCAACATCCCCAGCCGCATAGCGTTTGCCGTCTCCTCCGCGCTCGAAAGCCGAATTATCCTCGATAACGCCGGAGCGGAAAAGCTCATCGGCATGGGCGATATGCTCTACGCCCCCATAGGCTGCGGCAAGCCCCTGCGCGTTCAGGGAGCGTTTGTCAGCGACGAGGAGCGCGACCAGATCGTTCAGTTTATAAAGCGCCAATCCACCGCGCAATACAGCGAGGACGTCATGGCGCAGATCGAAAAGGCCGTCGAGGATAAGGGAGCAAACGGCAAAGGGCGCAATGACGATGACGAGCCTGCCGGAAAGCCCGAGTATGACGAGCTCTTGCCCCAGGCGGTCGATGTTATCTTCGACACCAAGCAGGCCTCGGTTTCCATGCTACAGCGCCGATTAAAGCTCGGCTACTCGAGAGCTGCGCGTATAGTCGATCAGATGGAGGAGATGGGCATCATCGGCCCCTTTGAGGGCTCGAAGCCGCGTCAGATACTCATAACGCGCGATCAGTGGCTTGAAATGCAGACGACGCAGGGCACGGCACCTACGGAAATTCTGCAAATTCAGACAGAGTTTAACGACGAGACAGACGATATATAAGAGACTAAGGCGGTTAACATAATGTAACCGCCTTATTTAGATTTACACAGGTGATACTATGAAGGATTATTTCTGCCCGCAGATGGATGTGGGCGATATAAACAGCATAAGCATGCTCGGCCTTGCGCATATAGGCGACGGCGTATATGAGCTTTTAACGCGCACGATGCTGTGCGCCGGCGGCAATAAAAAGGTCACCGAGCTTCACAAAAAGACCGTTGCCATCGTAAATGCCCCGGCTCAGGCCGAGGCTGCCGAGAGGCTTCTGCCGCATTTGACGGACGACGAAAAATATATCTATAAGCGCGGTCGAAACGCCAAGGTAAATTCTGTGCCGCACAAGGCCGATATTGCGCAGTATCATACGGCGACCGGGCTTGAGGCTCTGTTCGGATGGCTGTATCTTCAGGGAAAAACGCAGCGTATAAATGAGCTGTACGCCGTATGCGTGGAGGATGGTCATGGCGCTTGATGCAATACTTTTATCGGGAATAATAGCCGAGCTTCGCCCGAAAATAATCGGTGCAAGGATAGACAAGGTTCAGCAGCCCGAGCGCGATAAGATCGTCCTGTCTGTTCGCGGTGCTGAGAGCCTGCGTCTTCTCATCGATGCGGGCGCCGGCAGCGGGAGGCTCCAGCAGACGCGCCTGAGCTTTGAAAATCCCGCAGAGCCGCCGATGTTCTGCATGCTGCTTCGCAAATATCTCACCGGCGGCAGGATCGAGGTCATAGAGCAGCCGGACTGGGAGCGCCTTGCCATAGTTAACATAACATCTCGCAACGAGCTTGGCGACAAGGTAGATCTGCGTCTTGCCATTGAGCTCATGGGCAGAAGCTCAAACCTTGTGCTCATTGGCTCTGACGGACGAATTATAGACTGCCTGCGCCGCATGGATTACGGCGGCGACGCCGAGCGCAGAATGCTGCCCGGCATGATCTACCGCCTGCCGCCCAAGCAGCGTAAGCCGCTTGTGTTTGACCTTTCGCAGGAGGAGATAGCGCAGGCGCTGTACGCATCCGACACGGGCAAAAGTGCGGATAAGCGCATTATGGACTGCTTTTCGGGGCTCTCGCCGCTTATCTGCCGCGAGCTTGCCTGCCGCAGCAGAGATAACGCCGCATTGCTGCCCGAGGCGATAGGCGCGTTTTTGGACAGCGTCAGGGCAGGGGAGCTCACGCCGGTGCTGCTTACCGAGGACGGAAAGCCGAAGGAATATTCCTTCATGCAGCTTAGGCAGTATGCCGGAGTGTACGATGTGCGCGAGTTTGAAAGCTTCTCCGAGCTTCTGGATGCGTACTACTCAAAGCGCGACACGCTCGAGCGCCGCCGCAGACGCTCAAGGGAGCTCAGCCACCACGTCAAAACCGTGCGCGACCGCATAGCGCGAAAGCTCGGCCTCCAGCGTCAGGAGCTGCAAAAATGCTCCGAGCGCGACGGGATACGCCGCAATGCGGAGCTCCTGACGGCAAACCTCTACCGCGTAAAAAAGGGCGACAGCGCCGTTACCGTCGAGGACTATTACGAGCCGGGCTGCCCGCAGCGCACGATAATACTCGACCCATTGAAAACGCCGCAGAATAACGCCGCTGCGATGTTCAGGGAATATAACAAGCTCAAGACCGCCGAGCAGCACCTCACAGCGCTTATCTATGAGGGCGAGAGACAGCTTGAGTATTTAAACAGCGTCCTCGACGAAACGGAACGCGCCGAGACCGAGGACGATCTTGCCGAAATTAAAGCCGAGCTCGTCGGCACGGGCTATATCAAAAAGCAGCGCGGCGCAAAGGAGCGCAAGCGCAAAAAGCAGGGGCCCATGCGCTTTGTCTCCTCCGACGGCTTTGATATACTCGTCGGCCGCAGCAACGCGCAAAACGACGAGCTGACCACAAAGACCGCCCGCCGCACGGATATCTGGCTGCACACGAAAACCGTCCACGGCAGCCACGTCATAATCTCCTGCGACGGCGTTGCACCGCCCGAGAAAACGATCGAGGAGGCGGCGCAGCTTGCCGTTTACTACTCTCAGGCGCGCGACGGTGGCAAAACTCAGGTCGACTATACCATGGTGCGCAACGTCCGCAAGCCCTCCGGCTCGCTGCCCGGCATGGTCATATACACAGACTACGCCACCCTCTCCGTCTCCGCGGACGAGGCGCTGGCCGAAAAACTGAGGGTGAAATAATAAGGATCGTATTTGACCGCATTGCGGAATACAGAGAAAGCTAAAACCGGAAGGCAGTGCCTTCCGGTTTTGTTCAGTCTATATAAATTTCCGCTTCGCTGAACAGCGCGGCCTTACCGGCGAGGATAACGCGGTCGCCCTCAAGCCTTGTGTACAGCACGCCGCCGCGCCTTGACGCCTGGTACGCTACAAGCTCGTTTTTGCCCAGCGCCTTTGCCCAGTAGGGAATGATGTGGCAGTGACCCGAGCCGCACACGGGATCCTCGGGAACGCCGCACTTCGGCGCAAAGCTGCGCGATACGCAGTCAAAATCTTTTCCTTTTGCTGTTATGTGCAGCAGCAGACCGTCAAGCTGCATGATCTTCGCCATGTCCGGCGCGCAGGCTCTGACGGCGGCCTCGCTATCCAGAACGCACAGCAGGTCGCGTCCCATGAACGCGGCCGAGGGCTTTGCGCCGATGACATCACGCATCTGCTCGGTTACCTCGACGGGCTTGAGCTCGTAGGCGGGGAATACCATCTCGAGCAGCTCGCCGTTTTTCGTGACTATCAGCTCGCCGCTGAGCGTGTCAAAACGCACCTCGTTAAGCTCCGGCTCGACAAAGCGCAGGATAACATACGCCGTCGCGAGCGTCGCGTGGCCGCACAGGTCGATCTCGCCGCCGGGCGTGAACCAGCGCAGATGATAATTTTTGCCCTCCCTGACGCAGAACGCCGTTTCGGAGAGGTTATTCTCGATAGTTATCTTCATCATCAGCTCATCGTCGAGCCACTTATCCATAACGCAAACCGCCGCCGGATTTCCGGCAAAAACCTTGTCGGTGAACGCGTCAACAACATACTGCTTCATGAAAAATACCTCCTTTTTACGGAGATATTATACTCCGCCGCCTGCGGATTGACAAGCTATCTGCTTTCGAGCACGTTCATGGCCGCGGCGAGCATATCGGCGGCCTCGGCACGGGTGAGCGCGGCGCTGTCGACGTCAGCACTTTGCATAATCCCACACGCATCGAGATTCGCCGCCGACTGCGCGGCCCAGGTCGGGAGCGCGTCCGAGCTCTCGCAGTTTACATTCGTCAGGCTCAGCAGCCGGTCGAGCATGACTCCGGCCTCGGCGCGGCTTATATCGCTATCCGCGTCGAACACCGCGCCCTGTGCGCCGCTTTTGCCCTTCACCACGCCGTCGCGTACCGCGCTTGCGACGTAGGCGCGCTGCCAGTCGGGGATGCTGCCGTCGTCCGTAAAGCCGGTGCTGACCACGCCGCGCAGCACGTCGGCTCCGGTGACACACAGGCACATGGCGACGAACTCGCCGCGGCTGAGCGTTTTCTGCGGCTCGAAGTAGTATTCGCCGCCGATCTGCTTGCCGATAAACGCGCCGCACTCGGCGAGCTTCACCGCGCTGCAATAGCTGGCGCTGCCGTCCATATCGACGTAGCTGACGGACTTGTTCTTTTTGAGCCTGATGATAACCGTCGCCTCCTGCGAGCGATCGCCGTTCGCGTCCACGGCCTTATAGCCGAAGTAGTCGCGGCCGCGCTTGCCCTCGGCGGGGGAGTAGATGAAGCTGCCGTCGTCACTGAGTTCTATCGTGCCCTTTTTGGGCCGGGTCGTGATCTCGAAGCTCAGCGCGTCTCCGTCGGGGTCAACGGCGGCGAGCCTGCCGCCGAAGGACACGCCGCGATAGGTTTCAAACTCGAAATTTTCAGCCACCGGCGCGGAAGCATCGGCCATGGCAGGGAAGACGAGCGCACACAGCGCAAGGCAGCACAGCGCCGCCGCAATGTACTTACGCATAACAAAAACCTCCGTAAAACTTTCTACGGAGGTATTTTGTGCGCATTTCACATCAATATGCATTTTTGCGGCGAAAGCCGCGCAAGCCGTGCAAGCAGACAGCCGATAGCTGATAGCTATATGTGTGCGGCTTTGCCGCACGGATTGGAATAGACAACCCCACCGGCTCGGCCAAGGCCGATCCACCTCCCCTTACACAGGGGAGGCAATCGCGCCCGACCATGCCGCTGCACCCCATTGGCTCCCCTGCGCAAGGGAAGCTGTCAGCGTCAGCTGACTGAGGGGTCATATTTCAGAGGCGCTTTTACATCGTACCAACATATCTTTTGCGTCAGCCCGACCGGAGAGTGCTGTGGAAACCATAAAAAAACGGGCGACCAATGGTCGCCCCTACGGCCTAGGTCGGTACTCAAACCCATTCGTAGGGGCGGGCATTGCCCGCCCGTTTCCCACGGTTTTTGCCGCATCCCATTGGCTCCCCTGCGTAAGGGGAACTGTCAGCGGCAGCTGACTGAGGGGTCGCACGGTTTCCGCCGCAGTCCCGAACCGGGCTGCCGCAATTACAGTATCCGTAACAGCGTCCGTGCGCCACAAAAAAACCGGTCGGGGAGCCCCCGACCGGCGGTGCGTTTTTTAATTATGTTTCGGGAGTGACTTCGGGAGTGGGGTCAGCAACGATAGTGAATACGAAGGTCTTCGGGAAGGCGAAGAAGTCGCCGCCGCGGACGCTTGCGGTCACGATGTACTTACCGGGAGCGGTGGGCATGGTGCTCTTTGCATAGAATTTACCCACGCCGGTGAACCAGTAGTGGATAGAACCGGCGGAAGCGCTGTTGAGAGCCTCGCCATCCTTGGTGAGTATGCAAAGATTGTTGCCTGCCTTAAGTTCCTCAGCCTGAGAAACGGTGATGGTGTTAGCCTTATCGCCGCTGTTAAGTACGGGATTCTTCTCGAGCTTCAGACCCTGCCAGTTCTTAAGAACGACAAGAGAACCGGCTGCATAAGCAGGATTGTAGTTATCGTTTACGGCAATCACAAATGCAAAATAAGCACCTGCGTGATCGGGAGTACCGATTGCAATTTTAAAGTTATCTGCTATCTTAGTGATGGTGTTAAGCGTATCGACAAGGTCCTTGAGGTTATCAACGGTGATGCCGTACTTCTTGAGCATTGCGTTGACGAAGAACTTCGTAAGGGGATCTTTGCTTGCATAGTCGACGATCTCGGTCATTGCCGCTTTAAGCTCGCCGATAGTAACGCCTTCCTGAAGCTTGCCCCTGATGGTGTTCGCTTCTTCGTATTTCAGATATTTTACCTGTGCATCGCTGATAGCATCGATGAGTTTGGTCTTGCTTGCGGGGAGATCGATATATGCGACAGACTGCAAATTCGAGTTCTTACCAACGAAGAACTTGTAAATGTCGATTGCAGGATCGTTAGGATCGAGAGTTGCGTACGGGTTTTCCTCAGTCTCAAGTTTCTCGCCCGCGTAAATCTTGGCTATGAGGGGAATGCTGACCTTGACGTCAGCCTTCTTTACAGTGAGGTTGCCCTCAACGTAATCACTCGCCTTATAATCACTGCCGCCAACATACTTGACACGAATGACCTGCTCGCCTGCGCCCATCCTGGGGCAGTCGAAAGCTGCATTAATTACTTCACAGCCCTTGCCGCCCTCTATGGGAGCAAAAGCCTTGTATTTCTCGAGCTTGTCCTTATCGAGGGGGAGCTTATCGGTGAATTCAGGAAGAGTTTTCCACTCAAACTTGAAATCATTAATGCTGAGAGTTTCTTTTGCAGGAAGGTCGCTGGCTTCCCAGTCGATGACGTTATCGAGGATGGCCTGCTTCATGACATCCGATTCCATGTTATAAGTAATGGATGCATCTGTCTTGAGAACTATCGTGGCCTGCGGACGCTTATCCTCGAGCTTTATTCCTTTAAATACATCAGGATTGTAAGGCTTGTGGTTTGCATCACCGGCATAAGAGAGCTTAATATCAAGGGCGGTGTTGGTGGTCATAAGAGCCTTGAGGCCGGTGAGGCTAAGATCTTCATAGTTGCCAAGAACATTGATAGAGGATCTGCACTTGACAGTTACCTTATCGAGAGGAACATCGCCAAGCTGGTTTACAAGTGCCTCGCGGATGTTGGTCAGCGTCTGAGCAACATCGTATTCTTGCTTTGCGTTGAAGCCAACGCCGATAGTATCAGGCTTATCCTTCGACTCAAACGCAGCATTACGTCCGTCGGTGAACTTGACCTTTACGTCTTTGGAAGTGCCATAGTAGTTGTCATCGCCTGCGTAGGAGATGGTGATGGTCTGCTCGCCCTCGGAGAAGTTGCCGGAGTAGCGGAGCTGATCATAGGTAAGGCCTTCGGGAGTAGTGCCGGTGACGACGGCATCGAAAATACGCTCGTTGAGAACAGCGTTGTTGACGCTGCCGTCCGCGTTGTAGGGAATAGCAATTTCGGGAGTGGTGTCGACTACGTCGATCTTGCTGCTCAGCTTTGCGACCTTATTGATATACACAGCTTGACCGTTGAGGTAGAGCGTGTATACGCCGTCGGCGTTGGCCTTGAGAGCGGGATAGGTGTAAGTGGCTGTGGCATGTAATCTTTTCGTGTAGTAGTATTCATCTTTCTGCGTATCGCCAGTAAGGACAGGTACAGTAGCCTCTCTTGCTTCGGTGTCGTGCGTAAGAGGATCATATTTCGATGTTTTATACGTGCCCTTTACAGCGCAGGTATAAGTCCAGTCAAGCGACTGAGCATCGACCTGAGTGGGGTCTTTGAGAAGCGCTGTTGCGAGAGCGGTAAGAACCTGCTCATTAGTAAAATTGCTCTTGATGAGCACCTCTGCGCGCTGCTCTTTGGATGTCGCTACCAGCTCAGGGGCGGCAACATCCTCCGCAAACACGGCCGGGGACACGCCCGTGACCGATGCAAGCATCAGAACAGCAAGCAGCGAAGCGAGAAAACGCTTCAGATTGTATTTCTTCATGCTATGCCTCCATATAAAGATTTTATAAATTTTTATAGCCGAATTGTATATAAACAAGTTACAATGTTCAGCTAACCGACAACATAATAACAAATCGTTTACAAAAAATCAATTAAAATTTTGTCATTTTTCAATACTTTATTATGACAAAATGTACTGACCTGTAGAAGCATTGAAACTGCTGAAAAAGTTGCGCTCAGCGCCCGAAATCGCAGAATTTACCCTTGAAATGCCGCGCAAAAAGTCATATAATATGACACAAATTTTTAGCAGATATAGAATTGAAGTCTAATGCTGTACTCTCAGTCTAAGGAATAAAAAAGAAATGACCCATCCTGACGGATAGGTCATTTTTTGGTGCGAGAGAGGAGACTTAAACCCGCGCTGCGGCGCGGGGCCGCCTCGGGTTGAAACGTGCCGCCGGCACGTTTCCAAGAGCCCTCGGGAGTTCAAGTCTCCTTTTTGATAAAAAAAGAAACAGCCCATCCTGACGGATAAGCTGTTTTCTTTTTTGGTGCGAGAGAGGAGACTTGAACTCCCACGTCGGTTGACACACGCCCCTCAAACGTGCCTGTCTACCTGTTCCAGCACTCTCGCGAATTGCTCTTTCTCAAGGGCAAGAGTTATTATAGCAGAGAAACGGAGAATGTCAAGGATTAATTTCAAATTTGCTCACCTTTCTTGCATACACGGCCGTATAAGCTATGCACAGCAGCAGGGAGGCGAGCATGAGCTCGCCGCCATACCGCGGCTGCACGAGATAATAGCGCATGAAGTACGCGTAGTAGCAGTGCAGCGACGCAAGCTCGGCAAATACCGGCACCGGCGCAAAGCTCAGGTCCGACGCAGCCAGCACCAGCGCCAGCACTCCGGGGATGAAGAAATAGCGGTCGTGCATGTGCGGAAGCAGATAGGGGATGCCCATGGCGAGGATCAGCGCAAAGCCGAGGATAACGCGGTCGCTGAGCCTTCTGCGCAGCAGCACCGCCGCGGCATAAACCGCAGCAACGAGCAGAAACGCCGCGATTATCAGGGCTTTCGCGCTGCCCGACGTGTCGCCCTGCCATGAGAACATGCTCGTAAACGACGGCGCGTTATAGTTCATCGCGTCGCCCACCGTGCCCGCCTGCGAAAAGTACAGTGTCAGCGTATCCAACAGCGGCGCGCCCGCAATGACCGCCGGCAGCATGAAAACAACATATGCGGCAGGGAATACGAGAAGCTGCCGCCACTTTATTTTTTTCGCAAGCAGCAGAATGAAAAACACGGGTATCACGAAAACCGCCTGCAATTTGAACGCAAGGCAGGCGGCAAGCGATATCATCGCGCCCGTGCCTCTGCCGCTCATGCCGAGGTACAGAGCGTAAATGCCGAAGAAGGCGTAAATGCTGTCGCACTGCCCCCAGTACGCGCCGTTTGCAACGACCGTGGGGAGGTACAGCACGGCGAGAAATACGCCGAGCAGCCGCGCCCTTGAAGCCGTGTACAGCGACAGGAGCTTCATGCAGCTCCACGCCAGAAGCACGTCAAACAGCACCGACAGCGCCTTTATCATATACAGCTCCGGTATATCGAAGTACGAAAACGCCGCGAGAAAGTACATGTACGGCGGATTATAATTTCCCGGGAAGAAGGCCAGCGCCTTAAAGCCGCCGTTATCGCGGAAAAACTGCGTCCACGGTGCGAGGAAGGTAGTGTAGTCGTCGCTTTCAATATTAAAATAAACTGCGCGGATGACCATCGCCGCGGCGCAGAGAACGAGCGCACAGATAAGCAGCGGCCTGTCGCTCAAAATGCCTCCGCGCCGTAAAAGGAGCATTGCCAGAGCAAAAATGACTATGAGCGATATAACGGTGAAAAAGCTCATTTTACCTCCGTTTCGTACAAAAAAGGCGGCCATCGATTATGACAGCCGCCGAAAAATTCATTTTTCACAAAATATTTCTTGACATAGCTATATATACAATGATAGAATAGCTTGCTATGTTATCTTGTGGTGAAACGACTGGCACCCCAGTGTTTACATTCACAATATACCATCAACCAAACGTAAATACAACACCTATGTGAGCAAAATAAACAACTCACCCGGGCGTTCTTAATTACGATTAAGGAGTGTGTACGAATGCCAAAAGACGTTCTCTACGGCAAAACCCTCAGAAAGAGCTTCGCACGGTATGAAGAGATTCAGGACATGCCCAATCTGCTGGAGATCCAGAAGAAGAGCTACAAATGGTTTCTCGATACCGGCCTGCGCGAGGTGTTCAGGGACACCGACGCGGTGACCGACTATTCCGGAAATCTTGAGCTGAGCTTTGTGGATTATTCCATGGACGAGAAGCCCAAGTACACGGAGGAGGAGTGCAAGGCACGTGATGCGACGTATGCCGCGCCTCTGAAGGTCAGCGTGCGTCTGCGCAATCTCGAAACTGAGGAGATCAAGGAGCAGGAGATCTTCATGGGCGATTTTCCGCTCATGACGGCCGGCGGTACGTTTATCATAAACGGCGCCGAGCGCGTTATCGTCTCCCAGATCGTCCGCAGCCCCGGCGTGTACTATGACAAGACCACCGACCGCAGCATGACGAGCATCTACGCCGCAACGGTCATCCCGTATCACGGCGCATGGCTCGAGTACGAGACCGACGCAAACGACACGTTCTATGTCCGCATAGATAAAAACCGCAAGCTTCCCATCACATGGTTCCTCAAGGCCATGGGCAAGTATGACGAGTCAAGGCCAGAAACCTGGCTTTCCTGCACACCCGACCCGATCATAGGCGCGACCACCAACGAGCGCCTGAAGGAGATCTTCGGCGAGGATGAGCGCATCACCGTCACAATAGATAAGGACACCACCACCAGCCGTGACGAGTGCCTTATGGAGATCTACCGCAAGCTGCGCCCCGGCGATCCCCCCACGGTCGAAAGCGCCGAGTCCCTGCTCGACGGACTGTTCTTTGACCGCCGCCGCTACGACATTTCCAATGTCGGCCGCTATAAGTTCAATAAGAAGCTCGCTCTGCGCGGCAGAATAAACGGATTTACCCTGGCAATGCCGGTAGCCGACCCCTCCACGGGCGAGATCATCGCCGACGCGGGAGAGGTCGTGTCTCACGACGTGGTCGAAAAGATCGACGCTGCCGGCGTTATCGAGGTCTATCTCGATGTTGACGGCAAGACCGTCAAGGTGTTTTCCAACGGCATGGTTCCCCTGCAGAGCATGGTCGATATCGACCCCGCAGAGCTCGGCATCAAGGAAAAGGTTCGCGGCATAGTCCTCAAGAGCCTTATGCAGCAGTACTCCGGCGACGCTCTCAAGGAAGCTATCCTCGAGAATATCGACGTGCTTATTCCAAAGCATATCGTTGTTGACGATATATTCGCCTCGGTAAACTACCTCAACTGCCTTGCCTACGGCATCGGCGAGAAGGACGATATCGACCACCTCGGCAACCGCCGCGTACGCTGCGTCGGCGAGCTGCTGCAAAATCAGTTCCGCATCGGCTTTTCCCGTATGGAGCGTGTTATCCGTGAGCGCATGACCCTTCAGGATCTTGATATCGTAACGCCTCAGAGCCTTATAAATATCCGTCCCGTGACGGCGGCAATAAAGGAGTTTTTCGGCTCAAGCCCCCTGTCGCAGTTCATGGATCAGACAAACCCCCTGTCCGAGCTCACTCATAAGCGCCGTATGTCGGCTCTCGGCCCCGGCGGCCTGAGCCGTGAGAGAGCATCCTTCGATGTCCGCGACGTTCACTACAGCCACTACGGCCGCCTGTGCCCGATCGAGACCCCCGAAGGTCCCAACATCGGCCTTATATCATATCTTGCATCCTACGCGAGAGCAAATGAGTACGGATTCCTCGTCGCACCGTTCCAGAAGGTCGAAAAGGGAACCTGCCGCGTCACCGATCAGGTGGATTACCTGACCGCAGACATGGAGGACAACTACATCGTCGCTCCCGCGACCGAGCCGCGTGACGAGAACGGCTGCCTTATCAATAAGCGTATAACCTGCCGTCACCGCGATGAGATCGTCGAGGTCGACCGCGAAAGAGTCGATTATATCGACATCAGCCCCCGCATGATGGTATCCATTGCGACCGCAATGATCCCGTTCCTTGAAAACGACGACGCAAACCGTGCGCTTATGGGCGCGAACATGCAGCGTCAGGCGGTTCCTCTCATGGTAACTCAGGCGCCTATCGTCGCTACGGGTATCGAGCACAAGTGCGCAGTCGACTCAGGTGTTGTAGTCCTCGCAGAGGGCGACGGCGAGGTCGTTCGCTCCGACGCTCAGAACATCACCATCAAGTACGATGACGGTGAGATCACAAACTACAAGCTCATCAAATTTGCCCGTTCCAACCAGGGTACCTGCGTAAACCAGAGGCCTGTCGTCTCTCTCGGAGAGCGCGTGCATGAGGGCGACGTCATCGCAGACGGTCCGAGCACCAAGGACGGCGAGATATCCCTCGGCAAGAACATCCTCGTCGGCTTCATGACCTGGGAGGGCTACAACTACGAGGATGCTATTCTGCTTAACGAGCGCCTTGTCATGGAGGACGTGTTCACGTCCATCCACGTCGAGGAGTACGAGTGCGACGCACGCGATACCAAGCTCGGACCCGAGGAGATCACCCGCGACATCCCCGGCGTAGGCGACGATGCGCTCAAATATCTCGACGAGCGCGGCATAATTACCGTCGGCGCGGAGGTTCGTGCCGGTGATATCCTCGTCGGCAAAGTCACCCCTAAGGGCGAGACCGATCTGACGGCTGAGGAGAGACTGCTTCGTGCGATCTTCGGCGAAAAAGCGAGAGAAGTGCGCGATACCTCACTTAAAGTTCCGCACGGCGAGAGCGGCATAATAGTCGATGTCAAGGTCTTCACCCGCGAAAACGGCGACGAGATGAGCCCCGGCGTAAATCAGGTCGTTCGCGTATACATTGCTCAGAAGCGTAAGATCTCCGTCGGCGATAAGATGGCAGGCCGCCACGGCAACAAGGGCGTTGTTTCCCGTATTCTCCCGCGTGAGGATATGCCGTATCTGCCCGACGGTACTCCGCTTGATATAGTCCTCAATCCCCTGGGCGTTCCGTCACGTATGAATATCGGTCAGGTTCTTGAGGTTCATCTCGGCTACGCCGCTCAGGCGCTCGGCTGGAAGGTAGCAACGCCTATCTTCAACGGTGCAAACGAGTCAACCATCCGCGATACTCTGCGTCAGGCAGGTCTGCGAGAGGACGGCAAGAGCGTCTTGTACGACGGCCGCACGGGCGAAAAATTCGATAACGACGTTACCGTCGGCTGGGTATACTTCCTTAAACTGCACCACCTGGTCGATGATAAGATTCACGCCCGCAGCACCGGCCCCTACAGCCTTGTTACGCAGCAGCCTCTCGGCGGCAAGGCTCAGTTCGGCGGCCAGCGCTTCGGCGAAATGGAGGTTTGGGCTCTCGAGGCTTACGGCGCGGCATATACTCTGCAGGAGATACTCACCGTTAAGTCCGACGATGTCACCGGACGTGTGCGTACCTACGAGAGTATTGTTAAGGGCAACAATATTCCTCAGCCCGGCGTTCCCGAATCATTCAAGGTACTCGTTAAGGAGCTTCAGTCCCTGTGTCTTGATATCCGCGTGCTGGATAAGGACGGTCAGGAGATCGAGCTAAAGGACGATGATGAGGATGAGTTCATTCCCAAGATGAAGGACGAGATGTATGACACTATGTCCGATGATGAGGATATCGAGGCCGAGGGCTACACGATCGAGGACATTCCCGAGTCCGATGATGACGATTTCGGCTTCATGTCCGATGATGATTACAGTGAGGAGGATGAATAATAATGAGTTTTACACCGTTTGACGCCATCAAAATAGGCATTGCCTCCCCTGAAATGATACTCTCATGGTCCTCCGGTGAGGTCACCAAGCCCGAGACCATCAACTACCGCACCCTCAAGCCTGAGCGCGACGGTCTTTTCTGCGAGCGCATATTCGGACCGACCAAGGACTGGGAGTGCCACTGCGGCAAATACAAGAAGATCAGCTACAAGGGCAAGATCTGCGACCGCTGCGGTGTTGAGGTCACAAAGAGCAAGGTCCGCCGCGAGCGCATGGGTCATATAGAGCTGGCAGCCCCCGTTTCGCATATCTGGTACTTCAAGGGCATCCCCAGCCGCATGGGACTGCTGCTCGACCTCACTCCGAGAGTGCTCGAGAAGGTTCTGTACTTTGCAAATTATATAGTTACCGATCCCGGCTTTACTCCGCTGGAAAAGTGCCAGATACTCACCGAAAAAGAGTACCGCGACATGCGCGAGAAGTACGAGGATGATTTCGATGCCGGTATGGGCGCCGAAGCTATAAAAAAGCTACTGCAGCAGATCGACTGCGAGCAGCTTTCCGCTCAGCTCAGAGAGGAGCTGGCGAACGCCTCCGGTCAGAAGAAGGCAAAGCTCGTCAAGCGCCTTGAGGTCGTTGAGGCCTTCCGACAGAGCGGCAACAAGCCCGAGTGGATGATAATCGACATTCTGCCGGTCATCCCGCCCGAAATCCGCCCCATGGTACAGCTTGACGGCGGCCGCTTTGCCACAAGCGACCTCAACGATCTGTACCGCCGTGTAATTAACCGCAATAACCGCCTGAAGAGACTTATCCAGCTCAACGCACCCGACATCATCGTGCGCAACGAAAAGCGCATGCTTCAGGAAGCCGTCGATGCGCTTATCGACAACGGCCGCCGCGGCAGAGCCGTCACCGGCGCAAACTCACGTGCCCTCAAGTCCTTGTCGGATATGCTCAAGGGTAAGCAGGGACGCTTCCGCCAGAACCTGCTCGGTAAGCGTGTAGACTACTCCGGCCGAAGTGTTATCGTTGTCGGGCCCGACCTTAAGATCTATCAGTGCGGCGTTCCCAAGGAAATGGCTATCGAGCTGTTCCGTCCCTTCGTGATGAAGAAGCTCGTCGAGGACGGCGTTGCCAACAACATTAAATCCGCAAAGAAAATGGTCGATAAGCAGCGCACAGAAGTTTGGGATGCGCTTGAGGTTGTCATTAAAGAGCACCCCGTGCTCCTCAACCGTGCGCCTACGCTGCACCGTCTCGGCATTCAGGCGTTTGAGCCCATTCTTGTCGAGGGACGTGCGCTCAAGCTGCATCCGCTGGTGTGTACAGCGTATAACGCCGACTTCGACGGCGACCAGATGGCCATCCACGTCCCGCTGTCAGCGGAGGCACAGGCTGAGGCTCGAATCCTCATGCTCTCGGCAAATAACCTTCTGCGACCGCAGGATGGCCACCCCGTAACCGTTCCTACGCAGGATATGATCCTCGGCTCCTACTATTTGACCATGAAGCGCATCGGCAAGGCCGAAAAGGGCGCGGAGCATGTCTTCGTGACCGACCCCGGCGATACGGAGCTCCCCGCAAACGAGATCGTCGACGGTGATGAATTTGTCGAGGCGGAGGCTCGGGCAGCGGCCGAGGGCGGCAAGGCTCCGTCCTACAAGCCTCTGCTCATATACCGTGATTCCAGCGAGGCTGTTATGGCATACAGCCAGGGAGAGGTCGGCCTGCATGCGCCTATCCTCGTTCGCGTGACCAAGACCTTTGGAGGCGTGGAAAGATCAAAGCTCATCGAGAGCACTGTCGGCCGGATCATCTTCAACGAAAAGATCCCTCAGGATCTCGGCTATGTCGACAGAACCGATCCGGAGTCAGCATTCGATCACGAGATAGGCTTCCAGGTCGGCAAAAAGCAGCTCGGAGATATCATCGACCGCTGCATCAAAAAGCATGATTTCACCATTTCCGCAGAGGTGCTTGACGGCATCAAGGCGATGGGCTATAAGTATTCAACCAAGGGTGCTATCACGATTTCCATCGCCGATATGACCGTTCCCGATGCGAAAAAGACCCTGATAAACGAGACCGAGGATAAGGTCCTCGCAATAGAGCGTCAGTTCAAGCGCGGCTTTATCACCGATGATGAGCGCTATCGCCTTGTCGTTTCCGAATGGGAAAAAACCACCAAGGACGTCACCAGTGCGCTGCAGAACTGTCTGGATACCTACAATCCTATTTACATGATGGCGAACTCCGGTGCCCGCGGCTCCATGAATCAGATCCGTCAGCTCGCCGGTATGCGCGGCCTTATGGCCAACACCTCCGGTAAGACCATAGAGATACCTATTAAGGCAAACTTCCGTGAAGGCCTGAGTGTTCTGGAGTACTTCATCTCCTCCCGAGGCGCTCGTAAGGGCCTGGCCGATACTGCGCTTCGTACCGCGGACTCAGGTTACCTCACACGCCGAATGGTTGACGTCTGCCAGGACGTTATCATCCGTGAGAATGACTGCGGAACTCACGACGGCGTTTGGGCGTCGGCTGTCTACGACAAGGGTCAGCTCGTCCAGTCCTTCGGCATCAGCATCCACGGAAGATTCCCGGCGGTTCCCATCTGCGATCCGCAGACAGGCGAGGTGCTGTTTGATACCGACCATATGCTCATGCCGGCAGATGCCGAGATTCTTGAAGCTCACGGCATAGAGCGTGTGCTTATCCGCAGCGTTCTGTCCTGCGAGGCTCGCACCGGCGTGTGCGCACGCTGCTACGGCATAAACCTTGCCATCGGCCAGCCCGTCAGTGCAGGAGAAGCGGTCGGCGTTATCGCGGCTCAGTCTATCGGCGAACCCGGTACTCAGCTTACCATGCGTACCTTCCACACCGGCGGCGTAGCCGGCGACGATATCACCCAGGGTCTTCCCCGTGTCGAGGAGCTGTTCGAGGCCCGCAAGCCCAAGAAGATGGCGGTTCTTGCGGAGATATCCGGCACGATCTCCATTGAAGAGACCAAGAAGGGCGCTTTGTTTGCGATAAGCGTCATCAGTGAGGAGGAGGGCGATACAAGAGTATACACCGTGCCTCACTCGGCAGGAATCCTGGTCAAGAACGGTGACCACGTTGATAAGGGTCAGGAGCTCACCAGCGGCGCGCTCAGCCCGCACGATGTCCTGCGTATCCGCGGCATTGACGACGATCAGTACGGCCGCCCCGGTGTCCGCACCTATATCATCCAGGAGGTTCAGAAGGTCTACCGTCAGCAGGGCGTTGATATCAACGATAAGCATATCGAGATCATCGTCCGCCAGATGATGCGCAAGGTCAAGATAGAGGAGTCCGGCAGCACCGACCTGCTCTCCGGCGCAACAGTCGATATCGGCGAGCTCAAGGCGGCAAACCGCAAGATCGAGGAGCGCATCGAGGCAGGCGAGGAGGGTCTGAGCAAGGCTACCTATACCCAGCTTCTTATGGGTATCACCAAGGCCTCCCTTGCGACCGAGAGCTTCCTTTCGGCAGCGTCCTTCCAGGAGACCACAAAGGTTCTTACCGAGGCCGCCATCAAGGGCAAGGTCGATCACCTTGTCGGGCTTAAGGAAAACGTCATCATCGGTAAGCTCATCCCGGCCGGTACCGGACTTTCCATGTACCGCGACTTCGAGGAGAAGACCGACGATACCGTCACCGACGATCCTGCGCAGTACGTCGATCTCTCCGCCCTCGTCGGCAAGACCAACGCACTCTAAGCCAATAGATAAAAAAGAAGCCGTCCAGTGGACGGCTTCTTTAGCAGGCTGCAAAATCTCGTCAATGCACAAAGCGTTGCCGAGATTTTTTACGACCGGGGTGATTTTTTGCGCGCTTCACGCTTCACAGCAGCGCATTATCATTGCAGCAGCTTCCGCGCGTGTTATAGAGCTGTTTGGCTTAAAACAGCCATCGGAATATCCGTATATTATCCCTGAGGATGCAGCCCAACTAACGGCAGAACTTGCGTAATGGCTTACGCTGTAGATATCTGCAAAGCTGAAATCCTCACCGCCGCAGGACGGTGCGCCCGCAAAGCGATACAGCATTGCGGCCGCCTCCTGACGGCTGACATTTGCGTCAGGGAGAAAGCTGCCGTCGGAGCAGCCGGTGATGATACCTCGGTCGTATGCCCATGCGACTGCACTTGAGTACCAGGCGGATGAAGAAACATCGGCAAACGACGCAGTCTCAGCAACTGAGGGGCTTCCTGACAGCCGATAGAGCACACAGGTGAACATGGCACGCGACATATTCAGATTCGGCGCGAAGACTGAGCCGCCGATACCGCACATAATGCCGCCTAAATCATTATACGCAGCAGCCTCAGCGTACCATTCATCACCATTGATATCTGCAAAAAGACCGTTAAGGTCAGGCTTTTCAACCTTGGATGTCATATAATCGTCGGGGAGAGTGTGCATCCATGCGATGCACGTTTCCGCATAGTGCGCGGAAATTATCGGCGATATGTTTGCTATAAGGGTCGCTGCAATGTCCGGGTTCTTTACCACGAATTTTGTGAGCCTTGTGAGCAGGACACTTAACGCCGTGCGAAGACCCTGCGCGTCAAAATCAGTGATACCGGCCTCGTTGAGGCTTTCAAAAAACAGCTCCTCAACCGTTTTGTATGCCCTGCTCGACTGGACATCGGAAGCGTCATATCCGCTTATGATATTAAAAAGATTATCCTTCAGCTTTTGACCGAATATTTTGAATAATAACTCATAGTCAAACTGCTTTCTGTCAAATATAACTGCCAGCACTTCGGCAAGGCTGTCCTGAACGTTTTCGGAATAATCCTCGCGGGAAGAGACAAAGTCTGTGATCATAGCGTCTGTGAACATCTTATAATATTGCTTTTGCGTCATTTTGCTGCCGGAAAAGGCTCTGAAGCTGCCGTCTTTAGCAGATCTTATGCCGATGTACTTGAAATCGTCTATGGAATAGCTGCCGCCGTTATTCGGAATGGTATCAAACTCATCGACCATTGCAGCCTTGAGCTCGTTATAGTCGGAATCGCCCTTAGTTGGATATGTGTGATCAACACCGTATCGCGAAAAGCCCCACTGATTGAAAACCACATATGTAACGAGGTCATTTTCGTTAACAATATTGTGTATGTTGCCGTATAAGAGCGCGTCGGTATCCTTTGCGGTAGTGCCCATTGGCGGCTCAAAGCAGTAGCAGTAGAGATCATGACGCATAAGCTTCGCGGGACCGAGGTCATATCCGCGGTCGAGCTGCGCAGCGGCCATATTTGCTACCGCTGCCGAACGACTGTAGCCGGCCATCCAAACCTTTACGGGGCCGCTGATGCCATTCTCGGAGATGAACTGCTTAAGATAGCCTAGAACCTGTTCGCTTGCCAGCGAGAAGCCCTCATGGTCTCCCGATGAACCGATTACGGCGTTTCCGCCCCATTCTCTGCGGTAGAAATTTCCGCGGATGCCGACGGCTATGAGCGTATAATCATTATAGTTATCCTTGACGCTTTTGCTGGCGGCGCAAACGCCGATGGAGTTCATTTCTGGCTTTTTGCCGAACCATTCGTTTGAAGAAATATTTTCAAAGCCGCATTGCTGCATCATGGATACGAAGTTTCTATCCTCATCACTGCGCGTTTGGGCGTCTTTGCTCGAAAACGCGGCGAGTGCAAGCGCAAGCGATGCCTCTGCAAGGTCCTGCCTGTAGATATAGCCGCTTTTGCCAAAATAATTGTCGCTGTACGAAAAATAGGTCTCATAGTCATGAGTGTTTTCGCTGCCATGGCCTGAGCAATACCGCACTGTGCCACTTATTTCGCCGTCGGCATACGCAGCAGGGAATAAAGAGACAAGCATTATCAGCGCAAGCAGCATGCTTAACGTTCTTTTCAACATCGTGTGAGCTCCTTTTAGTTCTTTCTCAATATAATTATAATAATTATATCAGTAAAGCGAAAATCAGTAAAGCGAAAATTTAACCATTACAAAAGTGGCACATGTGTCGAAAAAATTAATAAGTAATTTAATAATTAATAAAGTGAACATATAAAATTCAAAAACATGGCTCGTTTTTGTGTAAAAAAATCTTGACTGAATTTGTGTAATATGCTACAATTTCAGTCTGTGTGGGTTTAGTGCGCCCAAAAGCGAAAAATCCACGCAAAAACCTTGAATTTCAAGGAATTTTTCAAGAAAGGAGAAATGAAAATTGCCTACGTTTAACCAGCTGGTGAGAAAAGGCAGAGAGAAGTCGACCTACAAGTCCAACTCCCCCGCAATGCAGAAGGGTCTCAACACCCTGAAGAATTGCGAGACCGACCTGAGCTCCCCTCAGAAGAGAGGCGTCTGCACCGCAGTTCGTACCTCCACCCCCAAGAAGCCTAACTCGGCACTGCGTAAGATCGCCCGTGTGCGTTTGACCAACGGTTACGAAGTCACCGCTTACATTCCCGGTGTCGGCCACAACCTTCAGGAGCATAGCGTTGTTATGATCCGCGGCGGCCGTGTCAAGGACCTCCCCGGTGTTCGTTACCACATCATTCGCGGCACTCTCGACGCTCAGGGCGTCACGGGTCGTATGCAGGCTCGCTCCAAGTACGGCGCGAAGAGACCCAAGGCTGCAAAGAAGTAATTATCCCAACAAGCAAATTTTTGCCCTGTTGTCTACTATATATTAGACCTCGGGGCGCAGACGGAATGGCTCAGCACCATTCCGAGTACCTGTGAAGTCATTTTTTAATGAAGGAGGGAAGCACAGTGCCCAGAAGAGGTAATGTTCCCAAAAGAGAAATTTTACCCGATCCTATGTACAATAGTGTTCTGGTGACAAAGCTCATCAACGCTATCATGCTGGACGGCAAAAAGGGTGTTGCTCAGAAGGTCGTTTACGACGCTTTTGACATCATCAAGGAAAAGACCGGCAAGGAGCCGCTTGACGCCTTTACCGAAGCCATGAACAACATCATGCCCAGCCTCGAAGTCAAGGCTCGCCGTGTCGGCGGTGCAACTTATCAGGTTCCTATCGAAGTAAGACCCGCACGCCGTCAGACTCTCGGTCTTCGCTGGCTGGTCGGCTATGCCCGCAAGCGCGGCGAGAAGACCATGAAGGAGCGTCTGGCAGGCGAGATTATGGATGCCTGCAACAACCTCGGCGCATCTGTCAAGAAGCGCGAGGATACCCACAAGATGGCAGACTCCAACAAGGCCTTCGCACACTTCAGATGGTAATCCTATCAGGAGAAGATTATGCCAAGACAGTATTCACTTGAAAAAACAAGAAACATCGGTATCATGGCCCACATCGACGCCGGCAAAACTACGACTACCGAGCGTATTCTGTACTATACCGGCGTAAACTACAAGATCGGCGAGACCCATGAAGGCACCGCGACCATGGACTGGATGGAGCAGGAGCAGGAGAGAGGCATAACCATCACCTCCGCGGCTACTACCTGTCACTGGCGCGATACCCGCATCAATATCATTGATACCCCGGGTCACGTTGACTTTACCGTTGAGGTCGAGCGTTCGCTCCGTGTACTCGACGGATGTGTGACAGTACTGTGTGCCAAGGGCGGCGTTGAGCCGCAGTCCGAAACGGTTTGGAGACAGGCTGATCATTACAACGTACCGCGTATGATATACGTCAACAAGATGGATATCATGGGCGCGGACTTCTTTCATGTTCTCGAAATGGTGCATGACAGACTCAAATGTAATGCAGTTCCCATCCAGCTCCCGATCGGCGCCGAAGCGGATTTCCGAGGCATAATCGATCTCGTAGAGATGAATGCCCGCATTTATTATGACGATCTCGGCAATGATATGCGTACCGAGGAGATTCCGGAGGATATGCGTGATCTCGCTGAGGAATATCACGTAAAAATGCTGGAGGCCATCTCTGACTTCGACGACGAGATAATGATGCTTTATCTCGAAGGCGAGGAAGTTCCGCAGGATATGATTCGTGCGGCCATCAGAAAGGCGACTTGCGCCGTTAAGATGGTTCCCGTGGTCTGCGGCACATCTTATAAAAACAAAGGCGTGCAGAAGCTGCTCGATGCTATTGTTGAGTACATGCCCTCACCGCTGGATATTCCCGCTATTAGCGGTACAAACCCCAAGACAGATGAGGAGGAGACCCGTGAGGCATCCGACGATGCTCCGTTCTCCGCACTCGCGTTCAAGATCATGACCGACCCCTTTGTCGGACGCCTGAGCTTCTTCCGTGTCTATTCGGGCATCGTTGAGGCGGGCAAGACGGTTCTGAACTCGTCTAAGGGTCAGCGCGAGCGTATCGGCAGGATCCTGCTGATGCACGCAAACCACAGAGAGGATCTTTCCGTTGCGTATTCCGGCGATATCGCTGCCGCGGTCGGACTTAAAAACACCACCACGGGCGATACGCTCTGCGACGAAAAGCATCCGATCATACTTGAATCCATGGAGTTCCCCGAGCCTGTCATCCGCGTCGCTATTGAGCCCAAGACCAAGGCCGGTCAGGAGAAGATGGCTATCGCGCTTCAGAAGCTTGCCGAGGAGGATCCCACATTCAAGACCTACACCGACTCAGAGTCGGGTCAGACCATAATCGCCGGTATGGGCGAGCTTCATCTTGAGATTATCGTTGACAGACTTCTGCGCGAGTTCAAGGTCGAGGCTAACGTCGGCAAGCCGCAGGTATCTTATAAAGAGACCATCACGCGTGAGGCGACCGTCGATACCCGCTATGCCCGTCAGACGGGCGGTAAGGGTCAGTTTGCACATTGTAAAATCACAGTTGAACCCAATGAGTCCGGCAAGGGCTATGAGTTTATCAACAAGATCACCGGCGGCGCTATCCCCAAGGAGTATATTCCCTGTGTCGATCAGGGTATTCAGGGCGCAATGCAGTCGGGTGTGCTTGCGGGCTATCAGGTCGTGGATGTGAAGGTAACGCTCATTGACGGCTCGTACCACGAGGTTGACTCGTCGGAAATGGCGTTCAAGATCTGCGGCAGTATGGCATTCAAGGAAGCCTGCGAGAAGGCAGGCCCCACTCTGCTTGAACCTATTATGAAGGTCGTCGTAACGGCTCCCGATGAGTATATGGGCGACGTTATGGGCGATATAAATGCAAGACGCGGACAGATCGTCGGCTCGGACATCAGAAACGGTGCCGCAGTCATCGAGGCGAACGTTCCTCTTGCATCCATGTTCGGCTACGCGACCGATCTGAGAAGCAAAACACAGGGTCGTGCAACCTACAGCATGGAACCCAGCCATTATGTTGAGCTGCCAAAGAATCTCCAGGAGACTCTTCGCGGCACACGCAAGGGCTGATAAACCATATAAGCAATTTAATCAAATCATCTATTAATTTCACGGAGGTTATTATTATGGCAAAGCAGCAATTCGACAGATCCCTGCCCCACGTCAATATCGGCACCATCGGTCACATTGACCACGGCAAGACCACCCTGACCGCAGCTATCACCAAGTATCTGTCCCTGTTCGGCGACGCAGAGTATACCGATTACTCTTCCATCGACAAGGCTCCCGAAGAGAGAGAGCGCGGCATTACCATCAACACCGCACACGTCGAGTACAAGACCGCACATCGTCATTACGCACACGTTGACTGCCCGGGTCACGCTGACTATATCAAGAACATGATCACCGGCGCAGCTCAGATGGACGGCGCTATCCTCGTTATCGCAGCATCCGACGGCCCCATGGCTCAGACCCGTGAGCACCTCCTGCTCGCCCGTCAGGTTAACGTTCCTTCCGTCCTCGTATTCCTGAACAAGTGCGATCAGGTCGACGACGAAGAGCTCCTCGAGCTCGTCGAGATGGAAGTCCGCGAGCTGCTCGACTTCTACGGCTTCCCCGGAGATGATACCCCCATCATTCGCGGCTCCGCTCTTAACGCACTCGTTTGCGAGTCCAAGGACCCCAATGCTCCCGAGTATGCATGCATCAAGGAGCTCATGGATGCAGTTGATACCTGGATCCCCACTCCCGACCGTAAGGCAGACCAGCCGTTCCTTATGCCCATCGAGGACGTATTCACCATCTCCGGCCGCGGCACTGTTACCACCGGCCGTGTAGAGCGTGGCCGCGTTAAGGTTGGCGACAAGGTTCAGATCGTCGGCCTGAAGGACGAGATCACCGAGACCACCGTTACCGGTACCGAGATGTTCCACAAGATCCTTGAGTACGCAGAGGCCGGCGACAATGTCGGTACTCTTCTCCGCGGTATCGCAAAGAAGGACGTAGAGCGCGGACAGGTTCTGGCAGCTCCCGGCTCCATCAAGCCCCACACCAAGTTCGTTGGCCAGGTTTACGTTCTGTCCAAGGACGAAGGCGGCCGTCACACCCCGTTCTTCAACAACTACCGTCCCCAGTTCTACTTCCGTACCACCGACGTTACCGGCGTCATCACCCTGCCCGAAGGCACCGAGATGTGCATGCCCGGCGATAACGTCGACATGAAGGTCGAGCTCATCACCCCGATCGCAATCGAGAAGGGCCTGCGCTTCGCTATCCGTGAGGGTGGCCGCACTGTCGGCTCCGGCGTTGTTATCGAGGTCGAGGAGTAATTTCCGAAACCGGCTGAACTGACAAGTTCGTTTATCGTTTAATCGTTTAACAGACAAGCCATGAAGCTTTTGCTTCATGGCTTGTTTTCTACCGTATACCGTGCATAAAGCCGCCGATCTCGGCCGAGTGAATATCTCCGCCGATGACACGTGTTCCCTTGACGTACAAGGTGGCGTAAACCGTGCTGTCACAGCCATTGTAGTTTGTTACCGTGTATGTAAACTGCCTGCACTCAAGACCGGCATAGGATGCAAAGTCGTAGCCCTGACGCGTCTGCATGTCGGCATATTCCCTAATTGCGCCTTCAAAGGTCTTTGGCAGCAGGACGCAGTGCTCCTCCTCGCTGTCTGGATCGAGCTCCCAGCCGTAGGAGGCGAGATACTTCTCACGCCCCTTGAGCTGTGATACATCAAGCATGTCGCCGGTGCTGAGCAGACTTCGCGGAGACGAGCACAGCACTACCGCGGCGGACAGAATAACGCCGAGCATGAGCAGCAGCGCGACCGCACGCCTTTTCGTCAGCTTTAAACTTTTCGTAAACATATTCGTATATTAACCTTTTCCTATTCAAAAAATCATTACTTTATGTTATAATTAATTTATATTTAATTCTATGTGGAACAGGGTGCAGATATGCCGCTTATGCGACTTGACAAGCTGCTTTCCGAGTGCACGGTGCTCTCTCGAAGCCAACTCAGGCAGATAATAAAAAACGGAAGCGTCAGTGTAGACGGAGCTGCCGTTACGTCTCCCGAGCATAAGGTAGACAGTGACACTGCGCGTGTCGAGCTTAACGGAAAGCAAGTAAGCTATGAGAGGTTTTGCTACTATATGCTCAATAAGCCGGCCGGCATACTGTCCGCTACCGATGATAAAAAGCAGAAAACCGTAATTGACCTTTTTCCGGCGGCAATTAGGAAGAAAAATCTGTTTCCGGTCGGCAGACTGGATAAGGACACCACGGGTCTTCTCATAATAACCAATGACGGTGATTTCGCCCACAGGGTCATTTCACCCAAATCCGAGATCGTGAAGACCTATCACGCCGTAACGGAAGGCTGCGTTGACGATGCCGATATCGAGGCTTTTCGGCAGGGAATAGTACTCGCAGACGGAACCCGGTGCCTCCCGGCGGAGCTTGAAAAGCTTCCCGACGGCAGCTGCCTTGTGCATGTTATGGAGGGGAAATACCATCAGGTAAAGCGTATGCTCGCCTCGCGCGGAAAGCCCGTAACGGCGCTCAAACGCCTGTCGATAGGCGGCCTTGAGTTGGATAAAAGCCTTCTGCCGGGCGAATTTCGTCAATTGACTGAAAAAGAGTTGTGCAGTGTGAATAAGAAAAAATAACAAAAAATCGACGTCATATTTGGTGCTTTTATCAAAACAATTATGCGTTTTTTTGAAAAACGCACAAAAACAATGCGATTTTCTATTGAAAAACGCACAAAAAAGTATTATCATGTAGAAAGTGTTGAATATTATCTATCGTTAAAATACCCATATGCTTCAGGGGAGGTAAAAAGACGATGTCCAGCAGAATTTTTCAGAGCGTGATAATGCAGATAAAAGAGGCAACCGACAGATGTATTGGCATCATTGACGATCAGGGCTTTGTCATCACATGCAGCGAGCTGCCGATGATAGGCTCGAGGCTCGATGATTTTTCGAGCATGAATTACGATTTTTCCGAGCCTGTGCTTGTAAGCGGTATGCGGACATATAAGGTGCTCAGCAACAGCAGCGGCAAGTTTGACTATGCTGTGTTCGTCGAGGGCTGCGACGATATGGCACGTGTTACGTGCATGATGGCGGCCGTTGCCTTTAACGAGGCAAAGATGAATTATGAGGAAAAGTACAATAAGGCGGCTTTTCTTAAAAATATTATTTCCGACAACATCCTTCCCGGCGATGTTTACGTCAGAACCAAGGAGCTGCACTTTGCTCCGGATGTTCCGCGTGCGCTGCTGCTTGTGCGTCAGGTTGAGCGCTCGGACGTTGCCAGCGTCGAGGTGCTCCAGAGTCTTTTCCCCGATAAACAGCATGATTTTGTCATAAGCATAAACGAGAGCGACATCGTCGTCATAAAAGAACTCCCCGGAGGCGATAACAGCGCCGAAATAAAGGCTATCGCCGAGAGCATAGAGACTGTGCTGCGCAACGAGCTGCAAATTAAATGCATCATCGGAATCGGAACGACTGCACGGCATCTGCGCGAGCTTGCCGATCGCTACAAGGAAGCACAGATCGCTATCGATGTCGGCAGAGTCTTCGATTCCGAAAAGACAATAATAAGCTACGAAAATCTCGGCATCGGCCGTATTATATATCAGCTGCCCACAACGCTTTGCGAAATGTTCCTGAATGAAGTATTCAAGAAAAACCCGCTCGAGACACTTGATGAGGATACGCTTGAGACGATAAATAAATTCTTTGAGAATAACCTTAATGTCTCAGAGACCAGCCGCAAGCTGTATGTCCACCGCAACACGCTCGTATACCGCCTTGAGAAGATCAAGAAGATAACGGGCCTTGACCTGCGGGAGTTTGACCATGCCATCGTCTTCAAGGTGGCAATGATGGTCAAGCAGTATCTTGACTCAGTAAACAGCAACGGGCGCTGAAATTCGCGGGAGGAGAATCCCCAAAATCCTCAGGAGGAAAATGGCACATGGTTCAGATGAACAATGTAACAATGGTCTACGACAACAGCGATGTTGCAGCGCTTGATGATTTCAGCCTCACTATAAACGAGGGTGAATTTGCGTTTCTTGTCGGCCCGTCCGGCTCAGGCAAAACGACAATCATAAAGCTGCTGACCGGTGAGATAATGGCATCGGAGGGTCAGGTTATTGTAAACGGCTTCGATATGAATAAGCTCAAGCGCCGCAAGATGCCGCAGATGAGAAGAACTCTCGGCGTTATCTTTCAGGACTTCAGGCTTATCGACAAGATGACGGTGTATGATAATGTTGCGTTTGCGATGCGCGTTGTCGGAGCGGCGAATAAAGAGATAAAGGATCGCGTACCACGCGTTTTGGAGCTTGTCGGCCTTGAAGGACGCGAAAAGCGCCTCCCGGCAGAGCTTTCCGGCGGTGAGCAGCAGCGTGTCGCCATCGCGCGCGCGCTCGCCAAGAATCCGAAACTGCTGCTCTGTGACGAGCCGACCGGCGCTCTGGACTACAATACCGGCAAGGCGATTCTCAAACTGCTGCAGGATACCGCGCACGAAACCGGTATGACCGTCGTGATCATCACGCATAATACCGCGATTGCGCCGATGGCCGACCGCATCATCCATGTCAAAAACGGAACCGTTTCCTCAGTGGAGCGAAACGCGCACCGCGTTCCGGTCGAAACCATCGAATGGTAGAAAGGCGGCAGAGTTTATGAAAAACGCGATGACCAAATCCACGCTGCGGGAGATCAAGGGCAGCTTCAGCCGCTGGATCGCGATCCTGGCGATCTGCGCGTTGGGCGTTGGCTTCTTTTGCGGGCTCAAAATCTGCAAAGAGGATTTTATCCTGACGGGTGACACCTTCTACGCGCAGCACAATTTCTATGACTATGAGCTGATGTCCACGCTCGGTCTGGAGGAAAAAGACGTTACAAAAATGCAAGCCCTGGACGGTATCGCCAAGGCCCGCGGCAGCTATTCCGCCGACGCGCTTTTTCTGCTCACAGACAAAAAAGGAGACACAGACGCAGAAACCGGCGAAAAGGTTGCCAAGCTGCACACGCTGCTTTCCGATATCAATACCCCCGCGCTCGAAGCCGGAAATCTGCCGGACAAACCGAATCAATGCGTCGGTGACGCGCGCTATTTCAGCGCGGACGATATCGGCAAAAAAATTCGCATCACCGACAACAACAAGCAGGATACGAAAGACCTGCTCGCCTATGATACATACGAACTGGTCGGCATCTGCGAGTCTCCGCTCTACTTGAATTTTGAGCGCGGCTCGACCTCTTTGGGCAACGGCAGCGTCGCAACCTACCTTTATATACCGGAGGACGGATGGGACAGCGAGGTTTATACCGAGATTTATGTCTGCCTTGCCGAAGGCGGCAAGATCTATTCCGACGCGTACAAAAAGAATGCGGACGCGGTGAAAACGCCGCTGGAGGACGCCCTTGAAACCTGCGCAAGCAGCCGATATGACGAGATCGTCACCGAAGCCAACGATAAGCTGTCCGAGGCGCAGGATAAGCTCGATGACGCCAAGCAGGAGCTCGCGGACGCGGAAAAAGAGCTCGCGGATGGCGAGAAAAAGATCCGCGACGGGCAGAAAGAGCTGGACGATAACCAAAAGAAACTCGACACTTCCAAAAAGGAACTGACACAGTCCAAAAAGGACTATGAGACAGGACTTGCAGATTACGAAAAGCAAAAGGCTGATGCTTATGCGCAGCTCGACGCGCAGAAAGCGCAGATCGATGCCGCCGCGGGCACCCCGTACTACGATCAAGCTCTTGCGCAATATCAGGAAGCAAAGGCGCAGGCGGACGCACAGTTTGAAGCTGCCGCCAAGGAGCTCGCGGACGCGAAGGCAAAGATCGAGGCCGGAGAAGACAAGCTGAACGACGGCTACGAAAAGCTGGCGAAGGGCCGCAGGGAGCTTGCAAATTCCAAAAAAGAACTAGCTGACGGCCGCAAGGAACTGAAGGATGGAAAGAAAAAAGTCGCGGACGCCGAAGAGGAGATCGAAGACGCGCGCAAAAAAGTGGACGACATCGAAAATCCGAAAACCTACGTCCTCGGCCGCGACACCAATATCGGTTACGTCTGCTTTGACAATGATACCAGCATCGTAGATTCCATCGCCAGGGTGTTCCCGGTATTCTTCTTCCTCGTGGCAGCCCTGGTCTGCATGACTACGATGACACGCATGATCGATGAGCAGCGCACGCAGATCGGTGTGCTCAAGGCGCTCGGCTACGGCAAGGGACGGATTCTCGGAAAATATATGTTCTACGCGGGCAGTGCCTCGCTGATCGGCGGTCTGATCGGATTTTTTGGCGGCATCTATCTGTTCCCGTCCGTTATTTGGACCGCTTACGGCATGATGTACGACTTCGCCGACCTCATCTTCGTTGTCAACGGTACGCTGGGCGCTCTCTCCATCCTCGCGGCGATCCTCTGCTGTGTGGGCACGACGATTTACTGCTGCTACGCGGAGCTTGTGAATGTACCCGCGGAACTAATCCGACCGAAGTCGCCGGCGCTCGGCAAGCGTATTCTGCTGGAGCATGTACCGTTTATATGGAATCGCCTCAAATTCCTGCACAAGGTCTGCCTGCGCAATATTTTCCGCTACAAAAAGCGTGCGTCCTATGTTATAATTGTATTATGCA
>ERZ1106976.609-NODE-609-length-40339-cov-4.027554_pt1 | contig 40339 bp, 28 predicted proteins | sample MGYA00403687_ERZ1106976 | MGnify/ENA primary metagenome ERZ1106976 (study PRJEB35170, sample SAMEA104062446) | human gut metagenome | biome: human gut; feature: human-associated habitat; material: faeces | place: Denmark | collected 2013-02-22 ... | reverse complement strand
ATTATGATCATGGAGAAAAAAGAACAGATTTATGAGGGAAAAGCGAAGAAGGTATTCAGAACGGATGATCCGGAGCTGTTTATCGTGTCTTATAAGGACGACGCCACTGCGCTTGACGGTCTTAAAAAGGGAACTATTGCCGGAAAGGGCGCTATCAACAACCGTATGTCCAACTACCTTATGCAGATACTTGAAAAAGAAGGCGTTCCGACTCACTATGTAAAGGAGCTTTCCGACAGGGATACCGTAGTAAAAAAGGTTTCGATCGTTCCTCTTGAAGTAATCATCAGAAATATATCGGCGGGATCTTTTGCTAAGCGTTACGGTGTTGAAGAAGGAATTGTTTTTGACGAGCCCACTATCGAATTTTCCTATAAAAATGACGACCTTCATGACCCGTTGATCAATTCCTATCATGCGGTCGCACTTAAGCTTGCGACTCCCGCGGAAATTGATAGAATCAAAGAGCTTGCATTCAGGGTGAATTCTGTTCTTAAGGCATATTTTCTCAAGCTCGGAGTCAAACTCGTTGACTTCAAGCTGGAATTCGGACGTCTTTCTGATGGAACGATTGTACTTGCTGACGAGATTTCGCCGGATACCTGCCGTTTTTGGGACAGCGAGACAAATGAAAAGCTCGACAAGGACCGTTTCAGGCGTGACATGGGCGGTGTTGAAGACGCTTATCATGAGATGATGAAGAGAGTGCTCGGAAACTGATTGGACAAAGAATTAGTAAATAAGGTTCGGATAAGCTATATGAGCAAATTGAAAGAAGAATGCGGAGTATTCGGTATTTATTCCGAAACTACCTGTGACCTTGCGTCCGACGTTTACTGCGGTCTGTTTGCGCTTCAGCACAGAGGACAGGAGAGCTGCGGCATGGTGATCAACGATGACGGACTTTTCAACGCATATAAGGACACCGGACTGGTAAATGAAGTTTTTACGCCGGAAAGACTCAATTGCCTCGGAAACGGAAACATTGCCGTAGGTCATGTCAGATACGGCACGACAGGAGGCAACGCGCGTGAAAACGTTCAGCCTATCGTGGTAAATCATATAAAGGGCAGAATGGCGCTTGCCCATAACGGAAATCTTGTCAATTCCTATGAACTGCGCTCCGAGCTGGAGCTTCAGGGTTCGATCTTTCATACCACAAGCGATACAGAGGTTATATCCTACATAATCACGAAGGAACGGCTTGCCGCACCTGCCATTGAGGAGGCGGTAAACAGGGCGATGAACAGAATTAATGGAGCTTATTCGCTTGTGCTGATGTCGCCGCAGAAGCTTATCGCGGCGAGGGACGAAAACGGTTTTCGACCTCTTTGCTACGGCAAAACATCTGAGGGAAAATATGTTGTGGCATCGGAGAGCTGCGCGCTTGACGCAGTGGGCGCTGTTATGATAAGAGATATAGAGCCGGGGGAAATTGTCATATTTGATAAGAATGGTATCAGGAGCATCAGGGATCACTGCGGAAAAAGAAAGCCGGCTCTTTGTGTGTTTGAATATATATATTTCGCTCGTCCCGATTCTGTAATCGACGGCTGCAATGTTCATGCGGCAAGATCGAGAGCGGGCGCGTTTCTGGCTCTTGAACATCCTGTGCAGGCAGATATTGTGATAGGTGTGCCGGATTCGGGGATTGACGCCGCTATCGGATATTCAAAGCAATCGGGGATTCCTTATGAAATGGGATTTGTAAAGAGTAAGTATGTTGCGCGAACCTTCATAGCACCGGGGCAGAAATCACGGGAAAATAAGGTTAAGCTGAAACTGAATCCGATATCGGAAACGGTAAAAGGAAAGCGTGTGGTGCTTGTGGATGATTCGATCGTCAGAGGAACCACAAGTGCCAGGATAGTCAGGCTTCTTCGTGACGCGGGAGCCAAAGAAGTTCACATGAGAATATCGGCGCCTCCGTTTCTCAACCCCTGTTATTACGGAACCGATATTGATTCAAGAGATAATCTTATCGCTTGTAAGCATACGGTGAAGGAGACGGCGGAAATAATCGGAGTTGACAGCCTTGGTTATCTCAGCGTCGAAAGCGTAAGAAAGATAGCAAAAGGAACGGACGCGGGCGGATATTGTACCGCCTGTTTCAGCGGCGATTATCCAACCGAAACGCCGAAGGAAACCAATAAAAACCGTTTTGAACGGAAAATTTCCGATTCTCAGTGACGAAAGACGAAAAAAGAAAGGATACAATTATGAAGAGCTTCAGTGAAAGCTACAAGAATGCCGGAGTTGATATTACTGCCGGATACCGGGCGGTTGAGCTTATGAAAGCGCATATTTCGCGTACCAAAAATGAGGGCTGTCTTGATGACATTGGCGGGTTCGGCGGATGCTTCGGACTTCCGGTTCAGGGAATGGAGGAGCCTGTTCTCGTTTCGGGAACCGACGGCTGCGGAACGAAGGTAAAGCTTGCGATTCTTATGGACAAGCATGATACCATCGGTATCGACGCGGTTGCTATGTGTGTAAACGACATTATCTGTACCGGAGCAAAACCGCTTTTCTTTCTTGATTATATTGCGTGCGGAAAAAATATTCCCGAAAAAATTGCTTCCATCGTAGCGGGCGTGGCGGAGGGCTGCGTTCAGTCGGGCGCAGCGCTGATCGGCGGAGAAACCGCAGAGCATCCGGGACTGATGCCGACAGAGGACTATGACCTTGCAGGCTTTGCTGTCGGTATAGTGGATAAAAAGAAGATGATTGACAATACAAAGATGGAGGCGGGGGATGTTGTGATCGCGCTGCCCTCCACAGGAATCCACAGTAACGGTTTTTCCCTTTGCCGCAAGGTGTTTGATATTGATAATAACAATCCTGAGCTTTATGTTTCCCGCGACGAACTCGGCGGCAAAACGGTTGCACAGACGCTTCTTACCCCGACGAGAATTTATGTAAAGCCGGTTCTTGCGCTTCTTGAAAAGGTAAGCGTTCACGGAATTTCCCATATCACAGGAGGTGGCTTCTACGAGAATATTCCAAGAAGTATTCCCGACGGATTCGGGGCAAGGATTGACCGTGCCGCAGTACGGGTGCTTCCGATTTTCGATCTTATTGCCAAGACGGGAAATATTCCTGAGAGAGATATGTTCAATACTTTTAATATGGGAGTGGGGATGAGCATAATTGTTTCCGAAAGTGAAGCGGACACGGCGCTCTCCGTTCTCAGAGCCAATGGCGAGGATGCCTATGTAATTGGATCCGTAGTCAAATCCGATGAAAAAGTAATGATTCGCTGACAGGTGCCGGTATGAATAAGACTAAAATAGCAGTTTTAATTTCGGGCGGCGGTACAAACTTACAGGCGCTTATTGACGCTCAAAAAGGCGGAACAATCACGTCGGGGGAGATTGTCGGCGTAATATCTTCTTCTCCGAAGGCATACGGACTTGAAAGAGCAAGGCTCGCGGGAATACCTTCGGCTGTTGCCGAAAAAAAGCTTCTCGGTTCTCAGAAGGCATTTGAGGACCGAATTGTTTCGCTTATTGAAGGCTTCGGCGGCGAGCTTATTGTGATGGCAGGGTTTATGTCTATACTCAGCCGGGAGTTTACGTCTCGCTTTTCCGGCAGGATTATCAATGTTCATCCCTCTCTGATCCCTTCTTTCTGCGGCAAGGGCTATTATGGCTTGAAAGTTCATGAGGCGGCGCTTGCTTACGGCGTAAAGGTCACGGGAGCAACGGTTCATTTCGTCAACGAGATACCTGACGGAGGAAGGATTATTCTTCAAAAGGCGGTCAACATTGAAGAAAACGATACGCCTGAGACGCTTCAAAAACGGGTAATGCGCGAGGCGGAATGGATTATTCTTCCGCAGGCGGTTGAAAAGGTATCAAAAGAAATTTTACTTCAAAAAGAGAAAGGCTGAAAATATGGCACTTTACGATATAGAAACGCTTCTTAAAGAAAACTCCTATCCCGGCAGAGGAATTATTATCGGTCAGTCCTCCGACGGCAAAAAAGCTCTTATTGCGTATTTTATTATGGGACGAAGCGAAAACAGCCGCAACAGAGTTTTTGAATGCTTTGAGGGCGGAATGCGTACCCGCGCTTATGACGAATCCAAGCTCTCTGATCCGAGTCTCATCATCTATAATCCTTTCAGACATATGGTCTGTACGGATATCATTACAAACGGCGATCAGACGGATACCATATATGATGCGCTGAGAGAAGGCGGCACCTTTGAGGAAGCGCTTATGACGAGAGAATTCGAGCCTGACGCTCCCAATTTTACTCCGAGAGTTTCGGGAATAGCGTATTATGCGTTTAAGCGTAATATTTTTACCTATAAGCTATCTATTTTAAAGAGCGCAAACGGAGATCCCTCTTCTTGTCAGAGATTTTTCTATTATTACACACCTCTTAAGGGAATCGGTCATTTTATTCACACCTATAAGTGCGACGGAAATCCCATTCCGTCTTTCAGCGGCGAGCCTGAGGAGATTGCGCTTCCCGATACTGCAGAGGAGCTTGCCGATCTGCTTTGGAATAGTCTCAATGAAAGCAATAAAGTTTCGCTTTACGTTCGTTCGGTACCGCTTGACGGAAGCAATCCCACCGAGATCGTGATGAACAAAAACGTCTGATATTAATTTTACCAATGTAAGGAGAATCGAAAATGAACGAACTTCAGCTCAAATACGGATGCAATCCCAATCAAAAGCCTTCTCGTATTTATATGGCGGACGGAACAGAGCTTCCGATTGAGGTGCTTTCGGGACGTCCCGGATATATCAATTTTCTTGATGCCTTCAATTCATGGCAGCTTGTAAAAGAACTAAAAGCGGCAACGGGGCTTACCGCCGCCACTTCCTTTAAGCATGTCAGCCCGACCTCGGGCGCCGTCGGAACTCTGCTGTCTGCCGGGCTTAAGAAGGCTTGCTTTGTTGACGATATTGAGGGACTTGACGACTCCCCTCTTGCCTGTGCTTATGCAAGAGCGAGAGGAACTGACAGGATGTCGTCGTTCGGAGATTGGATTGCGCTTTCCGATGTTTGCGATGTTACTACTGCCATGATAATAAAAAGAGAGGTTTCCGACGGCGTAATTGCGCCGGGATATACGCCCGAAGCGCTTGAAATTCTTCGCTCAAAGCGTAAGGGGAATTATAATATCGTGAAAATTGATCCCTCCTATGTTCCTGACACTGTCGAGCGCAAACAGGTTTACGGAATTACCTTTGAACAGGGAAGAAACAATTTTGAAATCAACAGAGAGCTTCTTTCCAATGTTGTAACGGCGAATAAAAATCTTCCCGAGGCAGTAGTGAGAGATCTCATCGTTTCTCTGATCACTCTTAAGTATACGCAGTCCAATTCTGTTTGCTATGCAAAGGATGGACAGGCTATCGGTGTCGGCGCCGGTCAGCAGTCAAGAATTCACTGCACCCGTCTTGCCGGAGGAAAAGCCGATACATGGCACCTCAGGCAGTATGATAAAGTGCTTTCGCTCCCTTTTAAATCCGACCTCGGACGTGCTGACAGAGACAATGTGATTGACGGATACATAAACAAAAATGAAGAGGATGTCTGCGCGGACGGAATCTGGCAGAAATACTTTGAACGTCGTCCGGAGCCGCTTTCCGACGAAGAGGCAGGAGCTTATCTTTCTTCTCTCAGCGGCGTTTCACTTGGTTCGGACGCTTTCTTCCCCTTCAGCGACAACATTGAAAGAGCCAAACGCAGCGGCGTTTCTTATATCGCCGAGCCGGGCGGTTCTATCAGGGACGACGCGGTTATCGAGTGCTGCGATAAGTACGGCATCGCCATGGCGTTTACCGGGATGAGACTCTTCCACCATTGATACGGAAGATACGAGTAAAAGCGGAGGATGGATTATGAATATAATGGTAGTCGGCGGAGGCGGACGTGAACACGCGATTATAAAGAAGCTGAAGCTGAGTAAAGAAATAGATACGATATATGCGCTTCCGGGAAATGCCGGAATAGCAAGCGATGCCGTCTGTGTGCCGATCGGCGCAAAGGATATTGACGGAATTGTCAGATTTGCCGCGGAAAACAATATCGGATATGCCGTCGTTGCCCCCGATGATCCTCTCGTTTTGGGTGCAGTGGATAGGCTGAACGATATCGGTATAAAGTGCTTCGGTCCCAATGCTGCCGCAGCCCAGATTGAAGGAAGCAAAATTTTCTCAAAGAATCTCATGAAAAAGTATCACATTCCCACGGCAGCATATGAAACCTTTGATAATGCCGCTGATGCGGAGGCGTATCTTGAAACCGTTTCCTTTCCGATTGTGATAAAGGCAGACGGGCTTGCTCTCGGAAAGGGCGTTATTATCGCGGAAGGCAAATCGGAAGCGGTCGATGCTGTCCGTTCTATGATGGAGGACAAGGTTTTCGGTGCAAGCGGCTCAAGAATTGTCATCGAAGAATTTCTGACCGGACCGGAGGTTTCGGTGCTTGCCTTTACCGACGGAAAAACGGTAAAACCAATGATTTCCTCGATGGATCACAAGAGGGCGCTTGACAACGACGAGGGGCTTAATACAGGGGGAATGGGGACTGTTGCTCCAAATCCCTACTATACAAAAGAAATTGCCGACATCTGTATGGAGACGATCTTTATCCCCACGATCCATGCGATGAACAGCGAGGGCAGAAGCTTTAAAGGCTGTCTGTATTTCGGTCTTATGCTTACGCCGAACGGTCCGAAGGTGATTGAATACAATTGCCGCTTCGGAGATCCTGAAACACAGGTTGTCCTTCCTCTCTTGAAGAGCGATCTGTTTACGATAATGAAGGCGACGACCGAAGGTACGCTTGATCGGACGGAGGTGTCCTTCTCCGACGAATCAGCCTGCTGTGTAATCGTTGCGTCAAACGGATATCCGAAAAAATTTGAAAGCGGCTTCAGGCTTGAGGTGCCGGGCGATACTGAGCGTGATTTTTCCTTTGTTGCAGGCGCCAAAAAAGACCAAAACGGCGTGACGATAAGCGCGGGCGGCAGAGTTGTAGGTGTTACCTCAGTGAGAGAAACGCTGTCCGAAGCGATTGACGCCGCTTATAAAAGAGCGGCGGACGTCAGGCTTGAAAACGGATATTATCGTCGGGATATCGGAAAAAAAGCGCTTGAAGCGTACAAAAAATAAATCGATAACGGAGAACTTTAATGGTTTACAGATTATTTGTTGAAAAAAAACCGGGGCTTGATAATGAGGCGAAAGCGCTTGCCGAAGATATTCGCTCTTTTCTCGGTATAAACGGACTTGAAGGACTTCGCTTGCTTAACAGATATGATGTCGAAAATATCACGGAGGAGCTTCTTGAATATTGCACAGGCACGGTTTTCTCCGAGCCTCAGCTCGATAATGTAACAAAGGAACTACCTCGTGACGGAGCGTATATTTTTGCCGTAGAATATCTTCCCGGTCAATTTGACGCCAGAGCCGATTCTGCGGCGCAGTGTATTCAGATCATTTCCCAAGCAGAGCGCCCGGACGTCAGAACCGCAAGGGTTTATCTTCTTTACGGAAAACTTACGGAGTCGGATATTGCCGCTGTAAAAAAATATGTTATAAACCCGGTTGAGAGCAGAGAAGCGTCACTTGAGCTTCCCGTCACCCTCAAAATCGAATATAATATCCCGACGGAAGTGGAGACGCTTGGCGGTTTTATCTCTTTTGATGACGGAAGGCTTGCCGACTTTATTGCGGAAAAGGGGCTTGCGATGGATCTTGATGATATCAGATTCTGTCGCGATTACTTTCGAACCGAAAAACGGGATCCTACGATCACCGAAATAAGGATGATTGATACCTATTGGTCGGATCATTGCCGCCATACTACTTTCCTTACGACGATTGACAGCGTAAGCTTTGAGGATCCGCTTATTGAAAAGGCTTACGGTGACTATATTGCGGTAAGGGAAGAGCTTGGCAGAACAAAACCGATTAATCTTATGGATATCGCTACTCTTGCAGTCAAATATCTTAAGAAGCAGGGAAAGCTTGACAAGCTGGACGAATCAGAAGAAATCAATGCCTGTACGGTAAAAATCAATGTGACAATTGACGGAAAAACCGAACCGTGGCTGCTCCTTTTCAAAAATGAAACTCACAATCATCCTACTGAGATAGAGCCTTTCGGAGGTGCGGCTACCTGTATAGGGGGCGCGATTCGCGATCCGCTTTCCGGTCGTTCCTATGTTTACGGTGCGATGCGTGTGACGGGCGCGGCAGATCCGCTTCGTCCTATTGATAAAACACTTCCCGGCAAGCTGCCTCAGAGAAAAATCGTTACCACTGCCGCCGCTGGTTATTCTTCTTACGGAAATCAGATCGGATTGGCTACGGGACAGGTTGACGAGATTTATCACGATGGCTATGCGGCAAAAAGAATGGAGATCGGAGCGGTTATTGCTGCGGCGCCTGCTGAAAATGTCCGCAGAGAGCGTCCTATTGACGGAGACGTGGTGATTCTTCTCGGCGGAAGAACGGGACGGGACGGCTGCGGAGGTGCGACCGGTTCATCAAAATCTCACAATTTGAAGTCGCTTGAAAACTGCGGTGCAGAGGTTCAGAAGGGAAATGCCCCTGTCGAGAGAAAGCTTCAGAGACTTTTCCGGAATCCGGAGGCTTCAAGGCTTATCAAGCGCTGCAACGACTTCGGAGCGGGCGGCGTTTCGGTTGCAATCGGCGAGCTTGCCGACGGACTTTTTATCAATTTGAATTCAGTGCCGAAAAAATATGAGGGACTTGACGGAACCGAGCTTGCCATAAGCGAATCTCAGGAGAGAATGGCGGTAGTTGTTGCGAAAGAGGACGCTGAGCGCTTCCTCGCACTTGCCGACAGTGAGAATCTTGAAGCGACGAAGGTGGCGGTGGTTACCGATACGCCGAGACTTATAATGGAGTGGAACGGAAAGAAAATTGTTGATGTTTCAAGAGATTTTCTCAATTCCAACGGCGCGGAAAAGCATATTCATATTTCAGTTTCCGCCCCCGAAGGCTTTGAAAAGCCAATTATCGGGAACTTTTCAGGCGAATATAAACGCCTTGCGTCCGATCTCAATGTTTGTTCAAAACGAGGACTTTCCGAAAGGTTCGACTCTACGATCGGCGCGGGTACGGTCATGATGCCCTTCGGTGGTAAAAAACAGCTTACTCCCTCTCAGGCAATGGTTAACCTTATTTCGGCGGAAAAGGGACATACCATCGACTGTTCGCTTATGGCTTGGGGCTTTAATCCCTTTATCAGTGAAAAAAGCCCGTATCACGGCGCTTATCTTGCGGTAGTGGAATCTGTTTCAAAGCTTATAGCCGCCGGCGCTTCCTTTGAGGATGTTTATCTTACCTTCCAGGAATATTTTGAAAAGCCGATGAAGGACGGGAAACGCTGGGGTAAACCGCTTGCCGCTCTTCTTGGAGCTTTTGAGGCTCAGATGGATTTTGGAATCGGAGCGATCGGAGGCAAGGATTCGATGAGTGGCAGCTTTGAAAATCTTGACGTTCCGCCTACGCTTGTTTCCTTTGCTGTGACCACCGCCTCGGCGGAGGAGATTGTTTCCAATTATTTTAAGAATGTCGGAAGCCGTGTCTGGTTTGTAAAACCCGAATATAATGAAATGGGACTTCCGAAGTCCGAATCGCTTGTCAAGCTCTTTGCTCAGATAAAAGCGCTTGTCAGGGAGGGGGCCGTTCTTTCTGCCTATACGCCCGGATACGGCGGTGTTGCGGAAGCGGTTATGAAAATGTGTTTTGGAGAAGATTTGTCTTTTGATTATGATTCCGGGATATCCGTTGAAGAAATTTTCGCCTATTCATACGGTGCTTTTGTTCTTGAACTTAAAGACGGATATACAATCGGGAAGCTTCTCGGAACGGTAACAGACAGTGGTTCTATTACTTATAAGGGAGAAAAGGTTTCTTGCCCGGAACTCCTTGACCGCTACGAAAATAAGCTGGAACCTGTTTTTCCCTGCAATATAAAGACCTCTGACGAGAAGCCGGCGACCTATACCTATACCAAGGGTGTAAAGGCATATTCTTCGGAAAAATTTGCCAAGCCGAGGGTTATTATTCCCGTATTCCCCGGAACTAACTGTGAATACGATTCCGCAAAGGTATTCGCTGACGCAGGTGCCTATCCTGAGATATTCGTTATCAACAATCTTACCTCCAAAGGAATTTCGGAATCCGTTTCCGCTTTTGCCGCAAAGACGGCTGAGTCTCAGATTGTCTTTATTCCCGGAGGCTTTTCGGGAGGCGACGAGCCTGACGGATCGGGTAAGTTTATCACGGCGTTCTTCAGAAATCTTGAGGTTAAAAATGCCGTGACCGATCTTCTTGAAAAAAGAGAGGGGCTTATGGCGGGCATCTGCAACGGTTTTCAGGCGTTGATCAAGCTTGGCCTTGTTCCTTATGGAAAAATTATAGATACCGATGAGAACTGTCCGACGCTTACCTACAACACGATCGGAAGACATCAGTCGAGACTTGTACGCACGAGAATAGCCTCCAATCTTTCGCCGTGGCTCTCAGAAGTTAAGGTGGGAGATATTATTACCGTTCCGATTTCGCATGGCGAGGGAAGATTTATCGCTCCTGACGGAATGATAAAAAAGCTTTCCGAGGCAGGACAGATTGCTACGCAGTATGTTGACTTCAACGGAAAACCAACTTATGACATTCATTTCAATCCTAACGGCTCATATGATGCTGTCGAGGGGATAACCAGCCCGGACGGAAGAGTATTCGGAAAGATGGGACACTCCGAGCGTATTGGCAAGGGGCTTTACTGCAATGTCGAGGGTAATTACGATATCGGAATGTTCCGCGGGGCGGTTAAATATTACAGTTTTTAATTCAGAAAGGGGCTTTACCATGGCATATCTTTCGGATATAGAAATAGCGCAGTCTGTCAAAATGCAGCCGATTTCGCAGATAGCGGAGACGGCAGGAATCGATCCTGAGCTTATTGAGCCTTACGGAAAATATAAGGCTAAGCTGGATCTTTCACTGCTTGATAAAAGCGCGGATAACGGCAAGCTGATTCTCGTTACCGCAATAACGCCGACCCCCGCAGGAGAGGGGAAGACTACCACAACAATCGGTCTTGCCGACGGACTTCGTAAAATAGGAAAAAAATCAATTGTCGCTCTCCGAGAGCCCTCCCTTGGTCCTGTTTTCGGTATTAAGGGAGGGGCTGCCGGCGGGGGCTATGCGCAGGTGGTCCCTATGGAGGATATTAATCTTCACTTTACCGGAGATTTTCATGCGATAGGTGCTGCAAATAATCTTCTTGCCGCAATGCTTGACAATCATATATATCAGGGCAATACTTTGAACATTGATCCGAGACGCATTACCTGGAAGCGATGCGTTGATATGAACGACCGCCAACTGAGATTTATTACCGACGGACTCGGCGGAAGAGTGAACGGCGTGCCGCGCGAGGACGGTTATGACATAACTGTTGCCTCCGAAATTATGGCGGTTCTCTGTCTCTCGGAATCTCTTGATGATCTGAAACGCCGTCTTTCAAGAATTATTGTCGGATATACCTATAAGGATGAGCCGGTAACAGCCGGCGACCTTAAGGCAGCGGGAGCTATGACTGCGCTTCTGAAGGATGCGATTAAACCTAACCTTGTTCAGACATTGGAAGGTACGCCTGCCATCGTTCACGGCGGTCCGTTTGCCAATATTGCCCACGGCTGCAACTCTGTTCTTGCGACAAAAACGGCAATGAAGCTTGGAGATTATGCTGTTACCGAAGCCGGCTTCGGAGCGGATCTCGGTGCGGAAAAATTTCTTGATATCAAATGCCGTGCGGCAGGTCTTACCCCTTCCGCAGTGGTTATCGTCGCAACGGTAAGAGCGCTTAAGATGCATGGCGGCGTTCCGAAAACTGAACTCGGTACAGAAAACCTGGAAGCTCTTGAAAAAGGACTTCCGAACCTTCTTCGCCACGTTTCCAATATCACAAATGTGTATAAGCTTCCCGCCGTGGTTGCTGTCAATAAATTCCCGACAGATACTGACGCCGAGGTTCAGCTTGTTATCGATAAATGCGCGGAACTCGGTGTAAAAGCCGTACTCTCCGATGTATGGGCGAAGGGCGGAAAAGGGGGAATCGAGCTTGCGGCGGAAGTAGTTTCGCTCTGCGAAAAAGATAATTCCGGATTTTCTTTCAGTTATGAGCTTGAAGGAAGTATTGAAGATAAGATAACTGCTGTTGTGAAGCGGGTTTACGGAGGGGACGGAATCAGCATTCTTCCCGCAGCAAAAAAGCAGATCGATAAGCTTACCGAGCTTGGATTTGCCGGACTTCCCGTTTGTATTGCAAAGACACAGTATTCTTTTTCTGACGATATGACAAAGCTCGGCGCTCCGTCCGGATTTACGGTGACGGTAAAGAACGTCAAGGTCTCGGCGGGGGCAGGCTTTATCGTGGTACTTACCGGAGATATCATGACGATGCCGGGGCTTCCGAAGATTCCCGCTGCCGAGCGAATTGATATCGACGGTAACGGAAAAATAACCGGTCTATTCTGAGAAAGGATTTTAATTCAGAATGAAAAAGCTGTATCTATGGGAAAAAGGAAGGGTTCCTTATTTTAAACCCGAGTATAATCAGCCGGAGCCGAGTTTAAAACCGTTTCTTGTTGATAACGGAAAGAAAAACGGCTGTGTTATCGTATGCCCCGGTGGTGCGTATTTTACAAAATCGTTTCACGAAGGGGATCCGGTATGCGAAAAAATAAATTCCTTCGGAGTAAGCGCTTTTACACTCGATTACAGAGTGTCGCCGTATCAGTATCCCGCTATAACCGAAGACGTGCTTCGGGCAGTAAGATATGTGAGATATCATGCCGATGAACTCGGAATCGATCCCGATAAGATCGCGGTTCTCGGTTTTTCAGCAGGAGGACATCTTGCTGCTTCTGCACTTTGCGGCTTTGATTACGGCAGAGAAGACGGAGATGAAACAGACAAAGTAAGTTCAAGACCGGATGCGGTGATACTAAGTTATGCCGTTATCACTCTCGGAAAATACACTCATGCCGATACGAGAAATAATCTGATAAAAGGACTGCCGGATGAGGCGGAGCTTGAACGTCGTTTTTCGGGAGAGCTTGCGGTTAAAAAGGATACGCCGCCATGCTTTATCTGGCATACACAGAACGACGACGCTGTTCCCGTACAGAACTCGCTTCAGCTCTATAATGCGCTTTGCGAGAAAAAAATACCTGCGGAGCTACATATCTTTCCGTTCGGACCGCATGGACTCGGTCTTGCTGAGACTGTTCCCAATGTGGCTCAGTGGTCGTCTCTTCTCGGAAATTGGCTTAAGCTTACCGGGTTTGTTAAATAATTCTTGAAAAATTCACAAAACCTATTGCATTATTTCAAAAGATATGATATAATGCTTGTATAGTAAGATCAGGAGTTTAAGAGTAGGTTCGCGCCTACTCTTAAACTTTTGTTCGGGCAGCATTTATCTGAAAGGAAAGGATTAGCGGATGTCAAATTCCCGTAAAAACATTGCGGAAACGGTAACGGAAATAATTAAGCCATATGTGGAGGCTCAGGGCTGTTCTCTTTGGGATGTTGAATACGTGAGAGAGGGAGCAAAACAGATTTTGAGAATTACAATCGACAGGGAGGACGGAGTGGATATCAATCATTGCGAGGCGGTTCACCGTGCGATTGATCCTGTTCTTGACGAGACTGATCCTATTCCGGTTCAGTATTATCTTGAGGTTTCTTCCCCCGGAGTTGAACGTGAGCTCAGACTTCCGTTTCATTTTACCTATGCGGTCGGTCAAAGTGTCGATTTAAAATTTTACACAGCAATTGACGGTGTAAAACAGCTTACGGGAATCCTTACGCATTTTGATGCCGACGCCAAAAGCGTTGAGATGGAGGGGAAGATTATACCGCTTGATAAAATATCTAAGGCAAACATCCATTTTAATTTTGATGATTAATATTCCATATAAACCGGAGGAAATGAAAAAATAAAATGAATACCGAATTTTTTGAAGCACTTGATCTGCTTGAAAAACAGAAGGGAATCCCTAAGGAATACATGCTTGAAAGAGTGGAAGCGGCGCTTCTCAGCGCTTTTAAACGGGATCAGGGAGGAAACGGGAATGTGCGGATTGTTCTGGATCCCGTAAAAAAAGATGTCAGAATGTACCGACAGTACGATATCGTTGAGGAAGTCGAAAATCCCCAGACGCAAATGACGCTTGAGGAAGCCCGTAAGCTCAATAAGCATTATAAACTCGGCGGAGTTGCTGAGGAAGAACTGAAAATGAAAAATTTCAGGCGTTTAAGCGCTCAGACCGCCAAACAGGTTATCATTCAGGGAATCAGAGAAGCGGAACGCGGAATGATGATCAAGGAATATGAAGAAAAGAAGGAAGAAATCATCACCGCTACCGTTATGAGAACCGACGAGCTTACCGGAAACATTACGGTGGATACCGGAACCAGTATAGCAACTCTGGTAAAGAGTGAACAAATTCCCGGCGAGCACTTTAATGACAACGACAAAATCAAGGTTTTTGTTACCGAGGTAAAAAAAGAAACAAAAGGACCGCTTGTTACCCTGTCAAGAACGCACCCGGGACTTGTTAAACGTCTGTTTGAGCTTGAGATACCGGAGATACAGGACGGAACGGTTGTGATCAAAGGGGTTACAAGAGAGGCGGGTTCAAGAAGCAAGGTGGCGGTTATGTCAATTGATGAGAGCGTTGATCCGGTCGGCGCCTGTATCGGAGCCCGCAGTATGAGAATAGGAAATATACTGAAGGAACTCGGAGGAGAAAAAATCGATATAATCAAATACAGCGAGATTCCGGAGGAATATATAAGCGCGGCGCTGTCTCCCGCTAAAATAAACGAAGTGGTGATCGATGAAGAAAGAGTATGCCGAGTATTTGTTGATGCGGATCAGCTTTCTCTTGCCATCGGAAAGGAAGGGCAGAACGCCCGTCTTGCTGCAAGGTTGACCGGCTTTAAAATTGATATCAAGGTCAATCAGTAAGGAGTCAAATAGTAAATGACAGGAAAGAAAATACCCGAGCGCAGATGCGTAGGATGCGGGATATCTTTTCCCAAAAAAGACCTGATAAGAGTTGTCAGACTTCCGGACGGCGGAACATCGCTTGATTTTACCGGGAAAAAGCCGGGCAGAGGGGCTTATCTATGTAAGAATATCGAATGTCTGAAAAAGGCAAGAAAGGCAAGAAGGCTGGAACGCAATCTTAATATCTCTATATCGGAGGATATCTATGATGCGCTTGAAGCCGAGCTTCAGAAAAATGCCGGAGAACACTAATAAATTCGATGCGCTTCCCTCCTTTGCGGCAGAAAAGATAAAGAACGAAAAGATTCTCTCGCTGCTGGGATTTGCAATGAGAGCGGGGAAGCTTTTATGCGGAACGGATAAGGTTTGTGACGAGATAAGGAGGCATGGCTGTCCGGATCAGAGCGAAGCCCGTGCGAGACGTCGTGCCGGTGTTGTGATAATTGCAAAGGATGCTTCCGACAACACAAAAAAACGGATTGTTAATGCTTGCAAATATTATAATGTCAGCTTTATAAAAAGCAATATTTCCTCTGAGGAGCTTGCGCAGCGTACCGGAAGGAGTTCTGCCGCTGCGGTTTGCGCGACTTTTGATCACGGCTTCTCGGCGGGAATCATCAAAGCCGCCGGTGACTCGACGGACAACGGACTCGATAGGTCTGAACGATCGTGAAAGGATTGGTTACAGAATGATAAATAATCAAAAATATAAAATCAACACCATGGCAAAGGACCTGAACATGAAGAGCAAAGATTTGCTTGACCTGTTCACAAGTCTTGGAATGACAAACAGAAAATATTCCTCTGTTGTTGAAAACGAGGAGTTTAATTTAGTTTTGGAAGCAATTACATCAAAGAAGCAAATTGCCAATTTTGATGATTATATGAACGGAAAGGCAACCATCGAAAGAAAAAAGGATGAGCCGGCAAAAGCAGAGACGGTCATTGTAAACAGTTCAAAACCCGATACCAAGGAAATAAAAAATATGCCCAAGCCCTCGGTCGGAGAAAAAAAACAAGCGGAATCCTCAGTAAAGAAGCAAGCTTCACCTGTTGCCTCAAACGGAAAAAGTACACCGCAGGAAAAACCGTCTTCGGAGGACGTTTCGGATACAAAGCCGCCGATCTCTGAAAAACGGAATGAAAATATTCCGGCACAGAATAAGCCGATAAGCGAAGATAAGAATTCGGCGGAAAAGAAAAATATACAGAAGACAGGCGTTGAGGAGCAGATTCCTGCCCATAAAAATGCCGATAAGCGTCCGATCTCAAAAGCTGCGTCAAGATTTGAAAAAAAGCCGGAGTTCGGTCAGCAGAAGGATAAGAAAAATAAGGAAAGGGAAGCAAGGAAACCCGCCCGGCCGCAGCAGCCGCAGAAGCCTGCTTTTCAGATCGGCAGCAGGGCTGAGCAGAATGGTTCGGTTATCGTGTCCGGAAGCGATAGCCGCGTAGGAAAAACAAGAATCGTCGATACCAGGACAAACGATGTTGATCTCTCAAAATATGACGAAAAGCTTGAAACCTTTATTGCCACCGATTCAAAAAGAAATGATTTTGCTCCGGAAAGACAGAAGCTCAAAAAACAGAATAATCAGCGCTCACAGTATCAGGGAAAGAATGATAAGGAAAAGCGCGCTATGGAAAGAATGAAACAGCTTGAGCTTGAAAAGGCACGCAAGCAGCAGCTTGTTGTTTCCATTCCCGATGAAATTGCGGTTGGAGAACTCGCAGTGAGGCTTAAGGTCACAGCTTCCGAGGTTATAAAAAAGCTTATGCTTCTCGGAGTAATGGCGAACGTAAATCAGATAGTCGATTATGATACCGCTTATCTTGTCGCTGATGAACTCGGCGCCAAGGTTAACCATGAGGTGACGGTAACGATTGAAGAAAAGCTTTTCGATGAAACAGAGGACAGTGAGGATAATCTTCTTCCGAGAGCACCGGTTGTTGTAGTCATGGGGCATGTTGACCACGGAAAGACTTCTATTCTCGACGCTATTCGCCATGCAAATGTCACTGCAGGCGAGGCGGGCGGTATTACGCAGCATATCGGTGCGTACAGAGTCAATATTGACGGTCAGCCGATAACCTTCTTAGATACTCCCGGGCACGAGGCGTTTACCGCTATGCGTGCCAGAGGAGCGAAAGCCACGGATATCGCCATACTTGTAGTAGCTGCCGACGACGGAATTATGCCCCAAACCGTTGAGGCAATAAACCATGCGAAGGCTGCCGGACTTGACATTATTGTCGCAATCAATAAGATGGATAAGCAAGGGGCAAATCCCGATAATATCAAGCAGGAGCTTACGAAATATGATCTTGTTCCCGAGGAATGGGGCGGAGATGTTATTTGTGTTCCGGTATCGGCGCTTCAGAAAAAGGGTATCGATAATCTGCTTGAAAGCGTGCTTATCGTTGCCGAAATGAAAGATCTTAAAGCCAATCCGAACCGCAGGGCAAAGGGTATTGTGATTGAAGCTAAGCTGGATAAGGGCAGAGGTCCTGTCGCTACCGTGCTGGTTCAGAACGGAACGCTTCATAACGGAGATACCATTATTGCGGGAACTGCGGTGGGACGTGTCCGTGCAATGAAGGATGATAAGGGAGCTAATGTCGTTGAGGCAGGTCCTTCTGTACCGGTTGAGATAATCGGTCTTTCCGATGTGCCGACATCCGGCGATGAATTCAATGCCGTAGAGGATGAAAGAATGGCAAGGGAGCTTGCCGATAAGCGTCGTCAGAAGCTTCGCGATGAGGAATTCAGTGCCAATGCCAAGGTAAGCCTTGACGATTTGTTTGCACAGATTTCCGATGGCGCAAAGGAACTCAAGATTATCGTAAAAGCGGATGTTGTAGGTTCTGCTGAGGCTGTTAAGAGTTCTCTTGAAAAGCTTTCAAACAATGAGGTAAAGGTTAAAATTATTCATTCTGCCGTCGGCGGAATAACCGAGGGCGATGTTATGCTTGCCTCTGCTTCCAATGCTATTGTTGTCGGATTTAATGTCCGTCCCGACAAAAACGCGCTGGATACTGCCGAGCGTCAGAAAGTAGATATTCGCACCTATCGTATCATTTATCAGTGTATCGAGGAAATTACTGCCGCCATGAAGGGAATGCTCGCGCCTGTATTTAAGGAAGCGCTTCTCGGTCATGCCGAAGTCAGACAGACGATCAGGGTTCCCAACGTCGGAACGATTGCCGGTTGTTATATCCTTGACGGAAAGGTTACAAGAAAGGGACTTGTCAGAGTTCTTCGCGACAGCGTGGTTATTTTTGAGGACAAAATCGGGTCTCTCCGCCGTTTCAAGGATGACGTTAAAGAGGTAGCGGAAGGTTACGAGTGCGGTATCGGGCTTGAAAAATTTAATGACATCAAGGAAGGCGACATCCTTGAAGTATATGAAATGGTCGAACAGAAGATATAATGGCGTGACATGCCGAAAACCCGCGATGAGTGTCGCAATGATTGGTTTTCGGGCATTGCAGAAAATTCCGGACGGAGTAAAATGCTGCTGCATATTTTTCCGTCCGGTCTGACGAAATAGTTTTTTCCAGCATTTCACAGAATATTCAGCGGCTTACGGCCGGAAAGGGAATCAAATGAGCGGCTGTGAGTTTTTGCCGATTAACAGAGAAGAGATGCTTATCCGCGGATGGGACGCACCTGATTTTGTCTATGTTTCGGGCGATGCCTATGTTGACCATCCTTCCTTCGGACCGGCCATTATCTCAAGGGTGCTTGAGAATGCCGGATTTCGGGTTGCGATGCTGGCTCAGCCCGATTATAGAAGTGCTGATTCTTTTAAAATTTTTGGGAAGCCAAGACTCGGCTTCCTTGTTTCGGGCGGAAATATTGATTCTATGGTGGCGCACTATACCGTCGCAAAGAAAAAGCGGAATTATGATTATTATTCCCCCGGCGGAAAGACCGGATACCGTCCCGACAGAGCCGTTATTGTGTATTGCAATCGTATAAGAGAAGCCTATGGTGACGTCCCGATTATTATCGGCGGACTTGAGGCTTCGCTGCGGCGTTTTGCACATTATGATTATTGGGATAATAAAATCAGGCGCAGCATTCTTGTCGACAGCAGAGCTGATATTCTTACCTATGGAATGGGTGAAAACATTATTCTGCGTATTGCGGAACTGCTTTCACGAGGTATCCCCGTGAAGAAGATTCAGGATGTGAGAGGGACAGTATATCTCACTGCTCCCGGCAGCAAGCTGCACTATGACTGTGTCGGCGGTTGGAATTACAATGATCTGAAAGCCGATAAAGCGCTCTATGCCGAGGCTTACCGAACACAGTATCTGAATCAGGATTCGATAAGCGGGAAGGCTGTTGCCGAGATTTATGACAATAAAATGTTAGTGCAGAATCCGCCCATGCCTCCTCTCGAAAGGGAAGAACTCGACAGGGTATATGCTCTCCCGTATAGCAGAACGTATCATCCTGTTTATAAGAAGGACGGAGGAATACCTGCAATAGAAGAGGTGCGGTTTTCGATTACACATAACCGCGGCTGCTTTGGCGGCTGCAATTTCTGTGCATTGACTTTTCATCAGGGAAGAACCGTTCGCTCAAGGAGCATTGAGTCTTGCGTTGCCGAAGCAGAGATTATCGCTTCTATGCCGGATTTTAAAGGATATATTCATGATGTAGGGGGACCTACCGCTAATTTTAGATACCCTGCCTGCGATAAACAACTCAAAAGCGGAGTTTGTCTTAACCGCAGATGTCTTGCTCCTGTGCCCTGTAAAAATCTGAAAGCCGATCACAGCGAATATATAAAGCTTCTTGACGCGATTTCGGCAGTTCCCGGCGTGAAAAAGGTTTTTATCAGATCGGGAATCCGGTATGATTATATGCTTGCCGACAAAAGCTCTGATTTCTTCAGAAAATTGGTAAAAGACCATGTGAGCGGCCAGCTTAAAGTAGCGCCCGAGCACATCTGTGATAATGTATTAATGCTGATGGGGAAGCCTTCCATTGATAAATATGAAAAATTCAAAAAGAAGTATTTCGAATATTCGGCAGAATGCGGAAAAGAGCAATATATCGTACCCTACCTTATGTCGAGTCATCCGGGAAGCACTCTCAATGAAGCGATCGAGCTTGCGCTTTATTTAAAGCGAAACGGTATCAGACCGGAGCAGGTACAGGATTTCTATCCGACGCCGGGAACCGTTTCGACGGTCATGTACTATACCGGAATAGATCCGCTTACCGGCAAAAAAGTATATTGTACCGATGATTATCATGAGAAGCAAATGCAGAGAGCCTTGCTTCAATATAACCGAAAAGAAAATGCGCCGCTTATCAGAGAGGCGCTTATCCGGTGCGGACGTGAAGACCTGATCGGAAACGGAAAGGACTGTTTAGTCAGTTTTCAGGGGTACAGGAAACATCAGGATAAACCGTCGGCAAACAAACGCAGCGTACATAAAAAGACGGATTTTCACGCAAACAAAGGAACTGTGTATAACAAAGATAAAAATTCCCCCTGGCAGAATATCGAAAAAAGAAAGAACACCGCGGACAGGCGCCGCAGAAAAGATAAATCAAAATAAAAGGAATGGTCATGGACGTGAACGATTCAAAAGCTATGCTCAGATTCAGGGACTCCTTCAGAGGATATAATAAAGACGATGTAAACGCATATATTGAACAAGTCAACATGAGATTCTCACGGAAAGAATCAGAGCTTCGTGCTCAGATTGCCGAGATGCAGCAGAATAATTTCACTTCATCCTCGGCTGCTTCGACCGATAACCGGGCAGAATATGACCGTATGAATCAGAAGCTTCAGGAAACGATAGCTGAGAACGAAAGACTTACGGCGGAAATTGAAAATCTGAAAAAGCTTTCTTCGGCTGACAGCGAAAAGGATGAGAAGTCCAAGCTTTATGATTCTATGAGTTCTCAGGTCGGCAATATTCTCATTATTGCTAACAGCAACGCTGAGAAAATTATAAATGAAGCGGAAGAGGAAGCGAAAAAGATCAAGGCTGAGGCTGAGCTGGAAGCTGAAAAAATCAAGCTGACGGCAGAGGAGAAAATGAATACCATGATTTCACGGCTTGATGAAAGATTGAAATCGGTTTCTGATTCCTATCTCTGCGACTATTCAAAGCTTATTGCAGAGGCGCAGGAGAAATTCTCCTATATAACAGATTCCATGAAAATGCGATCGGAGCAGCTTCTTGTCGATGCCGATCAAATCGGAAGAAACATTGGAAAACAGATTGCAGAAGGATACTGCCGTTCTGATACGAATTCTGAAAACAGATAAAGCGGTGTATATGGGTTATTCCGACTTTGCAAAAATAAGAATATGTGTATAGAGTAGAGAAGATGCGTCCGGAGCCTTGTAGGATTTTATTGCGCACAATACTCATATAGTAGAAAACGACGGCATTATACCGTCTTTATCAGTTCTTTGTTTTGAGTTGGAACTCGGTATGCCTCCCATTTATTTTGTTAAGACAATACCGCACAATGCACAGCAAACGCCTTTATTGTGCGGTATTGCCTTAAATCTGTCATATCTGTATAGTTGATATTATTGCATGTGTTTTTATGCTTGGCGGCATAGCCAGAATTATTTTTTAGACAGTCGGGATGCAATGCGTTTAAAGACTATTATAAAAAAACGGTGTAATCCGAGATAGTTACACCGTTTTTCTTTTTATTTACCGTATCTGTGAGGGCAGATTTTCTTCCATAGTTTTGATATGTTCTTCTTTATCTGATGGCAATGATTTCGATGGCTATAAAGTGGATTTTAATGGAGGTAGTTTTTAAACACTGTTAAGCACTTCAATATTTTTTTGCAAAAAACGGAAGAGTTTCTTCTTTGAGTAAAAAATGAGTGTTAACTATCTTTTCGGGATTCTGCCATTCGATATTATCGAAAAGTTATTTCAAAATCTTTTTATTGCTGCCGTTAGTTTTTGTATTAGTACCTCCAAAGACACTTTTTCGTCTTGAATCTTCGGTGACAAAGGCGTTTCATTTTTCAACTGTGAATAGTCTTTGTAATTGTGCTGTGATCCAAATTTCGGAAGGTGATGGGAGAACAACCGAACCGCGCCTTGAATACTTTGCAAAAATACGCTTCATCAGTAAAACCTACGCTTTTGGAAACCTCCTTGATAGAAAACTTTGGCGATTCTTTTAACAGTGCCACGGCACAGTTCAGTTTTTGATTACGTTGAAATTGTTGTGGTGTCAGACCGTAGATTTCCTTGAAAGTATTTCGTAAAGTTCTTTCCGACACGAAAAGTGCTTTTGCAAGCTCTTCAGACGACAAAAAGCGGTGTGAATTCTTTTCTATCAGACGGACGCAGGAACTTACTATATTCGGTATTGATTCAGAAGGGCGGTTGCAGATTTCCGAAAGGCGGCAGAGCAAAAGATTGCAGAGAAGCGATGCTTTGTTTTGTGACGGTGAGTTTACCCAGAAATCCAGGGGGATATTTTTTTCAATCAAGTTATCGGACACTTTTGATCCATCCCAAAAATCTCTGATGATCTCGTGAAAAATGCTTTTGATTTCCGGGGTATTCTGACAGTGTACAAGAGAATTAATTTGCAGACAAGATGGAAGTGCGGGAGGAATATCATCATAAAATAGATCGTTTGGCGTTACTGATAAATGAATAAAGTTAAGTTCTGTATTAGGTGCACAAGGAATATGTCCACCATGTTCAATACCTCCGTGAAGAATTAGGCAATCGTCTGCTTTCATTAAATAAGGTACGTCGTTTAGGTAAATTTCCCATTCACCTTTTTCACAGTAAAGAATGTCGTGGGTTAGCGGCAGGCATCTATGAGGATGAACAACAGGTAAAGTATGTAAATTAAGATGACAAAATTCTATTTTCCTTGAGGCGGCTATATCATAGTATCCCATGCAACGATCTCTTTTCCAAAATTTTATATTATTTTACCATAAATTCTATAGACAGTCAAGACGGATGTTGCTATAATTATTATAAACAAACATAAGGAATATGGTAATAGTTGCAAAAAAGTATAGAGCATAACGACTTGAACTCAGTGATAATGGCAACAAATCTATATAAAATTATTTTAATACTCTGAGGATAAGCTACCTGTGCGATTACCGAAAGCTACCATAAACTGTATTCAGAAAAATGAAAGGTGATGTGATATGAAACGACGGATATCCGGTTTGACAGCAGTAGCTTTATTATTCTCTTTTCTATTGTCTCTTACTGCATGTCAGTCCAATCATACCAGGAAGGGAACAACTATGAAAGAAACTGTTGAAGAAATTCCAATGGAGGGTGATAACCGGCTTTTGACGACATACTTAAGTGACAGTCAATTTTCTGCGGAGCAAAAGCTTGTTATCACAACAGCACTGAAATATGCTTTGGAAAAACTTGAAACAAGAGGATCGTTCCAAAATATTATTAACGCCGCAAACAAAAATGCAGGGCGCGAATGGAAAAAAGAGTTTGTAAGCGCTTCTTTTGAAGATTTTGAAACTTTCAAGCTAATGGAAACCATGATGTATGCAGTTGTCTTTGACGCGAAAGGAGACGAGGAGATATTAGCAGATCAGGTATTCTTTCGTGAAAAGCTTGACTATTATATTCCTTACTTTGCTGAGATGGTTGAAGACTGCGGATATATTAGTTCATATTTTACTCTTTATGATGTACATTGGGTTGATTACCATGCTCACGAGCTTTTCAACTGCGGTCATTATTACGAAATGGCAATGGCGCTTTACCGTACAACGGATGGTAAAGACACACGCCTTCTCGATTGTGCAGTACGCAGTGCCGATTATTTGACAAGTATTTTTGGAGAGGGAAAGTGGAAAGGAGTTCCCGGTCACCAAGAGATTGAGCAGGCACTTGTTCATCTTGCCGAACTTTGCAGCGAGATAGGCGGTGAGTACGCGGTCAAAGCTGATTCTTATGTTGAACTTGCTGAGTTTTTCCTTGACAATCGTGGAGATTATTACAAGAGAAAAATGCCGTGGAAACAGTTACAAGTTGGAAACGAGGTTCTTTATGAAGAATTTAAGGGTGAATACAATCAGGATAACGCTCCCGCATACGAGCAAATGGAGGCATATGGTCATGCCGTCCGTGCTACTCTGATGTATACCGGTATGGCTGCCGCCGCTGATTACAGTAAGGATGGAAAGTACGAAAATGCCCTTCTGTCTCTTTGGAAGGATGCACAGAAGAAAAGTTATCCCACTGGTGGAGTCGGCTCAAATCCTTCCATGGAGGGATTTGACGAAAAACTTTCTGCCGATACTGCATACTGCGAAACCTGTGCCAGTGTTGGTATGATGAGGTGGGCTTACGAAATGAACGAATATTTTGGTGATGCAATATACATGGACGGCTTCGAGAAGGTTCTGTATAATTCTTTCCTCTGCGGTATAGGTTTAGACGGAGAATCGTTTTACTACGTCAATCCTGTAGAGAGCGACGGAAGCAAGCAGCGTGCCGAGTGGTTCGATTGTAGCTGTTGTCCTCCGAATATCATTTGTTTCTTAATGCTGATACAGAATTACATTTACCGTGTTGACGAGCGCGGTGTACAGACCGATCTTTATATCAGCAATACTACTGATTTCTGCCTTGACGGAAAGAAAATTTCACTTGTAATGGATTCAACAGTTATTGAAGACGGAACTTGCCGTATAACGGTAAACGGAGGTAACACGGTTTCATTTACGCTCCGTCTGCGTAAACCGTATTGGGCAACAGAAGCAGTTATTAAGGTAAACGGCAAAGAGATGTCTTATACTGTAGACGAGAACGGATATCTTATTCTCTTTTGTGAATTTCATCATGGAGATATTATAGAGCTTTCTTTTGGCAACGAAATTAAGATGATTACCTGTACTGACGTAGCAAACATCGGTTCTGCTTATATACAAAAAGGTCCATTCGTGTATGTAGCCGAGAATGCTGATGCTGACGGATTTTATACCGTAACGCATCTTTCCCTTAATTCAAATGCCGATTTGACATTCACAATGAATAAGGTTGAACGTTTCACGACGCGTCTGGAAGCTGGCGGAAACAATATTTTGTCATATCTTGATGTCGGCGGTTTCACTATGAACAAAAATGACGAAACGAAAACGGTTACCGTTCGAATGATTCCTTATTATGCATTTGCAAATCGAGGAAAAACGGCAATGCGGCTTTATTTTCCTATATCTTAATTGAAAAACTATTTTGGTGGTTTAATCTACGAAAAGATCGATTCTATTTTTCTTACTCAGCTTTCTTTTGTTCTCTCTTTTTGCAATATCTGTATTCGTATTTACCTCTCTTGCCGGCGAGGTAAGCGTCCCTTATGCCGACAGGCCCTCATGTTGGATGGAAAAATGCGGAACGGCGATGGAGTTCAGCAACAAAAATTAATGATAATATGATGACTGTTGCATTCAACGCTCTTATTACCGATCCCGATAATGACTATGCTGCCGATCTTTACTATGTGTTCGGACTTGCAATATTTGTTGGAGTATCTATGGTATTTGCTGCTTATTTTGTTAAGAGAGTAAAACATTGATAACCAACTTATAAAAAAGAGAAGGTATCTCATTAAACACGGGATATTTCCTCGGCACAGAGCTTGCCGGAGGAACACCGACGTTTTACAGATACAGTAACAGCTAAAACGTAAAATAGCAAGGTAAAATCGACCGGGTAATGGAAAAAAGCCGGATTCCCAACTACCTTTTTTCCAGGGCTGCCGCTTAATGCGATAGCCCTTTTGCTGCTTCATTTTGCCGTACATTCAAATTTTGCACATATCTTTAGGAGTAACTCCCTAAATCGACTGTCTTTTGAATTTAGAATATAGCTTATTATTGAAACGTATTTGTCGGCAATTACGGCAATATCTACAAATAAATCCAATAAAGTAATGTTTCTCTGTTTATATCGTCTTTTTTCTATTGAACTAATTTTGATTGTTTGTTAAAATAGAAATAACAAATATATTTGTAGATATTCCAAAAAACAGGGAGGAAAAAATGAGAATCAAGCTTTTTTCATCGTTATTACTTATTGTACTTTTGTCCGTTAGCTTTTTGATACCGGTTATGGCGAAAACGGAATCGATCGGAAATGTGACTATTTATCGCGGTACGCCAACTGTAGACGGAGTGATTGCCGAAAATGAATATTTAACAGTTATCACTCTTGATAAGATTAATATGAAGGCTTTCGATCAATTTGAACAGAATACAGTGCCTGACGGATTCTCTCTCAAATTGTATCTTTCGTGGAATGACAGCGGATTATTTGTGGGATATTCAGTGACAGATACAACGCCGGTTACCGCTGAGAGCGGCTGGAAATTCAACGGCGACCTCATCCAGCTTTTTGCCGATCTCGGTCCGACAATTTCCGGTCAGCATACTACCGATGAAAGTGCAATTGGAAGGCGCGCTCCTCTTTTTACGACAGGGTTAGACGCTGACGGCGTCTTATATTATCTTCATCAGTGTGTTCCCTCGGAAGAAATTTTAAATTTTGTTTCTGACGGAGGATATCAATATGAAGGGAAGAGTACTGAAAATGGATGGAACGCGGAATACATGATCCCATGGAAGATGCTTATTGATGATATCAATACGAAAGTAGAAGATGCGTCTCTTTCTTTGTCTGATGTCAAGGCGGGAACAGTCATTAACATGATGGCAATTTATAATGATTTCAATCGCGACCGGGAACTGATCGGCTGGTATGCCTCCACCAATACTACGGATTCCGATCCCTTTGATTGGCAGCCTGAAATATTCGGTATTTATGGAGTGCTTGATGTGAAAGAGGAGACTTCTCCCGAAACTTATGACTTGATATCCGGAGTGATAGGTGCGGCAGGTTGCTGCTTTTCGGTCTTAATGATTTCGAAAGTTAAAAAGAAATCCGCTGCAAAATAAAATGTATTTCATATGATTTTATAGCAGCAATATGAGTATTTTGAAATTTTATAAATGCAGCGAGACTGCATAAGGGTGGGTGGTTCATATGAAAAGAATAACGTTTTTCTTGGTATTATCTGTTTTTTTAGCTTCAGTTTTTTGGGTTATCCCGGTATCCGCGGCGGATATGAGCGGACCTGTGGGGGCTGTGAATGTAGCCTACGGGACTCCCGTTGCTGACGGCAAAATAGATAAAGATGAATATACCGCTCATGTTACCATAAATGATAAAAATATGAAGGCAGTGACAAGTATCAGCTATAATGTCCCGGAAACGCATAATATCGAGGTGTATTTTTCCTGGGACAACAGCAATTTGTATATAGCCTATGATGTGACTGATCCGACCCAAGCCTCTTCAGTTGTAGATGAAAACGGTAATTGGCTTTTTAACGGAGATAATATACAGTTTTTTGCTGATTTCGGACCGACGCTTGCCTATCGAGAGCTTACCGATACTGCGGTATTAGGCGGAAGAAGATCCTCCCTTTTTGCCGCAGGAATGAATGAGGATGCCAGCTACTTTCTTTTGCATCAGTTGTCTCAGAATGATGCTATTCTGAATCTTTCACCCGACGCACCGCCGATATTCGGAAAAATAACGGATAAGGGCTGGGTGTTTGAATTTAGCGTTCCGTGGTCAATGCTTATGAAAGACATGACTGACAAAACAGGGATCGCGCTTTCGGAAGATAATGTAGGGAACGGAACAAAAATAAACTGTCTTCTGATATATAACGATTATGAAACAGCGGGCGTTATTAAAAATATGTTCGGAACGACATCGACAGGTTATGAAGACCCATTTGATTGGCAGCCGGAGGTCTTTGGAATCTATTTGACTTTAACGGGCGGAGACAAAAACGCAGAAACGGTTCCATTGCCGGAGGGGGCTCCTACGGATAGTACAGGTGATTCTGCAAGTATTTCCGATACAGAAGATACAGCAGGTATTTCCGATACTGTGGAAGGTTCGGATATTCGGGAGACATCGGATGAGTTATCACAAAGCACATCCGCTGGCAGCAAAAAGGACGACGATGGTAACGGAAACCGCACTGCAATGATCATTCTTTGTTCAGCCGTTTCTGTGGCTGCTGTGACCGCAGTTATTATAATTGTTGTCAAAAATAAAAAGAAGTGAGTTCGAAGAGGTGCCTTATGAAAATTATACTTGATAATTCATTAAAAAATGAAAACGGAAGATATATTGAATATATATCAAGCGGACTTTTTAAAGGCACCTCGGGCTGGATTCATCCGAGACGGATTATCGATGATTATGCAATGCTTTTTATCATGGACGGGGAAGTTTTCATAAGAGAGAAGGAAAAAGAGTTTAAGCTTGTCTCCGGAGATGTATTGGTGCTTGCACCGGGGTATGTTCATGAGGGCGCCAAGCCCTCGCCCGGAGCCGTTTCTTACTATTGGGTTCATTTTAAATCCGATTATTTTGCGGATTCAGACGCTGAACAAAGATACCTTCATATTTCCGACGGATTTCAGATTCAAAATCTCTTTAAGCAACTGCTTCACGTTGTAAATTCCGAAAACTATCCCCGTTATATGGCGGCATTGTACCTTGCCCTGATAATCGGTGAGACAGAGCATACCCGTATCAAGAGTAGCCGCGTAGGAAATGCTCTTGCCAGCGAAATTCACGAATATATAAAAGTGAATTCGGCAGATGAATGGCTGACGCTTTCGCAAATTGCCGCACATTTCGGCTTTTCTTCCGATTACATTGGACGTTTATTCAAAAGTGAATATAAGACAAGCATTAAGGATTATATTGTCAGTGAAAAAATCAATGCGGCAAAGCATTACCTTCTCTTTACTTATCTTTCGGTTAAGGAGATAGCGGCGAAGCTGGGATTTACCGACACCGATAAGTTTATAAAATATTTTAAGTATCATGAAAGAATTTCGCCGGTCAAATATCGTAATACTTACACAAACACACACATTAATAAGAAATAAAGGATTGAAAAATGAATATCTCTGCTCCGGGAACAAGACCCGAAATCAAAAAAGTAAAAATACACGATTCATTTTGGAGTCCTCTTATCGAAAAATTCAGAAAAGTAACTTTGCCTGATGTTATAAACAAATTTTTCTCTTCTGAATACGGCGATATGAGGGATAATTTTAAATATCTGATCAGATCTTCTGCTAAGCATATCGGAACCGCATGGCATGACGGACTTATCTATGAGGTGATAACCGCCGCTTCGGATTTTCTCGCTTCATGCCCGGAACCGGAAATGGAAAAACAACTTGACGATTTAATAGAGCTGATATGTGATGCACAGAAAGCAGTGGGAGACGGCTATATAAGCACCTTTACTTTGGCGGTAGCTCCCGGAAACCGTTTTGGTACTCACGGAGGAAACGCGCTTGTTCAGCATGATCTTTATAATCTCGGCTGTCTCATAGAGGCAGGGGTACATCATTATAAGGCTGTCGGTAAGGACAGGCTCCTGCTGTCGGCTGTTAATGCGGCGGAATATCTTTGTGATACAATCGGGTATGCTCCCAAGCTCAATATTGTGCCGGGACACTCTATGATAGAGTTTACCGTTACAGAGCTTTATGAGCTTATACACGAGGAACCTGAGTTGAAAGAAAAGCTGTCACGGCTGACAGGGCGTGATATAGATGAGAAAAGATATCTTGAGCTTTCCTTGTTTTTCCTTGAAAATCGAGGCAGGCATGAAGACAGAGCGAACTGTCCCGCTAATCTGACTGAGTACGCCCAGGATCACCGCCCGCTTACCGAGCAGGACGAGGCGGTAGGACATGCTGTTCGGGCAATGCTTCTATACGAGGGATTGACCGGTTGCGCACGAATTACCGGAAACCCGGATTACCTAATGACAGCAAAAAAGCTTTGGGAAAATGTTACGGAGAAAAAGCTTCATATAAGTGGTGGTGTCGGGGCGATGTCCTTTCAGGAAAATTTCGGATATCAGTATCAGCTTCCGGAAAATGCCTATCTTGAGACATGTGCGGGAGCGGCGCTTGTTTTCTGGGCAGCGGAAATGGGACGATTGGAGGATTCGGGCGAGTATTACGATGTTCTTGAACGTGCACTGTATAATAATGTGCTTTCCGGCGTCTCTGAGAGAGGAACAGAATATTTTTATCAGAATCCGCTTGTCAGTAACGGCGATATAGAGCGGTGGGATTGGCATGAGTGTCCCTGTTGTCCTCCTATGCTGCTTAAGGTTATTGCTTCTCTCGGACGATATATTTATACCGTCGGAAAGGATACGGTAAGGATTGATATGCATATCGGAAGCGAAATTGATCTCGGCTTATATACTGTGATTCAGGACGAGGATAAAATTATATATCATTCGGATAAAAGCCGAAGGCTGAAGCTTTTGATCAGAATACCGGAATATCAGTTTAATCCGTCATTCAAGCTGAACGGAATGTCGTTATCTCCGGAAACGGACAAGGGTTATGCTGTTATTGACAGAATTTTTGATGACGGCGATACGATAGAATATCATGCGGAAGAGCCTGTCCTATCGATTCAGGCACACCCGTATTCCGACGAGGTATATGGAAAAATTGCTTTTCAGAAGGGGAGATTTCTGCTTTGCGCAGAGGGACGTGATAATGACGGCAGTGTGAAGCGTTCTATACCGGTTCCGCCGGCAGTGAAGAAAAGCGGAGATAAGGTGCTTGTCGCTTCTGACAACGGATTTGATGTGACCCTGATTCCCTATTATACATGGAATAACAGGGGGAAGGATAAGATGGCGGTCTGGTTTGCTGCACCGGGCTTGCGATGCAGCAAATTTGAGCTTGAGGGATGGAAAAATCGGTTATATAAGCTTACTCCTCCCTCCGATACGGTTTACGGACGTTGAAAGGATAAATTATGTTAAGAAAAACTTTGTCACTTATTTTAACGCTGATAATTGTCGGGAGCTTTTTCGCTTCATGTAAAGAAAACGAGAATAAGACCTCCGGCAGCAGTCATGATACCGAAGGGCTCAGTACCTCGGAATATAAAGCAGATCTGCCGCAGAAGGATTATAAGGGATATGAGTTCAGAATATTGCAGAGGGATCATTCTCAGGGATGGGGAGAAAAGGGCTTTTTTGCCGAATCGGATTCTTCCAATGTTTTTGATGCGGCAGTTTATAAACGTAATGGTATTATTGAAAACAGATATAATATCGCAATCAAAACGATTGAGGTCGTGGATAACAATATCGCGGGCGGCGCTTTATACAGGAAAGCTTTTTCCTCGCTTTCCACTTATTCGGATGATTATGATATGATATTACCGAGCGCGTACGACGCGATAACGCTTTCCAATTCCGGACAGCTTCTTGATCTTTCCGAGCAGGAATATATAGATCTTTCGGCTCCATGGTGGGCAGAATCATTGAACAGGAGTATTGCTCTCGGAGGAAAGCAGTATTATGCGGTAAGCGACGCGATGTTCAATGATAAGCTCGATTCGGCAATATTGCTTTTTAATAAGGAGCTTATGTCGGAATCGAAGCTTGAGGAGCCGTATGCTCTTGTAAAAAATAAGGAATGGACGCTGGATAAGTTCAAAGAATACCTTGTCGGATATGGCGGAGATATTAATAGCGACGGAGTAGAAGGATATGAGGATAAATACGGAGCATTTTTATTTGAACTCAGCGGTATTATTGTCGGAGCGGGTATAACGGGTGCATCGCTTGATGAGGAAGGGATTCCTCATATAAATGAGCTGACGCCGAAATATGAAACCGTTTTTGACAAAATATTTCATATCGTAAATACGCCTTATATGGTCTTTGATATGTACAATTATGACGGACCTCGAATGGAAACCTATACGGAAGCCTCGCCTAATGAGGTTATCGACGCCATCTGGAGAAAATTCAGGGACGGAGATACTCTTTTCTGCGGCTGTGCCGTAGAAACGATATCCTATTACCTGAGAGACATGGACGGTTACGGGATTATTCCTTATCCGATGGCTGACGAGTCACAGGATCAGTATTATAATCGCGTCGGACATACCGGGGCTACCTTTATTACCATTCCTTATACCGTGGTTGATGCCGACAGATCGGCTATTGTCATTGAAGATTTAAGCTGTGAGGCAAAGAATATCATCAGTCCTGCATTTTATGACCAATTGATAGGAGAGATATCGGTACGGGACGACGGGTCGGCGGAAATGCTTGATATTATATTTTCATCGGGAGTTCTCGATCTTGATATGATCTATGAATGGGGAGCTTTTGTGACAAGATGGCATACGCTTATTACGCAGAACATATACGAATTGGCTTCCACATATGAAGGGAACATCACGCCTGCCAATGAAAAGCTTCTTAATACACTGAAAAATCTCGGACTTGCCGAATAATGTGAGGGACAGCGTAAGAGACGAGATCAGCGTAGATTGAAACGGATATATATCGACGAAAATTCTCTGTAAAAATGAACCTGCTTCATTTTGGTTTCGTTGGAAAACACAGAAGAAATTCATTATTGTTTGTGCCGCCGTAAAGCGGCGGAATGGAGATTGATATGAAAATAAGAAAAGGGATAATCTTTTTCTGCATGATTTTTATGACTGCTATGATGATAATTGGGTGTTCAGAGGATGGAAATAAGAGTGTTGGAGCGACAACGGACGACACTGAGAGCGGGGAAACCTCCGGGCAGATTCCGGAAAAGGTTGACATTAAAGGGAATGCGAGTATAGGAAACGATACGTTCTTTTTGGAATTTAACAGTTATACAGGTGGGCTGAACAAGCTGATCGATCCCAGGGACGAGACATTATTGAACTATGTTGCCGGTACCGATCATTACGGGAACCGCAATACCGACGGCGACAAGTGGTTCGGAGATGTTGATATTAGCCTGAAAACGGGAGACGGTGCATACAGAGAGCTTTCCACATCGTTTTCCTCTGATATCAGAACGATGAAAAAGTCAGGTCGTGACAGTATATATGTTGAGTATCAAGGAGAAAGTGCCAATGCTTCGGGCCTTAAAGAGGTATCAGTAAATCAATGCTATAAGCTGTCGGGAGAGGAGCTGGTATGGGAAACGGTTATCAGCAATACTTCCAATCAAACAGTGACGCTTGGTTCCGTTTCGTTTCCGATGATGTTTCATTCGGCATTAGCGGGAACCAACGAAGATATGTACGAAAAATATGTTTATAATCATTCTTTTATCGGTTATCATGAGACTTATTTTTATGTCTGCCGAAACAGCGGAAACGGAAGGGTACTTCTTGTATATCCCAAAGGAGAAACCTCTGTTGAATATCAGTATTGGAGAGGGAATCTGAACTGTTCTTCTATGTATACAGTTGCCGGAAATTCTCAGGAGGAATATCCGGAGTCATCCTATTTAAAGCTCTCCTATGTTACTCTTGAAAAAGGAGAAAGTGTGACATACACCTTCGGTTTCCGGTGGGCGGAGGATATATTTTCGATCAATGAAGAGCTTTATGAGGCGGGAAAGACGGCCGTCAAGTCGCTTCCGGGAATGGTAACCTCCACGGAGCTTCCTGTTTCTCTTGCGCTGAGGTCTGAGAAGAAAATTGTTTCGGTAAAAGGCGAGTATCCGGAAGAAACGAAGATCAGTGCCCTCGGGAGTGATGAAAACGGAAATCAGAAGTTCAGCATTTCTTTTGCTCATCTCGGTCAGAATACGGTCGATATTCTTTATGAGGACGGAACAAAAACAGCACTTCTTTATTTTATTACAGAACCTCTTGATATTCTGATAGAAAAGAACACTCGCTTTATCAGTGAGAATCAGCAGCAAACAGATCCCGGAGATGAGTGCTATATGGGCTTTTTACCATGGGATATGGTTATGGCGGATCTGACCGGAGACGGGCTTTTGGATGAGGACAACTGCCGTACAGTCGGGTATTTTCCGACGGGCTGGTGGCATTACGGCGGAGACGAAATGGGATATTCTCCCGCCCTGTATCTCTCCTTGAAAAATGTATATTCTCCTGACGAAGCACAGATAAAGCAGCTTGTAGATTATATCAATATTTTCATCTACGGAAAAATGACGGAAAAGTTTGACGACGGTACTTATCGTCTGCACCGAGGGGCGCCGTGGTATATTATGGGTGAATGGGACGGTGACGTTAGAATCGATAAGGAGGGTATTGACAGCAATGCCGACTGCTGGAGATCCTATAATTATCCGCATGTGATAAATACCTATTACAATATGTATCGGATCGTCTCTTATTATGATTATGACATCGACGGTATGCTTGACGCCAAAGAATATTTAAAGCGTGCGTATGATCTCCTGTATACCTTTTTTACAAAATGGATGTATCCGAAAGGCGACCCGGAAAGAGGGGAGGGCGGAATCCATTTTGGAAATATGGGGGAAACCATGTTCTTTGAAATAGCGGAAGCGTTGAAAAAAGAAGGATTTGGAGAGGAATATGATTGGCTGAAAGCTCAGCTTGATACCAAGGCAGAATATTTTGCTTCTGAAAAGTATCCCTATTCAAGTGAAAGCTATTTCGATACGGCAGCGTATGAAGCCGTGTTCGCCTATGCACTTTATTCAGGAAATCAGGCGCTCGCGGAGGAGGTTACAAAAACAAATACAGCAACGCGCGGAACTACTCCCGTTTGGTATCTGTACGGTTCGGATTTGCCGTCTCAGGATAAAGCCGTTAATTTGAGATATATGACGCAGCTCGGAGGCTGGTCTCTTCTTCGGTATGTGCTTAATTATTCCGAAGCGCCTTCGGAGGATATCCGACTTGCCTATGGTTCGTATCTGGCGGGATGGGCGCTTATCAATTCCGGTTGGTACAGCGGGGAAGAGTATAATATCGGTTCCTCCGTATGGTACTATCAGGGGATAAAGGGGACAACGATGGACAGTGTCAACGACTGGGAAAAAGTCCTTCCCGTTTATAACGGTGCGGTAGCGGTTTCCGGTGAAAGTGCACTCGGATTCTGGGCGGGACTCAGTATGGCATGTTCGGTAGTTACGGAAGATGAGGTGTTCGGACTTTATGCTTACGGAGCCGATCTCTATGAGAGTAAAGAAAGTGTTGAAATTACTCCCAAAGACGGAGTTCAAAAGCGAGTACATATTATCGGAGATGAGCAAATCGTCTCTTTCGAGCTTGCACAGGATTGCATTTCGAAAATGACATACAAAAAGGATATGACAGCATATACGTTTTCACTGATGAATAAATCGGGTATCGCTCACAACTCGGTTATAACGGTGTCCGGGGTTCTTCCCGGCGTTTACAAGGTATTAAAGGACGGTAAGGAATATACAGAATTTGTTTCCGATGGTTCTGACACAAACATGATAGAAATATCGGTTGATTCTTCGCTTTCCGAATTTGATGTGGAAATCGTACTTTCAAAATGATTGATTTTTGATCGATAAGGTGTTATAATATTCTCATAACAATGATGGGAAAAAAAGAATGACACTGATTATTGCAGAGAAACCGAGCCTTGCCAGAAATATAACCGCGGGGATCGGAAATTTACAGAAGAAAAACGGATATTTTGAGGGCTGCGGCTATATTGTAAGCTGGGCGTTTGGGCATTTATTTTCTCTTGCCGATATAGAAGCTTATAATCCCCTGCCGGAGGGACAAAAATACTGGTCGATGGATAACATTCCGTGTTTTCCTGACAAATTCATTTTTGAACTTAGAAAAGATTCCTCCGGAAGAGGAGATGACGGTGTTTTAAAACAGTTTCACATCATCGAGTCTCTTTGCAATCGTGAGGATGTTGATACTATTGTTAATGCGGGTGACGCTGACAGAGAAGGGGAGATCATTGTCAGGATCTGTATAGAAAAAGCGCTGAGAGCCTCAAAAAAATTGATGAGACTTTGGCTCCCCGATCAGACGCCCGAAACGGTAGCCGCTGCGCTTTCCGATATGAAGCCTGAAAGCGAATATGACAATCTTGCAAACGAAGGCTACGCGAGAACCTTTATCGATTGGCTTTACGGAGTAAATCTGACACGTTATGCTACTCTTAAAACCGGAACCTTACTTCGCGTCGGCAGAGTTATCGTCCCGATTGTAAAGGCAATTTATGACAGGGATATGGCGATCAAAAACTTTGTTCCGGATATCTACTATGCGCTTGTAAGCAAAGAAGAAACAAACGGCGAGACGATCGAGCTTCAGAGCAAGCGTAAGTTTGAAAAAAATGAATTTATGAAGGCTCAGAGCCTTTGTGATTCCTATAATGAAGTCGGTGCTGTCGTGACTTCGGTGAAAAAGAAAAAGGATACGCTTTCTCCGGGAAAGCTTTATTCTCTTTCCAAGCTTCAGAATGTTCTCGGAAAAAAATATAAAATGTCAATGGCAGACAGCCTTGAAATCGTTCAGAAGCTTTATGAGGAGGGTTACCTTACCTATCCGAGAACTAACTCGGAATACCTTGCTACAGCTGAAAAAGATAAAATCAGAAAGATTATTGAGAACTGTAAAAAAATCGGTTATCCTCTTACCTTTAAGGAATCCAAGACGATTTTTGACGACAGTAAAATAGAGTCCCATTCGGCTCTTACGCCAACCTATAAGATCCCGGATAAATCAAAACTCAGCGAGCGTGAAATGCAGGTATATTCAACGGTTTTCAGACGATTTGCTGCGGTTTTCTGCGCGGAGGACTGTGTTGTCGATAAGACTGAGATTAAAATAAAGGTCGGGGATTATGAGGAGTTTACTCTCAAGGGAACCGTTATCGTTGAAAAAGGCTGGACGAAATACGACGACTATAATCAAAAAGATAAAATACTTCCTCAACTCAAAAAGAATGATAAAGTGAATATTTGTTTTAAACCGACGGAAAAGGAGACTTCTCCTCCTAAGCATTATACCATTGAAACGCTTAACAACTATTTAAAAAATCCGTTTAAAACAGAAAAAGCTGCCGCCGATGAAAATGCGGGCGATGAGGAGGATTATCGGGCGATTTTTGAAGGACTTGAGCTTGGTACGGAAGCTACGCGAACCGGAATCATTGATAATGCCAGAAAGAGTGAATATATAAGGCTTAATAAAGACGTTTATACGATACTTCCGGGCGGAATTCTTCTGATAGAATCTCTTGTAAGGCTGAATATCAGCATGGATAAATATAAGACATCAGAGATGGGTAAGGCGCTGAAAAAAGTATATCGCGGAGAAATCAGTGTGGACGAGAGCGTGGCGCTTGCCAAGGAAGAAATCTCCGGAGTCTTTGCCCCCACGGAAAATTCTTCCGAAACGGATACCGACATCGGTTTTTATCGTGAAGAAGCAGGGAAGTGTCCTCTTTGCGGAAGTGCGGTGATACGTTCAAAATTCGGATATTCCTGCACCGGATATCGTGAGAAAGAATGTAGGTTCTCAGTTGGCATATCCATTTGCGGAAGGACCATACCGATTTCTGCGGTGAAACGGCTTCTTGAAAACGGAAATACCGGAAAGCTTCTCGGCTTTATTTCAAAAAACGGAAAGAAATTCGATGCGTCTCTTAAGCTTGATAACGGAAAAGTTGTATTCGATTTTAATTAAGGACACCTCTAAAAATTCACTGCCCAAAACCGGCTCGATCTGTTTTTCGTCATTCGTCACAAAAATTCTTGACAGATGGTTAATCTGCGGAATTTTTGTTTAGACTCACGAAAAAATCTCTTTGCCGTCTATGTACACCGAATTATTAGAGATCCCTATTGTAATAGGGAGTGCCGATAAATCCCACTTGGCAGAAATCCTGCGGATTATGGCGTATGATGTAATCCATATAGCTTTCCACTATTCTTGCCGTTAAAAGATATCCGGCGGGATTCATATGTCCGCCCATATAGAAGCGTTTTTTGAATGCCTCGTCATATATCGGTGCGTATTGAAACAGATCAATTACATAGGAATGATCAAAAACATCGGTTAGACTGTGAAGCAAAGAGGAATGTTTTTCTCTCGTCTTGTCGTTTATATCATTTTCTCTCGGCATTGACATAAGAAAAAAGAAAGCGTCGGGACGCATACACTTTATTTTTTGAATAATTCTTGCGTAATATCCTGCAAACGTTTCGGAATTTTTGGTGCAGTCATTTATATTTATATCGGAAACAGAGCCGATTTCCTGCCTGAGCCCCAAAAGATCGTTTACACCGAGCGCAATTATATATGCCTGACAAAGCTTTTCCGTGCTCCAAAAATCATTCTGATCGGCAAATCCGTTCCAATATGCCGAGGCGGTCATGCCTCCTTTTGAAAAGTTTAACACTTCGGCTCCGATATCTCTCGCAATATATTGCCCCCACGAGTACTCGAACATGTCATGATATCCCTTGTTTCCGTTTTCATCGAGTGATTCAAATTCTCCTGAGGAAAGGCTGTCACCTATACAGCATATTTTTCGGAAAATGCCGCACATGCCTCCGTCAGTAACGATATGATCGAGTGGTTTTTCTTCGGGGATAAGTTTTATGTAATCGTTGATATTCATTGTAATTCCGATTTTAAACTGATGAGGCTTTCCTTTCTTCTTGTGCTGAAAACGGTTTTACTCTTATGAGATACTGATTTCTACACCGTTTACTTCAACCGTTCCGTCCGCTCGGATAAGAATATATTTCTGTCCGTCAATTACTTTTGTTTCCATTCGCTCGGCAGCGGCGGGAGAGAGCTTGATACTTATATCGGGAATTTTGACTTCAAATTGCTTGGTATCAATAATATTGAAGGGCGTTATTTCTGCTTTGCTTCCGAAAGTGGCGTCGAATTTTTCTCCGAAATCGTTTATGCGACTTTCGTCGATTCCGCAGCTTTGAAGAACGTCTTCTACGGTGTTTTTAGATATGACAAGGGGATCGGGATCTTTTAACGCCTTATGTTCTTCAATCATTTCATTGAGCTTCTCATGTACGGATTTTACAACCTCATAGCTGCAAGCATCGGATACCGTATCGTGTAAAAGAGTTTGGAAGCTTTGCTTTTGCTCTGCCGCAGACATAGGCGGCTCTGATTTGAAAAGTGCTTCTATAACCTCGCCGTGATTATCGGAAATATTTTTAGAGTAATAAAGGGCGTTGTATATATTTGCTGTTCTGCCGTCGAAGGCAGGAAATAGAAATCCCAGCTCCGGTGAAGAGATGATCCAATCCGGCGTCACATTTTTGAATCTGTTTTCCGGGACGTAATAGCTGAGCGCCGGTTTTGTCATTTTTACAGGACAGATGCTGCAGAGAATATAGGAATACACGGAGGTTGATTCATCTTTTTTTGTGCCGTCCGAAGAATAGGAGGGAACATCGTAGGTATCGGCAGTAAGGAGAATCATATAATTTCCGTCAAAGACTAACGATTCCTTGATGATGCTGATTATGTCGTTTACTGCTTTATCGTCAGATAATGAGGAGTTTTTGAGGGTGATAAGAAGTTGATGCTCATCGCTGCCGAGCACTTGATTATTGGTAAAAGGAATATCAAGTAGATTTTTGCCCAAAGTTCCTGAAAGAGTTTTTTTGAGTATGGCAAATATTTCTTCCGTTTCTTCTGCCGACATCATTGTTATCGATTGATCAAAACAGGAGATGATTTCTTTTTTTTCGTTTACATAACAGCCGCGTATTCTGGTTATATTGCTTTTATCGACACGAAATCGTTTTTTTAATTCCGAGATTTCTTTTTCGTTCATTTGATTGATTTGCACCAGTGCTTTTGCAAAGGTTACCTTTCTAAGTGAGTATAGATTATAAATGCTATTATATCATTTTTTAGTATAAAACACAAGTTTATTTTTTATGGATATGGTAAAAATCGGTTTTTAATAAGATAAAACGAGCAAGGATGTGAAAAAACAAGGTATAATGGAAGCACCATTAAAAATTTCGGAGATTGCTGTATTCTAAAGGCAACGTATCATGAAAGGACAAAAGCGATTATAGAAAAGTTTTGAAAATATAACGCAAAACTATTGACAAAATCATTTACTTGTGATATAATATCTCATGTTGCAAGGAGATGCCGGAGTGGCGGAACAGGCAGACGCCCGGGACTTAAAATCCCGTGATACGCGAGTATCGTACCGGTTCGAGCCCGGTTTCCGGCACCACAATATTTTTAATTTTATATCGCGGGGTAGAGCAGTTGGTAGCTCGTCGGGCTCATAACCCGGAGGTCGTGTGGTTCAAGTCCCACCCCCGCAACCAACAAGTAGCACCGAAAAAGATATCGGAGCTGA
>ERZ1106976.608-NODE-608-length-40398-cov-10.147361_pt1 | contig 40398 bp, 30 predicted proteins | sample MGYA00403687_ERZ1106976 | MGnify/ENA primary metagenome ERZ1106976 (study PRJEB35170, sample SAMEA104062446) | human gut metagenome | biome: human gut; feature: human-associated habitat; material: faeces | place: Denmark | collected 2013-02-22 ... | reverse complement strand
TCAAGCTGATGTTTGCGCCTTTTTTCTGCATTGTTTAACACCTCCTTCGTCAGAACTTTATAGGCTTCGGCAACTTTGCCTTTGGGATCATGCTTAAAGATACTGGTTCCCTCAGCGCTGATTTCCTCTGCACGGACAGAACGGGGAATATCTGTCTTGTAGACTTTCAGCTTTCCACCGTAGCTCTCCCGAATCAAATTGCTGATGTCTTTGGAGTAGTTGGTTCGGCTGTCTACCATCGTCAGAAGAATCCCTTCGATTTTCAGTTTGGGGTTGATTTGTCTCTTGACCTTGTTGATGGTTCCAAGCAACTGTTCCAGACCCTTTGCCGGAAGGTATGCTGCCTGAACCGGTATCAGCACATTGTCGGCAGCTGCCAACGCATTGACGGTCAGCATACCCAAAGACGGCATACAGTCCAGAAGAATGTAATCATAATTCTGTTTGACTGTATCCAGGTATTGCCGGAGAATGGTTTCCCGGCTCATGGCATTGACCAGTGCTACCTCCATACCTGAGAGTTCGATGTTGGACGGCACCAAATCAACGCCCTCCGGATGATGAAGAATCCCTTCATCGGGAGTAATAGGGTTTTCCATCATAATCTTTCCCATCAGATCGGAAAGTGTCGGAGACAGATCATCCGGGCAGGGATTGCCCAAACTGACCGTCAGGGAAGCCTGGGGATCGGTGTCTACCAGAAGCACCTTTTTTCCTTCAAGAGCCAAGCCAACGCCCAGATTCTCGGTGGTGGTGGTCTTTCCAGTGCCTCCTTTCTGATTGACCACCGCAATGATGGTTGCTTTTTTCGACATTTATCGTCACTCTCCTTCCTCTCGCTTCATTTTCAATTTCTTAAATCCTCCTTCCAAATATCCGTGTGACATATCGTGCCGAACAAGAGCATCGTAGTAGGTGTCTATTGTCGTCGGCGCATTGTATATCGTAGTCAGCATATACTGACGGATATTTCTAATCTTTGTGGTGTTCTCCTTGAAGCAGTCCATAACATATCGAATGTGTTCGGCATTCAGTTTCATAAACCGACTGCGGACAATTTCTGCCGGACGCTCCTCTGCACCAATGCGAATCAACGGTCGCTTCGTGCAAACTGTTTCAACGATCAACTCCAGAATGTTATCCAGCATTTCGGAATCGTAAGGGTAATCCTTCTTCAACAAATCCATACTGAGCTGATCCGAGAAATAATCAAAGTATTCTTGATACCGGTCATTCTCGTCCATCATTCCACCATTTCCGGAAGGAAAGATAGAATCAGTATCACTAAATTCAGTATTTTTAATATCAGTATTATTACATTGTGATTTCGGAAGTTCTTGAGTTGTGATTTCCATTGTTCCAGAATTGTGATTTTCACAATTCAAGAGTTGTGAATCCACAGCAGAGATAAAGTTCTTCACATAGATCAGGTTGGGCTTTCCCAAACCCTGGCGCTTACGTTCAATCAATCCTGCTTTCTTCTCAAGTTCACTGAGCAGCTTGATAGCCTTTTGTTCAGCACAGTTCAGAGCCATCTTCGCTTCGTCGATTGTAAAAATGATATACACTCTACCGTTTTTATCTATCCAACCATTCTTGGCAGACAGGCTCATGCGGTCAAGCAAAATGCCATACAGCATCTTGGCATCGGCAGAAATATTCCAGAACCTCTCGTTCGTGAACAACACCTTCGGAACTCGATAGAATGTGAATAGATCGGATTGCTGACCGTAAAAATAATCAAAACTCACACGGCTTCACCACCTTCTTTCTGCGGAAAACTTTCTGTTGTCAGCGGAATGCTGCGGAAAGTCGTATCCGTCTTTTCGTAAGGACATCGGGCAAAATAGTAGAAGCGGTATTCCTGTTCATACACATCCATATCAACGAAGCCCCACTTCACGCATAACCTTCTTCGTACACCAACCAATGCACGGGTGATCTCGCCCATAGGGACAGCCATCACATTCCGACTTGGGTTTCGGCGGCAAAGAGATTAAGTAGTAGCAATTATTTCTACCCAGACGGCAGCCCTTTCTGCCATTCGTCCAGAAGTAGCAGTAATGACAGTCGCTCGGCTTGTCTGCGGTATAAACAGGCTTGCTCAAATAAAACACCTCCAATCTCTTGTATTTGCCCATGGGTTTGGGCATAAAAAAAGAGCGCCTATCCATCCCCAATGCGGGGCAAATAGACGCTCTATGTACATAACGATATTTAATTTTATCTGCTATAACTGCATGGTATTCAAAACATCCGCCTTTTTTGATTAGCTGGATTTTTGGCACGATTTTGGGGCTGATTAGCAGGAAGGGCATTTTCATTAGCAAGAACAGCCCGTTTTCTGCTAAAAATTAGCTGGCGATTTTGTCTTATAACAACCGTTCGATTCTGGAGGGGTTGTCAAAAATCAAATTTTGGAGTAGAATTTTATCTCATACAGTGAAAGAGCTTTTTCGTAGCTTTTTATATAAGAAAAGCCGAAAACCCTTGAAAACAAAGGCTTTCGGCGTTGTTCACTGGCGTCCATAAGAGGATTTGAACCTCCGACCCCACGCTTAGGAGGCGTGTGCTCTATCCAGCTGAGCTATATGGACGTGTCTGATATATGATTATAGCCCGACCAAAGTCGAACTGCAATCCCTTATTTAGTTTTTTTGAGGTGACCGTTGTAACGCAACCTTAGGAGGCGGACCCTCTATCCTGCTGAGGTACAAGCGCATATTTAATTTATGAGGCAATTACCCATCTATCGGGGAACACTTTTAGGTTCTCTTAGGAGCGTGATCTCTATCCAACCGAGTTGCTGAGACGTGTTAAATTGGGGTCATAAAGTGTACTGTGTTATTGTACCGCACGGCGGCGCATTTGTCAATCATATTGGATTTTCGCGCACTGAAATATACACAGAAAAAGCTTTGAAACCCCATGCAAATTTTCCGCAAAAGACAAGGCTCCGGGTGGCTTTTGCCTTGACGCTTTTCGCTTTTTCGTCTATACTAATATATGCATGAAAACTTATGGAAACCAAACACTGCGGGCATCGGGAAATGTGCCTGCACGGAAAAAACAAAGGATTAAGGAGCCCGATACATGGTTTTTGCCGATTTGTTCTTTATCTATGTCTTTTTGCCGCTGTGCCTCATCTGTTACGGCCTCGCCAAAAAGCTCAGCACCAAAAATATCGTGCTGATTGTCTTTTCACTCATCTTTTATGCTTGGGGCGAGCCGCTTTGGATTTTGCTTTTGCTGTTCAGTTCATTCTTTAACTGGTTCATCGGCATATTGATCGGCAAATTTCGGGATACCCCGCGCGCAAAGTTAGCCGTTGGCGGTGGTATTTTTGTAGATATTCTGCTTTTGCTCATCTTTAAGTACAGCGCGTTCATTGTGGAAAACCTGAACGCCGTTTCGGGCGCGGCCATTCCCGTGCCGCAGATCACGTTGCCCATCGGTATCAGCTTCTACACGTTCCAGGCTATCTCCTACATTTTGGACTGCTACTGGGAAACGGTGGACGTGCAGCCGAAGTACCACAAATTCCTTTTGTACCTGTCCCTCTTCCCGCAGCTCATCGCCGGCCCAATCGTGCGGTACAGCGTTGTGGAGCAGGAGATCGACAACCGTTCCGTCAACGCGACCGACCTATGCGAAGGTGCGCTGCGCGTGATCCTCGGCCTTGCGAAAAAGGTCATCATCGCGAACAATTTGTGGTCCATCGTCAACACGTTCTTCGGCAAGGACATCACGGGACTTTCCGTGCTCGGCACATGGTACACCATCATCGCGTATTCGCTGTATGTTTACTTTGACTTCAGCGGTTATTCCGATATTGCCATCGGCCTCGGTCGCATGTTTGGCTTCCACTTTGACGAAAACTTCCGCCATCCGTTTGCCTGCACCACCATTGCGGAGTTCTGGCAGCGCTGGCACATCTCCCTCGGCTCCTTCTTCCGCGACTACCTTTTGTACGTGCCGTTCTTCGGCAAGCCGCGCAAGTATTTCGGCCTGTTCCTTGTTTGGTTCTGCACCGGTCTTTGGCACGGTGCCGCATGGAACTTCATTTTATGGGGCCTTTACTACGGCTGCTTCATGCTGTTCGAGCAGAAAATGGGCAAAAAGCGCATGAAAAAGTGGCCGATCGTGTGGAAGCACGTGTATACGAAGCTTGTCATCATCCTCGGCTTTGGCATCTTCTATTTTGAAAATCTCGGCCAGCTTGGTCAGTTTTTCCTCAATATCACGGGCATCAGCATGATTGCGAACAGCGCGCCGTTTACGGACCCCATGACGTTCTCCTCCCTGCGCAACAACATCTTTCTCATTTTGTTCGCGATTCTCGTCAGCCTGCCGGTATTGCCGAAGATCAAGAGTTATTTTCTCGAGAGCAAAAACGATACCGTTTATACCATCGGCCGCGTCGGCTCCGTTGCGGTCTGTATGGTGTTGCTCGCCGTCGTGAGTGTTCTGCTCGTTGATACCACGAACAACGTGTTCCTGTATTTCAGATTCTAAGGGGAGGTGCTCATTGACATGAACGATTTTAAAGACCTTGACCTTGATTATTTTGCTCCCCGCAAGCCCGCCGAACCGGAAGCGAAGCCGGAGAAAACCGAAGCCGTAGATGCGCCGACTGCGGATGAAAGCGCCGAACCCGCAGAGCGCCGCCGCAAGCCAAAGCCGAGCCGCCGCGAGCTTTTGAACATGCGGCTTTCCGTTTTATCTGTCGGCGTTATGGTCATTCTTTTCGCCCTGATGACGCTGTATCTGCTCCTTTTCCCGCGCTCCACCGTCTCACAGATTGAAAACCGAAACCTTGCGGAATTCCCGAAATTCTCTTTTGCATCGTATTTTTCCGGCTCGTTTACGGCAGACGTCGCCACATGGTTTGACGATACCGTGCCGAACCACGACGGCTTTAAGAACATGAGCAACTCCATTAAGAACCTGTTTGGTATGAAGATGTTCGCTTCAACGGTCAGCACCGCAAAGCCCGAGACGGACAGCACAGATAACACCGATACTTCTGCCGCAAACGGTGACACCCAGACAACCACACCCGCAAACGGCACCGTGCCAAACAGCACGAACCTGCTGCAATACGCCGCAGGGCGTGTGTTCCCGGCCGTGAGCGCTGCGGATGAAAAAATGGGCCGCGATTTCAGCACCGAGGATAACAGCACACTGGAATGGGTGAACAACCTGCTTGTTGTAAACTGGGATAATCACTGGCGCTGCATGGAGGCCTTCGGCGGCGGTGGCGGCACCGCTTACGCCAATGCGCTCAACGACCTGCAAAGCAAGGTCGGCAGCGGTGTGACCATTTGGTCTATGCCCGCACCCACCGCTTCCGCCATCTACACCCCGAAAAACGGCATTGATTATGTTGGCGACCAGAAGGAATGCTTTAACGGCGTTGTCGAAAAGCTGAATGCCGGCATTCAGTCCGTAAACGTTGTGGACGTAATGAAAAAGCATGCGGAGGAAGATATTTACCTGCGCACCGACCACCACTGGCAGGCACGAGGCGCCTACTATGCCGCCCGCACGTTTGCCGAGGCCGCAGGCGTGCCGTTCGCAGACCTTTCCACCTACACGGAAAAATCCATTCCGGGCTATGTAGGCACTATGTACGGTTTCTCGCAGGATACGCGTATTTTGAACGACCCGGACGATTTCCACTACTTCGTGCCGGCCTCGAACTACGTGGCTTCCTACTACGATACTTCTTTTAACTACCAGTACGAAGACGACCTCTTTGCCGATGTGGACACCGCAAACGCGTACCTCAAGTTCCTCGGCGGCGACTCCTGCATCGTAAAAGTCGATACGCAGATGAAAAACGGCCGCAAGCTGCTCGTCATTAAGGACAGCTTCGGTAACGCGGAGATTCCGTTCTACACGAATTCCTTTGAGCAGATCTACGTTGCCGACGTGCGCTATTTGGAATGCAACCTCGTCAGCTTCATCAAAGATATGGGCATCACGGATGTGCTCTTTACAATGTCCGCATACTCCGTTGTGGGCGATAACGCCGACAACATTCAGAACCTCATCGCGCAGAACGCCGGTGAGACCATCACCGATTCGCACATTGTCTCGTCTGTTACGCCGAAAACGGTCATGCCGACCGCGACAAGTGCACCAACGACGACTTCCGGCACGGATACGGCCGCTAACACCACCTCGACCGGTACAGATGATACCTCTTCCGCAAAAGAATAACAAAGGAGAGCCTATGAAAGAACTGGAATATCCCTTTGACGCCGCTTACATCATCAAAAAGCGCAAATCTTTAAAGAAAGCACTGCTCGCAGACGGCACCTCGCGCATCAGAAAGAAGATTGCCGTGTTCGGCGGCTCCACCACAAGCGACATTGTAAAAACGCTGGAGCTTTTCCTCTTAGACGCCGGTATTGAGCCGGAATTTTACGAATCCGAATACGCGCAGTATTTTCAGGACGCCATGTTCCCGGATGAAACGCTTTTAAGCTTCAAGCCGGACATTGTGTTCATCCACACCACGAATCGCAACGTGACGGACTGGCCCGAGATGACCGACACCACGGAGCAAATAGACGAAAAGCTGCACACGGAAATAAACCGTTTCACGGCGATGTGGAAAAGCATTGCGGAAAAGTTCCACTGCCCCATCATTCAAAATAACTTTGAAATGCCGCTTTACCGCCTGCTCGGTAGCCGCGACGCGTGGGACATCCACGGCCGCACGAATTTCCTCACGCGCTTAAACGAAGCTTTTTACGCCTACGCACGCGAAAATGAGAGCTTTTATATTCACGACCTCAACTTTGTTTCTGCCGATTACGGCCTGAAAGAATGGTCGAACCCGCTGTTCTGGAACATGTACAAATACGCCATGTGCTTTGAGGCGATCCCGTCCTTTGCGTTCAGTGTTTCGCACATTATCAAGTCGATTTTCGGCAAGAATAAAAAGGCGCTTGCCCTTGACCTCGATAACACCCTGTGGGGCGGCGTTGTGGGCGACGACGGCGTAGACGGCATCGAGATCGGACAGGAGACCGGCGTTTCGCAATCCTACTACGAGTTTCAGACATACGTAAAGCAGCTTAAAAGTCTCGGCATCGTGTTGACGGTCTGCTCTAAAAATGACCATGAAAACGCCATTGCGGGGTTAAACCACCCCGAAGGTGCACTGCGCCCGGACGATTTCGTCATTATTAAGGCAAACTGGGAAAACAAAGACCGCAACATTGCCGAGACCGCCGCAGAGCTGAACATTCTGCCGGATTCCATCGTTTTTGCGGACGATAACCCCGCCGAGCGCGAGATCGTGCGCACGCAGATCAAGGGCGCGGCCGTGCCGGACATGGACGGCGTGGAAAACTACATCACGACGATTGACCGCAGCGGCTTCTTTGAAGTGACAACCTTCAGCGAAGATGACTTGAAGCGCAACGAAATGTACAAGAAAAACGCCCTGCGCGCCGCGGAAATGGCGTCGTTCGGCGATTACAACGACTATTTAAAGAGCCTGGAGATGCACGCCGTCATCGATGATTTCATCCCGGTGTACCTTGCGCGCATCACACAGCTTACAAACAAGAGCAACCAGTTCAACGTGACCACCCGCCGCTATACGCCCGCCGAAATGGAAAGCGTATTTGAGGACGACGGCTATATCCGTCTGTACGGCAAGCTCATCGATAAATTCGGCGACAACGGCGTCGTTTCCGTCGTCATCGGCAGAAAAAACGGCACGGCACTCGACATTGACCTATGGCTGATGAGCTGCCGCGTGTTAAAGCGCGATATGGAATTTGCCATGTTGGACCGCCTTGTGGAGCGCTGCCGCGAAGTGGGCGTAGAGACGATTAACGGCTACTACTACCCCACCGCAAAAAACAAGATGGTCAGCGACCTTTTCGGTCGCTTCGGCTTCACGAAGACTGAGGAGCACGAGGACGGCAGCACCGTGTGGCAGTTGCGCGTCGCGGACTACAAGCCGCAGAACCACGTGATCGAAGTGTTCGGCAACGACCACGCAGAAGCGTGATCCCCGCTAAATTAAGTATTAAATCAAATCACAGAAAGGAATTTTACCATGGACACAAGAGAAATTTTTGAAAGACTGGACCGCGTATTTCAGGATGTTTTTGACGATGACACCATTCACGTCACGCCGAAAACGACCGCAGACGACATTGAGGATTGGGACAGTCTGGAGCACATCACGCTGATCTCTGCTGTAGAGCGCGAGTTCCGCATGAAGTTCAAGATGGGCGAAATCTCCTCCATGAAGAACGTCGGCGAAATGGCTTCCATCATCGCAGCACGCGCAAAGGGCTGATCTTACCGCAAAAGAAAAATGCCGCAGACAACCGGGTTTTCCCGTGCCTGCGGCATTTTTATATTTACGGTTATTTATAACGGTTCATGAAGTCGAGGTAATCGTCCTCCAGCGTGCGCTTCGGTTCTTCCTTACGCGGAGCGGTGTACGGGTCAGCCGTTTCCTGCTCGGCGGCACGGCGGCGCTGTTCCGCACGTCTGCGGCGCGCTTCGCGGCGCTTTTTGCGCACGCGCTGCCCGTGGATGTACACGATAAGCAGCAACACCGCAAAGACAATGACAAGCACCAAAACAAATTTCAAAATGCCGAAAATCACCGAGCCACCCTTAGGGCCGCTCGCTTCGGAGGATGCACTGCTTTCGGCCGCGGAAGATTCCGTACCGCCGGCGGTGGACTCTGCGCTGCTTGCAGTGCTCACAGCCGCCGAGTCTGTGGGGTTGCCGGATTTATACGTTTCCGCTGCCGCTGCCACGGCGTTAAAGAGCTTTAAAACACCGGCATCATATGCGCCGGTCTGAAAATCCGCTTCCAGATTATCGTGCAGCAAAGCGCTCAGCTCCGTGCCGGAGAACGTGCCGTGCAGGCCGTCACCGGCCACCGCCATATAGTCGCCGTCCGAAACGGAAAGGCCTATGATAAGCCCGTTTTTGCTGTCGCCGCCAAGCTTCCACGTGTCCATGACCTTTTTAAGGTAGGCCACGCGGCCATCATAATCGGATTTTTCGCCGGGCAAAGTGTTCATGGTGAACACCGCAATCTGCACACCATACGTCGCATTGAGGTCAGCGTTTTTATCGTTGATTACCGTTTTCGTACTGGCGGAAATCACACTCGCTTCGTCATAGACATAAAGATCCGCGGGCTGCTCCGGCACTTCGGCGTCCGCTGCCGTCGCGCTTACGGTGCTGCCCGTGTCGCCTCCGTCTTCGGAAGACGAGGTGCTCGTGTCGCCGTTTCCGGCTTCATCCGCAAACGCATACAGGTTGCCGGTGGAAAACACCATCAAAACCACAAGGCATATCGCCGCAAAGCGTCCAATACCCGCTTTATATAGATTTTTCATCCAATCCCTGCCTTTCGGCAGCCCGGCTGTGCCCGGCCGCGTAAAATAATACCGCACAAAACCTGTTTCGTAGTTTTATGCGGTATCGGTTCTGTTGTACCTATTTTAAGAGAATTTTTCGCTGCTGTCAAGTAAAGCCAAGACTTTGCATCTTACGATCCTCTTAAGGTTATTTCAGTTCTACAATCGTCACGCCGCTTTCGCCCTCACCATATACGCCGAGGCGAAAGGATTTCACGGCCTTGTGGCGGCGCAAATGCTGCTGAATGCCGTTTCTCAATATACCTGTACCTTTGCCGTGGATAATCGTCAGCATGTTGAGATTGTGCATCAAAGCGTGATCGATAAACGCATCCACTTCCATGAGCGCTTCTTCCAAATTCATGCCGCGCACATCCACTTCATTGCGCGCCGGAGCGGAATCCATCTTCTTCGTCACGGTGCGGTGACCGCCTGCGGCTTTCTTCTTTTCCCTCGGCTTCTGGTCGGTCAGGCGCAGGTTTTTCATCGGCACGCGCGTTTTGATGATGCCTGCCTGCACCAAAATCTGGTCGCCGTTTTTCGGCACATCCAAAACGGTCGCAATCTTATCGATATCGTAAATCAGTACCGTATCGCCGACCTGTAAGGGGCGCGGCAACACATAATCTTCGTCTATGCGGCGCTCGTGCACCGGGTCGCTGGCCTTTTCCATATCGCGGATGCCTGCCTTCATACGCGCTTTCTGCTCTGCGGTCAATAATTTCTGCTTGTTGCGGCGCAGGTCTTCGAGCTCGTCTAACAGGCTCTGGGCTTCGCGGCGCGTTTTCTGCACAAGCTCCGCCGCTTCCATTCTGGCGCGCTCAATTTCGTGCTTCGCGTCCTTTTCGGCGCGGTCGCGCAGCGCTTCAGCCTCTTTTTCCATGTTCTGCGCTTTCAAACGCAGCTGCTCGGCACTTTCACGCTCATCTTCCATTTTGCGGCGGCTCTCCTCCAAGCGGGAGACGACCTCCTCAAACATAGTGCTTTCATCGGAAACGAGCTCCTTTGCGTGCTCTACGATGTTCGCCGGCATACCGAGACGTGCGGAAATGGCAAATGCGTTGGAATGACCCGGTACGCCGATGAGCAGGCGATACGTCGGGCGCAGCGTCGCCACGTCAAATTCGCAGCAGGCGTTTTCAACGCCAACGGTTTGAATGGCATATGCCTTCAGCTCTGCGTAATGCGTTGTCGCCATCACGCGCGTGCCTTTGGTGCGCATGGCTTCGATGATGGAAATAGCAAGCGCGGCGCCCTCGACCGGGTCGGTGCCCGCACCGAGCTCATCGATAAGGATGAGACTCTTGTCGTCCGCAATGTTGAGAATGCGGATGATATTCGTCATGTGCGCCGAGAACGTGGAGAGAGACTGCTCAATGCTCTGCTCATCGCCGATGTCCGCCAAAACGTGGTCAAAAATCGAAACTTCGCTGCCGTCCGCCGCGGGGATCATCAGGCCGCACATGGTCATCAGCGTCAAAAGGCCCGCCGTTTTCAGCGAGACGGTCTTGCCGCCGGTGTTCGGGCCGGTGACGATGAGGGCATCAAAATCACTGCCGAGGTACAGATCGGTCGGCACGACTTTATTTTTATCGATGAGCGGGTGGCGCGCCGATTTGATGGCGATGCGCCCCTCCTGATTGAGCTTCGGCACGGTCGCCTTCATTTTGTAGGCGAGCTGCCCTTTTGCGAAAATGAGATTCAGCTCCACCGCCGCGCGGTAGCTCTGGATGATGCCGTCCGCAAACTCGCCGATCTCACGGGAAAGCTCCGTCAAGATGCGGTCGATCTCGTCCTTTTCGTCCGAGCGCAACACGCGGATTTCGTTGTTCGCCTCCACAACGCCGATCGGCTCAATAAACACGGTGGCACCGCTGCCGGAGGAATCGTGAATGAGGCCCTTGACTTCATTGCGGAACTCCGCCTTAACCGGCACAACGTAGCGGCCGCCGCGTTGGGTGACAATGGCCTCCTGCAAATACTTTTGGTAGGTCTGCGAGCGGATCATTTTATCAAGCTGCTCGCGCACGCGCAGCGATGCCGCGCGGATCTTGCGACGGATAGCCGCCAAGGCGACGCTTGCGGTATCGGCAACTTCTTCCTCGCTGACGACGGTCATCGAGATGCGATCTTCGATAAACTTGTTCGGCTGCAAGGTCTCGAAGCGGTAATCGAGCGCCGTTTTGACGCTTTCGCTTTTTTTACGCCAATCCGAAACACTGCGGATGGCACGCAATGTCGCGGCAACAGACAATAATTCCGCCAGATTCAGCACGCCGCCCGCTTCTGCGCGACGCAGCGCATTCGTGACATTCGTCATGCCGTAAAACGACGGTGCGCCGTACTTTGCCATTAAAACAAACGCGTCGTCCGTTTCCTGCAAAAGGCGCCCCACGTGGCGGATGTCGGTATCCGGCTCAATTTTCTGCGCCAGCTCCGCCGCATCCGGGCAAGTGGTTTCATTTGCAAGCTGAAGCAGAATTTTATCCAGCTCCAGCGCTTTATGATCTTTCAGCATTTTGTTCCTGCTTTCTTTTCGTACCCGGTTTTGCCGGGTCAATCTCCTCTGTTAATCCAAAAACGTTTTATAAAACTCCAAGGTCTTCGGTACGGTATGTAATGTATGGACAACGTAGCTTTCCGTTGCGGCGTTCAGAATTTTCAGCGCATCCTCCGGCAGCGAGAAGTTATAGAGCTTCTCAAAATCCACATACGCAATGTGTCGCATGGCGGTCAGCACGCCCGGCGGCAGCGCGACATACGGTTCATTCGCGCCGTGAAAGCACTTGTCGCACAGAATAATGCCCCTTTGCGGCAGAAAGAACATCGTTTCCGCCTCATACGCGGCGCAGTTTTCGCACGCGACTAAATTTGGCATATAGCCCGCCGACGAGAGCATACGCAGCTCTGTCACGGACTGCAACAGCCGTATCGGCCGCGTGCCCTTTGATAAAAAATGTAGGGAATTTAAGATGAGCCGCAGGTATTCCTCGGAATCCGTATCCTCCGGCACCATTAAGTACGCCAGCTCACAGAAATACTGCGCCAGCGAAAGCACGGCGATGTCCCGCCGAAGCCCGAAAAAGACCTCGATCGGCTCGGCATCGTCAATCATGTATTTTTCCCGCCCCTTAAAAATAGAAAGGCGGGAATAGCACAAAAGCTGCGTTGCGGCGCTTTTGCTGTCCTTTAAGTTTTTGGCGCGGCGGGCAAACGCACGCACCACGCCCGCGTCACGCGTCAGCACCGTGACAAGGCGGTCGCTCTCGCCCACCGTCTGCTCCCGAATGATGAGTCCCTGGGTCTTTACCTGCATCAAAGTCTCCTGCCGTAAAATCCACGTCGGCAAGCTCCCGGCGTGTAAGCTGCACATAGCGGATGTAATCCTCCGCCTTGCCGCTTTTATAAAAGCTGTTCCACGCGGCATACGCCGCATTCTGCATCGGGGAATTTCGCATACAAACGCCTCCTAAACCGTATGGCTGTTTTTAGCTTCTGCGGTTTTTGCGGGTTTTATCCGTGGAAACGTCTGTCAATTTCTCAAAATGTGACCGTTTTCCCGAAAATCACGGTTTATTGGTACTGGTCAAAATCGTGCTCGTTAAAGCCGAGCTTTGTGAGGATCTGCGGGCGCTGGCGCCAGTCCTCCTTCACCTTTACCCAAAGGCGCAGGTTGATTTTGCAGCCGAAAAAGCGCTCCATGTCTTCTCTTGCCTTCGAACCGATTTTTTTCAGCATTGCGCCGCCCTTGCCGATGATGATGCCCTTGTGCGTGGCGCGTTCGCAATAGATTGTCGCATCGATCTCCGTCAGGTTGCCGAGGTCGCGCATGCTTTCCGTCACGACTGCAACGCCGTGCGGGATTTCTTTATCCGTAAAGCGCAGTATTTTCTCGCGCACGATTTCGGACGCAATGACGCGCTCCGGCTGGTCTGTGAGCGTATCTTCCGAGAAGAAATGTCCGCCCGGCTCCGCCAGTGCGATGAGCTCCTCACGCAGCGCGTCCATGCCGTTGCCGTCCTGCGCGGAGACCGGCACCACAGCTTCAAAGTCGTAGAGCGCGGAGAGCTTCGCAATCTGCTCCATCAAAACGCTTTTGTCCTGCAAAAGGTCAATCTTATTGATGGCGAGCAGCGCCGGCACACCTAAATCTTTAAAGCGGTGCACAAGCTCTTCATCTGCTTTGGAGATTTTCGTGTTTGCCTCCACAACGAGCAGGCAAGCGTCCACATCTGCGACGGACGAGGTAACGCTTTTCACCATGTAATCGCCGAGGGAGTTCTTCGGCTTGATGAGGCCCGGCGTATCGATGAACACCAGCTGCGTTTCGCCCTCTGTCCACACGCCCATAATGCGCGTGCGGGTGGTCTGTGGCTTATTGGAAACGATGGCAAGCTTCGTACCGAGCAGGCGGTTCAAAATAGAGGATTTGCCCACGTTCGGTCTGCCCACAATGGCGATAAACGCCGATTTTTCGTTCATGTAGTTTTCTGTATCCATAGTTTTCCCGGGGCACGCAGCCGCGGTTTCCTTTCTGATAATTTATATCACTTTTTATGAAGCTTTTCCCGCACGCCGCATGGCACTTTGAAAATGAAGAAAAAGGCCAAAATGAGCGACAGAATGAAAAGCACAAGGTAAAGCGGATTTGTGACGATTGTTATCAAAAGCGCTAAGATTGCTTCCGGACGCCACAAAACGGCTATACCGACAAAAGCGGCAAAAACGGCGCACACAAGCACCGCTCCCGCCGCGATATCTTTTGTTTTGCCGATGAGCGGATTATAGCTTTTCTGCGCGTAATCACACAGCATCTCCATGGCGGTGTTGAACGCTTCCGCCGCGATAACCATTGCGATGGTCAAAAGCAGAACGCCGTATTCGCTGCGCGTTACGCCCAGAAAGGGCGAAAAAAACAAAACGTATACCGCCGCTGTAAGGTGTATACGCATGTTCCGCTCCGCTTTCACGGTATGGAAAAATCCGCGCGCGGCATCGCGAAAGCTGTCCGCCTGCGTGCGGGTCTTACCGTTTGTTTTCCAATCCGGCACCATGTTAAACGGTGTAGCTGGAAGTGCCCGGCAGGCCGAGCTGCGACATAACGTATTCTTCTTTTTCACGCATGCGCACACGCTCCATGCCGCCGTTTTCGTGGTCATAGCCGAGCAAGTGCAGCATAGAATGCGCCGTCAGGTAGCCGATCTCGCGCTCTAAGCTGTGGCCGTAGCGCTTTGCCTGTGCCATTGCCATTTCCACAGAGAGCACAATGTCGCCGAGAATCTTCGCGCCGGTATCGTGGTTGATGTCATACACGCCGTTCTCACCCATGGGGAAAGAGAGCACGTCTGTTGCGGCATCTTTGTTGCGGTACTGCGCGTTTAGCTCGCGGATCTGCTCGTTGTCCACGAATGTCACGCTGATTTCAGCGGAATCCTCAAACTTCTCCATCCGCAGAACCGCGTGGCAACAGCGACGGATGAGCATGCGCACGCCGGTCGGCACTTTGACCGCTTTCTGGTTGTTTGTGATGATGACTCTGATTTTTTCCATATGCTAAAATCCTTTCGATAGGGGTTATTTTGCTGCGGACGCTTTTTCATACGCCCGAATGATATCCTGCACCAAGCGATGGCGCACAACGTCTTTTTCGGTAAAGCGGAAAACGGAAATGTCATCCACATTGCGCAGCACACGCATCGCATCCTTCAGACCCGAGCGTCTGCCGTCCGGCAGATCAATCTGCGTGATGTCGCCTGTGATGACCATTTTGGAGTTGAAGCCGAGACGCGTCAGGAACATTTTCATCTGCTCGCAGGTGGTGTTCTGCGCCTCATCCAGAATGATAAAGCTGTCGTCGAGCGTTCTGCCGCGCATGTACGCAAGCGGCGCCACCTCAATGCTGCCGCGCTCCACAAGGCGGGCGTACGATTCCGCGCCGAGCATGTCGAACAGCGCATCGTAAAGCGGGCGCAGGTAGGGGTCTACCTTCTGTTGCAAATCACCGGGCAGAAAACCCAGCTTCTCGCCGGCTTCCACGGCGGGACGCGTCAAGATGATGCGGTTCACCTGCTGCGCACGGAACGCCGTCACAGCCATGGCGACCGCAAGGTACGTTTTACCGGTGCCCGCAGGGCCGACGCCGATGGTGATGGTGTTATTGCGAATATTGTCGCAATAATTCTTCTGTCCCACCGTTTTGGGCTTTACGGGCTTGCCTTTCGCCGTGATGCAGATGCAGCCGTCCGTAAGCGGCGCCATCTGTGCTTCGCTGTCCTCCATGACCATGTCGATGCAGTAGCCGACGTTCTGGTCGTTTAGGACTTCGCCCTTTTCGACGAGCCGCAAAAGGCTTTCTGCCGCACGCACCGCGCGCGAAACACCGGGTTCTTCGCCGATGACGTGGATCTGCGAATCGCGGCAGGAAAACGTTACACCGAATGCCTTTTCCAGTCGCTTTGCGTTCACGTCAAAGCTGCCGAAAAGCTCTGCCGCGTATTCTGCTTTGTCTACATGAATGCTTCTTTCCAAATCGTTCTCCTTTTGCCGCACGGCTTTGAAAAACCGTGCAGTCTAAAAAACCGAATTTCCTGTTTTATTATAGCATAAGTGTTCCCAATGTGGTTATGAAATTTTCAACGAAATTTAGCCGTTTCCCTGTACATTTCCGACAAATACCCCTATATTCCCCGGATTTTCAGGCTCTTCAGGCAGGGTGAGCGGCGCCTCCTGCGCAATGTTTTCAAGACATACGCACCGGGACGTGACGTAAACCGCGCCGTCTTTTGTCTGATATGTGATGTTTTCCGTAAGCACATGCCCGTCTTCTCCAAGCGCAAGCTTTTGCAGCTGATGCAGATTTTCAAGCGCGCGGCGCTGCGCTTCTTCCTCCGTGAACGTAACGGGCACGGTTTCCTCCTCATATACGCGCACTGTTTCCACCCACAGCGGCAACGTGTGCCCCTGCAAAACGAACGGCGTGCGGGTGTATGCCGTCTGGCCTTTCGGCGCGCCGGAAAGCGAGAGCGGCACGCGCACGCCCAAAATATACAGTGCGCGCTGTGTACCGAGGTCCGTTTCGCGCACCGTTTCGGTACTAAGCGGACAGGATGCCGTGAATGTGCGCTGTGTCTCCGCCAGAATCTCCGCACGGGCGCGGGTGTAAAAACAGCGCACGGGGTTGTATTCCGGGTCATACGGGTCGCCCACCTGTGTGATGCCGGAAACGAGCACCTGCCCCGCGGCGCAGGCAGAACCGACTTTCACGAGCACCGTGCCGTTTTGCGCCGTGATAGAATGGATGAGCCCCGCGCGTGACGCGACGATGTCCCCCGTGCCGTCGTGCTCCGCGCCCTCCGCCTTTGTGACGGACGTGCGCAGCTCAAGCTGTACGGTGCACCCCTCCGTGTTGAACGATGCCCACGAAAGCTCCGGCAGCTCCTCCAAAAGCGCGACAGAGGCCAAAGCGGTATCGGTGCTTCGCGGCGCGCCGATATACACGCCAACGCGCTTTGCTGCCGCCAAAATTTCGCTTTCGGCATACGGAATATCTTCACCGGAGATCGTCATCTCCCAGTAAAAGCCGGAAAGGAACAGCATCAGCGCCACGCCGAGCGCCGTGCCAAGCAAAAGTCCCGGTCGGCGCAACATGCGGCGGAACCGAAACGGGAAGCCGCTTTTCTCCGCAAGCTTCACCCGCGCGTGCGTGCGTTGTTTGATCTTATGCAGCTTTTTGTAGTCCTTCGCATACAAGGTGAAAAGCACGTCTTTCCCATCCTTTTGAAGTCGAATGGGGCGCAGACCCGTTTTCACCGCAATGTTCATAAACCGTGCCGTATCGCCCGAAACACGCGCCGTTGCCGTGCCGAGCACCCAATGCGTGATTTTCTTCATGCGAACCTCACCGCCTCAATATGTCCCGTGATCACCGCGCCGTCCTCTTCAAGACACAAAAGCCGTAAGCTTTTCCCCTCCACCCACACGGCGCGCCGCCCGCAGCGCAGGCCGATCTTTTCCGTTTCGTATTCGATTACGCCGTCACAACCCTCTAAAATAAACTTCGCCGTGCCGAGAATCTCCGTGCGGATCGTGCCGTCCTGCATGGCATAGCGCAGCTTATCTGCAAGCTCACCCATGCACCCACCCTCTTTCTTTTTACTCCTCTATACGTATGTGCGGAAAAACACGCATATACTTTTTCAAAAGGAGGGTTTACCGTGTCGAAGCATACAGAACATATCGCTTTTTTCATTCGCCAAAAATTGCAGCTTCCGGCGCTTTATGTCCGCGCCGCCGCGCTTTTACTGCTCGCCTTGCTCCTGCTCAGGCACCGCACCGCTGCCGCCGCAGGCGTTGTCAGCGGCATCCACACATGCCTCGGCACGCTGATTCCCTCGCTGTTCCCGTTTATTTTACTCGCGTGCCTATGCACGAACAGCCGCGCGGCGCAGGTGCTGTTTCGCCCGCTTTCCCCCGTAATGCGTCATGTGTTCCGCCTACCTGCCTGCGCCGCTCCCGCCGTTTTGTTGGGGCTCACCGCAGGCTACCCTACCGGCGCGAAGATCACCGCAAATTTATACGCGGCCGGAAAGCTCACAAGGGAACAGGCGGCACGGCTGTTATGCTTCTGTACCGCGCCGGGCTATGCGTTTGCGGCAGCCTATACGGGCAGTTTATTATTAAGAAGCGACCGCATCGGGCTGAATTTATTTTTTGCCTGCGCACTTGCGCCGTTACTTCTGGGACTCACCCTGTCGCGCTTTGCCGAAAAGCCCGAAAAAAGCCTAAAATCGCCCGAATCTGCTCCCGGCGGCATCGTCTCCGCTGTGCAGGACGGCATTAAGGCCACCGTTTCCCTTTGCGGGTTCGTCCTTGTGTTTTCCATGCTTTTGGCCGTTTTGCACGATGCCGGCATTTTTCAGTTTTTATGCGGGTTTCTCTCCCGCCTTGGGCTCACCGTGCCGCTTTCCGGCGCATTGCTGACGATGGGTCTGGAGATCACCGCCGGAGTCTCGCAGTGCATATATTGGCACCTGCCGGTTTATTTTTTAGCGTTCGGGCTCGGCTTTTCCGGCGTTTGCATCCACTTGCAGATCTTCTCCTTTTTCCACAAAGCGGGGCTGCCGCTGTCGAAAACGAGATATGTTCTCGCACGCTTTTTAAACGGACTGCTTTCCGCAGCATTTTATTTGCTGCTTTCCTATTTTCTCCCGGCAAACACCTCGGTTGCCGTGGAAACCTCGCCCCTCAACACCGCGCCCATGGCGGGCAGCGCGGCATCATCCTTGGCGCTCATCGCGCTGTCTGTGTTCTTTCTTCTCACGTGTATTCTCCGCAGCGGAAAAACACCGTCGAAAATTTGTGGTGGAAATTCCACCGGGAAAATGCTACAATGAGAACAACTCTAAGAGCAACCTGAAAATCGGAGGCGACGAAAGTGTTTGGACGCAAAAAGAAAAAACAAACACCCGCTCTGTTTGGCAGCCGCATTGAGCCGGACTGCGCTTACTGCGCGTTTCATGCGGACGGTGTACAGAAAAAATGTCTTGCGGGGCAGCTCAGCGGAGAGCACTGCGCAAAATTTCAATATGACCCGCTGCGCCGCGAGCCGAAAAGCGAACAAAAGCTCGGGCAATACAGCGCCGAGGAATTCAAACTATGAAAACTTATCTTAAAGCGTTTCGTTTAAAGCGCTTTTGGCTGCTGCTTTTGCTGCCTGCGGCGTTCCTTTTGGACTTCGCCGCACGGCAGAGCGCAGATTTTGCCGAGTGGTATGCCGTGACGATCTACCCCGTGTACGCGCAGTTCTTTTCCGCCATTACGGGAGTCTTCCCGTTTTCTGTCGGCGAATTTTGTCTGATCGCGCTTGTCCTTTTCATTTTGGCGTATCTCATTCACGGCGTTTATAAACTCATTCGTCATAAAGAGGGCCGTTTTGCGTACTTTGTGCGGTTTTTGTCGGTTCCTGTTCTCATCGCCACGTGCATCGCATTTTTGTGCGTAACGAACTACGGCACGAACCACCGCCGGTACAGCTTTGCCGCCGTCAGCGGACTTACCGTGCGGGAGTCCTCCGCCGAGGAGCTTTACGATGTGTGCGCGTATTTAATCAACGAAGCGAACACATTGCGCGAAAACCTGCCCGAAGACGAAAACGGTGTATTTCAGCTTTCAAACGATGTTTTTCTCGATGCAGACGAAGCAAAATCATCATTCAACAGCCTTCATGATACGTATTCCACGCTCTACACAAACGGCAAACCGAAGCCCGTGCTGTTCTCGGAAGTGATGTCGTACCTTGACATCAGCGGCATTTACTGCCCGTTCACGTTTGAAGCGAACGTCAACGTCCACATGAACGACGTATTGATCCCCGTGACGATGTGCCACGAGCTTTCACACCTTTCCGGCTACATGCGCGAGGACGAAGCGAACTTCATCGCATTTTTGGCGTGCCTGCAAAGTGACGACCCGGAATTCCGTTACAGCGGTGTGTATTTAGCGTCCGTCCACGCGATGAATGCTTTGCTCACTGTGGACAGCGACCTGTGGAACCGGGCGGACGCTTTAAAAAGCGATGCACTGCGCCGCGACATTCGGTCAAATAATGCGTACTGGAAGCAGTACGAAACGCCCGTTTCCGAGGTCTCCGACCGCGTGAACGACGCGTATTTAAAAGCCAACGGGCAGGAAAACGGCCTGCGCTCCTACGGCAGAATGGTCGATCTGCTTCTCGCCTACTACCGCGACGAGCTGCAATAGACATAGTTTTTTTGGGGAGTTCTCTATGTGTGAAAAAATCATTGCGGCGTGTGGAAACGACTGCGCGGTATGTCCGCGCTACAACGTGCCGCCGTACACCAAAACCGCAGAAGAACTGCACCACACCGCCGAGCTGTGGTATAAAATCGGCTACCGCGACCACGTGGTGACAAACGAGGAGATTGCCTGTACCGGCTGCAAGGAAGAAAACTGGTGCCGCTATTGCCTTGTAAAATGCGTGAACGAAAAGCACATCGCGCATTGCGGCCAGTGTGAAAACTACCCGTGCGACGTCATTAAAACGTGCTTCACGGTGACAGGCTCGTTCATCCCCACCTGTAAAAAAGCTTGCACGCCCGAGGAATTCGAGATATTGCGCAAAGCATTTTTCGAAAAAGAAAAGAACCTGACGCAAAATTAAGACGACAAAAGGCCTTTGCACCATCCAAAACGGAGATGTAAAGGCCTTTTTATGTACGATTATTTATTCGCGTTCATCTCGCGGACTTCTCTTAAAATGTCCTCAAGGTCATATTTTTCGGGCGCTTTCGGTGCGGCAGGCTTTGCCTGTACTGTCTGTGCAGCCGGCTTCGGGGGATTTGCCGGGCGCTGCTGCACGGGCTTCGGCGCAGGTGCGGCGGGCTTTGCGGCTCTCGGTGCGGCGCTTTGCCGTGGCGCGCGATTCACTGAGGTCTGCACCGCAGCGCGGCGCACGTTCTGTGGCTGCATGGAGACCGGCGTTTCCGGCATGATGGGGCGTTCTGCGGCGTACTCCGCCGACACCGGCATCGCCGGCAGCTCGCCGGTGTCTTTATCCGGGTCAAAGGACGTGGGCACGCGGGGCTCTGTCTCACGGCGCGCCTGCATCTGCTCTCGGCGCATGCGCTCTTCTTCGCGTCTTCTGCGGTTGCGTCGTTCCTCCTGCTCAATCTCATCCAGCACCTCGGCACGGTCCGCTTCGCCGCTGTCGCGGTTACGGCTTGCACGCTGCCACAAAATGATGCTGACAATTCCGCCGACGCCGAGCACGATGCACACCGCACCCGCAATGAACAGCGTGCGGCCGACGCCGTTATCGGCCTTCAGCTCATTAAAGAACGATTCCGCTCCGCTGCTGTCTTCGCCTGCGGTGTCGGTCGTGCCTTCCGTGGTGTCCACCGTTTCGGCGCTGTCTGTGGTATCGGCCGTATCGGCTTCATCCGCAAAGGTAAGCGGCGCACACAGCGCAGCGCCGAGCAAAACCGCCGCTAAAACAGCAAATATACGTTTAGAAAAAGTATTTCTCATAATCCATTTCCTCTTTCGTGATAACTTTTATGTGTCACGATTTCGAATTCATTTTTATTTAGTTTAGCATATTTTGCATGGTGTTTCAACGGCAAAATAAACAAACCCGCCGCTTCTCTGCACGGTTCATGCAGTCGAAACGGCGGGTGCTGTGTCTATTTATATTTTTTAGAAATCGATCTTCTCTGCAATGTACGCTTCAAGCTCGTCGATCTTCACACGCTCCTGCTCCATGCTGTCACGGTCGCGAACGGTAACGCAGCCGTCATTTTCACTGTCAAAGTCATACGTGATGCAGAACGGCGTGCCGATCTCATCCTGGCGGCGATAGCGCTTACCGATGGAACCCGTATCGTCAAAGTCAACGGAAAACTTCTTTGCGAGCGCATCGTAAACCTCGCCGGCCTTTTCGCTCAGCTTCTTGGAGAGCGGCAGAATCGCTGCCTTAAACGGTGCCAGTGCCGGGTGCAGACGCAGTACAACGCGCACATCCGGCTTTTCTTCGGTGCCGAGGTTTTCTTCGTCGTAAGCGTCGCACAGGAACGCCAGCGCTACGCGGTCCGCGCCGAGAGACGGCTCGACGACATACGGCACATAGCGGGTGTTCGTCTCCGGGTCGAAATAGGAGAGATCCTTGCCGGAATGCTCCTGATGGCGGGTGAGGTCATAGTCCGTGCGGTCTGCAATGCCCCAAAGCTCGCCCCAGCCGAACGGGAACAGATACTCAATATCCGTCGTCGCCTTGGAGTAGAAGGAGAGCTCCTTCTGGCTGTGGTCGCGCAGGCGGATGTTCGCTTCGTCCAGACCGAGGTTCAAAAGCCAGTTTTTGCAGAAATCCTTCCAGTAGTAGAACCAGTCGAGGTCCGTGCCCGGCTTACAGAAGAATTCGCACTCCATCTGCTCAAACTCGCGAATGCGGAAAATGAAGTTGCCCGGGGTAATCTCATTTCTGAAGCTCTTACCCACCTGACAAACGCCGAACGGCACCTTCTTGCGCGTGGTGCGCTGAATGCTCGGGAAGTTGACAAAAATGCCCTGTGCAGTCTCCGGGCGGAGGTACAGCTGGCTCTTTGCGTCTTCCGTAACACCCTGGAACGTCTTGAACATCAGGTTGAACTGGCGGATATCCGTAAAGTTGTGGCCGCCGCACTCCGGGCAGGCAATGTTGTTGTCGGCAATAAACTGCTGCATCTGCTCGTTCGTCCAGCCGTCTGCGGATTCGCCGGTGAAGTCTTCAATGAGCTTATCGGCACGGTGACGGGTCTTGCAGTCCTTGCAGTCCATCAGCGGGTCGGAGAAGCCGCCCACGTGGCCGGTTGCCACCCAGACTTCCGGGTTCATGAGGATTGCGGAATCCAGCGCCACGTTGTAGCGGCTCTCCTGCACGAACTTGCGTTTCCACGCGTTTTTTACGTTGTCCTTGAAAAGGCAGCCCAGCGGGCCGTAGTCCCAAGAGTTGGACAGACCGCCGTAAATTTCGGAGCCGGGGTATACGTAGCCTCTGTTTTTGCAGAGCGCCACGATTTTTTCCATGGTCTTTTCTTCGGGCTTCAGAACTTTCTTCATTTGTTAAACTCCTTTCGCGCCGCTGGCTGCTGCACGGCTTCGTGCAGCTGGATGCTGCGCTTGTGATTTATCAATCATACCACGTTTTTCAAAGATACACAACTACCGCGGCGGGATTTTATACGAAAAAGCGGCACTCCGCAGAGCACCGCCCGAAATTTCCGCTTGTTTAGATTTATTCGCCCTCGTCCGCGATGAGCTTTTTCACCTGCGGCAGACGGAACAGAATAACCGCCGCGATAACTGTGAAGATGAGCTCCGGCAGCATGTAAGTGCCGTTGTAGCAGAAGGAGTAAAGCCACGGATGGCCCACCCAGGAAGCGCCGAACGCCACAAACTCATCAAAGTTTGCAAAGATAATGGCGCCGGAAATGAAGTGGCACACAAAGCGCAGCGCAACAGCCAGCGCCGTGCCGCAGCAAATGCCTACATAACCCTTCTTGCGGAAAATACCCGCAATGCCGATAACCGTGTATGCCACGATGTAATCGAGCAAAATCGTGCCGATGAGAGCAGAAGGCGTCATGCCCCAGCCGAGGATGCCGTCCATCGTGATGCCGAACGCAAGCTGAACGACGGATTCCACAAAGGAAGCCGCAAAGCCCCACTTAAGGCCGTACATGATGGAAATCATGGCGCAGGGCAGCATGGAAAGCAGCGTGATAGAACCGCCAAACGGCATCTGAAGCACCTTGATCATGCTGAGCACAGCGCCCAGTGCGACCATAACCGCGCAGGCCGCAAGCTTTTTTGTATTGTTGTTCTTCATAGTTCATTCCTCCGGTTTTCTACCGAGATTTAGGGGATAAAGCGGAGAAAACAAAAACCGCGCACCCATTCGGCACGCGGCATAAAAAGCACTTAGAATAAGCGTATTTTCCTACGTCGGCATTATCCGAATCAGGTAACAGGTTTCGGCGTTCACGCCGCTCTCAGCCGACTTTATACGTCAGCACCCTTTTTTCACATTCAGTATAGCACGGAACTTTTCGCTTTTCAACCAAAATTTGTGTTTTCGGGCAGAAAACAAGGCTTTTCTTGATTTTGGAGAAACAAAATGATAGTATAAAAGAAACATAAGCCAACGGCAACGGTGGTTAAAAATTTTGCTTAAGCTTTTTCAAGAAGCTTAAAGCGAACGTGTGCGTTCGCTTAGGTTCATTAGAGCAACGCCCTATGTCGTCGTCCGCAGACGACGAAACACCTTTTGCCTAACAAAAATCAGGATGGGAACCACAACAGTTAGGTGGACTGTTGTGGTGTGGGAGACACAATTAGGGGGGCTCCCAATGAATTTGCAAGGCAAATTCATAAAATAAACCGCTATAACCGATTTAAACTACGGAAGGACATATAAAAATGGAAAGCACACAGAACAAAACGCGCTGTCCGCACAGCAAAAAGTGCGGCGGCTGCCAACTGCAGAACCTCGATTATAAGGAACAGCTCGCGCACAAGGAGCGCACGTGCATCCGCCTGCTCGGCAAATTCTGCCGCGTAGAGCCCATCATCGGCATGGAGAACCCCTACCACTACCGCAACAAGGTGCAGGCCGCATTCGGTACCACGCGTGCCGGACGCATCATCTCCGGCATTTACCAGAGCAGCACGCACAACATCGTCGCTGTGGACAGCTGCATGACGGAAGACGAAATTGCCGACCGCATCATCGTCGATATCCGCCGCCTGCTGCGCGATTTCAAAATGACAACGTATAACGAAATCACCGGGCGCGGCTTTCTGCGCCATGTGCTCGTCAAGCGCGGCTTCCGGACCGGCGAAGTCATGGTTGTGCTCGTCACCGGTACGCCGATCTTCCCCGCGCGCAACAATTTCACCCGTGCGCTGTTAAAGCTTCACCCGGAGATTACCACGATCATTCAAAATGTCAACGACCGCTACACCTCCATGCTGCTCGGGCAGAACGAGAAAACACTCTACGGCCCCGGCTATATCACGGATATTCTCTGCGGGCTGCGCTTCCGCATTTCTGCAAAATCATTCTACCAGATTAACCCTGTGCAGACCGAGGTGCTGTACGGCAAAGCGATGGAATTTGCGGAGCTCACGGGCAAAGAAACCGTCATTGACGCGTACTGCGGCATCGGCACCATCGGCATGGTCGCCTCCAAAAAAGCCGGGCAGGTCCTCGGCGTAGAAGTGAACCGCGACGCCGTGCGCGATGCCCGTGAAAACGCAAAATTAAACCGCGTGAAAAATATCCGCTTCGTCTGCGCCGATGCAGGCGACTTCATGGTAGATATGGCAAACGCCGGTGAACACTGCGACGTACTTTTCATGGATCCGCCGCGCGCCGGCAGCGACACCGCGTTTCTCTCCTGCGCGCTCGCACTTGCACCGAGACGCATCGTATACGTCTCTTGTAACCCGGAAACGCTCGCGCGCGACCTTAATTTTCTCACAAAGCGCGGCTATCGCGCCGAAAAGATTCAGCCCGTAGACATGTTCCCCCACACCGACCATGTAGAATGCGTCGTACGGTTGGATAAAATGAATTAAAGCAAAAGAAGGCTTTCCCATGATTCGCCCCGTTACCGAAAAGGATATTCCCGCCTGCGGATATTTGCAAATGCCGCTCCCGAAAATTACGGAAGAAAGGTAAAAAAATATGGCTTCCAGTCTCATGCACTACGCGATCACGGATAAAATTTTGCAACTGTTTCCTATGCACGACGGTGCGCGGCTGCGCTTTGGCGCGGTACTGCCGGACGCTTCCGTAAACAAGCGGAAAACACATTTTCGCGTTTACAATGAAAAGCTCGGCATTCGGCTTTATGATCTTGAATCGTACCGCGCGCAGTTCGGCGAGCGTATGCAAAAAGATGACCTTTACCTCGGCTACTATCTGCACCTCATCGAGGATGCTTTGTACCGCAAAACACTGTACGACACCTTCGGCTGGAATCCCTACACGCCGGAAAGCACCGCGCGCATGCACCACGATTACACGCTTTTAAACCGTCATTTCATTCAAAAATATAATATTCGGGATGACCTTGCCGTCCCGGAAAATTTCACGCAGGAACCGATTTTCGCTTTTGAGCCGTTTGATGCCGAAAGCCTTCTGCGTTCGATTCATCAAAACTTTGTGCCCGCGCCGGCGGATGCCCCCTACTTTTTCACGGCTGCCATGGCGGACACGTACATTGAAGACGCCGTGCGGCTGTGCACCGCGGAGCTTGACCGCTTTCACAGCGGCAAAACGCTTCTTTCCGCCGAGGATTTCACCTGGACGCCGCCGGAAAACAATAAGAATTTCTGAATAAAAGTAAAAACACCCTCCCGAAGTGATGGATATGTACCCTATATAGAAAGCATATCCATGACCGACACGGGAGGGTTTCTTGATTTCTCTTTGGAAAGCAGCTTCGCGGGGCAGACGCGCTTTCCTATGCGCATTCGGAATTGACATTCCCTTTCCGCTTCGGTACAATAGAATCAACAAGAACCTCGGGGGACAAAACAGTATGAATTTTCTGGAAGAACGTATCGTAAAGGACGGCGTTGTAAAAGCCGGCAATATATTGAAAGTAGACAGCTTTTTAAACCACCAAATGGATGTGCGCCTGTTTCGCCAAATGGGCGAAGAGTTCAAGCGACGTTTTGCAGATAAGCCCATCAACAAAATTCTGACGATTGAAGCCTCCGGCATCGGCATTGCGTGTGTGGCGGCGGAATGCTTTGACGTGCCGGTCGTCTTCGCGAAAAAGAGCCAGAGTGTGAATATTGATGGCGACGTATACGTTTCCGAAGTGGAATCCTTCACGCATAAGCGTGTGAATCGCGTGATCGTATCGAAAAAATTTCTCGGCCCCGAGGATCACATTCTTATCATCGATGATTTTCTTGCAAACGGCTGCGCGCTGCAGGGGCTCATCTCTATTGTAGATCAGGCGGGCGGCACGGTGGAAGGCATCGGTATCGCGATTGAAAAGGGGTTCCAGCCCGGCGGCGCGAAAATTCGCGAGATGGGCTACCCGCTCGAATCGCTCGCCATTGTGGAAAGCATGGACGACGCAACCGGCACGGTCGTTTTCCGTCCACAGCCATAAAAGGAGTTTTGTATGAGACGGTTTTTATCCCGCGTTTTGCCCCTTTTGCTCAGCTTCGGCTTGATTTTAAACTGCACAGGATGCAGCACGGTTTTGGTCTTAGCCGGTAAAGCTCGTGAAAACAGCGAAGCTTCGTCCTCCGTAATTTCGGAAAGCTCCGCGTCCTCCGGCGTCATCTCCGCCCCTGTGCCGACCGAAGACGGCGACCTGCGTGCGTTTTACACGGATGTTGCAAATGCTGAAAGTGTCACGGTAATGGTGTACATGATCGGCTCCGACTTAGAGAGTGAGGACGGCTCCGCGACCGACGACCTTTTGGAAATGGCAGATGCTGCGCTTTCCGAAAACATTCACCTTGTACTCCAGACCGGCGGCACCGAAACCTGGTGGAACGATGTCTGCACAGACGATGAAAGTGAGCGCTTTGTGATCGAAAACGGCGATATGACACTGCTCCAAAGCCTTGGCAGCGTGAATATGACGGACGCCGACACGCTCTCCGATTTCATTCGCTTCTCCGCCGAAAGCTACCCCGCAGACCGCTACGAGCTCATTTTGTGGGATCACGGCGGTGGCACCATGACAGGCTTCGGCTACGACGAGCTGTACGAAGACACCTCTTTGACACTCTCTTCTCTTTCTACAGCGCTGTATAACGGCGGCGTACAGTTTGATTTCATCGGCTTTGACGCCTGCCTGATGGCGACGGCAGAGGTGGCCTACGCCTTGGATCCGTATGCGGATTACCTCATCGCCTCCGAAGAATCCGAACCCGGCGAGGGCTGGGCGTACAAAAACTGGCTTACGATGCTGGCGGAAGACCCCGCCGTACCCACGGCGGAGCTCGGCAAAAAGCTGGCGGACGATTTCCTTGAGGCCTATATTTTCGCCGACATGCCGACGCTTTCCGTTTTAGACCTGCGCTATGTGCCGGAATTATACGCCGCGTTGGAAAGCTACTGGGGAAGCGCCTACACCGCACTGCAAAGCGGCAGCTACGGTGCGTTTTCGCAGGTGCGCAACAACGTGCGGGAATTCGGCGACAACGAATACGACCAGGTCGATCTTTCCGACCTCGCCACGCTGACAAAGCAGAGCCTTTCCCTCGGCACCGAGGACGATGTGCAGGCCGCCGTTCAGAATATGGTGGTGTATAACGTCACCTATGAAAAGTCCGCCGCGGGCATTGCAGTCTATTTCCCGTGCCTGTGGCCGGATTATTACGGCGATACACGCTTTGAAATGACCTGCGTCGGCTTCCCGGAATCGTATTTTGAATTCTACGATAAATTCATGAACACGATGCTCTCCGGGCAGTCGCTTTCGCAGAGTGATATCGATTTTTACTCCTACTACGATTGGTTCGATTCCTCCGAGGTTGGCGGCGAAAACGTCACCACAATAAACGACAACGATTTTGAACTTATCGACAAGGGCGACTATTATGCACTCTCTCTTTCCGATGAAGCATGGAACCTCATCACGTACATTGATATGACCGTTTACCTCGACGACGGCGAGGGATACATTGACCTTGGCAATGACAACGTGTACGAGTTTGACGACGACGGCGACCTGAAAGTCGATTTTGACTATACATGGATCTCGATTGACGGTGTGATTGTGCCGTTCTACGCCGAAACCGAGGAACAGACGGACGATTATTGGTACACAACGGGTTATGTGCCGGCCGAACTGAACGGCAGCACCGATATTGAGATCGTTCTGCGCTGGGACAGCGACCATGACAGCGGCTTTGTTGCGGGCTACCGCTTAAAGACCGAAGAGCCTACGGTAGCGGCAAAGGGTCTGCACAGCTTTACGGAGACGGATCAGATTCAGTACACCTGTTCGTATTATGATTACGATTTCAACTACGACCGGGACTACACGCTCGGCGACCCGGTAACATACACAAGTGAACCCGTCGTCACCTATGAGGAAATCGGCGAATACCGCACGGTGATCCAATACACCCTGCGCGACATCTACAACAACGAACACTTTACAGACCCGGTAGAGCTTTCCTGTGAATAAATAATTCTATAGAACATACCCTGCTGCGCTCCGTAGCAGGGTATGTTTCGATTTGACTTACACTATAATAGGCGGTATAATGAAAATTACTGACAAAAACGGAATTGTATGGAAAACTATGCCGTTTAAACTGTTCGGAAAGGACAAACGCCATGCGAAAGCTCCTCGTTTACATGAAAGACTACAAGAAAGAGTCGTTTTTAGCGCCTCTTTTCAAGCTGCTCGAAGCCACCTTTGAGCTGATTGTCCCGCTCGTAATCGCGCAGATCATCGACGTGGGCATTCAGACCGGTGACACCGGCTTTATCATCTCCCGCTGTCTGCTTCTGGTCGGGTTCGGTGTGGTCGGCATGGTCAGTGCCATCACGGCGCAATATTTTGCCGCAAAGGCTGCCGTGGGCTTTGCCACCGGGCTGCGTCACAGCTTGTTCCAAAAAATCAACGAACTCTCCTTCTCTCTTTTGGACCGTGTGGGCACTTCCACGCTGCTGACACGCATCACAAATGACGTAAACCAGGTGCAGAACGGTGTGAACCTTGTACTGCGCCTGTTTATGCGCTCGCCGTTCATTGTGTTCGGCGCATGTGTTATGGCGTTCACCATTGATCCCGGCAGCGCGCTGCTGTTCCTCATTGTGGTCGCTCTGCTCTCCGTTGTGGTATTCGGCATCATGCTGCTGACCATCAAGCGCTACAAGGCTATTCAAAACCAGCTGGATTCCGTTTTGAACACCACGCGTGAAAATCTGAACGGCGCACGTGTCATACGCGCGTTCTGCGGTGAAGACACCGAAACAGAAAAATTTATCGGCCAAAATTCGCTGCTCTCCAAGCTCCAGAAATCCACGGGCCGTATCTCCGCACTTTTGAACCCGGTTACGTTTATCCTGATTAACGTCGGCATCATTCTGCTCATCCATTACGGCGCTGTTCAGGTCAACACCGGCATTTTGACGCAGGGTCAGGTTGTGGCGCTGTATAACTACATGAGCCAGATTTTAGTTGAGCTCATCAAACTTGCAAACCTCATCATCACCGTAACAAAGTCCTTTGCAAGCGCCGCACGTATCCGCGACGTGCTCGAGCTCGACACAAACACCGTTTATTCCGACGACAAGAAAATCTACAATACCCACGCCGTCGAGTTCGACCGCGTTTCCATGCACTATAACGAAGGCGCGAAGGACGCGCTCGAAAACATCAGCTTCACCGCCGAGCCGGGCGAGATCATCGGCGTTATCGGCGGCACGGGCAGCGGCAAAACGACGCTTGTGGGGCTTATTCCCCGCTTCTACGATGCGTCCTCCGGCACCATCCGCGTGAACGGCCGCAACGTGAATTCCTATTCGCTTGAAGAACTGCGCGAAAAGGTGCACGTCGTATTGCAGCGCGCGGTCTTGTTTCGCGGCACACTGCGCGAAAACCTGCTTTGGGGCAATAAAAATGCCAACGACGAAGAGATGCAGGCAGCCGTAAAGGCTGCGCAGGCCGCAGACTTCGTACAGAGTAAGGGCGGGCTCGATATGAAGATTACCGCCGAAGGCCGCAACCTTTCGGGCGGACAGCGCCAGCGCCTTTCCATTGCCCGCGCACTTGTGGGTAACCCCGAGATTCTCATTCTGGACGACTCCGCTTCCGCGCTCGACTATGTGACCGAAAAGGCACTGCGCGGCGCGCTTTCCGCACTGCCGAATAAGCCGACGGTGTTCATCGTCTCGCAGCGCACATCTTCGCTGCGGCATGCGGATAAGATTCTCGTCTTAGACAACGGCGCGCTTGTCGGCTGCGGCACACATGATGCGCTCCTTGAGAACTGCTCCGTGTACCGCGAGATCTATGACTCTCAGTTTGGCGGAAAGGAGGCAGCTGCGAAATGAGCAAGATAAATAACAAAAACAGTACCATTAAACGTGTTCTTTTGCAAATCCGTCCGTATCTGCCGACCATCATTTTGCTGCTTGCACTTGCCGTAGTCAGCGTGCTGTGCTCGCTGTACATCCCGGTGCTCGTCGGCGACGCCATCGACGCCATCATCGGCAAGGAACAGGTCAACTTTGCCGTTATCCTGCCGAAGCTCTTCACCTGCGCGGTGCTCATCGGCTGCGCGGCGCTCGCCCAATGGCTGATGAATGTCTGCGGCAACAAGGTCACGTACAACACCATCCGCGATATGCGCGAGGCAGCCTTTAAAAAAATTCACCGTCTGCCGTTTTCTTACCTCGACGCACACGAAACCGGCGACATCGTTTCCCGCATCATTGCCGATGTTGACCAGTTTGCAGACGGCCTTTTGATGGGCTTCTCACAGCTGTTTACCGGCGTTGTGACGATCATCGGCACCATCGGCTTCATGCTTTCCGTCAACGTTTGGACAACGCTTGTCGTGGTGCTTGTCACGCCGCTTTCCATTTTGGTGGCGCGCTTCATCGCAAAGAAAACGTTCGCCATGTTCCGCTTACAGTCCGAAACACGCGGCCGCCAGACGGCATTCATCAATGAGATGATCACGAACCAGAAAGTCGTGCGCGCATACGGACATGAAGACGAAAACATGGAGAAATTCGACACCATCAACGAAGAGCTGCGCCGCCACACATTAAAGGCGACATTCTTCTCCTCCATCACAAACCCCGCCACGCGCTTTGTAAACTCCGTTGTGTACGCGGCGGTCGCGCTCATCGGCGCTTTTCTGGCCGTGACCGGACAGGGCTTCACCATTGGTATGCTCTCCTGCTTTTTGAGCTACGCAAATCAGTACACGAAGCCGTTTAACGAGATTTCCGGCGTTATCACCGAGCTTCAGAACGCGCTCGCCTGCGCAGACCGCCTGCTTGAATTCCTCGACAGCGAAGAAATGTCTGCCGACCCCGAACTGCTGCCGGAGCACAGCGAGACCGCAAAGGGACAGGTCACGTTCGATAACGTTTGCTTCTCCTATACAAAAGACCGCCCGCTCATCCGCAATTTCAGCTTGGATGTACCGGCAGGCTGCCGCGTCGCCATTGTAGGCCCGACGGGCTGCGGCAAAACGACGATGATCAATCTTCTCATGCGCTTCTACGACCCGGACAGCGGCAGCATCAGCGTGGACGGCACGAATACGCAGACTATCCCGCGCCGCGCACTGCGCCGTAACTTCGGCATGGTCCTGCAGGAAACATGGCTAAAAACCGGCACTGTGCTCGATAACATCCGCATGGGCCGCCCGGACGCTTCCAAAGAAGACGTTATCGCCGCCGCAAAGGCCGCGCACGCACATAGTTTTATTGAGCAGCTGCCGAACGGCTACTATACGCAGATTGGCGAAGACGGCGGCAGCCTTTCCGCCGGACAGAAACAGCTTTTGTGCATCTCGCGCATCATGCTGACGCTGCCTCCTATGCTGATTCTGGACGAAGCGACGTCTTCCATCGATACACGTACCGAGCTGCGCATTCAGCGCGCGTTTGCCAAGCTGATGCGCGGACGCACCTCGTTCGTCGTCGCACACCGCTTATCGACCATCAAGGAATCTGATGTTATCCTTGTCATGCGCGACGGCAACATCGTAGAGCAGGGCGACCATGAATCTCTGCTTGCGAAAAACGGCTTCTACGCCGAGCTGTACCGCAGCCAGTTTACGGATGAGGAACAGCCGGTGGGTTAACGCACAAAAATGCAGCCTTCTCTATTCGAGAGAGCTGCATTTTTCATTTTCTGCCATACCGCACAAAGCTGCGTTTTGCACTTTGTGCGGTATTTTTTGAATATCAATATAGTGGAAGTTTTAGTCAATGCGTTTGAGGAAATCAAACGGCAAAACGATTATGATAAAGATATCGGCGAACCTTGCCCGGACTGCGCATGCGCAAACTGCGTGCGGAACGCCTTCGGTGCACAGCCGTAGCGCTCCGTAAATAAGCGGTAAAACCGGCTTAAGCTGTTAAAGCCGCATGCACCGCAGATTTCAATGACGGGCATATCCCCCTGCAAAAGCAGCTGCGCCGCCAAAGACAATCGTTTGCCGTTGATGTACTCCGTCGGCGTCATGCCGATGTAGCGGCGAAACGACCGCGTAAGGTGCTCCTGCGACATATTTGCAAGCGCCAAAAGACACGGAAGACCTGTGGTGTAATTTTCGCGCCGCTCCATTTTTTCAAGCAGCTCCGAAAACCACGCAGGCAAAATCGCTTCCGGTGCGGGTGCTGTAAGAAACAGCTGCACCAAATACGGAAACAGGCTTAAAATGTAGCGGCACGCCGTTTCGTTATCGGCAAAGCGGTTCGTGTTCAAAAGCTTTTCCTGCACATCCGTTAAGGTGTGGCCGGAAAGCACACAATGTAACGGCAGCTCCGGCGTATCGAATATGGCGCGGTCAAGCTGCAAATAATCGCACAAGCGCTCAAACACCGTGCGCGGAATACCGATATCGAGCAGCTCGAAATCCGCGTTGTTGAAAAAATCATAGCGGTGCACGTCCCTCGGGCGCATCAAAACGAACGAGCCCTCGGAAAGCAGCTGCGAGCGTCCATTTACGGCGTGGATGGCCCCGCCGTGCGAGACGAGAAACAGCTCGTAAAAATCATGCGTGTGAATTTTATACGTCGCCGGCACACCGCACTGGTGCAGAACGCGCGCACCCTCACCGGTGTGCAGATTTTCTTCGGAAAAATGCAGAAGTTCAACGTCGCTCATTTCGGCGCCCCCTTTCTTCTGCTATTATAACGCGTCAAAAAAACGGAATCAAGAAATTTTAAATATAAACTGGGGAGGATAACGGTATGTTCAAGACCGATGTTCAAAAACTGCGCAATGCGTTGGAATTCACGTGCGTTTACAAAGAGAACGCAAACGACATTTACCTGCGTGAAGCCGCCTGCATGGATTTTCAGCTTCGTCATATCTTAGTGCCGATGGATGAAAACGACGGCATCGCGGGCCGCTATGAGCACGACTTTGTGGGCTTTTCCTCGCAGGTCGGCGGCATTTACACATATTACTTTAACGAGCATGAATTTTTGAACGCATACATGGCTTGTAAGCAAAACGGTGAGATCACCGCTGCGGAGGACTACGCTTTGCAGGCTGTGCAGGCCTATTGGCACGAGGAAAACACCGCGCGCAAGGTTGAATTGGAATTTTCGAAGCGCTACGGCTATGTGCCGCCGAAAGCTTTTCCCGGTGCGGGCGTGGGCAACTGCGACTGCCGTGTGGCAGGTACAAACCTCGATTTTGAAAAGCTCATCCGTCTCGGCTTTGATGGGCTCGATCAGGAGATCGACCGCGCGGCGGAAGTGAACGGCGCGTCTTCGTTCTACACGGCTTTAAAGCTGTGGATTGAAAGCCTGCGCGGCGCATGCGAGCGTTACCGCGAACAGGCATTGGAGCTTGCCGAAAAAGCAGAGGCCGAAGAAGCCAAAACGCGCTTTACAAAGCTTGCCGAAGCACTTTTAAACATTCAGCACAGCACACCGAAGACGTTCCTTGAGGGCGTGCAGCTGATGTGGATCTACGCTGTCAGCAGCGACATTATGAATTACAGCCGCATGGACGATTACCTTGGACCGCTCTACGCCGCGGATATCGACGCGGGGCGCATCACGGAAGAAGAAGCCGTGCAGACCGTGCTGTATCTCTATAAGCACTTTAAAGAGATTAACAAGATCCATGACTGCCGCGTAATCATCGGCGGCGTGGGCAGAAAGCACCAGAAGGAAGCCGACCGCCTCGCCATCGTCATCATGGAAGCTTCCCGCCGCTTCCGCGAGACTGTGCCGCAGCTCACCCTGCGCTATTACAGCGACATGGACGAGACCGTTTTCCGCAAGGCAATGGAAGTGAATGCGGAGGGCACCACGTTCCCGATTATTTACTCCGATGAGACGAATGTACCGGCTGTGGAAAAGGTCTTTGGCGTTTCGCATGAGGAAGCCAAGCAATATGTGCCGTTCGGCTGCGGCGAATACGTCATGGTCGGTTACAGCGTAGGCACACCGAACAACGGCATCAACGCGCTGAAAGCGCTGGAAATTGCGCTGCACAACGGCCTTGATTTCTACCAGAACGTTCCCTGCGGCGAAAAGACCGGCGACCCGGCGCAGTTTGATACCTTTGAAAAGCTGTATGCCGCCGTGCTTGCACAGCTCAAGCCGACCATTGACCGCTTTGCTGTACACAAATACCTCAACTATAAAATTGCGGGCGAAAACGCACCGTATCTGCACCTCAGCCTGCTTTTGAACGACTGCATCGCGCGCGGCAAGGCTACGTTTGAAGGCGGCGTGCGTTACCTGAATGCTTCCAGCGAAATGTTCGGCATCATCAGCTGTGCAGACAGCCTGACGGCCATTAAAACGCTCGTTTACGACGAGAAGAAGCTCACTTTGCCGGAGCTCATCGATGTGCTGGATCACGATTTTGAGGGGCACGACGATATTCGCCGCATGTGCCTTTCCGCACCGAAATACGGCAACGACGACGACACGGCTGACGACATCGCAACGCGCCTTTTCACCGATATTGCCGACCTTACCATAGCGGCAGGTAAAGCTGCGGGGCTTGACCACTACAATATTGTCAGCGTCAACAACTCCATGAGCGCAGAATGGGGCAACTTCTGTGCGGCGTCTGCCTGCGGCAGAAAGGCCGGCAGCCCCATGGCAAACGCCAACGGCGCTTCCATCGGCGCGGATAAGTGCGGCATTACGGCGCTGCTCAACTCCATGTCAAAGTTTGACAATACAAAGCACGTGGGTGTTATCAACAATGTGCGCTTCACAAAGGAGCTCTTCAAGGGCTCTATGGATAAAGTAGAAGCCGTTTTAAAGGCGTTTTACGACAACGACGGCGTGCAGACGAACCTGTGCGTCATCGGCAAGGATGACCTTGAAAACGCCATGGTGCACCCGGAAAACTACCAGAACCTCCTCGTGCGTATCGGCGGCTTCTCCGCGAGATTTGTCACACTGAATCCTATTGTGCAGCGCGAGATTATTGAGCGTACGACCTACGGCGCGTAAGCGGAGGCTGATATGCGGGATCTTATTTTTGATATTCAACGTTTTTGCGTGTATGACGGGCCGGGCATTCGCACCACCGTGTTTTTCAAAGGGTGCAACATGCACTGTGCGTGGTGCCACAATCCGGAAAGCTTTTCAACCGATGCCGAGCTCTTGTTTCGCCGCGAAAAATGCACGTCCTGCGGGGCATGCACTGCGGTATGTCCGAACGGAGCGCATGAAATAAAAGCAGACGGCACACATGTTTTTGACCGTGCAAAATGCGCGGCGTGCGGCAAATGTGCCGAAGTATGTCCGAACGATGTCCTGGAGCTTTCCGGGCGCGAAATGACGGTGGAAGCCGTGATGAAGCAGATCGATAAGGACGCAAAATATTACCGCTCGTCAAAAGGCGGCGTCACCTTTTCGGGCGGCGAGGCTTCTTTGCACTTTGAACTCCTGAAAAAGCTGCTTACAGCCTGCCGCGAAAAAAGGTACCACACCGCGCTGGAGACAAACGGTTTGATCTCTGCCGCACATTTAAAAGAACTGATACCGCTCACCGATCTTTTTCTGTTCGATTTTAAGCACAGCGACCCCGATGCCCTCAAAAAATGGGCAGGCGCGCCGCTTGCGCCGATCCTCAAGTCTCTGGCAGCCCTTGAGGACGCGCATGCGCATGTGTGGTTGCGCTGCCCGGTCATTCCGGGCGTGAACGACACGGACGCGCACTTTGAGGCGATTTGTGCGCTCAAGCATCAATTTACCTGTATTGAAAAGGCCGAGATCATGGCATACCATGACATCGGCAAAACGAAATGGGACGCGCTGGGGATACCGTATTCGCTCGCCGCGCTGAAGACCGTTTCGCCGGAACAGAAACATATTTGGGAGACTAAAATAGCCGATTAGCGGCACTTTTGGGGATAAGAGAGGGAACGCTTCGTTCCCTCTCTTTGCTTTATCTCCCACATTTTTTCTAAACATTTGACAGATTTCCCGGAATATTGTATGCTATGGAAAACACCGCAAATTTTCCCTGCGGGACCACAAACATTAGGAGGTCACTTATGTTTTGTATATACTGCGGCGCCACCTTGCCGGAGGGCGCGAAAAAATGCACGCTCTGCGGCAACCCCGTTGTGCGCACGCCGGAAGCCACTGCACAACCCGTAAGCGAACCGGAGCCGGAATCTGCCCCCGCACCGGAAACGCCCACGGAGCCGGCCGCGGAAGACATCTCCTCAAATTCAACAGAGAGCCTCTCCGAAGCGGAACCGACACCCGAAGCTGAAGATACCCCTTCAAACAGTCCGGACAGCGAAGATATTTACAGCCATTCCCCGACGGACTTCACGGAGGATATTTCCTCCGGCGATACGCTCGGCGACAAACCCGAAGGCATGGAGCACGAGGGCACATTCACCGTTTCCCCCACCCCGGAGGAAATTTCAGGGCCGGAGCCGCGCGTGCAACCCATAGAATATACGTATAACGACGGCTACGCCTACGAGGAATACGACGAAAAGCCGAAGAAAAAGCGTTCTTTTAAATGGCTTTTCATCGTGCTTCCCATTCTCATCGCCATCGGCGCTACAATCGGCGGCATTTTCTGGTGGTACAATGCACCCATGCAAAAGCTCACCCGCGCGCTTGACGCTTACGATTATTCCGCTGCGGCGCAGGTACTTCCCACGCTTTCAAAGGACGAACTCGCTTCGGTCTCCAACCAAATGCAGGAATATGCCCAGACGGTCATCGACCGATACAATAAAAGCGAAGCGAACTACGACAGCTCCTATGAACTGCTCGACCGCCTGCAAAAGCTGTTCCCGAACATCGGTCTCGACGATCAGCTCGACGGCATTCAATCGCTGAAAGACTCCAAAGAGGCCTACAAAAACGGCAAAAACCTGCAGGCACAGGGCGAAGACGGCCGCGCCATTACGGAATATCAGAAGGTCATTCACGCCGATGTGAACCACGATGACGCGCAGACGCAAATTCAAAACATCCGCACCGCGTACAAAGAAAAAGTGTTAAGCGATGCGCAGAGCCGCGCGGACGAGAAAGATTTCCTCGGTGCCGAAGCCATTTTGATGAACAGCGCCGATATCCTCGGCGATGATAAAGACGTCCAGGCTAAGCTGGAAGAGATTAAGGACGCAGAGCTCAACAACTACGTGGAAACGCTGCTCGGCACCGCTAAAACGCTCGCGGATGACGGCGACTTGCCCGGCGCTGTTAACGTGCTGCAGGACGCCACACGCAGCGACAAGCGCATCGACGCGCAGATTGCCACCTACAAAAACCAGTATAAGCAAAAAATTCTCGATGCTGCCGCAAAGCAGGCCGGTGAAAGCCGCTATTATGACGCGGTGGAAACGCTGCAAAACGCCGACGACATCCTCTCCGGCGACAGTGACATTGCGGCAAAAATCGAAGAATACAGGGCGCTTTACCCCGTTTCACTGACAGATCTTTCTCCAAGCGGCGGCGAAGATTGCAGCCAGAACTGGACAGCCTATGACGCAAACGGCAATGCGTACAGCAACGGCCTTAACTTCTCGCTGTACCCTGTCATCGCAAAAACCGTCTACACCGAATACGCCCCGAACGGACAATATAAGCGCCTGACGGGAACATGGGTCGTGGAGGGCGATACCTCCGACGATTTCATCGGCACGGTTCGCATTTATGTGGACGACCATTTGCAGTATGAAGTTTCCTCGCTCACGGTGAACAGCCCCGCAAGCGCGCTGAGCCTGAGTATTTCCGGCGCTTCCACCGTTCGCATTGAAGTGGAGGGCGCGTTCGCCTCGCTGCGTGCCGTCGGTTATCTGTACCTTGCAGATGCGAAATTTGAAAACTAAACCGCTATAAAAAGAGATACCGCACAGGGTAAACTCACCTTGTGCGGTATTCTTTTGCGCAAAGCCTGCCGTGCGGTCTATGCACGTGCAGCTGATTCTTCCACAATACAGAAAAACTCTGTGGAAAACACAACGCGCATAAAAAACGGGATGTCCCTTTTTGGGGGACATCCCGTCTTACTTTGGCTTACGCCTTATGCTTTTGTTCCATCACGCGTTTGCTGCGTTCTCGTCTTCGTCATTTTCGTCCTTCTTCTTTTTGCAGAGGACCATAACAACGACCTGTACCAGCGCGATTACAACATGGAGAATTGTCCACTTGTCAACGAAGATCATCGGCAGGGTCATGTCTTCGGTGAAGATGAAGACGATGATGGCAATCAGAGCCGGGATGATGCTGATGAGTCTCCAAAGGCCCTTCTTGTTCTTTTCGTACTCCATAACCTCTTTGCCGTTCTCATCGAGAACCACGTTGCCGTCTTCGTCTTCCAACGCCTTCTTTTTCTTGCCGATATAGCCGATGAGAAGGAGGATGGAAAGGAGGGTCGTCACGATGGTGAGGATCAGGTTGATGAGTGCCCAAGCGCCCGTGCCGAGACCTGCGAGCGGCGTTGCGTTATCTGCGATGTCTTCACCGTTTGCAAGCGGTGTTTCGTTATCGTTGATCGTTTCGCCTATTTCGCCGTCATTATTGCCATCGCCTTTTCCGCCGTTATCGCTCGGCGTTGTGGAAGGTGTGGCAGTCGGTGTCGGGGTGGGTGTTGCAACCGTAGCCGGAACGACCGGAGCTACCGGCGTCGGAGTAGGTGTTGCCGGGTTCGGATTCGGGTTCGGATTTGGAGCCGGAGTAGGTGTAGACTCTTCTGTCGGAGCGGGTGTAGGTGTGGGCTCTTCTGTCGGAGCCGGTGTAGGTGTAGGCTCTTCTGTCGGAGCCGGAGTGGGAGTCGGCTCTTCTGTCGGAGCCGGAGTGGGTGTGGGCTCTTCTGTCGGAGCCGGAGTAGGTGTAGGCTCTTCTGTCGGAGCCGGAGTGGGTGTAGGCTCTTCCGACGGAATCGGGGTCGGCGTGGGATTTGCTTCCCAAACAGCCTTCAGCACAACGTCCTTAGCCGGCATCGTGAACGCATCGTTCTCGATCGTAACCTCTTCGCTTCTCCAACCCGAGAACTTATAGCCCTCTCTGGTCGGGACCGTCTTTACAACTTCTACTGTTGCTTTGTACTCATACGGGAACTCGTTGGTCGCTTCAGTCCACTCGCCGCCGTTGAGGTCGTACGTTACTTTGTAGATGTTTGCTTCTTTCGTATACGTTGCCTTATACGTTGCATCGCCGGTAACCGTCTTGACTTCCGGCGTCCAATCCTTGAACGTGTAGGTATACTGCGCATCCGCTGCCTTCGTCGGATTTGCTCCGTAG
>ERZ1106976.603-NODE-603-length-40622-cov-38.229768_pt1 | contig 40622 bp, 40 predicted proteins | sample MGYA00403687_ERZ1106976 | MGnify/ENA primary metagenome ERZ1106976 (study PRJEB35170, sample SAMEA104062446) | human gut metagenome | biome: human gut; feature: human-associated habitat; material: faeces | place: Denmark | collected 2013-02-22 ... | reverse complement strand
ATGATTGACAACCCGTCAGTGTTCGTGTACACAATCTAGTGTACACGAACATAATTATAGTTTAATCTTTTGACTATTAATTGAATAAATGATATAATGATAGTAAATTTAGACGTTGAAGAGGAAGAGTATAAGCACAAATACTTGTAAAGAGAAAAGTTGGTTGGTGAAAAACTTGAAGTAATGCTTAGAAGGTAGCCTTGGAGTTATTTAGGTGAGAAAGGTTCATTAGCCTAAATCGTTTTATTCACGTTATCGAATACTAAGTTGAGAACATATTGTTCTAATTAAGGTGGTACCGCGGAATTCGTTTCGTCCTTTTTATAGGGGCGAAACTTTTTTTAATGAAAGGAGATAAAAAATGTTTAGATTAAAAAAATCAGAAATGGAAACTAAATATGATCCTAAGAAAGTAGAAGAAGGAAAATATGAATATTGGTTGAAAGAGGGCTTTTTCACCAGTGGTGATAATACTAAAATCCCTTATACAATCGTAATTCCTCCACCAAATGTAACTGGTAAACTACATATTGGACATGCATGTGATACTACATTACAAGATATTATCATTCGCCGTAAAAGAATGCAAGGCTATGATGCTTTATGGTTACCAGGTATGGACCATGCGGGGATAGCTACACAAGCTAAAGTTGATGCCAAATTAAAAACAATGGGTATCAGTAGATACGACTTGGGAAGAGAAAAATTTCTTGACGTGGCTTGGAGTTGGAAAAAAGAATATGCCGAATTTATTAGAAAACAATGGGCTGCTTTAGGTTTATCACTAGATTATACTAAAGAGAGATTTACTTTAGATGATGGTATGCAAGATGCGGTTGCGGAAGTTTTTACAAAATTATATAATGAAGGCTTAATTTATCGTGGTGAACGTATTATTAACTGGGATGTTGAAGCAAAAACAGCTTTATCAAACATTGAAGTTGAATATAAAGATGTAGAAGGTGCTTTTTATCACTTTATTTATCCATTTGTAGATGGTGAAGGTGGACTTGAAATTGCAACAACAAGACCTGAAACAATGTTTGGTGATACAGCTGTTATGGTTCATCCTGATGATGAAAGATATCAAAAATATATTGGTAAAGAAGTTTATATTCCTGGTACAACTAGAAAAATTCCTGTTATTAGCGACAAATATGTTGAAATTGGTTTTGGTACAGGAGTTGTTAAAGTAACACCTGCGCATGACCCTAACGACTTTGAAGTAGGCAATCGTCATAATTTAGAACGTATTATTTGTATGAATGAAGATGGTACTATGAACAGTCTTGCGGGAAAATATGCTGGTATGGATCGCTTTGAATGCCGTAAACAACTTGTTAAAGACTTGCAAGATGCAGGTTTATGTCCATCAATTGAAAAAATGGTTCATTCAGTAGGCCATTCTGAAAGAACTGGTGTCATTGTTGAACCACGTTTATCAAAACAATGGTTTGTAAAAATGGAACCACTCGCAAGAGATGTTTTAGAAATGCAAGCAAGTGATGAACCAATAGAGTTTATTCCTAGCAGATTTAATAAGACTTTAACCACATGGTTAGATTTAGATACAATTCAAGATTGGTGTATTTCTCGGCAATTATGGTGGGGTCACCGAATTCCTGCTTGGTATCGTGGCGATGAAGTATATGTAGGAAAGGAAAAACCAGCTGGAGACGATTGGGTTCAAGATGAAGATGTTTTAGATACTTGGTTTTCAAGTGCCCTATGGCCTTTTGCAACTCTTGGTTGGCCAAAAGATACTAAAGAATTAGAAAGATATTTTCCAACTGATTGCTTAGTAACAGGATATGATATTATTTTCTTCTGGGTAGCAAGAATGGCTATTCAATCACGCCATTTTATGGGGAAACGTCCATTTAAAAAATGTTTAATTCATGGTTTAATTAGGGATGAACAAGGCCGTAAAATGAGTAAATCACTTGGAAATGGTGTTGATCCATTTGATTTAATAAATCAATATGGATGTGACGCAATGCGTTATTTCTTAACTACTAACTCTACACCAGGTCAAGATTTACGTTACTCAGACGAAAAAATGGCATCTTCATGGAATTATATCAACAAAATTTGGAATATATCAAGATTTGTTAAGATTAATTTAGAGGCTAATAATTATCAAGGCGAAGAAATTGATTATAATAATTTAAATTCTTTAGACAAATGGATTTTAGCAAAAACTGACGCATTAATTAAAGACACTGACGCAAAATATGATAGTTTTGAATTTGGTGAAGTTGCAAGATCAATATATAACTTTACTTGGGATGATTTTGCCTCAAAATATTTAGAAATGACAAAAGTTGATTTTGCGTTAGGTGATGAAGTTCATAAACGCAATACTTGTGCAATTTTAACAAAAGTATTAGTAACAATATTGAAACTATTACATCCATTTATGCCTTTTGTAACTGAAGAAATATATCAAAATTTCTATGATGATTCAATTACCGTAAGTGAATGGCCAAAACCAACTGGTATTGAATTTGATAATGATGAAATTATGGCAACAGATAAATTATTCGAAATTATTACTACTATACGTAATGTCAGAAACAAAAAAAATGTTGCAATGAGTAAGAAAATTAATGTTGCGATAGAAACTTCTTCAAATTATTTAAGAAATTTCTTATTGCATCATAAAGAATATCTTGCTAAATTCACTAATTATGTTTCACTAAAAATTGATAAAGACGTTGAACATGATGATTCAGTTGTAAGTGTATTAGATGATGTCAATGTTGTTATTCCACTAAAAGAATTAATCAATATTGAAGAAGAAATAATTAAATTAAAAGCAAGAATTGCTAAATTAGTTGCCGACATTTTGAGAAGTGAAGGTATGCTGAATAATCCTAACTTTGTTGCGAAAGCACCTGCCCAAAAAGTAGAAGCAGAAAAGAATAATGTTGCAAGTTATAAAGAACAATTAAAAGAAGCTGAAAAAGTATTAAAAGGACTTGAAAAATAATGAATTATTTTGTTGATGCCAAGTCATTTATTGAATGGGTTCAATCCCAAAAACGCTTTTCAAAAAAAACCAATCTAGACAATATGAAATATTTTTGCAAACTACTTTGCAATCCCGAAAGTTCATTCAAAGCTATTCATGTAACGGGTACTAATGGTAAGGGTAGTACTGTCGCAATGCTAACTAGTGTTCTTATGGCAAAAGGTTACAATGTAGGTACATTTACATCACCATATATTGAATGTTTTAATGAACGAATTGCTTTTAATACTAAGCCTATTGACGATGATGATTTGTTGAAAATGGCCAATAGAGTAATTGAAATTTATCCAATTCTTGAAGAAAATAATTTTCCAAAGCCAACTTTTTTCGAATTCATCACACTATGTGCTTTTTGTTACTTTAAAAGTCTGAATAATTTAGATTATGCGGTAATAGAAGTGGGAATGGGTGGAAGATTGGATTCAACAAATGTTATTACTCCAATAGTTAGTATAATTACTAATGTTGCGTTAGATCATATGCAAATACTAGGTAATACTAAAGAAGCTATATTAAAAGAAAAATTAGGTATCGTAAAAGATAATATCCCTGTTGTTTGCGGATTAAAAGAAGAAAATCTAAAGATGATTGCGACAAATGTTGCAAATATTCACAATTCGCAAATTGTATTTCCTAAATATAATGAAGTAAAAAACGTAAAGTGTGATTTATCAAAGACTTGCTTTACTTATCAAGGTCAAGATTATCAATTATCTTTATTAGGATTTCACCAAGTTGAAAATGCATTATTAGTTATTGAAACATTTAACCTGTTAAAAGATGATTTAAAACTATCAATCCAAGATTTACATAATGGCTTGAAAAATACTAAATGGGTCGGACGTTTAGAAAAAATTAATGATGATCCGGCTATCTACATTGATGGTGGACACAACATTGATGGTATATCTAGAATTACGGAGTTTGTAAAATCGCTAAATATTCCAAACGTAAGAGCAGTTATTTCAATTTCTCATGATAAAGAATTACTACCAATGATTAAGATGGTTGATGAAACTTTTGATGAAATAATCTTTACTTCTTACACCTACGCAAGAAGTGCTAAAGCTGAAGATTTGTATAACCTTTCTTCATCTAAAAACAAAAAATGTATTGAAAATTTAGATGTAGCAGTAAAATACGTACTTACTAATAAAAAGCCAATTACGGTATTTTTAGGTAGTTTGTATTTAGCAAGTGAAATAAGAAATAAATTAAAAAAATAACCGATTAGAGTAGGCAAGAAATCAACGATTTTAATTTCGTAGGTAGCTTACCTCTCTTTTTTTATGGTTTTGGTGTATAATAAGCCTAAAGGTTACCTTTATGAAAAGATTTATAATTTTAATTACAACTTTAGTTTTTATGTGCACTTTAGTTTCGTGTGGTAGATCTACATCGAATTCAACCACTGAGCCAAGCCAACCTACTACTCAGGAGTCTGATTTAACAAGTGATAATACTACTACACAACAAAGCGAGAATGACGAGTTAATGAATAAAATTTTATCTTTAAAAATTAATGATACTTTAGTTGATGTATTTTGGCTTGATAATGATTCGGTTACTGCATTAAAAAAGCTAGCTAAAGATGATCTTACTATTGAAATGCATATGTATGGTGGTTTCGAGCAAGTTGGTTCTTTAGGCACTTCAATTACATCAGATGATACTAGAATTACTACTAGCCCTGGAGACATCGTTTTGTATTCATCTAATCAAATAGTAATTTTCTATGATTCAAATAAATGGGTTACACTAAACTTGGTCACATCAATTTACCTAAAAGTGAACTTACTGATTTATTAGGTGATGGGAGTAACTATTACAATTACCCTAAAATAAAAAACACACTAGATTTAACTCTAGCAGTGTTCGGAGGAAGTCCTGACTTTAACAGAACTAATTTATATCTCTATATGACCTATGCCATTATAGTAGATATCAACTTGTTGAGTCTTTACACCATCTATTTTTACTTTATGATGTACGACTACCTTTTGGATGAATTCTTGAACTATCTCATTCATCAATTCATTTATCTCAGTGTATTTCTTAACTAAGTTAATTAGGTAAGATGCATTGAGATATTTTTCATTTTCTTTATTAACAAAGTCTTGAAGTTCTTTAATTCTAGTTTCAAGGCTTTTTTGCTCCTGTTCATAACTTTTTGATAATTTATTTCGTTTAGCAACAAGCGACTGATATTCGATTTCGTTTTTCTCTCGTTCTAGAGCATGTGCTTCGTTGTAATTAGCTTCAAAAGCGTGAATGACTTTAATCATTTGGTTGATGACTGCAGACTTTCTTTCGCTTGGCTCAGCTACAACCATCACATATAAGTTAAGAGGTTCTATCCAGTCATGCTTTCCTGCAATCTGGTATTTTCTTTGCATGGATAGTGCAAGTAAGGCTAAAGCAATAACGCCAGCCATATCAATTGGTGTCTGTGTTGATTCACTTACTGAAAGACAATAATTTTTAATGGCATTGGTAATACTTCTAGAGGAAACTTCACAAGCTGTCGTTCATCAAGCGGAATGATCTCATCCCATTTTTCAATGCCATAGCCATCGGGTTTGATGTAGTCCGGACTTGTTTCTATCTTATCCGTATAGTATTTAAGAGCGCTGGACCATATAGTCTTAAGTTCACTATCATCAAGTGGTGGAGAGCACCTTTCATTTAGTTTTAGGAATTCGCTATAAGATTCGTCAGTGTTGCCATATCTTTTTAATATCTTAACTGCTGATTTATGAAGCGTGGCATTTCTTGTACCTTCTACAATTGGCTTATCTTGGAGTAAGAAATCTTCTGACTTTTTATCTTTGATAAATTCATCAATAGTAAGCTCACCATCCACATATTCAACTTGAGGATTTTCAGTACCAAAGAAAAACCTAGCTGAATCAAGTGCGTTATTATCGATATAAGGAAAATAGGCATATATTTCTTGTTTTAGTTTTGAATAAGTTTTCTCATCGGTTATTTCATTACAAAAGAAGATAATATGGAATTTCGGTCGTGGGCTTTTACCATTTTTAGGTTTCATATTATTTCTCGAATAATGAATATAGAACCTAACGTTGGGGAAAATCTCTTTAACCTTATTTATATTTATAAAGTCAGATTCATTATCTGAATCGACTATGATGCAATTAGAACTTATAAAGTTTTTAATACTCCTAGTATTGTCTTTATAGGCAACAGGTACATAATCAACTGATAAAGCTTTTCTAAGTATTTCGGTATTAGTAATTGATATCTTGCGATTATATTTAGTGTTAGATGCAAGCCCTCTAACATTCGATGTGTAAAGTGAAATTTCATTCATTTTTATACCTCCTAAAATTTTGCTTTTCATCGTTCATAGGGATAGAGAACATTTAATTGGTTTTGTCCCAAACTTTTTTGCTTTTTCTACTATATGGAGAAAATCGTGTCTTTTTGACGGGGGAGTCAAATTAAAAAAAATTTTTTTACCTCCTAAGTCTTAGTCTGCATGATTCAAGGAAAAGTCCGGGTTTTTGAAAAAATGTTTATTTCTTCAACAGATAAGGGACAATTTTTAATGTTTTGAACGGGGTATAAAATAAAAAAACTCACCAAGCTAAAATGCCTAATGAGTTGATTTTTAGAAAATGTAGATAAAAATATTTAATAAAAGGGGTATTAAATAGAAATTGTGATAAAAAAGTGTTATAATAATAGCATATTAGTCGTTGGAGGATTTTTTATGACATATGCCGATGCAATTAAGAAATTACGTAGTAAAATGATTCTCACACAAATTTAAAATATTATTACGCATATTTTAATTCTAGGAGAAAAGAAATAGTTCAAAGATTAGCTAGAGGAACAAATAAAAAATTTATAAATGATTAAAGATTTAGCGATTACTTAGTTTCGTATCCAAATAAGGATGAACAAGATAATATAGGAAACATAGTAGATTCTATTTTCGCTAACTTTAATCAATATAAAAAGAAAATTGATGACGAAAACGAAAAATTAGAACATCTTGTTTAATTTACAAAGGAGAAAATTATGTATTATCATTTAATAATTGAAATAACTGAAAATAAGAAAAAAAAGAATATCTACTTAACAAATATAGAAAACATTGAAGAAATTAAGTCTTATGCCAAAAAATATATCAACAATTCTATTTTTTTTGTAGATGGATATAAACTGACGTTTGAAATGATTAATCGTTTTAAGATTGTTTCAACAGAAAGAAAAACTGACGAAATTGCAAATGATGTAAGAAAATCATATTCTAGAAGTGGTTTTATTGCTTTAGTAAAAAATACTGATGTATTAGAAATGCAAAAATATATTACAGATATGACTACAGTCATCATTAATGGTTTAGAAACAGAAAATCAGTATGTAACTGATGGAACATTAAATCTAGGAAAATACATAAATGATGTCGTAAAAAAGGAAACAAAAAATCAAAGAGGACAAACCATAATTAATAATGGTAATGTTTTTTATGGTAGTGTTTCCAATTCAAACGTTATTACAGGAAATTATAGTACAATTAATTATGAAAAAATCGATGCTTTCTTGGATGATGTTAAAAAATCTATAATTAACGAAGATTTAGAAGAAAGCAAAAAACAAGAACTTATAGAAGTTGTTGATGATATTAAAGACTCTTCACAGAATAAAAAGAAACCTAGCATTATTAAAAATGCTATAATTGGATTAAAGAATATGTTAATGGAATTTGGTTGCAATGTGACTACTAAACTAATCGAAGATAAAGCAAATGGATTATGGTGAAAAACACCTCACCCTTGAGCTATTAACTCTTGGATGAGGTTTTCTTTTTGGCTTGATTAGCTTTATCCCTTGTAGATATAAGCTAAATTAAGTAGCTTTTTCTGTATAGATGAAAAACTGCCTAGATTTTACTCTAGACAGTTATCGTTCTTAGTGAGTGTGCTCATTTTTGGCTATTTTTTTAGTAATACATAAAAATCACACGTATTATTAATATGAAGGTGATGTAATGTTAAAAGAAGTGCCAGTATTTGATAGACCTAGAGAAAAGGCAATAAAGTACGGGGTTAATTCACTAAGTAATATTGAATTAATTGCTATATTACTTAGAACTGGTTCAAAACAAGATAATGTATTGGATGTTGCTAAAAACTTAATGTATGATATTGAAAAATTAAGTTTATTAAAAGATATGACAATATCTGAATTGATGAAATTTAAAGGTATTGGAAAAACTAAGGCAATTACAATTCTAGCATCAATTGAACTAGGACTAAGGGTATTAGAAACAAGTAAGGAAAATACTTTCTATACTAGTCCTGAAGCAGTTTTTGAATATTTTTATCCAAAATTGAGATTAAAAAATAAAGAATGTTTATATGCTATGTATTTAGATGTTAAAGGTCAATTGATTAAAGAACAATTAATAACGCAAGGAACAATAAATTCATCCTTGATGGATGGTAAAGATATCTTTAAATGGGGGGTAAAACTTTCTGCTAGCGCCATTATTCTTGTTCATAATCATCCTAGTGGGGATCCTACACCAAGTCTAGCCGATTTAAAAGCTACTGAAAAATTAATTCAAATGTCAAAATATGTTGATATGATTATATTAGACCACATAATAATAGGAAATGATTTTTATAGTATGAAAAGAAGTTCAAAGTTATATAAACTGTTCTAAATATTTATTGAAAATCATATATTAATATGGTGATAATATGCGTGAAGACTCTTTAATTTTAAAATATCGTAAAGCAATGAAGCAAAAAAGTAATGCAACAATTGAAGAAAAAAATAAAATAAGATCTAATTATGTAACAAAATTATTTTTAAGAATTTTCTTAAGTTCGTTATTATTATTGTTACTAATACTAGGAAATAATTATGCGGTAAAAAATGATAAAATTAGTTTTGGTAAGAAAACAATTGAAAAAAATACTAATTTCATTAAGATTGCCAACATTTTTAATAGTATATTTGGAAATTTTATTCCCATTGATGGTGGAAACGATGTTTTAGTAGATGCAACTACTTTGTATGGTAGTATAAATTATGTAGAAGGTATAAATTACATTGATAATAACAGCTTTGAAGGCGTTTATAATTTTGAGGCAGGAATAATTATCAAAAAGACCAAAGATAAAGATGGTTTATATACAATAACAGTCTTATCACAAAATAATATTTGTTACACCTATATTGGCTTAACTACTTGTAATTTCAATTTATATAGTTATGTATCTAAAAAAACTATAATAGGAAATGGCTTACAAGATCAAAATGGAAATTATCAATTTAAATTAATTATCGAAAAAGAAGGAGTAAAATATGACATTAGAGATATTACCTAAAATAAAAGTACATTATTTAAGTATACTAATACTAGTACTTTATGCCTTTAGTGGATTTCTTAGTGTTTACTTTATGATTTTCTTAACAATTTTTTTGCATGAACTAGGTCATATATTTTGGATTATTATATTCAAAGGTAGTGTTGAAGAAATTGTATTAACGCCTATTGGTGGGTTGATAAAAGTCAAATTAACAACTAATAATAAATTAAAAAATTTACTAATAGATATGGGTAGGAATTACTACAAATATCGCCCTTGTCTTAACAGTTAAGATTACTAAAATAAATTGCACATATTTATTAAATTACAATTTATTTATGATTTGCTTTAACTTATTACCAATATATCCTTTAGATGGATATCGCATTATCAATAATCTTTTTGTAAATTTTAAATATAGGTATCTTATTCGACAAATTATATTTTTATCTAGTTTGATAGTTTGTATGATTTCTATAATCTTTTCATTAATATTTAAACTTTATGGAGTAATTATTATTTTTTTAGTTTTAGTCTATTTGAACGTTGTGAACTATATTAAAGTTCAAAAAGAAGAAAAAATTAAGCATCTTGTTGTTCTATACCATTTAAATAATCTAAAAAATGATGAAATTATCGCAAATGGATTTTAAAAAACCTTAAATTGGTATATAATAAAAGCGAGGTGTAATATGAAAAAACGTAATTTAATTATTATCATATCAGTATTATTAGTAGTTTTAACTACACTAATTGTTATAGTTGCTAAAAATAAGAAAAGCGAAACAACAAACGGAAAAAGTGAAGAATTACTTGCGGCAGAAAAAATATTTTCTGAAGTAATACTTGATGAAAAGAAAAATGAATACATTTTGAAAAGATTACAAAATAATTCTAACACTTATAAAGCTAAAATCGAAATACCTGATACAATTGATAACATCCCAGTTACAATGTTAATCGATTCTAATGATTTTGCTAGTTTTTCTAATGTCATAACAATCAAATTGGGTAAAAACATTAAATGGATTGGAAATAGTATACCTAGTGATGAAGAATTAGCTACAAATGAATTTGGGAATAGTATTTTTGTAAATGCTACAAGTTTAACTGAAATAAATGTTTCAGATGAAAACACTAAATTTTCTAGTATTTCAGGAGTTTTATTTAATAAAGAAAAAACTATTTTAGTTAAATTCCCTGTCGCAAAAGGTCCTACAAATGATAATCCTTTAACTTATAAAGTTCCTACAACAGTCGAAAAGATTGCTGATTATGCTTTCTATAATTCAAAGCATTTGAAGGGAATAGAATTATCAGAAAACATCACTTCAATTGGAAAATATGCTTTTAGTTATTGCGAAAAATTAGATGATATAACATTTAATGATAAACTTGAAACAATTGAAAGTAATGCATTTAGTAATTGTAAAGTTTTAAGTTTAGTGAATTTGCCAAAAAATTTAAAGAAAATCTCATATGGGGCTTTTAGAAATTGTAAGAAGATTAACCTGTTCATTCCTAAATCAGTTGAAATCTTTGAAAAGGATTTATTTACAGGAGTAGAAGAGATTAGTATTAGAACTACCGAGAATAATGTTGAGGACCTTGCTACCATCATTATAAAGAATTATCGAAATGTTGCAGACAAATTAGCAGGTGAGTATGCCAAGTACTATCCAAGTGGAGAATATACTAACGCAGTAAAAACTTCAATAATCATAGAAAATGAATAAAAAAAGCTAAAATAAGCTATTAAATATTAAAAAATAGCTTATTTTTTTTGTTTTATATATGTTTTTGTTGCCAAGAATGGTAAAATATGTTATAATAAATAAGTAATTTTAATAGTAAAAAACTATTATTATATTAGAAAAGGAGAAAAATATATGCATAAATATGTTTATTTATTTAAAGAAGGTAATGCATCAATGCGTAATCTTCTAGGCGGTAAAGGGGCAGGCCTTGCAGAAATGACTAATATTGGCGTTCCAATTCCTCAAGGTTTTACAATTACTACTGAAGCATGCACATTATATTATGATTCTGGTAAAACTTTACCTGACTATCTTATCAAGGAAGTTTACGAAGCTGTAAAATCAATTGAAAAAGAAACTGGCAAAAAATTTGGTGGAGATCATAACCCACTATTAGTCTCTGTTCGTTCTGGTGCTAGAGTTTCAATGCCTGGTATGATGGATACAATTCTAAATTTAGGTTTAAATGATGAAACTGTTGATGTTTTAGCAAAAGAAACTGGTAATGAAAGATTTGCTTATGATAGCTATCGTAGATTTATCTTAATGTTCACAAACATCGCAAAAGGTCATCCTAGAACTGATATGGATAAGATGTTAGAAGAATTAAAGAGTTCAAGAGGCTATAAACTAGATACTGAAGTTACTGCAGAAGAACTTAAGGAATTAGTTAATAGATATAAAAAATATTATCATAAAACTTTTGGTGAAGATTTCCCTAATGATCCATATACTCAATTATTAGAAGCTATTACAGCTGTATTTAGATCATGGGATAACCCTAGAGCTAACGTATACCGTATGATGAACAACATCCCTTACTCTTGGGGTACAGCAGTTAACGTTCAATCAATGGCTTTCGGTAATAAAGGTGAAACTTCTGGTACAGGTGTTGCTTTCTCACGTGACCCTGGTACTGGTGAAAAAGTTGTTTCAGCTGAATATTTACCTAATGCACAAGGTGAAGACGTTGTTGCGGGTATTCGTACACCTTTACATATCGATGAATTAAAACGTCGTATGCCTAAAGTATATGATCAATTCATGGAAACTATTAAATTAATGGAAAATCACTATCGTGATATGCAAGATATGGAATTTACTGTTGAAGATGGTAAATTATACTTTTTACAAACTCGTAATGGTAAGAGAACTCCAGCTGCAGCATTAAAGATTGCTTGTGATTTAGTAGATGAAGGATTAATCACTAAAGAAGAAGCGGTATTAAGAATTGATGCTCAATCTTTCGATAAATTATTATTACCTGAATTTGATAAGAAAGAATTAAAGAATGCAACTCCAATCGCAACTGGTTTAGCAGCAGGTCCTGGTGCTGGTACTGGTAAACTTGCGTTCACAGCTGAAGAAGCTGAAGCAAGACATGCTAATGGTGAAAAAGTTGTTTTAGTACGTGCTGAAACTTCTCCTGAAGATATCGTTGGTATGGTTGCATCTGAAGCAATCTTAACTATGCGTGGTGGAATGACTTCACACGCTGCCGTAGTAGCACGTGGTATGGGTAAATGCTGCGTATGTGGATGCGGTTCTGCAATTATTGATGAAGAAGCAAAAACTGTTACTATCAATGGTAAAGTTTATACTGCTGAAGATACTTTCTCAATCGATGGTTCTACAGGTAATGTTTACCTTGGCGCAATCAAAACTGTTAGCCCAGATTTAACTGCTGGTTACTTCGGTAGATTAATGGGTTGGGTTGATGAAATGCGTGCTTTAAAGGTTCGTACTAATGCTGATACACCTCGTGATGCTAAACAAGCAGTTATCTTTGGTGCACAAGGTATTGGTCTATGCCGTACTGAACACATGTTCTTTGATAAAGATCGTATTTTCTCTATGAGAAAGATGATTTTAGCAGATACAGTTGAAGGTCGTCGTGAAGCATTAGCTGAACTTGAACCAATGCAACAAAAAGATTTCGAAGATTTATATGAAATTATGGATGGTATGAACGTTAATGTTCGTTTATTAGACCCTCCTCTACATGAATTCTTACCTCAAGAAGATTCACTAATCGAAGAATTAGCTAAAGCTATTAATAAGAGCGTAGCAGAAGTTAAAGATCGTATTGCTGAACTTCACGAAGCTAACCCTATGATGGGTCACCGTGGATGCCGTCTAGCAGTTACATATCCAGAAATTTGCGAAATGCAAACTACTGCTATTATCAAAGCTGCTATTAACGTTTCTAAGAAAACTGGTAAATTAGTTTCTCCAGAAATTATGGTACCACTTGTTCTTGAAGAAAGAGAATTAAAATTTGTTAAGAATATCATTTCTACTACAGCAGATAAATTAATTGCTGAATCAGGATTAGATATGCAATATCATGTTGGTACAATGATTGAAATTCCACGTGCCGCATTATTAGCAGACGAAATCGCAAAAGATGCTGAATTCTTCTCATTTGGTACAAATGACTTAACACAAATGACATTCGGTTTCTCTCGTGATGACGCAGGTAAGTTCTTACCAGCTTATTATGAAAACAAGATTTTCGAAGAAGATCCATTCAAGACTTTAGACCAAAATGGTGTTGGTAAACTTGTTGAAATGGCTGTTAAACTTGGTCGTTCTACAAGAAGTGATTTACATGTAGGTGTTTGTGGTGAAACTGGTGGAGATCCTAAATCAATTGAATTCTATCATAAAGTAGGATTAGATTATGTTTCTTGCTCTCCATTCCGTGTTCCTGTTGCAAGACTTGCAGCTGCACAAGCAAATATTCGTAATCCAAGAAAAAATTAATTATCAAACAAAGCGAGTGATTTAATCATTCGCTTTCTTTAATATATAAAGGTTAGTGATTGCTAACTAATTGGAATTTTATTTATTGGTGCTATAATAAAATGAAAGAAGGTATATTATGAAACACATACATTTCGATGTTGATAAAGCAGGCTTCTATGGTGCATACTGGGAAAATAAAATTCCTGTAAATATACAATTATAGCCATGCTAGGTGATGATCCAGAAGATCATATGGCTAAGTCCGCTGTTAAATGGTTATTAAAAAAGGTATTAACGTATTAACAATGTCTCCTGGTAAAAAAATTATAGCCATCATAACTATCCAATCATAACTATCCAATTGAAAAAATTGAAAATGCAATTAAATGGCTTTTAGCACATAATACTGAAAAAATAGGAATTGTTGGTGCTTCGACAACAGGTACACTAGCACTTACTGCCGCATCATATTTTCCAGAAATTTCACTTACAATTGCAATGACTCCAAGTGACTTCATTTGGCAAGGCTTTGAACAAGGGAAAAAAGATGGTTATACGGAGTGGCCAATTGAGGGAGAATCTTTATTTACCTATTGTGGTAAGCCTCTTCCTTATATGCCTTTCTGCTACCAACATCCTATTTATGGCCAAGTAATGAAAGAAGAAGCGAAGAGAACTAAAAATATGCTAGTTCTCGCAAAGTTTTTGATGATTCTGAAAATGCTCATCCAATAACAGAAGATGAATTTATTAAAGTAGAAAATATTAAAGGTAAATTATTACTTATCGGAGCCGATGATGATGTACTATGGGATACTTCTAAATATATTCATCGTATGGAAAAAAGATTAAATGAAAAGAAACATGATTGTACTGTAGAAGTATATACTTATGAACATGGTACACATTTTGTTTTTCCTCAAAGCCTAATGAAAATGATGCTGCCAATTGGTCATAATTTGTTTGTTAAATTAGCTTTTGCTGACGCAAAGAAATTTTCAAAAGAATGTCTTGCAACTCGTGTTGATATTGACTTACGAGTTAGAAATACAATTAACAAGTGGGTAGAATAATAAATTGTTGAGATAAAGGTAAAAATATTTTATAAATTTTATTAAAAGTAATAAAAGAATAGAAAAATTGCCTCATGAACTTCGTGGGGCTTTTACTTGCTATTTTATTTATGTTGTGCTATACTTAATATAGTATTATATTATAAAAAAGGACTCGGTTATTAATAACCGGGCTTTTAAATGAGATATAAATGAAGAAAAAATATGAAAATCTCTTCAAGATACAACAAAACACGCAAAATTTTAATTTTTTTGGACCATCTTTATTGGGATTGGAGCATTGTTTGGATCACTTGGTATGCTTATTGATCCTACTGGAAAGGCTCTTGGGATGGACCAAATGCTTTCATATTTTCAGAAATCTTATTTCAAGATTTAACTTTTTCCGGTATTGCCCTTCTAATTGTAAATGGAATTACTAATATCGTTGCATCTATCTTTTTATTTTTGAATAAGAAAATTGGTGCTATTTTAGGTGGAATTTTTGGTGTTACCTTAATGTTATGGATTTGTATTCAATTTTATGTCAACAATTTATTTTATTTTTGGCTTCTGCCAAGCTGTTATTGGTTATGATGCAATCATATTTTGGAAACAAGAGCACTTTGTTATTGATTATTCAAAATATAATAATATTGGCACTAACCCAAAAAAAATAGTTGTTTACTTTTCAAGAATGGGATATACTAAAACCATTGCTTTATAGGAAGCTAATAAAACTGGTGCAGTATTATATGAATTAAAAACTACCAAAAAAGTAGATGGTATTTTAGGCTTTTGGTGGTGTAGTAGATTTGGAATGCATCGCTGGGGAATGCCATTAAAAAAAATGATATTGACTTCAGCCAGTTTGATGAAGTAACAATTTGTTCACCTATTCGGGTATTTTCAATTTCAGCACCGATAAGAAGTTTTTGTAATCTCTATAGTTGGAAGCTTAAAAAAGTGAACTATATGTTGGTCCATCACACAGGTGCAAAGTATAGACGCTTAGCAGAAGAAATGGATGAGTTGTTGAATGTCAAACATTCTAACTTTCGTAGTATACAATGTAAAACAGGAAAGTTTAAAGAATTATAAAAATATTACAACAAGAGTTATAGGAGAAAGAATATGCGAATAAAATTGTCAGATCACTTTACATTAAAGAGACTGTTAAAATTTGTATTTCCATCAATAATTATGATGATAATAATATCAATATATGGGGTAATAGATGGATTCTTTGTTTCTAATTATGTAGGAAAATCGGCTTTTTCATCACTAAATTTAGTTATGCCTTTTATAATGATATTGGGTGGTATGGGATTTATGATTGGTACGGGTGGCAGTGCTTTAGTATCAAAAACCCTAGGTCAAAAAGAAAATGAAAAAGCAAATAAAATATTTTCTATGATGATAGTATTTACGACAATATTGGGATTAATATTAAGTATTATAGGTATTATCTTTATTAGACCAGTTTCATATTTGCTTGGAGCATCTGATGAAATGATTGATAACTGTGTGTTATATGGTAGAATTGTTACAAGCTTTACGGCTTTATTTATGTTACAAAACGTTTTTCAAAGCTTTTTAGCTACTGCCGAAAAACCTAAAATTGGACTAATTGTAACGATTGCGGCAGGTACCACTAATGCTGTATTAGACTATTTATTTGTTGCGGTATTTAACTTTGGTCTTGCGGGTGCAGCTGTAGCAACAGGCATTGGTCAAGTTGTAGGTGGATTGATTCCACTAATATATTTCATTTTACCAAATGATAGTTTACTAAAATTGGTTAAAACTAAGTTATCGATTAAAGAATTATTGGCTGCTTGCGCAAATGGTTCATCGGAATTGATGTCTAATGTTTCTTCATCAATTGTAGGAATGGTTTATAACCTTCAATTAATGAAGTATATAGGCGAAGATGGTGTTGCCACATACGGTGTTTTAATGTATGTGCAATTTGTTTTTGTTGCTATATTTATTGGTTATTCAATCGGTACTGCTCCAATCGTTGGTTACAATTACGGGGCTGCAAATTATGATGAATTAAAAAATGTTCGTAAGAAAAGTATAGCCATTATGTTTACTTCTGGTATAACATTATCAATAATAGCACAATTATTAGCAGGAACACTTGCTAAGATATTTGTTGGCTATGATCAAAACTTGTATGTTTTAACTGTACATGCATTTAGAATTTTCTCATTTGCATTTATCTTAACAGGATTTAATATATTTAGCTCAAGTTTCTTCACAGCACTTAACAATGGAGCTATTTCTGCATTAATTGCTTTCTTAAGAACATTAGTTTTTCAACTTGGATCAGTGTTAATGCTACCTTTAATTATTAGCGTTGACGGAATATGGCTTGCAATTTGTGTAGCAGAAGTTTTTGCGACAGCAATTTCATTATTCTTTATGATTACAAAACAAAAGGTATACCATTACTAAAAAAACAAACAAGCCCACAGAAATACTGTGGGCTTAATTTTTGTTTGATTAATTTTTCTTATTTTTCTTTAATATAATGAAGAATACGAAAGCCATTATTTCTAACACAATTGATATGAAATATAGCATATAACCATTTTGAACATTAAATAAGTTCATTGTTAGATGGACAGATAACGATGAAGTCCATACAATCAAAGAAGTAAACAAGAAGCGGTAAATATTGTTACCCCAAATACATGAGAATACTAATAGCACTATTCCTGATACAGGAATTGCATATATAAAGGATAACCATAGTTTACTTTGGTCTTTTAAAATCAGCGACAACAATACAAATATGAATACCGCAACAAGCCAAACTAATGCTACCGATAATAGGTTAACACAAATGATTTTGCGTCTAGTTGGCGGTTTCTTGTCTTTTTTTCGAACAAATGCAGTAGAAGTACCTTCTTCACTGATTAGTACATCAACTGAAACACCGAAGATACTTGCAAGTTGCTTTAACGTTACAATGTCAGGAATTGATTCACCTCGTTCCCATTTAGACAAAGTTTTGTCAGAGTAGTTAAGTTTCTCGGCTAACTCTAATTGGGTTAGACCTAAGTTCTTTCGATATTTAGTTAAATTGCTTGCAATTATAGAACGGACATTTTGTTCGTTGTTAATTTCGTTATTATAGTTATTAATTTCATTCATAAGGCAATTTTAGCATTAAATAACATTTTTTTCAAGTAAAAAGGCTTTAATTTTATAATTCTACTATTAAGAGAATTGGTAGTAGAATTTTTCTACTCACATTTTTATTTGTTTATAGGTAAATTAAAAAACATAGATTGATTATACTGGATACCATATGTTATACTTGAAACATGTAAAACGGAGGTATTATATGAATCAAATAAACAAAAAATCAATCATTCCAATTTTTTTTGCGGTTGACGATGGCTATGCTCCTTTTTTGGGTGTTACCTTAGAATCAATGTTCGAAAAAGCATCAAAAAATTATTTTTATAACATCCATGTTTTAAATAATGGTATTAATGATGAATATAAAGAAATGTTAATGAAATATCAAAATAGTGATTATTGTAAAATCGACTTTGTCAATGTGAATGAACGAATTAACGCAATAACAGAATTACATACAAGAGATTATTACACCAACGCAATATATTATCGACTATTTATTGCGGATTTATTTCCTGAATATGATAAAGCATTATATTTGGATGCTGATATAATAATTTTAGATGATATTTCTAAATTGTATAACAATAATATTAAGAACCACTATCTAGGTGTTATTTGTGATGATGTTGTAAATTCGTGTGATGAGTTCAAAAACTATACTTTGTTAGCCCTTGGCGTAAAAGCTGACCAATATTTCAATTCTGGCATTTTAGTAATGAATCTAAACGAACTTAGAAAAGATAAAATTTATGAAAGATTTGTTAAAATGCTTGCTATTGTTAAGTTTATTGTTGCCCCCGATCAAGACTATTTAAATGTTATTTGTAAGGATAAGGTAAAGTATTTAGATAAAAGTTGGAATTGTTCACCATTATTTATAGATGCTAATTCACCTGAAAATCCTAAAATTGTTCATTTTAAACTTACTGCCAAACCATGGCATTATTCTAATATTAAATATGCGGATGAATTTTGGAAATATGCAAGAAGAACAACTTTCTATGAAATTATTAAAAATATGCTAGAAAACTATACGGAAGAACATAAACGAAAAGATTTGGAAATTGAGAAATCTTTAAAGAAACTTGCTATTTTAGAAACAACAAAAGAAAATCGTTATGTTAATTTAGTAATAAAGGAAGCTTAATTATGGAAAAAAGTAAAGAGCGCCTTGAAGTATTAAATCGTATTAACGAATTTGAAAAAGAAAAAAAGTTTGATATTGATGTAGAAAATGATTTGCCTGCTAAACCTTTAGAGGCAAACGAAGTTGATTATTTGAATAAGAAATTAACAAGTAAAATTAATACGAAAATTGCCAATTATATTGCTAGAAAATTTATTGATAAATTAATAAAGAATGAAAATATGATCATAAAAGAAGTATTAGGCTTAGATAATTTATCCAACTTAGATACTGGCTTTATTATTACGTGTAATCATTTTAACCCATATGATAATTTTGCCCTGCACGAAGTTTTAAAGACCTATCTAAAGAAAACTAAAAAAAGATTTTATAAAGTAATAAAAGAAGGCAATTATTCTTTTAAAGGACTTTATGGCTATTTCTTTAGACACTGTAATACCCTTCCTTTAAGTTCTAATTACAACACAATGAAGAATTTTAATCATGCTATAGATACAATATTAAAACGAGGTGATATTGTATTGATTTATCCTGAACAAGCAATGTGGTGGAATTATCGTAAACCAAGGCCTTTAAAAGCCGGCGCATTTAGGTATGCTTCAAAAACTAATGTCCCCATAGTTCCTTGTTTCATTACAATGTCTGATAGTACAAATTATGATAAAGATGGTTTCAAAATACAAGAATATACTGTTAATTTTCTTAAACCAATTTTTCCTGATACTTCTTTGAATTTAAAGGACTCCTCTGAAAAGTTAAGCATTCAAAACTATCAAATGTGGAAAGAAGTATATGAAGAAACCTACAAAATTCCGTTAACTTATGAGGAATAATAAATAATATATGATAATTTACAGTGTAATAATATCAATAACTTTGATTATCGTTTATTCATTAAATTTGTTAAGAGGTTGTACAGATATTTTGTATATTTTGAAATGGACAAGTATTGATATTTTAGTGGTTTTTATAATAGATGCCATAATTGCTTTTGTAATTAGACGCTTACCAGAAAAGTGGTTTGTCTATAAATACAAAGTTTTTAAAATATTTAAATGGGAACGTAAATTCTATGAGGCAATTAAAATAAAAAAATGGAAAGATAAAATCCCTGAATTGGGCCAATTAACAAATTTCAAAAAGAATAAAGTTAGAGAACCGAAAAACAGTGAGTATTTATTACGATATTTAATGGAATGTGTGTATGGGGAAACTATTCATTTTTTATCAATTATTTTAGGATTTTTAATATTATTAATCAATCCTAAGTGTTGTTTATATTTTGGACTACCTATTGCGATTGCAAATGGCATTATATCGTATCTTTCTTTTGCAATATTGCGATATAATAGACCTAAACTAACAATTTTATATAACAGAAGTGTTAAGTCAAATGAAAGATATAATTCCACAAATTAGCAATAAAAAAGGTTTTTACTTGCTAAAAAACATATAATGTGTTATAATAAGTACGCTACATATTAGCAACCGCACAAAAAGGGTAATAAGTGCTAATGCCACCCCTATGGCGTGTCTTAAAAATAATTGAATGAGGAGGTGCAACATGTACGCAATTTTTGTTACTGGCGGTAAGCAATATCGCGCAGCAGAAGGTGACACAATCTACGTTGAAAAACTTGATGGTGAAGCTGGTCAAACTGTAGTATTTGATCAAGTTTTATTAGCAGGTGATAAAGTAGGTACACCACTTGTTGATGGTGCTAAAGTTACTGGTACTATTGAAAAACAAGGTCGTGGCAAAAAAATTATTGTTTTCAAGTATAAAGCAAAGAAGAATTACCACAAAAAACAAGGTCATCGTCAATCTTACACAAAAGTAGTTATCAACACTATTGAAGCGTAATTTATGACTAGAGCTGTCTTTAGGAAAAAAGAGGGGTTGTATATCAACTTCGAAGTAAATGGACACGCAAGTTATGCCGATTCTGGTAATGACATTGTGTGTGCCGGTATTTCCACTGCAGTTATTATGAGCATTAACTTACTTGATAAGTTAATTCCCGATCTTTTTGAAGTAATTCAAGATGATGCAGTTGGATATATTTGTTTAAAGAATATTGAATATTCTAAAATGTCTACTTATGATATTTCAATTGTTACCAAAATTATTGATAACTTGATTGAAACATTAGAAAGTATACAAGCAAATTATCAAAATCATTTAAAAGTCAAAATTGAAAATTAATAATAGGAGGTGACATCATGATAAGATTTAATTTGCAATTCTTTGCATCTAAAAAAGGTGTTAGTTCTACTAAGAACGGACGTGATTCTGAATCTAAACGTTTAGGTGCTAAATTATCTGATGGTCAATACGCCACTGCTGGTTCTATTATCTATCGTCAAAGAGGAACTAAAGTTCATCCAGGAAACAATGTTGGTATTGGTAAAGATGATACTTTATTCTGTATGATTGATGGTATTGTTAAATATGAACGCAAGGGTATGGATAAAAAACAAGTTTCTGTTTATCCTGTGGAATAGTTGACAAAAACCGAGGCACTTGTTTTCAAGTGCTTTTATTTTGAATTTAGGAGGTGCTTTTACATGTTTGTAGATAGCGTTAAAATATATGTTAAAGCAGGTGATGGTGGCGATGGTGTTGTTGCTTTCCGTCACGAAAAATACGTAGCTATGGGTGGCCCATCTGGTGGAAACGGCGGAAAAGGTGGAAGCGTAATAATGGTTGGTGAGGAAGGCCTTACAACATTATTAGATTTTCGTTTCAATCGAAAAATTAAAGCAGAACGTGGCCAAGATGGAATGTCTCGCGATATGTTTGGTAAAGCTGGTTCTAACACTTATGTTAAAGTGCCAATTGGAACAACAATAATGGATGCTGATACAGGTATTGTAATCGGTGACATTACTAAACAAGGTCAAGAAGTAGTGGTTGCAGAAGGTGGACGAGGTGGTAAAGGAAATGCTGCCTTTGCTACATCAAGAAATCCTGCTCCTGAAATTAGTGAAAAAGGTGTACCAGGTGTTGAACGTAACCTTCAACTTGAATTAAAAGTTTTAGCAGACGTCGGATTAGTTGGATTCCCTAGTGTTGGAAAAAGCACACTAATATCAATAGTTTCTAAAGCTAAACCAAAAATCGCGGCTTACCATTTTACAACTCTTCACCCTAATCTTGGTGTTGTTGGTGTGGGTGATGGAAGAAGTTTTATTATGGCTGATTTACCAGGCTTAATTGAAGGAGCATCTGATGGTGCTGGTCTTGGTATTCAATTCTTAAAACATATCGAAAGAACACGTGTAATAGTGCATATCATTGATATGAGTGCAACTGATGGTCGTGTTCCTGCAGATGATTATTTTAAGATAAGAAAGGAATTAGGACAATTTAATCAAGAATTGTTAAAAAGACCCGAAATCGTTGTAGCTAATAAAATGGATTTACCACAATCTGCAGCAAATTTAGCAGAATTTAAAAAAGCCACAGGCATAAACGATGTAATTCCAATTTCTGCATATACGAAAGAAAATGTTCAAAATTTATTATATAAAATAGCAGACACTCTAGAAGAGGCAAAAAAATATAAGCCAATTGAGGATGCTAAAGATGAAGTAGTTGAATATAATTTTGTTCCTAAAGGTCCTGCTTTTACTATTAGAAAAGACGATTCTGGCGTATATCACGTTGAAGGTGAAGAAGTTAAAAAACTATTCGATCGAACTAACTTTAATGTTGAAGCAAATGTTAGATTATTTGCTAAAAAATTGCGTGATTTAGGTGTTGACGCTGAACTACGTAGACTAGGCGTTGAGTCTGGCGATACGGTTTGTGTATTCGACTACGAATTTGAATTTATTGAATAAGAAATAAAAGTATGCATATACTTAACATAACGAGGTAAGATATGACAAAACATGAAAAAATTAAATATATAACATTAGCAGCTGTTTTATCAGCATTAATAGTAGTACTATCTTTTTTGCCAATTAAGGCATTTGTTGAAATAACCCTAACCATAATTCCTATATCAATTGGAATTATTATTGGTGGCTATAAGATGGGTTTAATCCTAGGAACAATTTTTGGATTAATAAGTTATGTACAATGCTTTGGATATAGTGCGTTTGGAGCTACACTATTTTCTATTAATCCGTTCTTTACTTTCCTAGTATGTGTCCCAACAAGAATTGTTGCGGGTGGAATTTCAGGATTTGTCGCTGATATTTTAAGAAACAAGAATTCAAAAATTTCTGCTTTAGCAGCATCTGTTCTTATGCCACTTTTGAATACTATTCTTTTTACGAGTACGTTAGTTATCTTGTTCTATCAGACTGAATATATTCAAAGTTTTGTTACTGCTTTAAATGCTCTTAATCCACTTCATTTTATGGTTCTTTTTGTAGGAATTAATGGACTAGTGGAATTGTTGGTAGGAATAATTATTTCTTATCCAACTGCGCTTGCAATAAATAAATATATAATAAAAAAATAAGAGAAATCTTATTTTTTCTTTTTTTATGAAAAAAATATTAGGAAATTTTTATATAGCAAAAAAATAAAAAATTTGTTAAATAATGACAAAAAAAATGAATTATGATATAATCTATAAAAAATCAACAATGTAAGGTGATAGCATGTACGAAAAAATAGATAAGAATTTATATACTCCTATGATGCGACAATATTTAGAGATTAAAGAAAATTACCCTGACACTTTAGTCTTTTTTAGACTAGGTGATTTCTATGAAATGTTTTTTAATGATGCTCTTGTTGCAAGCCGTGAATTAGAAATTGTTTTGACAGGCCGTGATGCGGGTGTTGGCAATGAAAAAGTTCCAATGTGTGGTGTGCCTTATCATGCGGTTGATAGCTACATTGAAAAATTATCAAATAAGGGATACAAAGTTGCCATTGTTGAACAATTAGAAGAACCTGGTGGAAAGAAAATTGTTCATCGTGATGTAACTAAAATCGTTACTCCTGGAACTAATATAGATGAAAAATATTTAAGCGATAAAAATAATAATTACATTGGAGCTATAGAAAAATTAGATAATGGCTATGCTTTTGCGTATATTGATTTGTCAACTGGTGAATCTAAAATAACTCAATTCCCCAATAATTTTGATCTAATTTATGGTGAGATCTCAAAGCTTTCAATCAAAGAAGTAGTTTCTAACAAAAATTTAAATCTATTAGTTTGTAACAATTTGACTAAAAATCTTGGAGTTCTAGTTTCAATATGCGAAGATAATACCTTAGATAGTTATTTAGATAGCTTGTATGTTAATCTACCTGAAAATATTAAAGTTTGTGCAAAACGACTACTTGCCTACATTGTTAAAACTCAAAAAAGAGTTTTAGTACACCTTCAACCTTTTGCATACTATGATAGCAAAGACTATTTAAGACTTGATAATAATGTCGTACGTAATCTTGAATTAGTTGAATCATTAAAAGGTAACCGTTTCAAAAATAATCTTTTTAGTGTTTTAGATAAATGTTCTACCGCAATGGGCTCAAGATTTTTAAAAAGAAGCATTTTGTTTCCGTTAGTCGATTTAAAGGCAATTAATGAACGCCACGATTTTATTGATGAATTAGCCAAAAATGGCCTAATTGTTGAAGAAGTAAAAAAAGATTTAATGGAAATTTATGATTTAGAAAGAATTGTAGGACGCATTAGTTATGGTAATTTAAATCCCAAAGATTTAATTCAATTGAAACGTTCAATTGGCGTATTACCTAGTATTAAAAATAATTTAAATAAAATTAACGGTAAAGTAGCTAAGAAAAAAGCCAATCAAATAATTACTTTTGATGAATTATATGACTTGCTAAATAAATCAATCGATGAAAGCGCAGGTTTTAGTATAAAAGATGGTGGCGTAATAAAAGCTGGTTATAGTGAAGAATTAGATAAAATTAAAAATATTAGTTCAACAAATAAAGATTTCTTAATTAATCTCGAAAAAAGAGAAAAAGAAAAGACTGGCATTAAAAATTTGAAAGTAGGCTATAATAAAGTATTTGGTTATTATATTGAAGTAACAAAGTCATATTTAAATTTAATCAAAGATGAATTTGGATATATTAGAAAACAAACAACAAGTAACTCTGAACGATACATTACCGAAGAATTAAAAGAAAGAGAAGCTTTAATACTTAGATCAGATGAAAGAAGTATTGAACTTGAATCGGAATTGTTCAACGAAATTCGCAATATTTGTAAAGGATATGCTTCAAAACTACAAAAAGTTGCGCAAATAGTTTCAGAAATCGACATGCTTATTGCCTTTAATATTGTGGCTAAAACTAATAATTATGTAAGACCAACTTTTTCTTTATATGATGAATTGGAAATTGTTGGTGGAAGACATCCGGTTATTGAGGTAAACCTTGATAAACCATTCATTCCTAATGATTTAATTCTTTACAATAATGATAAAATATTACTTATTACGGGTCCTAATATGAGTGGTAAATCAACTTATATGCGACAAAATGCTATAATTGCCATAATGGCTCAAATGGGTTCGTTTGTTCCCGCTACTTACGCAAAACTACCAATTTTTGATCAAATTTTCACAAGAATCGGTTCAAGTGATGATATTGTAAGTGGCGAATCAACATTTATGACTGAAATGTTAGAAGTTAACTATGCACTTCAAAATGCTACTGAACGTAGTCTTATTATCTTAGATGAAGTAGGTCGTGGTACCGCAACTTTTGATGGTATGGCACTTGCGCAAGCAATTATTGAGCATATTCACTTTGTAACTAAAGCAAAAACGTTGTTTTCAACCCATTATCATGAACTAACATCACTTGATCAAAGTTTGCCATTTTTGAAAAATGTGCATGTTGAAGCTAATGCTAGTAATTTTGATAAAACTGGAGAACTTGTATTCTTGCATAAAGTTTTAGATGGCCCTTCTGATCAAAGCTATGGCATAAATGTAGCTTCACTTGCTAAAATACCAACTGATGTTACTCTTAGAGCTCAAGACTTATTAGAAAAACTAGAAGCTAAGTCAAATATTGATAAAAAAACCTTATCGATTGAAAACTATCATAAACCAATTGTTCAAGTGGTTGAGAAAAATACTAAAGAAGCAGATGATGTTTTGAATTTATTGAAATCATTAAATCCTGATGATATGAAACCAATTGATGCCTTAGTTGCATTATCTAAATTAAAAGCGATGGTAAATGAAGATGAATAGACCAATAATAAAAAAATTGCCTACTGAACTTGCCAATCTAATTTCGGCAGGTGAAGTTGTTGAAAGACCCGCAAGTGTCGTAAAAGAACTTGTTGAAAATAGTATTGATGCGAATGCAACTGTTATTAGAATTGAATTAATTGATGCGGGGATAAAAAAGGTGAGTATCATCGATGATGGCTGTGGTATGACTGAAGATGATATAAACTTAGCTGTACTTCCTCATGCCACTAGTAAAATTGCTACTGCCGATGACTTATTTTCAATTGCAACACTAGGATTTAGAGGTGAAGCTCTACCTTCAATAAGTAGTGTATCTAAAGTTACTATTTCATCATCAATTGATGGTTACAATGGTATCCAAAAAAAATATGTTGCAGGAACTATCAAAGAAACCAAAAACATATCTTTTCCTAAAGGTACTGCCATTGAAGTAGAAGATTTGTTTTTCAATACACCTGCCAGATTTAAACATTTAAGCAATGCTAGCACTGAATTGTCTCACATTTTAAGCTTTGTTAATAGATGTAGCCTAGCATATCCAAACATTGCATTCATTCTTTCCAACAATTCTAAAGTTTTATATGCAACAACAGGCGATGGCGATTACGCAATGATTATTCGTAGTATTTATGGACATGAAGTTGCAAAAAATATGATTAGTTTTGAAGATAGTAATGGGATGTATAAAATTCATGGTTTTACATCTAGTAATAGTGTTTTTAGATCTAATAAAAATAGTATTACAATGATGATAAACAATCGTATCATTAAAAATAATAATTTAACTTTTGCTATCACTGATGCATATAAATCAACGCTTCCAATTGGAAAATATCCAATAACTATTTTAATGATTGATGCCGATACAAGATTAGTTGATGTTAATGTTCATCCAACCAAACAAGAAGTTAGATTTACCGATGAATATGAATTAAGAAGATTAATTACTAAAGCAATAACAAATGCATTATCATCAATTGAAATGGTTTATTCTCAAGAAATAAAATCAACTACTAATGTTTACGAAAAATCAATTCTTGAAGAAAATAAAAAAATTGAATGGGACGATTTCGTAGTCAGTTCACCTCTGCCCGCAAAAGATTCAATGGTTAAAGAAGAACCATTTACTTACAAAGATGACGAAATAAAAAAATCTAATAAAATAGAAAATGATGATTTAGATGAAGACTTTAATTATGAATTTGATGAACCAATCGTTTCTAAACCTAATCCTATTTTGAAAGAAGAAACGTACGAACAACCAACTTTTGAATTAAGAAGTGAGAATCATTCATTCTTTAAAGATATGAAATATATTGGTCAGTATAATAAAACTTATTTACTTTTAGAAAAAGATGATAATTTATACCTACTTGACCAACATGCGGGGATGGAGAGATTTATGTATGAAATGATATCTTCTAAACTTAATGAGTCTACTCCAGAAACATATGAATTGATGGTACCACTTAAAATGGAATTACCAGCCTATGAAATTAATTTGGTGCTTGAAAAAGAAGATGAGTTTGCAAAACTTGGTATAACATTTGAACAATTTGGCACAAACACTTTACTAATTAGAAATATTCCGGTTTGGATTCCAAGTGATTTGCAATCTGAATATTTAAATGATATATTCTCTAATGTGATTAATAACAAGAAAGCAAATAGATCAGTAATACTAGATGAACTTGCTATGACAATGAGTTGTAAGAAATCTATAAAAGCTAATATGAATATTTCTTTAGAAGAAGTAAATGAACTTTTGAGAAAACTAGACGAATGCAAAAATCCTTTTACTTGTCCACATGGTAGACCAACTATAATTAAGTTTACCAAATACGAAATTGAAAAATTATTTAAGCGGGTAATATAATGAAAAAAGTTATTGTTATTACGGGACCAACTGCGGTTGGTAAAACAAAATTGTCAATTGAAATTGCCAAAAGGTTGCAAACTGATATCATTAATGGAGATGCATACCAAATTTATCAAAAAATGAACATTGGTACTGCTAAACCTACCGATGATGAAAAGCAAGGAGTTATTCATCACTATATGGATTTCTTAGATTCCAGTAAAACATACTCGATTGCCGAATTTCAAAAAGGTGTAAGAGAATGCATTGATGATTTAACCAGCAAAAATAAAGTCCCTTTAATTGTTGGTGGAAGTGGATTATACATTGACTCGGTAATTAAAAATTATCAATTCTTAGAAGAAAAACGAAGTAATGAACAAAGTAAATACGATTCATTAACTAATGAAGAGTTACATCAAGTATTAGCTAATCTTGATCCTGATAAAGCAAGTGAAATCCATCCAAACAATCGAAAAAGGGTCCTAAGAGCGATTGAACTTATTTCATCTAATGTTGATAATACTTCACGTTCTAAAAAGAACGAATTAGTATATGATGCTTTAATAATTTTCTTGAATGATAATCGTGAGTCGTTATATGATAGAATCAACAAACGCGTTGATAAAATGCTAGCAGATGGTTTAATTGAAGAAGTTAAAAATATTGGTATTAATAATTATTCAATGACTTCAAAAGTAGCAATAGGTTACAAAGAAGTAATTCAATATTTAAATAATGAGATAGATTATAATGAAATGGTTGAACTAATTAAAAAGAATTCGAGACATTATGCAAAAAGACAATTTACTTGGTTTAAAAATCAAGATAATTGCCAAGTAGTAAATATTAATCTAGAAGATTTTAATAAAACAATTGATGAAGTTTATAATCTAATAACAGTATTTCTTAGTAAATAATCAAGGTGTAGATATTGGGGTCTACACCTTTTATTTGTGCTATATTTTCTTGTTGCGTCATATTATATATTGGTGAAAATAATGAAAAAGAAAATAGTATTTATAATTCTGTTACTTAGTTATATAGGCATTATTATTACTGTCTTTTATACTAAAATAGTAAAAACTGAAGTTGATATTCCAGCAGTAAAGGTTACAACATACGCCAAATCATACATTGCGATGGAAACTAATACACATCGCGTACTTTCAGCTAGTAATGAGAAAGCAAGAATGTTACCAGCATCAATTACCAAAATATTGACTTGTATTACATGCATTGAAAATTATAATTTGAATGATATTATTGTTGTAAGTGATCTTGTCAACCAATGTGAGGGATCATCAATCTATTTAAAAGTTGGCGATGTAATCACAGTTAAAGATTTACTGTATGGCTTGATGTTGTGTAGTGGCAATGATGCGGCTACTGTACTTGCATATCATTTAAGTGGTAATGTATCTGATTTTATTTATTTAATGAATAGGACTGCTAAAAAGATTGGAATGAACGATTCAACATTTGAAAATCCTAGTGGTCTTGATACTACTACCAAAAATTATACCACCGCATACGATATGGCATTATTGATGAGTTACGCAATGAATAATACGGTTTTTCGTGAAATTACTTCAACTAAAAATTATGTTGCCAATTTACTAGATAATAAGAAAATGTATTTTTCAAATAAACATCGATTAATAAAAGGCGATGTTGCCATCGGTGGTAAAACTGGTTACACAAAACTTGCGGGGAGAACATTGGTTAGTGTCTTCGAAAAAGATGATATGGAAATTGTGATTGTTACTTTGGGCTGTGGCAACGATTGGGAATTTCATCAAAATCTTGCGAAGGAATGTTTTAACACTTATCATAATAAACAGATTATATCTAAGTTCGAATTGTATTTTAAGATGAAAAAAAATAAGAATTATTTCGTAAAAAAAGCTGATCTCTTAGTTCCAATTGCTTATTGTGAGAAAATAGATTACCGAGTTATTAATAATAATGACAATTTAGTAATTCAGTATTTAAAACAAGAAGAAGTGATTTGCGAAAAAGTTTTAAATAAGCGGAGTTAATATGAGTATTTTGTGGGTTGTCCTATTTTTTCTAGGTATTATTATCAGCTTATTTACAGGTAACATAAAGAACATGTCTTCAATAATCTTGAACTCAACAAATGAAGCGCTTAAAACATTTATTAGTATGTCTTTATTAATAATGTTTTGGAATGGTATCTTTAATATTGCTAATGATTCAGGTTTAATCTCACGGTTAGCAAAATTACTTAAAAAGCCGGTTTCAAAACTATTTCCTAATTTAGATAAAAACTCCAAAGAAATGGAGTATGTGTGTGCAAATTTGGTGGCAAATATTTTAGGTATTGGTGTCGCCGCAACCTCGCTTGGCTTAAAAGCTGTAGAATTAATTGATGGTAATATAAAATTAAATAATTATCAAAAAAGAGCAAGCGTTAATACTTTTATAACTATCAATGTATGTACTTTGAGCATGTTTCCACTAAACATTATTAGTATTAGAAATTCTTTTGGTGGAGTTACCGATTGTGCACTAGTCATTTCTATGATAATTTGTAGTACATTTGCATTTGTTGTTGGAATATTATTAGATATCTTTATGAGGCTTGTCACTAAATGCAAGTAATTGTTTTGTATATTATAATAATTTTTTTGTTTGGCTTATTTAAAAAAGTAAATTTATATGAGTCTTTTTCGATAGGAGTAGAAGATAGTTATCGTTCACTTCTTAAAATGTTTCCATCAATGCTTGGCATTGTATTAGTGCTAAATGTTTTTTTAAATTCGGGAATAGTCGAAAAAATGCATCTGTGCGGAGTTGAAAAATTTTTTTGCCCAGAATTAATCATCCAAATGCTAACAAAACCGATTTCATGGTCATCATCACTCCTTACAATGACTTCAATATATAAAAAGTATGGTGTTGATTCTTTTTATGGGAAATATGCAACATTAATTCAAAATAGTTTTGATACTACCTTTTATGTTGTAATTACCTATTTATCAGCCTTAAAAAGTAACAAAAATAGCAAAATTTTAATACCCTTATTTTTGGCAAATTTGCTAACTTATCTTTTTATTGCAATAATTATGCGGGTTCTTTAGAAAAGTTCTAAAATGAGCCCTTTTTTAGGCTAAAAAAATGTTATTAAATCGCTTGCAATAAATTATCGTTTTTGGTATAATTTACTTAATAAAAATGACAATTAAGAGGAGGAAAAAATGGAAAGAATTCAAAAACGTATTGCCGCAAGCGGATTGACATCAAGAAGAAAAGCCGAAGAATTAATTTTGGAGGGCCGCGTAAAAGTTAATGGTGAAGTAGTAAATTCACTAGGTTGTAAAGTTAGACCCAGTGATGAAGTTAGTGTTGATGATGTAGTTGTATTTAAAACCTCGTCCATTTACCTCGCTTTAAATAAACCACGCAGTTGTATCAGCACCGTAAACGATGATTTAGGAAGAAAAACCGTAATGGATTTACTTCCTTCTGAATATAGAGATTTAAGAATATTTCCTGTAGGTAGATTAGACTACGACACTAAAGGTGTAATCTTGCTTACCAATGATGGAAATTTTATGAATATGATGGTTGGACCAAAAAGCGGAATTCAAAAAGAATACCTTGTTAGAGTTAAGGGAATAATGAATAAAGATGATTTAGATAAACTTGAAAATGGGGTAATGGTTAATGGTAAACTAACTTTACCCGCAATCGTTAGTATCGAATCGATTGATCGTGCTAATATCTCAACTCTAGTTAGAATCGTTATTACCCAAGGCATGAATCACCAAGTAAAAGAAATGTTTAAAACTATCGGCTATGAAGTAAAAAGACTTACTAGAGTAAGATTTGGCTGTGTTGAAATTAATGATCTTTCAGAAGGCGCAATTCGCAGATTAGATATACACGAAGTAAAAACTTTAATTGAACTTTCAAAAGCATCTAAAATATTAAGACGTGATACTTATCATAAATAATAGGAGGCTATATGAGTTTGGAATGGAAAATACTAGAATTTTTCGATTCAATGCGAAATACTTTTTTTAATTATTTCAATTATTTTGTTTCAACAATTCTAGGAAGTTTGTTTTTAATCATTTTATTTCTAATTATATATTGGTTATATGATAAAGATAAAGGGTTAATTATTGGCTATACTTTGGTTTCTTCATTTTTAATTAATAACTTTGTTAAAGGCTTAGTTAATAGAAGAAGACCGTTTGAATATGAAGGACATGAATATTTAAGAAAATTAGTTGATACATCGTTAAAAGATGGGGCAACAGGAACTTCATTTCCAAGTGGCCATAGTCAAAATAGTGCAGCATTATATTCTTCAGTATGTTTACAATATAACGCAAAACGATTACTTGTTGTAAGAATTGTTTTTATTGCATTCATTATACTAGTCGGAATTAGTAGAATTTATTTAGGTGTTCACTTTCCAAGTGATGTTTTAACCGGTATTGTCATTGGTGTGGCAATTGCTTTCCTATGTGCATTTTTACAAGATATGTTTGGTGAAAAGAAGTGGATTTTGTACATTGTAACTTTAACTATCTTTACACCTTGTTTATTCTTTAAGAATTCCGAAGGAAGTTTTTTATTCGGTCGTGACTTTTTAAAAAGTTATGGTATGATACTAGGGTTTGCAAGTGGAGCCTTTTTAGAGGAAAAAACGGTCAATTTTGGCTGTAATGTACCTAAACTTCAAAAACTATTACGATTAGCAATTGGCCTTGCCATAGTTGGAGTGGCGTATCTTATTTATGGCATCGTTCCTAAAAATATTCATGAAAATGCTATTTTTACTATTGTAATGCATTTCTTAATTGCCTTTTTAGGTATTTATGTAGTCCCACTTATTTTTACTAAAATAGAAGAAGCAATTAATAAAATGAAAATGTCAGAATAACTGCCCTAAGTCTCTTAGGGTTTTTGTTTCTTTTTGTTGCAAAAAAAATAATTTTATTTTATAATAAACTTGAGGTGTAATAATGGATAATTTCGAAATATTAAAACATTATACAATTCCATCGGATGTTTTGATGGACATGTTATCAACATATCGATTACTTGGAATGAATCTTGAATATGAAGAAAAAATAAAAGATCAAGCCAAGTATTTAAGAAATGAAGTAATTGAAAAAGATACATTTTTTCTAGCTAATTTAATAGGTGTTGATATTACTGATAATCGTTTACGATTACTTATTACTAAAAATTCTTTACCTAAAAATAAAGAAGAACAAATGGTTGTTGGGATAAAAAAAGTTGTCAATATGATTTATGATAAGGCCACTAATCATTTATTCTTTAATGGTAGTGATATTTTAGATTGTTTAAACTTAATATATGGTAAAACAACAATTAAATTTTCAAATGCAATACTTGAAAATAAAGTAAGCTTAAGACTTACTTATGAACGAATTCTTGAAAAATACCAGGATTGGTTCAAAAACGATAAATTTGAGCATATTTTTTTATCAGTTATTGTGTTTATGGAAATGGTTAATTTAAAACCTTATTCTAATCATAATGAGCTTGCAGCAATCTTATCTTTATACTACATGATTTTATTATCTGATGTAATTTCAATTCACTATGTTAGTTTTTTTGAAACTTACACTACGTTTAAAAATAAAATTGATACTGCGGTTGCAAAAGGAAGCATTAATTACCAAGATAATTACTTAAAAACTACTGGTACTGTTAGATTAGTCTTCGAATTGATTGCACAAACATATTCAACGCTTCAAGAAATGATTAAAAAACTTACTCAACAAGAACGAGCTTTTAAGAGTGATGTAATAGAAGTAACTATTTTACAAAAGATGCCAGTTTATTTTACAAAAGACGATATTAGAAGAATTCACCCCAATGCTAGTGATTCAACTATCAATCGTATTCTTTTTAAACTTCGTGATGAACAAATTATCATGCCACTTGGCAAAGGAAGAAGTGCTCGTTGGATGAAAATTATCTCAGAAAACGATCCACGACTTATTTTTGGGTTAAATTATGAAAACAAAGATTGAATCTAATTATCATACACATACATTTTTATGTAAACATGCTATTGGCGATGTAGAAGATTACGTAAAACGAGCTATTCAACTAGGTTATCACACTATAGCAATTACTGATCATGGTCCGTTCACAAAAGAATTGCAAAAAAAGCTTGCTTCTAGAAGAATGAGCATAGAACAATACGATGAAATTTATTTGGATCACTTACAGAGGGCAAGAAATAACTATAAAGGCGAAATAAAGGTGTTATTTGGTGTTGAAATTGAGTACATGGAAGAATTAAAACCTTTATATGAAAAATTCAAAAAAGAACTAGATTTACTGGTTTTAGGCCAACACTATATTTTTGTAAATGGCAAATACATTAGTATATTTGATCACCCCTTAACAGAAGATGAAATAGAAATATACACTAATACAGTTGTCAAAGGCTTAGAAACAGGCTTATTTAAGATATTAGCACATCCTGAGATATTTGCCTGGAATATTAAAGACTGGGATAAAAAATGTGAAGAAGTATCAAAAAAGATTATCGCTTCAGCAATTAAAAATAATGTAGTTTTAGAAATTAATGTCAATGGTATAAGAAATTCATACTACCAAGATAAAGTGTTTTATCAAAATGGTGAAATTAATTTTCCTTACCCTAGACGTGAATTTTGGCTACTGGCAAAACAAATGAATGCAAGAATTATAATTAATGATGATGCACACGCTCCTAATCGAATACAGGATAAATATACACTAGCTATCTATGAAGAGGCAGAAAAAATTGGAATCAATGTTTTAACTAAAATTGATGAATTATAATAATAAATGTAAGAAAACGAGTTGGATAAATATCCAACTTTTTTATTTCGATTGCTATAAAAAGGTGTTTTTTTATTAAAAACATATTAATTTTAATAAAAGTAGAAGAAAAACTGTTAATAAACAAGTTTAAAAATCAAAAATAAGGCCTAAAAAGGGCCTTTTTTTAAGTTTTAACCATTAATACTCTAAAGTTATTCACATAAGTGCAAAAGATGTTAAAAAACAATGTTTTTGAGGTTCAAAACATTTCAACAAAATAAATACACTCATAAATGCTAAAAATGAGTTAGTTTAATTGTCGTAAAAGTAAAAAAACAGCAAATAAACACTTAATTAATTAGAAATAGTACATTTATTAATCAATTACTTTATTTTTTTTATATTTATATTTTACTTCCTATAATATATATTATGTTAACTTGTAAAAAACATAAGTAAAAAGCCAATAAATTTATATTTTTATAATAATGTGCATAACTTATTTTAGATGTTAATAACTTTTTTTAATCCCCATTTATTAACTTTTAATCTAATAAATATATTGTTTTTTTATTTTGATATTCTGTAAATTAATTTATTAGAAAATAAATAAAAAATAAAAAACGCTAGGAATTTAAACGATTCCTAACGCTTTCTAAAAACGATTAGATTAATAAATATTCGTCTTTTTAAATCTCAATCGCTCACAGGAGGCTTTTAAGACTTAAAAAAGTTTAAAACATCATTATAAATTTCATAGCGTTCATTTTCATTTAGTGATTCATGGCGTAAATCTTCATACAATTTTTTAGAAACGCTTAATCCAGCTTTTTGATATTTTTTATATAGTTTATTGACTGATTTACCAAAATTACTAACTGGGTCTTTAGCGCCAGAGAAAATGAAAATTTTTAAATTCTTATTTACTTTTTCAATTGATGATTTTTTAAAAGATTTTCTTAAACTACATGCGATTGAATGATAAACCATATCAGGTACAGGTGCACCACATAATGGATCAGCTTCATAATTTTTTATATTTTCAGAACTCTTTGATAGCCAGTTAAATTCAGAATCTTCTTCAAATTTTTTTTGAAAGCCGCCAAAAGTAAGTTTATTAATTAATTTAGAACATCTTGCGGGATCATTTTTAGAAGTCATACTAGTTAATATTTTTAAAAGGCCATATCTTGCATCACCAACATCAGTACCAGATAATATTAGTTTATCAAAGTCATTAGGGTAACGTTGAATATATTCTTGTGAGGAAATTGAACCCATGCTGTGGGAAAAAAGACAACGAATTCCCGTAAATTCGCTTGCAAATTCCTCTCTAACGAGTTTTATACTCTTTATCACCGCATCAATAAAATCATAATCGCTAATTACTCCAACTTTTGAAGGTTCTTCTGCTGACTCTCCATGGTGATAATGGTCTTCACCAAGCACTTGAAAGCCATTATCAACCAAAAAATTGGCAAATTCATCATATCTTAATACGTGTTCAGACAACCCATGGGCTATTTGAATAGTTCCGATTGGTTTTACATCGGGATTATACCAACGATATCCTACAATATCATCTTTATCATCGAATTTAATTACAAATCTTTCTCTCATTTTGTTATTTCTCCTAGTACAGATGTACCTAATTTAGGCATTTCACAGTTAAAATTGTCACAAATTGTTGCGGCAACATTAGCAAATGTATCAAAATCTGGTAAAACTCTACCATTTATATGTTTATGATAGCAAATAAATGGTACCATTTCTCTAGTATGATCAGTTCCGTGATGGATTGGATCATTTCCGTGATCCGCAACAACTATTACTAAATCATCATTATGCATTTTTTCAATAAAATTCTTTAAATCAACATCAAATTCTTCGATTGCCATACGATATCCAGGTAAATTTCTACGATGGCCATATAAAGCATCAAAATCAACTAGGTTAGTAAAGCAAAGCCCAGTGAAATCTTTGTCTAAATATGCGGTTGTTTTCAACATACCATCATGATTTGACACTGTTCTGGTAGCTTCAGTTACGCCGTAGCCATCAAAAATATCATTAATTTTACCAATTGCAACGACATCATAGCCCTTCTCTTGCAAAAAATTCAATGTAGTTTTAGCAAAAGGCTTTAAAGCGTAGTCATGGCGATTAGTTGTTCTAGTAAAATTATCTTTTGAAGTACCAACAAATGGTCTTGCGATGATTCTTCCAACTCGCCATGCTTTATTTTCAATAGTAATTTTTCTTGCGTAGGCACAAATTTTGTATAATTCATCAAGTGGAATAACAGCTTCGTTTGCGGCAATTTGGAGAACTGAATCAGCTGAAGTATAAACGATTAAAGCACCAGTTTTTAGTTGTTCTTCTCCTAATTCTTTAATAATTTCTGTACCACTAGCGCTCTTATTACCGATAACTTTTCGACCACTAAATTGTTCTAAATCATCAATTAATTCTTTTGGGAAACCAGTTTCGGTAAAGGATGGAAAAGGGGTAGTAACTTTTAATCCCATCATTTCAAAATGGCCTGTTAAAGTATCTTTACCAACACTTTGTTCAATCATTCTTGCGACAATTCCCATTGGTTTTGCCATAAAGGGGGTCTTGTTATTAGGACAAATATTGCCAATTCCTAGTTTTGTTAGGGTTGGTACATTGAAACTTTCACTTAAGTTTGCAATATGACCAAAGGTATTTGCACCTAAATCGTCATATTTTTTTGCATCGTATGCTGCTCCAATTCCCATTGAATCAGTAACGATTACAAATATTCTTTTAAATTTTTTATTTTCCATGTGGGTGTGCTCCTTTATAAATTTCTTTTAATTTTTGATTAGATAAATGAGTATAAATCTGCGTTGTTGAGATATCTTCATGGCCTAACATTTCTTGAATTAGGCGTAAATCAGTACCTGCTTCAAGTAAATGGGTGGCAAATGAATGGCGTAAGGTATGGGGTGAAACCTCTTTAGTAATGCCAGCTTTGTTACATTGTTCTTTCAAAATTAAGAAAAAACTTTGTCTAGATATTGGGGTGCCGAGATGATTTAAAAAGACATAACCGTTATATTTTGAAGGCTTGGCAAGTTTGGGCCTTGAATTAATGATATATTCACGCAATACTTTATTTGCGTAATCATTTATCGGTACAATTCTTTCTTTATTTCCTTTACCTTTTACCGATATCATCTTATTAGTTAAATGTAAATCTTGAAGTTTTAGACCAACTAATTCTGATACTCGAAGTCCTGTACCGTAAACCATTTCAATCATTGCTTTGTTGCGATGATGGATTGGAGTAGAATCATCTAATGAATCTAAAAGTTTGATTACTTCTTCTACTGAAAGGACAGTAGGAAGCTTTTTATCAAGTTTTGGAGATGACAAATTTGTCGCAGGATTTTCTAAAGTACGATGTTCTAAATAGAGGAATTTATGAAAACTCTTGATAGCACTTAATGCCCTACTAGTTGATGTTGGACTATATCCAAGTTTTTTTAAATATGCAAGATACTTTTGAATAGTTTTTGTATCTACATTTCTAATATCATCAATGCCTTGCTTTTCATTTAAATAATAAATATAGTTCTGTAAATCGCTGACATACGAATGTACAGTATTTTCACTTTTCATCTTCTCTGAGACGAGATAATGTTGATATTCACTGATCAAATCATTCATACTTTGCCTCCACAAAGTTAAATTTTATACATATTAATAATGCGTATATTACGATAAATATTGTCGCAACAATAATAACTTTAAAATAATCACTCTTAGAATTTAGCATATCTTTTCCTCTGAAACTTAACTTTAAAGATTGATAACCTACATAATAGAGTAACGGAAATATTAAAAATAATTCGAGAAAACCAAATTTTATGAACGTCGCAACTCCAAAAAGTCCAGAACTCTTGACAATAATGCCAAATGTTACTCCCTCCATAAAACTCTTAAAATATATTATAAAATATGCAATTATAAAACCCAAAGGAATTATGCCAACTAACCATAATAAGAAAAAGTACCAATAATTTAACGAAAATGAATTTAAAAATACCTGAAGATAAGGAATATCTTGGTAACTTAATTGATAGTTTTCTCTTCTTAATTGACTAGTTGATATGACACCAATAATAAAACCAACAATAATTGTCAGAATAATTGATATCATTAATATGCTTTTATTATGTTTTCTCACTTATATCAAATCTTTCTAAATAATTTTTAGAATAATGTGATTTGTTATATAAACATATTTATCAGGAATATATACATGATTATAATTTAATTTAAGACTACCTTCTTCTATTAAATAATTGATATTTGGATAAGCATCAAAGATGGAAATACCAAATTTTTGTTTAAACCTATTTATATCAATACCTTGTTTTTTACGAAGTCCTAGAATTATTGCTTCTTTTTTTTCTTCCTGCATTGATAAATTTATTGTCTCATCTAATTCAACTTTATGGTTATTAATACCTTGTATATATTTGTTAATGTTATTGGTAGTCGTAAAACGACAATGATTATAGTATGAACTACCACTAGCACCTAATGACAAATATTCATCACAATTCCAGTATATGAGATTGTGAATTGATCGATAACCTTTCTTTGCAAAATTGCTTGTTTCATAGCGATTAAATTTATTTTTTCTTAAAATATTACAGATGTGATGATACATCTTGGCTTCTAAATCTTCAGAAATTAGCTTAAGTTTATTTTGTTTAACTAGATGATAAAAGATTGTGTGCTCTTCTAAAATAAGTGAGTAATAGGAAATGTGTGTTATATTTAATTTTGTTACGATTGATAAATCTATATCAACATCTTCTAAAGTTTGAGAAGGTATGGCATACATTAAATCAACATTAATATTATTAATCTGATAATTGTTTAAAAGGTTGATTTTTTTATTAAGTTCCTCTTCAGTTATGAAACGATTAATTAGCTTTTGTAATTTTGGAACAAAAGTTTGTACACCAATTGAAACTCTTGTTATGTGATACTTACTAAGAATTTTTACTAGTTCTTCATTAATATCTTGTGGATTTACTTCGATTGTAAATTCAATTAATTTATTTACATCAATAGTTTTAGTAAGACTTTCTAGTAAAGTTTCTAAAAGTTTTAACGAAATACTAGATGGAGTCCCACCGCCGATATAAACGGTATTGAATGAATAATTATTAATATTTTTTATTTTCAACTCCGTACAGAGCGCTTTTACATACTCTTTTTGCCGGTTTTCATTAGAAACTGATTTACAAAAATCACAGTATGGACAAATAGAATGGCAAAAAGGTATATGAATGTAAAGACCTAGCATTTTCTATCACCAGCATTTATTATATCACAATTAGCAAAAAAAGTAAAATTTGTGCAAAAAAACAACCCAAATATTATGTTCGTGTACACTAGATTGTGTACACGAACACTGACGGGTTGTCAATCAT
>ERZ1106976.575-NODE-575-length-41435-cov-25.013316_pt1 | contig 41435 bp, 40 predicted proteins | sample MGYA00403687_ERZ1106976 | MGnify/ENA primary metagenome ERZ1106976 (study PRJEB35170, sample SAMEA104062446) | human gut metagenome | biome: human gut; feature: human-associated habitat; material: faeces | place: Denmark | collected 2013-02-22 ... | reverse complement strand
AAGCGGAATTGCAGGAAATCGTCAAGCTGGTCGGTCAGGATGCGCTGTCCCCGGCCGATAACCTGACGCTGGAGTCCGCGAAGATGATCCGTGAGGACTTCCTGCAGCAGAACGCGTTCCTGGAGAACGACCAGTATTCGTCGTTCGACCGGCAGGCACGTCTGCTGGAACTGATTCTTCGCTACAAAGACCTCTGCGACGCAGCCATCAAACGCGGTGCGGATATCTGGAAGCTTTATTCCATCGCAGCCCGCGCCGCCATTGGCCGCGCGAAAACCGTTCCGGCTGACCTGTATCGGGACGCCTACGCGAAAATCGCGGCCGACATGGAGCAGCAGATCGAAGAAGTTGCAAAGGAGGCTGAGGCTGAATGATCCGCGAATACCGTACCATCCGTGAGGTCTCCGGGCCTCTGATGATCGTCAAAAACGTCGAGGGCGTCACCTACGACGAACTGGCCGAGCTGGAGTTGCCGAACGGCGAAGTTCGCCACTGCAAGGTTCTGGAATGCAACGGCGATACTGCCGTCGTCCAGCTGTTTGAAAATTCCGCCGGCATCAACCTGAAGGACAGCAAGATCCGCTTCCTTGGCCATCCGCTGGAGTTGGCCGTGTCCGAGGATATGCTTGGCCGCGTCTTCGACGGCATGGGCCACCCGAAGGACGGCGGCCCCGAGGTTCTGGCCGCCGAGATGAAGGACATTAACGGTCTGCCGATGAACCCCGCCGCGCGCGATTACCCGAACGAATTTATCCAGACCGGCATTTCCACGATCGACGGTCTGAACACCCTTGTCCGCGGCCAGAAGCTGCCGATCTTCTCCGGCTCCGGTCTTCCCCATGCACAGCTTGCCGCGCAGATCGCGCGTCAGGCAAAGGTTCTGGGCGACGACGCTTCCAACTTTGCCGTCGTCTTCGCCGCCATCGGTATTACGTTTGAGGAATCGGAGTTCTTCATTCAGGAATTCCGCCGCACAGGCGCCATCGACCGCACCGTCGTTTTCTCGAACCTTGCCAACGACCCGGCGGTTGAGCGTATCGCAACACCGCGTATGGCGCTGACTGCCGCCGAATATCTGGCCTTTGAATGCGGCATGCACGTTCTGGTCATTATGACCGATATCACGAACTACGCCGAGGCGCTGCGCGAGGTTTCCGCTGCGCGCAAGGAAGTCCCCGGCCGCCGCGGCTATCCCGGCTATCTCTATACCGACCTTGCAACGCTCTATGAGCGTGCGGGCCGCCGGATCGGCAAGAAGGGCTCCATCACCCTCATCCCGATCCTGACCATGCCGGAGGACGATAAGACCCACCCCATCCCCGACCTGACCGGCTATATCACCGAGGGCCAGATCATCCTCAGCCGCGATCTGTACCGCAAGGGCGTCATCCCCCCCGTGGACGTGCTGCCTAGCCTGTCTCGACTGAAGGACGAGGGCATTGGCCCCGGCAAGACGCGCGAGGACCATGCAGGCACGATGAACCAGCTGTTCGCCGCCTATTCCGCCGGCAAGGACGCGAAGGAACTTGCGACCATCCTTGGTGAAAGCGCCCTCTCTCCTACCGACCGTCTGTACGCAAAATTTGCCGAAGAATTTGAACAGCGCTACGTCAGTCAGGGCTACGAGGAAAACCGCTCCATTGAGGAAACGCTGAACATCGGTTGGGAACTGCTGTCCATTCTGCCCGAAACGGAACTCAAGCGCATCAAGCCGGAGTTCATCGAAAAATACCTGCCCAAAAAGCAGGCGTAAGGCGGTGTTCGCATGGCCAGTAAAACGATCAATCCGACCCGGATGGAACTCACGCGGCTCAAGGGCCGCCTGCGCACGGCTGTGCGCGGCCACCGGCTGCTCAAGGACAAGCGCGACGAACTGATGCGGCAGTTTTTCCTGATCGTGCGGGAAAATAAGGAACTGCGCACCAAGGTCGAGAAGGGCATCGAGGAAGCCAACCGCGCCATGACCGTCGCGTCAAGCGTGATGTCCCCCGAAATGCTCCAGCAGGCGCTTTTGTACCCCAAGCAGTCGGCAACACTGGACATGACGTTCCAGAACATCATGTCCGTCTCCGTCCCGGTCTACGCGTTCCACACCAAAAGCGAGGACGCCGCTTCCATCTATCCCTACGGCTTCGCACAGACGTCTGGCGAACTGGACGACGCACTGGGTGCGCTGGCCTCCGTGTTTCAGGATATGCTGGAACTGGCGCAGGCCGAAAAGAAGACGCAGCTGCTCGCCTCCGAAATTGAGAAGACCCGCCGCCGCGTCAACGCGCTGGAATATGTCATGATCCCGGAAATGGAGAAGAACATCAAGTATATCTCCATGAAGCTTGAAGAAAACGACCGCGCCACCAAGGTCCGCCTGATGAAGGTCAAGGATATGGTGCTCAAGGACGCACACGAATTTGAAGCCTAAACCAGCAAAAACCGCCCCAGCCATGCACGCATGGCTGGGGCAGTTCTATTTGTGCAGCATCTAAAACGATTACTGCTTCTTTCCGCCCCAGAGTTCACTGAGAACCGTAGATCCGAGAACAAGGACGGCTCCCGTCAGACCGGCCGGGGACAGCGGCTCATGCAGGACGAGCGCGGAGAGAATCAGGGCTGTAATGGGATCGAGATAACTCATGAGCGCGACCGTCTGCGTCGGCAGGCGAACCATCGCGCCGAAATACATCGCATACGGAATCGCCGTATGCGTCAGCGACACCAGAAGCATCAGTCCGGCGGAGAGCGCCGTCAGATGCAGGTCGGAAAATCCGCCTGTCAGTGCCAGATACGGCACCATGACCAGTCCCGCCGCGCCAAGCTGCACGATGGTTTTGTCGTATGCGTCCATCCGGGAGAGTGTTTTCCGGTTCACGGCGGTGATAGAAGCGTACAAAACTGCCGAGCCGATGGCAAGTGCAATACCGGTCAATGTCCCGTCCGGCAGCGTACCGCCGTCCAGGACGCCTGAGACGAGCACCATTCCGCACGCCGCCAGCGCCACGCAAACAAGCTGCCGCCATGTGAACTGCTCGCGGAAGACAAGCGGTGAGGCCAGAATCAGCATCACCGGAGCCGTGTAATAGCAGAGCGTGGCAACAGCGATGCTTGTGTAGCGGTACGCCTCAAACAGCAGCATCCAGTTAAAGCCGATCATGCCGCCGGAGATGAGCAGCGGCAGAAGATACCGACGAATAGAGGCCGTGTCCGGTTTTTTGCCGCGCAGCCGCTGTAGAAGCAGCAGAAGAACGCAGCCCAGCAGCCCGCGGAAGCAGGCGATCACGCCGCTCGGCAAATCGATAAACCGGCGCAAAAGGCCAATAGTACCAAAGACGAGCATGCTGACAGCAAACGGCAGGCGGGCAGAGCATTCTGTTTTTTCTTTTCTCACGGCTTACTTCCCGAAAAATGCAAGATTGAGATCCACGTCGCCATCAATGCCATCGACCGTGCCTGTGGCAGAGTACTGCCACAGATCAAAGTGGTAGGCAAACGACGGCGTATCATTATATTCGGCCAGCCAGAATGTATACGTCTGCAGGCTTGGCAGGTGCAGTTCCTCATAGCCAAGCTGCTGGTTGAAATAAAGTCCGGCCTGATAGCCCGCGTTTCGGATTTCGGTGCAAAACGTATCGGTCACAGTGGTCAGCGACGCCAGATCCATGGTGTCGCTGCGCGCTTCGGAACCGATCTTCTCCCAGTCGAAGAAAACCGGGAACGCAAGCTGATAGCCGGAGATCCGGTCCAGCACAAACCGTGCTTCTTCTCGCGCCTCCTGCTCATCGATGGCCTGCGAGAAGAAATACACACCCACGTCAAGCCCGGCGTCGATGGCGCCCTCCAGATTCTGCTCGAAATACGCATCCTCCTGAATAGTGCCCTCCGTATACCCACGGTAGCCGACACGGAGAATGACAAACTGTATGCCGCTTTCCGCAACGCGCTGCCAGTCGATCTCCTGCTGATGGGCGGAGACATCAATGCCGATTTGACTGGTCACAGTATCGCTTTCATAGTGCAGAAATCCGCCGTCCATATAAAAGCAGGACGGATCATATGTATTTTGCGGAATCTCCTCCGTCTCGTCCACCACGCTGGGTTCGACCGGCGTAAGCTGTTCATAATCTTTTGCGCTGACCGTCGCGTTCGCACCATAGTGAAACAGGCGGCTCAGCAGCGCAGCCACTCCCCAGAGCACAAGTGCAGTCAGCAGCATGAAAATCAGGATCATCAGCCCCCGGGATCGCCGCGCGCGTTTGCTTGTTTGACGCATAATTTGACCCTCTGTTACAAAATATATCGGATTATATCATATTTTCGTCCAAAAGCCAAGCGGCTTGTCTTTTCCCGGAATGTATGCTATATTATATTAGTTACACGATCAATCAAAAGGAGGCGAACGCGTGGACAATATGGAACGCAGGCAGAACGAGGAACTGCTGGAGGCGCGCAGACTGCGGCGGCAGGAGCAGAAGCGCCGGCTTCTCATGCGGCAGCGGGTACTGGCCGTTGTTTTGCTTGTGATCGTGATCCTGTCTTTGATTCTCATTCTGCGCGGCTGCCGCAACCGGCGTGAACACCCGGAACTCTATGTCAAAAAAGACAGTGCACTGGAATTGCAGACCGAGCCGGACGCGACTGTCAACATTGCCGCCGTCGGCGACATTATGATCACCGACGATCTGCTTGCCGACGCCAAGCAGCCGGACGGCAGCTATCAGTTTGCCGAAAGCTTTGCCGCCGTATCCGGTTACACGCTCTCGGCCGACTTCACCATCGGCAATCTCGAATGCAATTTCTGCGGCGAGCCGTACGCCGGAAAGCCGGACTATCGTGCGCCGGATTCACTTGCCACGACGCTTTCGACCATTGGCTTCGATCTTTTGCAGACAGCCAATACCTGTTCTATTCAGAACGGCCTGTCCGGGCTGCAGAGCACCATTGACACGCTCACAAACGCGGGCATCGACCATGCCGGCACCTATACGAGCGAGGCCGAACGCACGCAGAACGGCGGCGTCGTGCTTAAGACTGTCAGCGGTATGAAGATTGCGATCGTTGCCTATACGAAGGGCCTCGGCGGCCTCCAGCTGCCAGAGGGCGCGGAGTACGCGGTGAACCTGCTCTACAAGGATTACAGCACCGACTACAACAAACTCGACATGAGCGCCCTTCTGGGCTCGGTAGACGCGGCAAAGTCGCTCAAGCCTGATATCATCCTCGTCATGCTCCACTGGGGCAGCGAAGCGACGCTGGAGCCTACCAAAACGCAGGAATCCATCGCAAAACAGCTGTTCGAGCGCGGCGCAGATGCAATCATCGGTTCGCACAGTCACTTAGTCGGCAGAATGGAGACGATGGATATCACGACAGACGACGGAAAGGAGAAGACCTGCTTCGTGGCCTACAGCCTCGGCAATTTCTTCTCCAGCCAGAACAGCAGCTATGCCAGCGGCTGCGAGGAGTCAGTCATTCTGAATCTGCAATTCACCAAAAACGGCGAGACAGGCGAAACAACGCTGACAAATGCGAGTTATACACCGTTGTACCTACTCGACAGCGGCAAGGATGCCGACGGCAGCCGCTACGAAATTCTCCCCATCCGTACAGCCATCGCCTCCGGCCTGTTCCCCAAGGAGACAGACCGCCTGACAAACGCCATCAGCCGCCTGCGCACAAGAACAGAATCGGACTTTGATTCCGGTAAATAAAAGTTCAACACACCCCTAGTCACTCCGCATGACAAGGGGTGCGTTTTTGCAACGCCATCAGGTTTGGTGCATCTAGGCAGTCAGCTGCGTTAGACGCACAATCTCGGTGGGCAGACGGCATCGGCCCTTACAACGCAGCCGCAAAATCGATAAGCCCAATAAAGAAACCGCCCGCTGCCAAATGGCAGCGGGCGATCTGAACGATTAGAACTTAGTGACCGGCATTCATCTGTGCAGCGACTTCGGCAGCGAAGTCTTCCTGCTTCTTCTCAATGCCCTCGCCCTTCTCGAAGCGAACAGCATCGACGAACGTGACCTTGCCGCCCAGAGCCTTGGCTGCGGAGTCCATGTACTGCTCAACAGACATGGAGCCGTCCTTGACAAAGGCCTGCTGCAGCAAGCAGTTCTCCTCGTAGAACTTGTTCAGCTTGCCGGCAGCGATCTTCTCCTTGACCTGCTGGGGCTTGGTAGCCATCTTCGGGTCGTTGTCCATCTGCGCGACGAGAACCTTCTTCTCCTCGGCGATGACATCCTCGGTGACGAGGCTCTTGTCCCAGAAGCGGGGATTCAGCGCAGCGATCTGCATGGCGACGTCCTTGCCGATGGTGGTGGCGTCGATGCCGCCCTCAACCGCGAGGTTGACCAGCACGCCGATCTTGCCGCCTGCATGGACATAGGACACAGTGGTGTTCTTGTCGAAGCGGGCAAAGCGGCGGATCTGCAGATTTTCGCCGATGGACATAACCTTCTCAGGCAGAACCTCGGAAACCTTCAGTTCGGTGCCGGGATAGGTGCAGTCCTTGATAGCCTCAACGTCGGCGGGATTGTTCTCCAGAACAACCTGGCAGATATCCTTGACGAACTGAACGAACGGAGCGGACTTCGCGCAGAAGTCAGTCTCGCAGTTGACCTCGACCATGGCGCCGACGCCGCACTTTTCGCAGACAGTCGCGTAAGCCATGCCCTCAGCCGCGATGCGGCCGGCCTTCTTAGCAGCCTTGGCCAGACCCTTTTCGCGCAGCCATTCAACAGCCTTGTCCATATCACCGTCGGTCTCGGACAGCGCCTTCTTGCAGTCCATCATGCCGACATTGGTCATTTCACGCAGTTTCTTGACATCAGCAGCAGTAAATGCCATTGTAATTTCCTCCTGTATGTTTCTTTTGAAAAGCGCCCGTCATGCGGCGGGCGCTATAGATATTCCGAACTTATTCAGCGGCTGCGGGAGCTTCGGCCTCGGCTGCGGGAGCCTCGGTGTTCTCTTCGCCCTGACGGCCTTCGGTCACGGCATTGGCCATGGTGGCTGCGATCAGGCGGATGGCGCGGATAGCGTCATCGTTGCCGGGGATAACATAGTCAACTTCGTCCGGGTCACAGTTGGTGTCAACGATGGCAACAATGGGAATGTGCAGCTTGCGGGCTTCCGCGATGGCGTTGCGCTCCTTGCGCGGGTCAACGATGAACAGCGCGCCGGGCAGCTTCTTCATTTCCTTGACGCCGCCGAGGTACTTCTCAAGTTTGGCAATCTCGCCCTGATGCTTGATGACTTCCTTCTTGGGAAGCATTGCAAACGTGCCGTCGGCTTCCATCTTCTTCAGCTGGGCCAGACGGTCGATACGAGTGCGCATGGTGCGGAAATTCGTCAGCATGCCGCCGAGCCAGCGGGCGTTGACGTAGTACTGGCCGACACGCTCAGCCTCTTCCTTGATAGCGTCCTGTGCCTGCTTCTTGGTGCCGACGAACAGGATGGACTGGCCGTTTGCTGCCAGATCACGGACAAAGTTATAGGCCTCTTCCAGCTTCTTGACCGTCTTCTGCAGGTCAATGATGTAGATGCCGTTGCGCTCCGTGTAGATATACGGGGCCATTTTCGGGTTCCAGCGACGGGTCTGATGACCGAAGTGGACGCCAGCTTCGAGAAGCTGCTTCATGGATACGACTGCCATTGTGTGTTCTCCTTTTGTTTTTGACCTCCACTGGGCTGACCGCTTCCATCCCGAAGGACACGAGAAAGCGCCACCGCCCGGTGTGTGGTGTAGTAATGTCGCCGTTTTCGCACAGCGCCTTGACATTATAGCGGAAAAGCGCTCCAAATGCAAGTGTTTTTTCACGAAAACCCCTGCATTTTTTGCGCTTTTTACCGGCTTAAAAGAGGCTCCGCTTCTTGCGCGGCGTCCGCCACTCGGAAAGCGGCCCATCGACCAGGATTAGATCGTCTCCGATGCGTTTGATACACAGCCACGGGATCACATAGTCGTCCTCCCGGCCGAACAGTCCCAGAAACCGGCACGGCCCCGGTACAATCAGCGCCGTCACGCGTCCGCAACAGATATCGACCACCAGATCGTTCACATAGCCCAGCCGCGCTCCCTCGCACACATGGATTACTTCCTTGTCCCGCAGTTCCTGAAACCGGTTCGTCATCGCACAAGCCCCCTTTGCAGGAAGTATATGCGGCAGGCATTCCGAATATGAGGCGTCAGGATGGCAGAATTGCTTTTCGGATGGAGCGGATGGCGCTTTTTTCAAGGCGCGACACCTGTGCCTGCGAGATGCCGATCTGGCCTGCGACCTCCATCTGCGTTCGGCCTGCCTCGAAACGCAAGGCCAGAATGCGCTTTTCGCGCTCCGACAGATGAGAAATGGCCTCGCGCAGCGTGATGGATTCGATCCACTGCTCGTCTGTGTTCTTCCGGTCGCGCACCTGATCCATGACAGTCAGCGCGTCGCCGCCCTCGGAATAGACCGGCTCGTAAAGCGAAACGGGTGCGGTGATGGCGTCGAGCGCGGCGGTGATCTGTGCGGGCGGCAGGTCGAGCGCCTGCGCGATCTCGTCGATCGACGGCTCACGACCGTTTGCATCCGTCAGCTGCTGTCTGCACTGCAAAACACGATAGGCCGTATCTCGAAGCGACCGGCTGACGCGGATGGGACTGTAATCGCGCAGGTACCGCCGCAGTTCGCCCGCGATCATCGGCACGCCGTAGGTCGAAAAGCGGACGTTTTTCGTGGTGTCAAAATTGGCGATGGCCTTCAAAAGCCCGATGCAGCCGACCTGAAACAGATCGTCCGGGTTCTCGCCCCGGCTCAGAAACCTCTGCACCACCGACAGAACCAGCTTGAGATTTCCCTCCACGAGCCGGCTGCGTGCCTCCATATCCCCCTGCTGCGAACGCTCGATCAGCCGCATCATTTCTGCGTTTGAGAGCGTTTGCAGCTTCGATGTATTGATGCCGCAGATCTCGACCTTTCCCTGCATATCTGCTACCTCCGATCTTCCGTTTCCGGATATATCGTCAGTATTTCCCGGCTTTCCCATTTGATACAGAAAACTTCCGGGCAGATTCCGAACTTTTTCGCGGATTTTATCCCCATGCAGTTGACGATAATCCTTTCTGTCCTGTCAACGTAAAAAGGGAACTCCGGTTATCTGAAACCGCATTTGAACAAAAAAAGTTCATAAAACATAGGTGTTGACAACTCTGTTGACAGTGTGAAAAACTTTTGAACACCAATCGTTTTTCCACATTTCCACATCGTTATCAACACCCGTCTGTTTGCCGAAATTTGTTCTACCGGGGACATAATATAGTTTACATAACTATATTTCGACCTTTTACGACAAAAAAGCCGGAATTTCGCCCAGCGACAAGCTGCGGTGCAGCGCCAGATTACAGCCGTAGCCGATGAGTCTGCCCATCTCACGCACACGCGCGTCCACATCCTGCAGTGTAACCATTACGCCCTGCGGCACATCAAGTTCCAGTTCCGCCTGCCGGAACAGACTGAAGGCATCCACGACCGTCGGCACGCCCACAGCCACGACCGGGACACCCAGCGTCCGCCGGGAAAACTCGTGCCTGCTGTTTCCTACCCCGGAGCCTGGCACGATGCCGCTGTCCGAAAGCTGGACGGTACGGAACAGCCGTCCCGGCTCCGCTGCTGCCAGCGCATCGATCACGATCACAACATCGGGCTGCGCGGTCTGCATGGCACATTTTACTAGTTCCAGACTCTCGATACCCGTCTGCGCCAATACTCCCGGCTGGCAGGCTGCGACGCGCATGAGCCCCGGCAGCGCCTCACCCTGCCCGGCCTGCAGATGGTGTGTGACAATCAGGTTTTTCACAGCCTCCGGGCCGATTGCATCCGGCGTGATGTCCCGGTTGCCGAGTCCGACGACGAGCGCCTGTCTGCACGGTCCCAGCAGTTCACGCAGCGCTCGCCCTACTGTCCGCGCGGCATTGGAAAAGCTGCCCGGTTCCCGGCGCGTGAGCGCCTCGAGTTCCGCCGTGATATACGTTCCGCGCGGCTTGCCGAGCGCCTGCTCTCCCTCTGCGCTCGTGATCTTTACGACTGTCATGCGCACGCCATGCCGCTCTTGTTCGCGCGCAATGACGCCGGAAAGCTTCGTCTGCTCCTGCGCGGAGCGCTCATACAATGCCTTGGCCTCCATTGCCAGATCTGTTCTTGGCTGCATAGACTCACCTCTCGGCTAGTTTTTCTCCGAAAACGGAGATTATGTGAAAAAAATTTTTTAAAATCTCCGAAAAAAAGATTGATTTTATCGGACTATGCCGCTATAATATATTTCTGCATGAAACGGTATCTGTTTCTATATTCACGCTATTGGAGGAGGTGTAGTTATGCCCAACATTAAGTCTGCGAAGAAGAGAGTTCTGATTGCCAAGGTCAACAACGAGCGCAACAAGGCTGACAAGTCCGCCCTGAAGACCACCCTGAAGAAGTTTGAAGCTGCCGTCACGGAAGGCAATCGTGAGCAGGCCGATAGCGCTTACCAGGCTGCAGTTCAGTCCATCGACAAGGCTGCCGGCAAGGGTATTCTTCATAAGAATGCTGCCGCCCGCAAGAAGAGCCAGATCACACTGAAGATGAACAAGCTGGCCTGATGCCGAATGCTGCGAAATAAATGCCCCTCGGAGCTGTCTTCGGGGGGATTTTTCGCGCCCATTTTTAAGAACAAGCTTGCCCCCGCAGGGGGAGATACTATATAATATACAAAACCAAGGCTCCCTTGCGGAAAGGGAGCTGGCGCCGAAGGCGACTGAGGGGTTGTTGTCGCAAATTTGTGACTGCCCTATGTCTCCGACGGCCCCTTCTTTTCCGTCTTGCCGGAAAAGAAGGGGGAGAAAAGGGGCGCTTGGTTACGATTTGCTGCATTCTGCATCTGAATTTAGGTTAGACCCTGGTTTTCAGGCGTCGTTCCACTCGATACTCACCCTACGGGTATCGTACTACGCGCCGCCTGATACGGCACACCAGATTTGCAGCTAGTTGCCTCAGAACAATTGCCGTCAATAGAAGACGCGGTGGAGATCCGGATAATTTGTACCTTCTTGCGGGAAGTGTACATCCAAGGCTCCCCTTGTCAAGGGGAGCTGGCGCGGAGCGCCTGAGGGGTTAGCCCGCCGCGGCGGTCAAATGGCTTCCCCTATGAGGGGAAGCTGTCAGCCGTAAGGCTGACGGATGAGGTGGACAGCGTCACGTAGGCGAAACTGCCTCCACCTCATCCGTCACGGCTTCGCCGTGCCACCTTCCCCTCATAGGGGAAGGCTTTGGATCGAACCCTGCGGGGCGGCATGAATTACGACAGGAAAGGAGCGCGGGATGGATCTGTTTTCTTCGGTGCGGGAGCTGCATGGCGTCGGGCCGGCGCGGGCGGCGCAGCTGGAAAAGCTGGGGATCCGCACGCTCTATGACCTGCTGGCCTTCTTCCCGCGCGACTATGAGGACCGGACGAACCCGGTCACGATCGCGCAGCTGCAGCCGGGCGTCCCGGCCTGCTTCCGGGCGATGGTCGTCTCACAGCCGATCCTGCGCCGCATCGGCGGCGGGCGGGACATCACGAAGCTGATCGTCGCCGACGAGACCGGCAAGCTGACGCTCAGCTACTTCAACCAGCCCTACGTCAAAAACCAGCTGCACTACGGCGAGAGCTATTACTTCTACGGCGCCCTGCAGCCCGAGCACGGGATGCAGATGGCGAACCCCGCGCACGACCCGGCGGACAGGCCCGGCGCCGTGACGAACCGGCTGCTGCCGGTGTATTCGCTGACGGCGGGACTTTCCAACCGCCTGATGACCCAGTGCGTGCAGCAGGCGCTCACGTTCGCGGCGGAGCTGCTGCCGGAGATCCTGCCGGAACAGGTCCGGCGGGAATATGATCTTTGCGGCGTGACCGAGGCCTATACGACGGTCCACCAGCCGCCCGATTGTCCCGCGCTGCAGCGGGCGCGCAAGCGGCTGGTGTTTGAGGAGTTTTTCATCTTCTCCGCGGGCCTGGCCGTCCTGCGCGCGTCCAGGACGGAGCTGTCGGCCGAGCCGTATGCGGCGGACTGCATGCAGGGCTTTTATGCCGCGCTTCCCTTCCGTCTGACCGGCGCGCAGCAGCGCGCGATCGACCAGATCCTGCAGGATCTGACCTCCGGCCATGTGATGAACCGGCTCGTGCAGGGCGACGTCGGCAGCGGCAAGACGATGGTCGCGGCCGCCGCGTGTTTCTGCGCCGTCCGGAACGGCAGACAGGCCGCCTTCATGGCACCCACGGAAATTCTGGCCGAGCAGCACGCGCGGACGCTCACGCAGCTGCTCGGGCCGCTCGGCGTGCGCGTGCTGCTGCTGACCGGCTCCAGAACTGCCGCGCAGAAGCGCGCCGCGCGTGAACAGCTCGCCTCCGGCGAGGCGCAGCTGGTCGTCGGCACGCACGCGCTTTTGAGTGAGACCGTTGTGTTCCGCGACCTCGGCCTCGTTGTGGCCGACGAGCAGCACCGCTTCGGTGTGGCTCAGCGGACGAAGCTCACCGAAAAGGGCCGCAGCCCGCATCTGCTCGTCATGTCCGCCACGCCCATCCCGCGCACGCTGGCGCTGATCGCCTACGGCGATCTGGACGTGTCCGTCATCGGCGAGCTGCCGCCCGGCCGCCGGCCGGTTGAGACCTTCCTCGTGAGCGAGGCACTGCGCGAGCGGCTGAACGGCTTCATCCGCAGGCAGTGCAGCGAGGGCCATCAGGTCTATGTCGTCTGCCCCGCCGTGGAGGAGAGCGAGGACGGGGTCCTCCGCTCCGCCGAGGCCTGGGCGCAGACGCTGCAGCAGTCCGTCTTCCCGGACCTGCGGGTCGGCCTGCTGCACGGAAAGATGAAAAGCGCGGAAAAAGACGCCGCGCTGGCCGCCTTCTCCGCCGGCGAGACCGACATCCTCGTCGCCACCACCGTGGTGGAGGTCGGCGTGGACGTGCCGAACGCGACGCTGATGGTGATCGAGAATGCCGAGCGCTTCGGCCTCAGCCAGCTGCACCAGCTGCGCGGCCGCGTGGGCCGCGGCGGGGCGCAGAGCTACTGCGTGCTCGTGAGCGGCACGCGGCAGGAGGAGACGAAAAAACGCCTGGAGGCCCTCTGCCGGACGACCGACGGCTTTCAAATTGCAGAGCAGGACCTTGCCCTGCGCGGCCCGGGCGATTTCTTCGGCAGCCGCCAGCACGGCCTGCCACTTTTGAAGGTCGCGAGCCTGCAGATGGACCTCGAGACCCTGCAGGCGGCCCAACAGGCCGCGGCCGCCGTCATCCGCAGCGCCGAAAGCCTCGACGCGCCGGAGCTCGCCCCCCTCAAAGCCCGCGTCCAGGCCCTGTTCACCAGCCAGGAGGTCAGCCTGAACTGAGTCTGCCGCTCCAAACAGCTAAAACGCGCCCCGGACTCTCGTCCGGGGCGCGTTTTGTCTGAATTTACCCGATGCCGAGGATCGCGGTCGCGAAGGCGAAGTAGACGAGCAGGGACAAAAAGTCGACGATCGTCGTGATGATCGGGGAGGCCATGACGGCCGGGTCGAAGCCGAGCTTCTTGGCCAGCAGCGGCAGCGTCGAGCCGACGATCTTGGCCAGACACACCGTCACGGCCATCGTGGCGCAGACGACGAAGGCAACCAGATACGTGACGCTCTCGCTCTTCAGCAGCAGCATGTCGACCACGACGATCTTCGCGAAGCACGCCACTGCCAGGCACACGCCGCAGAGCACGGACACGCGGATCTCCTTCCACACGACCCGGCCAAGGTCGCGGAACTCGATCTCGTTCAGGCTGATGCCGCGGATGATCGAGACGCAGGCCTGCGAGCCGGAGTTGCCGCCGGTGTCCATGAGCATGGGGATGAAGGCCGTGAGGCAGGGGAGGGCGGCCAGCGAGTTTTCAAACCTTGTGATGACGATGCCCGTCAGCGTGGCGGAGACCATCAGCAGCAGCAGCCACGGGATGCGGTTTTTCCAGATCTCGATCGGCGTCGACCGCATGTACGGATGCTCGGACGGGAGCATAGCGGCCATTTTTTCCATATCCTCGGTGGCCTCGTCTTCCATAACGTCCATGGCGTCATCGAACGTGACGATACCGACCAGCCGGTCTTCCGTGTCGACGACCGGCAGGGCGAGAAAGTTGTACTTGCTGAACATCTGGGCGACCTGCTCTTTATCGTCGAGCGTGCTGACCGTGATGACGTGCTCCTGCATGATCGACTCGATGGTCGCGTCGTCATCCTCGCACAGAAGCAGGTCCTTGACGCTGGTCAGGCCGATGAGCTTGTGGCCGCGGGTGACGTAGCAGGTGTAGATCGTCTCCTTGTCGATGCCCGTGCGGCGGATGCGCAGGATCGCTTCCTCGACCGTCATGTTCGGGCGCAGGGAGACATATTCGGTGGTCATGATCGAGCCGGCGGAATCCTCGGGATAGCGCAGGATCTCGTTGATCTGCTTGCGCATGTCCGGCTCGGCCTGGGATAAGATTCGCTGCACGACGTTCGCGGGCATTTCCTCCACGATATCGACGGCGTCATCGACGTAGAGCTCGTCGATGACCTCCTTCAGCTCCGAATCCGAGAAGCCGCGGATCAGCAGCTCCTGCGCCTCCGGCTCCATTTCGACGAAGGTCTCCGCGGCCAGCTCCTTCGGCAGCAGCCGGAACAGCAGCGGCAGGCAGGCCTGGTCGAGATCGTCAAAGATGGCGGCGATGTCGGCGGGATTCATGGTGCTGAGGATGTCCCGAAGAGAATGGTACTTCTTCTCGTCGAGCAGCATGGTCAGGGTCTTCTGCAGGGAAAAATTGTTTTCTGCCATGTCTTGTTCCTCCTATGGAACCTCTGAATCAATCGTCTGCGACTGTGAGCGGATCTTTTCCGCCCACTCTTCGGTATCAAAAACGGGAAATCCATACAGGATTCCTCCGTTTTTGATACCTCGATTGGACGAAAAATCTCTCGCTCACAGTTCTTGCCGATTGAATCAGAGCTTCCTAAAGTTGATGAATAGGAAGGTAAAGACACAACGCAGGCACATCAAGCGAAGAAAGAAAAACGGGAAGCCCACATGGCGCACGAAGGCGGCTTGGGCTCGCGCTGACTTCGGCCTGCGGATGTGCCGCTACTACTTCCTGCGTCCATTGTTGCTTCCCCCTTTACAAATCGAATATTGCAGATGCCTATAAAGCACCCAACTTATATAATAAGAAGATTTTTTCGCTTTGTCAACCGAAAACCGGGCCGCACAAGGTGGAAATTTGCCGGTCCATGTGCTATACTCGAAAAAAAGATCTCCATAGGAGGAGCCGCGAATGGCAACAGAAAAGCTCTATTACCAGGACGCGCATCAGGCGCAGTTTCAGGCGACGGTCCTGTCCTGCAGGCCGGGAAAGCACGGCTACGACGTCGTGCTGGACCGGACCTGCTTTTATCCCGAGGGCGGCGGCCAGCCGGGCGACACCGGCGTCCTTTCCGGCGTCCGCGTGACGGATACGCATGAGGCGGGCGGCGAGATCGTCCACTATTGCGAAGCACCGCTGGCGGAGGGGCAGACGGTCGAGGGCGCGATCGACTATGACCGCCGGTTCGAGTTCATGCAGCTGCATACCGGCGAGCATATCCTCTCCGGCGTCATCCACCGCCGCTTCGGCTATGAGAACGTGGGCTTCCACATGGGCGCGGATTTCGTGACGATCGATCTTTCCGGCATGCTGACGCCGGAGCAGGTGCAGAGCGTCGAGGCCGAGGCCAACGAGTGGATCTGGAAAAACGTCCCGGTCGAGGTCTCGTACCCGGATCCGGACACGCTCAAGACCATCCCCTACCGCAGCAAAAAGGAGCTGACCGGACAGGTGCGCATCGTGACCATCCCGGGCGCGGATATCTGCGCGTGCTGCGGCACGCACGTGTCGAATACCGGTGAAATTGGCCTGCTGCGGATCTTCTCGTGCGTCAGGTTTCATGACGGCGTGCGGCTCGAGCTGCTCTGCGGCCGGCGGGCGCTGCGGTATCTGCGCGCGCTCACGGAGCAGAACCGGCAGGTCTCCGGCCTGCTCTCGGCAAAGCCGCTGGAGACGGCAGGGGCTGTGCAGCGGCTGCTGGACGCGGAGGGCGCGCTGAAGCTCCGCGCGGCGTCATTGGAAGACGCCGTCTTCACGCAGAAGGCGCAGGCGCTGGCCGGGAACGGGAACGTGCTGCTCTTTGAGCCCGCAATGAGCCCCGACAGCGTCCGGCGGCTGACGGATCTGGTGATGAGCGCCTGCGGCGGCCGTGCAGCCGTCTTCGCGGGCAGCGACGAAGCGGGGTATAAATACGCCGTCGGCGAGCAGGGCGGCGACCTGCGCCAGCTGGTGCGGGAGCTGAACACCGCGCTGCAGGGCCGGGGCGGCGGCAAGCCGTTTTTCGCGCAGGGCAGCGTCAGCGCATCCCGCGCGGCGATCGAAGCATTTTTCCGGGAAAGGGGCGAATGAGATGCTGCAGGATCTGTATCCGCATATCTACCACAACGAAATGGCCTGGAAGGCCCCCGCGCCGGACGATTATGCCCTTATTTTCGCGCCCGACGGCACGGTCTATTGCGATCTCACAGACGGGGCGCTGACTCTGCCGCGCATCCGGGATGTGGGGCCGGGCGAGGCGCAGTACGCGTTTTCCATCGATGAGGCCGCCTATTACCTCGTGGCCGCCCACCCGGACGAGACGGACGCCTTCCGCTACGTCCCCGCCGCGTCCCTGCGGTCCATGACCGAGCGGACGAGCCCGGCGCTCTTTGCCGCCGCCGCGGGCGGGAGTCTGCACCGCTGGTACCGGTTGCAGCAGTTCTGCGGCCGCTGCGGCGCAAAAATGGAGAAAAGCACGACGGAGCGGGCCATGGTCTGCCCGCAGTGCAAAAACACCGTCTACCCGAAGATCTGCCCGGCCGTCATCGTCGCCGTGCATGACGGCGACCGGCTGCTGCTCACGCGCTACCGCGGGCGGCCGTTCAAAAAATATGCCCTCATCGCGGGCTTCAACGAGATCGGCGAGACGATCGAGCAGACCGTCCACCGCGAGGTGCTCGAGGAGGCCGGGGTGCGGGTCAAGAACCTGCGGTTCTACAAATCGCAGCCCTGGGTGTTCACCGATACGCTGCTCATGGGCTTCGTCTGCGAGCTCGACGGCAGCGACAAGATCACCGTGCAGGAATCGGAGCTGGCCGAGGCCAGCTGGCACCTGCGCAGCGAGCTGCCGCAGGACCACTCCTACATCAGCCTGACCGGCGAGATGATCGAGCAGTTCCGGCTGGGAAAGCTGTAAAGCCAGACATTGACAGATCAGGAGAAAGCCGTTATACTGGCGATGGCAGCCTTGATAGAGTAAACTCTCTGGGACTTCGTGTCCGCCTGGCTGCCTTTTCTATGGCCTGATATTTCTGCTTTCCTTTTTCCCCGGTATCGTGTATGATATACAAAACAACGGTTGGAGGCCATACGATGGACGAGCTTGAAAAGAAGCCGGAGACGCCGCAGGAGTCCGCGGCGCGCAGACCGGAGAAGAAAAACAATTTTGATAACCGGCGCAAGCTGATGTACCTCCTGTGCGGCGGCTATCTGATCTACCTGGCCATCAAGATGGGCCGGGATTACCCGCAGCTTGCCGCCAGCGGCGAATGGACGGGCGAGCGGATCGCCGCGCTCTGCGGCACGATCGGCTTTGCCGTCATCGGCGCGGCGCTGCTTGCAGTCGTCGCCGTGCGGTTCGTGCGCGAATGGAAGGAAGAGGCGCAGCGCGAGCTGGAGCGGCAGGCGGAAGAAGCTGAAAAGACGGAGGAAGCCACAGATGAATGATATGACCCTGTTTCTCGACCTCATCCTGCTTGCCAGCGGCGTGTACTGCATGTACACCTGGCTGCGGCTGGCGGTGACGAAGCACCTGTTCAAAAACGGCCTGCTCGTGCCGAAGGAGAAAAAGTTCTCCGACTGCGCCGACGAGGCCGAGTACATCCGCTACATGACCCCGCCGCTCGCGGTGATGGCCATCCTGACGCTGGCCTACGGCGTCATCATGCTGCTCAACGACCAGCTCTCCGAGCCGTTTTTGCCCTATCCGTGGTCGCTCGTCCCGCTAGTGGTCGTGCTGGCCTCCCTCGTCTGGTACGCCGTCCGCAACGGACGCGCCAACCGGGATTATTTCGGGATGTGACCCCCCAAGGCTCCCCTCCCAGGGGCCGATTCCCCCTATCAGGGGGAAATGTCCCGCAGGGACAAAAGGGGTAGGGATGCTGTCAGCGCAGCTGACTGAGAGGTTGTGAGAACCTCCGGCGGTGCGCATCCCCTTGGCTCCCCTTCCAGGGGAGCTGTCAGCCGCAGGCTGACTGAGAGGTTGCCGCAAATTTGCATGGAAAAACCCAAACCGCAAGTTCAGCTTGCGGTTTGGAAAGGAAGAAACGAGCACAGAGGATAAGAAGCCTTGCTTGCAGGGATTCGTTCCGTCGTGGTCGTTTCTGACGTGCCTCCGGCGGCCCTATCTTTTCCCCTGCGCGGGAAAAGATAGGGGAGAAAAGGACGCTAGGTTACGTTTGGTGCTTCCTGCCTCTGAATTTAGGTGGGAATCTATCTTTTAGGCGTCGTTCCACACGGTGGTCACCCTACGTATGTCTTAATACGCGCCGCCTGATACGGGGGTATCGGGTTTGCAACTAGTTGCCGTAGAATATTTGCCATCAATAGAAGGTGCAGTCTGAGTTCGTCAGGCTGCACCTTTTTGCGGGGAGGGTTTTCTGTATTTGCTGGCACCCAACGCCTTCCCCTATGAGGGGAAGGTGGCACGGCGGGAGCCGTGACGGATGAGGTGGGGGCAGTTCCGGCTACGCAGCGCTGTCCACCTCATCAGTCGCCTGCGGCGACAGCTTCCCCGCATAGGGGAAGCCATGGGGATGCGCCCTTGACCATGCAAAACCCCCTGCCCAACACGACGTTCGGGCAGGGGGTTGTTTAAGCTCACCCCAAGATCGCTTCCCCGTGCTCGTATAGGAGCTGGTTGCAGGAGGGGAGGGGGAGGCCAGCGTTCAGGGCGTAGTAGATGATGCTCTCGCGCGGCTTTTTGATGTAGAGCTGGGCACAGCCGGCGTGCAGGAGGAGCTTCTGCGTCTGTTCCGCGTCGAGACCCAGGCCGAAGCACAGGCAAAGCAGACTCTCGCGCCCCGGATGGCGTTTGCCGGAGAGGATCTGGTAGCCGTAGACGGCGTTCAGCCCGCTGCGGCGCAGCAGCTCCGCGCGGCTGAGGCCCCTGCTCTGCATGAGCTGCTGCAGCAGCGCGGGCAGCCCCGGCGCGCACAGAGCACCGGTATTGGTCTTGAGATACGCGCGCAGATCTGCGCAGGCGCTCAGCTCCTGCTCCAGCGCGGCTGTCGGTTTTTCTTGCATTTTGGACTCCATATCGATATGATAATAATATCCTATCACATTTTCGGAGAGAATCAATGGATTTTTTTGAGAAGTTTGCCCGGGAACACGGCCTGCGGCTGCTACAGCCGCTGGGCGGGAAGCCGGAGACGATCTGGCTCGCGCAGACGGCGGAGGGAGAAAAACGTGTCCTGCGCCGCTATGCGGGGCGGGACACGGTCTGCCGCAAGCTCGTCGGCGTGCAGACGCCGCAGCTGGCGCAGGTCTATGCCTGCCAGGACGCGGACGAGGACACCGTCAGCGAGGAGGAATATATCGACGGGACGCTGCTCTCGGATCTTCTGCACCGGACGCTGCTGGACGAGCGGCAGGCGGCCGCCGCGGCGCGCGAGCTCTGCGCCGCGCTGCAGACGCTGCACGGCCTCGGCTACGTCCACCGGGACGTCAAGCCGGAAAACGTCATGCTGACGAAGCAGGGCCGCGTGGTGCTGCTGGATCTGGACGCGGCTGCGCCGCTGCTCGGCAGCCCCGACCGCAACACGCGCCTGCTCGGTACGGCCGGCTATGCCGCGCCGGAGCAGTTCGGCTTTGCCCGCTGCGACGTGCGGGCGGATATTTTCGCGCTGGGCGTGCTGCTGAACGTCATGCTGACGGGCGAGCACCCGTCGGTGTGTCTGGCGAAGGGGCGGCTCGGCCGCATCATCCGCCGCTGCACGCATACGAATGCCGCCCAGCGCTACGAGACCGTCGACGCCCTGCTGCGGCAGCTGCCGAAGGCCGGGCCCGCGCACCTGTGCGCCCTGTGCGGCGGCGTGACGCCGGGCGGCGGCTGCGTCTGGTGCGGCGGAGCGGCGAAGCGAAAGGTGGGGCGGAAGCTTGGCTGGGCCCTCGCGGCCGCAATCGCGGGGCTGGCCCTCGCCGTGGGCGGCTACGCGATCGGTCTGCAGAACCCGACCGCTGCGATGGCGCGCCCCGCGCAGGCGCAGCAGCAGGGGCAGCAGGAAGCCGAACCGGCCCTCGCCGCGGAGGTGACGTTCCGGCAGTCGACGCCGGTGGAGGTCGCGGCCTGGCCGGGCGGGGACATCCCGTTTACGGCCCCCTTCTTCTGCGATCTGGACGGCGACGGGGAGGAGGAGCAGTACTGCTTCGCCGTGGCCGACACCTGGCCGGGCGAGAGCGAGATCCGGGTCGTGCAGCGCGCCGGGCGCGGCTTTCCCGAGGGCATTCAGATCACGGAAAATTACCTGCCCGTGATCTGCCGCGAGACGGCGGACGGGGGCTTTGAGGCCGTGCCGGAGCTGGTCGATCTGCTGGAAGATCCGGTGATCACGCTCTATTATCTCGGCGAGCGGCCTGAGGAGCTGATCTCGGCCGCGCGGCTGCCGGGCAAGCGCTTCGGCGTCTGGCCGGGCGAGGTGGAGGCGCGGGTGTCACTTGCGTGCGAGGGCGAGTGGGTCATACTGGCCCGCGCGACGGTCGCCGGGCAGCCGGTCGAGGCCGCCATCCGAAAGGATATTCATCCATTGGAAGAATAAAAAACCATATTAAGCAGCCAGCATAACAAAAGCGGCTCGCTTTGTGATACCCTATTCTCAGTCGTATGAAAAAGAATGCGAAGGAGAATGGATCATGAAGCGAGTCGTTTGTTTATTGCTGAGCCTCATCCTGCTGCTGGGCCTCCTGCCCACCGCACTGGCGGATGGGAACGGCCCCAACTGGGTCGTTTTGTGCAATGAAGACGGAACCGAGCGGGAGATGAGGCGGACGCAGGAGCTGTACAACTGCATGTACGGCGAATCGGTCTATTTCCATCTGTATGCGGATGAGACCGGCGGCACGCCGGTAGAAGGACTGACGCAGACCTTCTATGTGGATGGTGAGACTGTACATGATCCCAGTAAGCCTGACTATAAGGTGAAGGTCAGCTGGGATGCGGAAAAGAAATACTATGTCTGGGATACCAACGGCTTTTCCAACAACAAGGTACAGATTAGTCTGGGCGATGGAACGAATAACTACTCATTCTTCGCCAATCTGACGATCGAGGATATCGGCTGGTTCTGGACGCGCAATCCGTCTGTCGCCTCGGCGCTCCCGGGCGGCCGGGCGGTCACGGCAAAGTATGACGGCAGCGAGGACGTCAGCGTGTATCTCATGGCGACGCATACGACTGCCGGTGCGGTCCTTCCGGATGATTTTGAAGCGCCGGAGGGCTTCACGGTCAGGCAGCTGACGCAGTTCTGCTGGCGCGTGACCTGCAAGGCGGACAAGAGCTGGAAAGGCGAAAAGAAGAAGCTCACGCTGTACATGGACAAAGCCTGGACGTCGATCTTTGACCTTGGCACGGACTATACTGTCACCTTCTGTGCAGATGGGAATGAGCCGCGCGGGAAGGATGCGCCCGCGCCGTCCGTCATCGGTCAGCTCGCGGCCATCCCGGTGACGATCAACGGCCGGAAAAGGACCTGCTACATGGGCGTCGGCGAATACAACAACGGAAAATACGGCGTGCTGACGTCGAGCTCCATGGGTGGCCTGGAAAGCGCAGACATGCGGGCGCAGCTCGCGGTCGGCCTCTGGTGGCAGACCAGCTCGGGCGACGGTACGTACGATCTGACCGCGCTGAGCGCAGATGAGGTACAGACGGTCATTGCGCAGGTCGGCGAATTTCGCCTCACCGCGACTGCGGAAGGCGAACAGACCGGAACACTGAACTATACAGAAGATACGACCGTCACCGCCGGGATGCCCTGCCAGCGGATCTACACGCTGACGGGCGCGGACAAGGGCAAATGGCGCTTCGAGGCCAGCTGCACGGTGGACGGCGAGCCCATGACGGCCTCCGGCACCATCACCCGCACGGTTGCGACAGCGCATGCACTGAAGCCGGAGCAGTGCAAAACAGTCAAAGCGATCAACGAGGGACTGAAAAACGTCATTCAGGACATCGAGTCCGGTGAACACGTGATCACCGTCGACCTGCGGAGCACAGGAGAAGAATATCATGCGGAGAACCCGGACAGCAGCGCCTATCGCGGCCAGATCGTGATCCCGGACATCAAGCAGAACAATGTCGATGTGTCGGTGGAGTTCCGGGGCGCGAGGGGCGGTACCACGCTGATCGGCGGTATCCAGTCGGAGACGGCGGCCTTCAGCGTCAGCAATGTCAACTTTATCGGGAACGGCAGTGGCAGCCAGAAGTGGGAGGTGGATAATGTTAACCCGAATGGCGGCGCGCCCAACGAGGCGTTCCGTGGAAACAGCCGGGCCAACGCAAGAGACTGTACGTTCACCGGCTACTACGTCGCCATCTCGTGTGGAAGGGAACTGCGTATGTGCGGGCGAAACAATACTTTTAGGAATAACCACATCGCGTGGAGGATCAGCACAGAGAACAAGAACGGCGGCAATCCCGATGCGCTGAACTGCGTATTTGAAGACAATGAATACGCGATCTGGGTGGAAAGCTTCCATTTTATGCCCAGCTTTTACGCGCCGACCGGCTGCACGTTTACAGACAACGGATGTGACGTGCGCAACAGCGACCGCTGGTGGTTCATCCCCGGCAACTACTTTAGGCATAACGGAAACCCGGGCCCGGTGAATGAGATCGGCGGCGGCAGCGGCAATACCTATTGCTACCCCATGGCTTCGGGCGGGACCGTGGATTACAGGCAGTTGGATGCAGCTGGCGACACCGTCTCCAATGCGAATACCAGAACGTACCAGACGCCCGAAAGCGCGCTGGACGGCAAGACCCTCAAGGTCGCGAGCGCCGAAGCCGATACCATTCTTGCGACCTTCTCCTTTGCGGATACAGCCGCGGCGCAGACGGAGCAGGCGCAGACCAGACCCGTGCTGCGCGCACGGATGCTGCGCGCACGGATGCTGCGCAGTGCGGTCGAGCCTTCGTTTGACGCGACGGTCAGCGTCGACCGCTCCGACGCGTCGAAGATCGTCTTCCACATGGAAGATCCCTGCAAGCAGGTCACTGTCTCGCTGCCCTGCGAGTTCAAGGACGGCACGGTCAAGCTCGGCCAGACCGAGATCCCGGACGCGAAGTTTGACGGCCAGACCGTCTCCTTCCAGACGAAAAAAGCGGGCACCTACGTCATCGAGAGCAAAACGCCCGTCCAGCCGAAGCCCGACGACGCCGTTACCGGCATCATTTCCGGCATCGTCGCCTCCGGCGCGCTGCAGCCCGGCGCGTCCGCCTCGCAGTTTGCCGACCTGACGAGTGGCAGCTGGTACTATGACGGCGTGCGCTACGCGCTGGAAAACGGCCTCATGACCGGCACGTCCGCGCGGACCTTCGCGCCTGACCGGCCCGTGACCCGCGCCATGCTCGTGACCATCCTCTGGCGGCTCGCGGGCGAGCCCTATGGCCGCGTCAGCCCGTTTGAAGACGTGCTGCCGGGCAGCTGGTACGCGCAGGCGGTCAGCTGGGCCTATGACAAGGGCATCGTCACCGGCGTGACCGCGACGAGCTTCCAGCCCGGCGCGCCCGTCACGCGCGAGCAGCTGTGCGCCATCCTGTGCCGCTACGCGGCCCTGACCGGCAAAAATACCGCTGCCTCCGCGTCTTTGGACGCCTTTACCGACCGCGCGCAGGTCTCCGCCTACGCGGAAGCGTCCGTCCGCTGGGCGCTGCAGGCCGGGCTCCTGACCGGCGTGGGCGACGGCCGCCTCGCCCCGCGCAGCGGCGCGACCCGCGCGCAGCTGGCCGTCCTGCTGCAGCGGTTTGCAGGTCTCAAGTAACATTTTTGCCCCCTCATCGGCTCCGGGACTGCCTGTTGGCCCGGAGCCGATTTTTCCTGTTGCAAAGTCCGGCAGGGTTGGGTATAATACAGGCATAAAATACACAGGAGGTCATTTTTTATGGCTGCAAAGATCGAAAAAACCACCATCATCGGTGACGTTCTGGATATCGCCCCGGAGACCGCTCCGCTGTTCATGGCCATCGGCATGCACTGCCTGGGCTGCCCGTCCTCCCGCGGCGAGACCGTGGAGGAAGCCTGCATGGTCCACGGCGTCGACGCCGACGCCTTCCTCGCGCAGGTCAACCGCTTCATCGAGGCGAACGAAGAGGCTGAAAAGGCCAAGTAACATTCTGCTCCGAAAGGAAGGGCGGCCGCTGGCCGCCCTTTTGCGTGATGGCTATGAAAGTACCGATCTCCAACCGTCTGCTCCTGTGCGCGGCCCTGGTGCCGCCCGGCTCGCGCGCGGCCGACATCGGCACGGACCACGGATATCTGGCTGTGCACCTGCTGCGCGAGGGCGTCTGCCCCTTCGTCACCGCGGCGGACCTGCGCGAGCAGCCGCTGCAGAAGGCGCGGGAGAACGCCGCCCGCTTCGGCGTGGCGGACCGGATGCAGTTCCTGCTCTCCGACGGCCTGCAGAGCATCCCGCCGGACGCGGCCGGGACCATCGTCATGGCCGGGATGGGCGGCGATCTGATGGTGCGCATTTTAGAGGCTGCTCCGTGGGTCTGCGACGCGCGCTATACGCTCATTCTGCAGCCGCAGAGCGCCGGGCAGGCGCTGCGGCAGTATCTGGCCGGGCACGGCTTTTTGATCGAGCGCGAGGCGCTGGCGCAGGACGGGCATTTTCTCTATACGGTCCTGCGCGCGAAAAAGGGAACCATGCCCCCGCTCACGCCGGGGCAGCAATACGCCACGCCGCAGCTGCTTGCCGAGGGCGGGCCGCTGCTGGGCGCGTACCTTGCCCGCATCGAGGCTGCCCTTGCAGGCACTGTCCGCGGCCTGCAGAAGGCCAGCGAGCCCGAAAAGCTCCGCTATTACCAGACCGCGCTTGCGGAAATCCAGGAAATGAGGAAACACCATGACGACTGTCCGTGACCTTTACAACGCCCTGTTCGCCTTCGCCCCCGCGTCCATGAAATACGACTGGGACAACGTCGGTCTGCTCTGCGGGCATTTTGACGCGCCGGTCGATACCGTCCTCGTCGCGCTCGACCCCATGCCCGACGTCATCGACGAGGCAAAAAAAGTCGGCGCGCAGTGCATCGTGACGCACCACCCGCTCATTTTTGACGCGCCGCGCGCCATCAACGACGAAAGCTATACCGGCCGCTGCATCCTCGCGCTGGCGGAAGCGCACATCGCCGCGATCAATTTACATACGAATCTCGACGTCTGCCCCGGCGGCGTCAACGACGTGCTGGCCGAAACGCTCGGCCTCGCGGACGTCTCCGTCCTGGACCCCATCGGGCAGGACGCGCAGGGCCGCCCCTACGGCCTCATCCGCACCGGGATGGTACAGGCGCAGAGCCTCGCGGCGTTCGCCGCGTTCGTAAGATCGGCGCTCGGCTGCCCCGGCCTCCGGTTCGCCGACGCAGGCAGGCCCGTGCGCCGTGTCGCCGTCGGCGGCGGCAGCTGCGGCGGCGCGATCGACGAAGTCCTCGCCGCGGGCTGCGACACGCTCGTGACCGCGGATCTCAAATACAATCACTTTGAGGAAGCGAAGTACCGCGGCCTGAACCTCCTCGACGCGGGACACTTTGAGACGGAAAACCCCGTCTGCGCGGTTCTCGCGCGCATCCTGCGCGAAGCGCTGCCGGAGCTGACCGTCCTGCGCGCGCAGGACCACAAAGATGAAACGCAATTTCTCTGAAGTGGTTGACCTGCGCCGTATGGCTGTGATAAAATAGCAAAAGATATATTTGTAACGAAGGGAAGAACACCACATGTCCGGACATTCCAAGTGGCATAACATTCAGAAAACCAAGGGCGCGCAGGACGCCAAGCGCGCGGCTGCCTTCACGAAGATCTCCAAGGAAATGATCGTGGCCGTCAAAGAGGGCGGCGGCATCGCCGACCCGGCGTACAACTCCCGCCTTGCCACCGTCATCACCAAGGCCAAGGCCGCCAACATGCCGAACGACAACATCAAGCGCGTGCTCGAAAAAGCAGCCGCGTCCGGCAGCGGCGACAACTACGAGACCATCACCTACGAGGGCCATGGCCCCTGCGGCGTCGCCGTCATCGTCGAGACCATGACCGACAACCGCAACCGTACCGCGGGCAGCGTCCGCCATCATTTCGATAAGTACGGCGGCAGTCTCGGCACCAACGGCTGCGTCAGCTGGTCGTTCGACCGCAAGGGCGTCATCGTCATCGACAATGAAGACGAAGAGCTCGACGAGGATACCGTCATGATGGACGCGCTCGACGCCGGCGCCGCCGATTTCCAGCCGGAAGAGGGCTGCTTCACCGTCTATACCGACCCCGACTCCATCAACGACGTCGCCAAGGCGCTCGAGGACAAGGGCTATAAATTCGACTCCGCCCAGATCGAGATGGTCCCCCAGACCTACCAGAAGCTCGAAAAGCAGGAAGACCGCGACAACATGGAAAAAATGCTCGACCTCTTCGAAGAAGACGACGACGTCCAAAACGTCTGGCACAACTGGGATCAGGAGTAAGCAGAAAACGCGTATAATCAATAAAGAGAAGAAAAGGCAGCGGAGAGATCCGCTGCCTTTTTGCTGCGGCGGGTTCCACCACTCAGGACATTCGGGCCAGCTCCCCTGAAAGGGGAGCCTGGGGTAAGGAAACCGCCCGGCAGCTTAGCTGCCGGGCAGCTTGGTGTTAGCCTCTGGTTTCCTGGGAGATGGCGCGGATGGCGTTCAGGGCGAAGCCGTGCTCTTCGAGCGTGATGACGCTTCCGCAGTACGGGCACTTCGCGCTGGCGTTGATCTCCAGCGGCGCGCCGCAGTGCGGGCAGCTGACGGTCTGCATGTTGCCGCCCGCTTCGGTCTTCGTGCCGGTCGGCCGGACGAGATCCCACTCGTAGGTCATGAACTTCTCCTTGTTCCGGTCGCCGGAGACAAGGCTGCCCGTTGCGTCGTCGAGCGTGTAGTCGACGATGCGGGTCTTCAGCCGGGCGACGAGCACGTCGTTGCCGCCCTCCTGGCACCAGCCGCGCAGGTCGACGGACAGAACGGCGATGCGCTCGACGTAGTTCGTCTGGCCCTTCTGCTTCTTGCGCTGCAGCTGGTTATCCATCTGGGTGAAGAAGGCGTCGGTGCAGTACGGACGGATGGGCGAGATGTCCTTCTTCTGCCAGCAATCCTGCATCTGGACGTAGAGGTTCGAGAGCTTCGAGGTGAGCTCGGTCTCGTCGAAGGCTTCGTCGAGCTGCGTGTACTCGCTCATCGGCTTCAGCTTGCGGTTCGCAGCCGCGGACCAGCTGACGCCGCCGCCGGCCTTGCGCTTCTTCTTGCCGCCCACGTTCGTAGTGACGAAGGCCACGATCAGGATGATGCCGATGACCCAGAAGCTGAGCCCGAGCGTCCCGCCGTCGGAGGAATCGGCATACGAGTCGCTATCCCAGTCAGAGCTGTCCCAGCTGGAATCGGAGCTGCTCCAGTCGGAGGAATCGCCAAAGTCGGAGTCGCCGGAATAATCGCCGAAATCTGCGCCCGCCGGCAGCGCCGCGATCAGCACAAGCATCACGCACAGCGCCAGCGCCAGCAGACGCTTGAACCATGTTTGTTTCATCAGGTTACCCCTTTCTCATTTTCTTTCTGCTGCCAGTATAACACCCCGACCTGCCGGATGGCAAGCAAAACAAATGCCCGCCGAAAACTTTCGGCGGGCATTGCGGATGCGCTTATAATTCCTGATAGACCGCTCTGGCGCCGCCGATGTACTTCGGGCGCGTGCGGGCGCAGAGGATATTGGCTTCGCCGATCTTCTTGATCGACAGCCGGACCGGGATAGCCACCCGGCGCAGGTGCATGCCGATGAGCGTGCCGCCGATGTCGATGCCGGCGTCGGCCACGATCGTCTCGACGAGGACCGGATCCTTGAAGTTCGCCCACGCGGTCATGGCGAACGAGCCGCCCGCGTGCAGCTGCGGGATAGCGTTGACGATCTCAAAGCCGTGTGATTCGGCCACGGCGCGCTCGACGACGAGCGCGCGGTTGAGATGCTCGCAGCACTGCACGGCAAGCTCGATGCCCTGCGCCTGCAGCACCGGATAGATGCCCGCGAACGCGGCCTGCGCCGCCTCCAGACTCGAGCCCTTGCCGATGCGCGCGCCGACCATCTCGCTCGACGAGCAGCCGACGACAAAGATCTTGCCGGGCTTCAGCTTTGCGGCCTCCAGCAGCTCCGTGACGGCCTGCCGGGCCTGCGCGGTCAGTTCTTCATACATGTGTTATTCACCCTTCCAGAATGCTTTGTGGATCTCCGGGACCTTGGAAAGCGCGGTATAGAGCAGCACGGACAGCACGATGCCGATGGCCGCCTGCACCAGATTGTTGGGGATGGACGCCGCGGCGGACAGGCCCTTGCCCAAGATCAGCGCCTTGTAGCCGAAGTAGCCCAGCACCATCACGACCTCGGACGGCAGCTCGATCACAGCCAGACGCCAGAACGGGATCTTCTCGCCCTTCTTCAGCAGCGGCCGCAACAGCAGCGCTGCGATCAGCGCCACAAGGCCCTTGATCAGGAACGTACCGGGGACATAGTGGGCATATCCGGCCAGCAGATCGGCCAGACCGCTGCCGATCCCGGCGGCAAAGAGGCCGTACCACGGGCCGAGCACCAGACCGGCAAGCAGGCACATGCACTCACCGAGATTCGTATAGCCCGCCACGGTCGGGATCTGCACGATCATCGTCGCCACGCAGCAAAGCGCCGCGAACATCGCGCTCAAAACCAGCTTCCGGATCGTTTCATTTTTCATCGTCAGGGAACCTCTCTTCCAAAGAATACCCTGATTATAGCCGATTCTGATTCTATAAAAAGACGCAAAAACCGATATTTTTTTAGGTACAGTTTTTCCCGGACGGCCGCATCAGCCCCGGCACGCGGCAGACCGCCTGCTCCAGCAGCACGGCCAGCACGATCCCCGCCGCGAAGCCGTACCACAGCCCAAGGATCCATCCGGCGAGCAGGCACAGGCTGTCGCCAAAATTCAGATAACCGGTCATAATGGGGATCTGGATCACCATCGTCGCCACGCAGCTGAGCGCCGCGAACATCGCGCTCAGAACCAGCTTCCGGATCGTCTTGGAGGTCTCAGATGATGCGGCCGAGGCCCGCGGTCTTCGCGGCCTGGGCAGCGCGGCGCAGGGCGGAGACGGGCTCGCCCTCGAGGAAGTAGGCGTACATGTCGAGGATCATCCCGGCCAGCTCCGAATCAGCCTCCAGACCGGAGACCTCCTTCAGGACCTTCGCCGCTTCTTCCTTCGACTGCTCGACGCCCGCCTCATTCAGATAGCGGTACACCGCGCCGGCTGCGCCGACGGCGATATACGCGGGCTTCACGCCCTGCTCGAGGCACAGCAGGCTCGAGCCGATCAGGCGGTCGGCCGCGCCGAGCTTCCGCGTCGGGTCGCCGCCGACACGCTTGCAGGTATCCTTCAGCGCGGCGTTGCGGAAGCGGCCGAGCAGGTCCGTGATGTGGAGCATCAGGCCGTCCAGCTCGACGCCGTACTTCTTGGAAAGCGCCAGCGCGCTTTCCAGCATGGCGTTCTGGACAATCGTCAGGACCTCGGGATCGTCGATGGACTGGTAGATATACTTCCGGCCCTCGTAGCCGCCCAGGTATGCGCAGGTCGCATGGCCCATGTTGTGGACGTACAGCTTGCGCTTGATATAGAAGTCAAACGGCTCGAACGGGACCATGTTCGTGATCTCGGGGATCTCGCCCTTGAACGCGGCCTTGTCGACGGGCAGGAAGCCGTAGCGCTCGACGCAGACGCGCATCGGGTCGCCGTCCTTCATTTCTTCCGTCTGCACGGGGACCATGCGGCCAATGGAGGCCTCGACCAGGCCGACCTTCTCGTCGAAGTGCTTCTTTTCTTCGTCGGTCAGCAGGTCCTTCAGCATGCCCTCCATGACCTTGTTCGCGTCCATCAGGTTTTCGCAGATGATGATGTTGAGCGGACGGTCGTCCCGCGCCCAGCGCTTTCTGAGGCCCGCGACGATGTTGCCAACGATGAACTTGAGAATTCTCGCACCGACCGCCGTCGCCATGATGTCGCAGTTGGCAATGGCTTCGGAGGCCGCCTCCTGATCGTTGCCGTTGACCGCGGTCACGTGCTCGATCGTGACGTCCTCATGCCCCTCGCTCGAGACATAGCGGACGGGGTACTGCTTCTTTTCCTGCAGCGCCTTGACCACGGGCTCCGCCACGTCGATGAACGTGACCTCGTAGCCGGACTGGCTGAGCGTCGCGCCGATAAAGCCGCGGCCGATGTTGCCGCCGCCGTACATAACTGCCTGTTTCATAGTGATTCTGACCCTCTTTTTTTATTTCTTGCCGTACAGCTCGTACAGCTTCAGGACTTCATCCTTCGTCTTCACGCCGTCGGACGCGCTGACCTCGCTGAGGGAGGCCGCCGCGCTGCAGGCGCCGAGCTTCAGCGCCTCCGGCAGCGGCATATCCGTCTCCGCCGCGTACAGAACGCCCGCGCAGAACGCGTCGCCCGCGCCGACGGTGCCCTTGATATAGCCCTTCGGGAGCTTCAGGCTCTCAAACTCATAGTAATTGCCGTTCTCGTCCATGCCGCAGCCGATCTCCGGGCAGTGGATGACGGCCCACTTCGCAACGCCCAGCTCGTGGAGCTTCTGCAGCGCGGCCTTCATGTTTTCCACATGCAGCACGCCGTCTTCTCCGCGGAGCAGCACGCCCGTGGTCTGCTGGGTCTCAAGCTCGTTGATGATGCAGTAGTCGGTGTATTTGAGCGCCGGGGTCACGAGCCGCGCAAAGCGCTCGCCCGCCTCGGAGACGACGTCGATGGACGTCTTCATCCCGGCCTTCTGCGCCCGGTGCAGGAGCCGTGCCATCTTCGTGCCGTATTCCGCGTCCGGCTCGTCCAGATGCGGCAGCAGCAGGATATAGCCGATGTGGAAGATATCGACGTCGAGCTTATCCCAGTCGATGTCGTCCTCGCCGTAGTAGGCGTTCGCGCCCGCGTGCTGGAAGAAGGTGCGCTCCTTCGTCTGGTTGTTGGACATGACCGCGGTAAAGGACGTGCGGCCGTTGCGCTTGACCATGGAAAGGTCGATATTCTTGTATTTTCCCATCTCCTGCAGGACGAAATCGCCCTCGGCGTCATGCCCGGCAAAGCCGGAGGCCACGAGCGGAAGCTGGGGATCGAGTCTTGCGAGGTCCGAAATGGTGTTGCAGACCGAGCCGCCGGTGGACTGCTTGATGCCCTCGGTGATGTGCGTCAGCTCATTCTGCTTCGGCCAGGTCTCAATGGGATAGGTAATATCCACGATCATATTACCCGCGCAGCAAATTCCTTTTTTCATACTTCCTCCCTGTGTTTTTGCAGAACCTGGGCTGGAACTCCGGCCCATCCGGCAATTCTGCCTTGTTTTTCTGCTCTGATACTGTTATTATGAGGGACAAGGGCAGGCTTATCACCGATAAATCTGCTTCCACATCCCGACAATGATGCGATTTGGTGAAAATATGGAACTGTACAACGAATATGAGCTGATCTCGCACTCCAAACTGGCCGACTGCTCGATGTTCATCGTCGACATGGTCTACCGCCCCATGCACCTGCACAAGGAGATGGAGCTGTGCTACATTCTGAGCGGCACCTGCCGCGTCAGTACCGACCGGCAGAGCTTCACCGCCGGTGCCGGCGGCGTTCTGCTCTTTGACGCGGGTGCGGGCCATGAGATCTGGGCCGTGGGCGCGCCCGCGCGGATCCTGACGCTGCAGCTGTCGCACGGCTTCTGCAGCCGCTTCTATCCGCAGATCCGCAACGTCCGCTTCGGCTGCCGCCTGCTCTCCGACTGCCTGTCGGAGCTTTCCCTGCACACGCTGCAGCATGCCATGCTGCAGGCGTTTTCCGAATACCTGCTCGACTCGCCGCAGGCCATGTTCGCCTGCATGGCGCAGATCCACGCGATCTTTGCGCTTTTGCTGCAGGGCGTGCCCTACCGCGTGCTGAGCGACACGGAAAACACCACCCAGACACGCAACGCCGAGCGCATGCACCGGATCCTGCACTATCTCGAGACGCATTATTCCGAACCCGTCCGCCTCAGCGAGATCGCGAAGACCGAGGGGCTCACGCAGACGTACCTGTCGCACCTGTTCCGCGAGCAGCTGCATATCCCGTTTCAGGAGTATCTGGCCCGGCTCCGGCTGGAGGCGGCCATGCTGCTGCTGCGCCAGTCCGACACGACGCTGACCGACGCGGCCTATGCCTGCGGCTTCTCCGACCCCAAGTATCTCAACCAGAGCTTTTTGAAAAACCTCGGCATGACGCCCCGGCAGTGGCTGCAGGAAAACCGTCCCGCCCCCACCGGCGAGGCGCAGTCCAAGGAGGATTCCCGCACGGCCCAGCATATCCTGACGCCCGACGAATGCCGGGCGCTGCTGGACGCGTACGGGATCGAGCCGGATCAGATCTTCAGGATCTTCAGTTCTTCGCCGCTGGCGTAGGCTTTTTCCATGATGCGCTGGACGTGGACCGCGTCGGATGCGGGGACGACGAGCGGCTTGTCATTCAGGATGGAGTCCGAGAAGCTCTCGATCTCGCGGGTGTACATGTTGCCGAAATCGCCCGGGATCTCGATGCCCGCGTCGTCCGCGTGCGTCTGCTCGGCCGAATAGGCCACGTTTTTGTCAATGAACACGGCGTTCAGCTTGCCGCCGTCGATCTGGCCGATCATCGTGTCGCCCAGCAGACGGCCCTTCGTCCCGAAGAACTCCACGCGCCACTTCGACGCCTCGTCCGGAATATTGAAGTTCGACTGCACGACGCACTGCGCGCCGTTTTCCATCCGCATGAGGATGGTGGACGTGTCCTCCACGTCATACTGCGGCTCCGGGAAGGCGATCTTCTCGTTCATGGACGCGACCTCGGTCACGCGCATGCCGGTGATGTACTCCATCAGGTCGATCGTGTGCACCGACAGGTCCATCATCGCGCCGCCGCCCGCCTTGGCCTTGCACTGCCGCCAGTTGCCGGGCTCGTAGGGAAGCCAGAGGGTGAACTGCGAATAGCCGGACACGACCGTGCCGATCTTGCCATCGGCGATGGCCTTTTTCATGCTCATCACGTGTGAGCCGAAGCGCATCATGAAGCCGGCCGCGATCTTCACGCCCTTGCTTTCACAATACTCGATGACCTCCTGACCCTCGTCGGACGTCATGGCCAGCGGCTTTTCGATCAGGATATCCTTGCCGTAGTCGGCAGCCAGCTTCGCCTGCTTCGCGTGCAGGACGATGGGCGTGGCGATATAGACCGCGTCGACCTCCGGGTCGGCCAGCAGGTCCTCTTCCTTCGTGTAGCCGCGCTTGGCGCCGTATTTCTGGCGGATTTTCTCGACCTGCTCAGCGTTGATGTCCATGACGGCGATCAGCTCCGCGTTCTTCGCCAGCATCATCCCCAGGATCGTTCTGCGGTCCGCAATGCCACCCGCGCCGATGACGCCCCAACGTAATTTTTTCATATGTCTCGCTCCTTTGCAAATCCATAAGCCGCTGTCCGCGGTTATTTTTATTGTACCACACCTCCGCCCCAATGGAAAGAGAATTCCACCCAAAAACCAAAAATCCAACAACAATCCACAAGTATGCCAGAAAAAAGGCTCCCCTTTCAGGGGAGCCTTTTATGTGGGCTTTTTGCGGTCCCAGAGTTCGCTCAGGAGGGTGGCGCCGAGGACGAGGGCGGCGCCGGCGAGGCCGGCGGGGGAGAGGGGCTCGTGCAGCACGAGGGCGGAGAGCAGCAGGGCCGTGATGGGGTCGAGGTAGCTCATCAGCGCGACGGTCTGCGTGGGCAGGCACACCATGGCACCAAAATACAGCGCGTAGGGGATGGCCGTGTGCGTCAGCGAGACGAGCAGCATCAGTCCCGCGGACAGCGGCGTGACCCGCAGCCCGGCGAAGCCGCCCGTCAGCAGCAGATACGGCACGAGCACCAGCCCGGCCGCGCCGAGCTGGACGATGGTCTTGTCATAGGCGTCGACAGGGCCGAGATATTTGCGGTTGACAGCGGTGATGAGCGCGTAGAGGACGGCCGAGCCCAGCGCGAGCGCGATGCCCGTCATCGCGCCGTCATTCAGCTCGCTGCCGTCCAGCACGCCGGAGACCAGCACCATGCCGAGCGCCGCGAGCAGCACGCACACGATCTGCCGCCCGGTCAGCTTTTCCTTGAACAGCAGCGGCGAAAACGCGATGAGCAGCACCGGGGCCATATAGTAGCAGAGCGTGGCGACGGCGATGGTCGTATAGCGGTAGGCCTCAAACAGCAGCATCCAGTTGAAGCCGATCATACCGCCGGAGATGAGCAGGGCGGGCAGATACCGCCGCAGGGCGGCAAGGTCCGGCTTTCTGCCGCGCAGACGCTGCAGAAGCAGCAGAAGAACACAGCCGAGCAGCCCGCGGAAGCAGGCAATGACCGCGCTCGGCAGATCGATGAACCGGCGCAGCAGGCCGATGGTCCCAAAAACAAGCATGCTCCCGGCAAATGCGAGCCGGGCATGCCCGGAGGCGGAAGATCTCATACGTTCACTTCCCGATAAAAGCCAGATTCAGATCGACGTCGCCGTCGATGCCGTCGACACTGCCGTCACTGGTGTACTGCCAGAGATCAAAGTCGTAGGTGAAGGACGGCGTGTCGTTGTATTCGGCGAGCCAGAAGGTGTAGCCCTGCAGGCTCGGCAGGTGCAGCTCCTCATAGCCCAGCTGCTGGTTGAAATACAGCCCGGCCTGATAGCCTGCGGCCTCAATCTCCGAGCAGAAGGTATCCGTCACGGTCGTGAGCGAGGTCAGGTCCATCGCGTCGCTGCGGGCGTCGGCCCCGATCTTCTCCCAGTCGAAAAACACGGGGTAGGCGAGCTGATAGCCGGAGATCTTATCCAGCACGAAGCGGGCTTCCTCGCGTGCCTCCTGCTCGTCCATGGCCTGGGAGAAGAAATAGACGCCCACGTCGAGCCCGGCGTCGATGGCACCGGCGAGATTCTGCTCAAAATACGCGTCCTCCTGGATGGAGCCCTCGGTATAGCCGCGGTAGCCCACGCGGAGAATGGCAAACTGGACGCCGCTGGCGGCGACGCGCTGCCAGTCGATGTCCTGCTGGTGGGCGGAGACGTCGATGCCGATCTGGCTGGTCACGGTGCTGCTCTCATAGCGGAGAAATTCGCCGTCGCGGTAGAAGCAGGCGGGATCGTATGTATTTTTCGGGGTGTTGTCCGCCGTCTCCGGCGTCGGGGTGATGGCGCTGGGCTGGTCGGCGTCCTTGGCGCTGACGGTGGCATTCGCGCCGTAATGGAGGAGCCGGTCGGCCAGCGCGGCGAGGCCCCACAGGACGAGCGCGATCAGCAGCACCAGAATGAAGATCATCAGAAGCCGCGAGCGGCGCGCCCGTTTGCTTGTTTGACGCATGATTCGTTCCTCTGTTACAAAATGATACATAATTATAGCATATCCAGCGCAAAAAGCCAAGACGCTTGTTTGCCGGATGGCGGAGACTTGCCTTTTTCCGGGAACTGTGATATCATACATAAATTACAGCCCGGATACAAACGGACAGGAGGTGCGCGCATGGATCATATGGAACGCAGGCAGAACGAGGAGCTGATGGAGGCGCGGCGTCTGCGCCGGCAGGAGCAGAAGCGGAAGCTGCTGATGCGCCAGCGCGTGCTGGCGGCGGTACTGCTGGTGATCTTTGTGCTGTCGCTGATCCTTATCCTGCGCGGCTGCCGCAATCGGCGCGAGCATCCGGAGCTCTACGCGAAAAAGGACACCACGCTGCAGCTCGAGACGGAGCCGGATACCACCGTGACCATCTCCGCCGTCGGCGATATCATGATCACGGACGAGCTGCTCGCCGACGCGAAGCAGCCGGACGGCAGCTATAACTTTGCCGAGAGCTTCGCGGCCGTGTCCGGCTATACGCTCTCGTCCGATCTGACGATCGGGAATCTCGAGTGCAATTTCTGCGGCGCGCCCTATGCCGGCAAGCCGGATTACCGCGCGCCGGAGTCGCTGGCGACGACGCTTTCGACCATCGGCTTTGACCTGCTGCAGACGGCGAACACCTGCTCCATCCAGAACGGCCTGTCCGGCCTGCAGAGCACGATCAGCTATCTGACGAATGCCGGCATCGACCACGCGGGCACCTACGCCGACGCCGCGGAGCGCGCGGCCAACAACGGCGTGGTGATCAAAAATGTCAGCGGGCTGAAGGTAGCGATCATCGCCTATACCAAGGGCCTCGGCGGTCTGCAGCTGCCGGAGGGCGCGGAGTACGCGGCGAATCTGCTTTACAAGGACTACAGCACGGACTATGAAAAGCTCGACACGCAGGCGCTGCTGCAGTCGGTGGACGCGGCGAAGGAGCTCAAGCCCGACGTCATCCTCGTGATGCTCCACTGGGGCAGCGAGGCAACGCTCGAGGTGACGAAGACGCAGCAGTCGCTGGCAAAGCAGCTCTTTGAGCGCGGCGCGGATGCGATCCTGGGCACGCACAGCCATCTGGTCGGCAAAATGGAGACCATGGACGTGACGACGGACGACGGCAAGGACAAGACCTGCTTCGTCGCCTACAGCCTCGGCAATTTCTTCTCCAGCCAGGACAGCAGCTATGCCTCCGGCTGTGAATCGTCGGTCATTTTGAACCTGCAGTTCACCAAAAACGGCGAGACCGGCGAGACGGCGCTGACCGGCGTCAACTACACGCCGCTGTACCTCATGGACCGCGGCTCCGGCGCGGACGGCGCGCAGTATGAGATCCTCCCGATCCGCACGGCCATCGCCTCCGGCCTCTTCCCGGACGACACGCAGACCCTGACCGACGCCATCAGCCGCCTGCGCACCCGCACGGAGTCGGATTTTGACTCGGGTAAGTAAAGAGAACTTCTATAAAGGACCAACAAGCAGCCCGATGTCCGGGCTGCTTGTTTTATGTGGAGAGCTGGCGTCCCTCCCCCCCAAAAAGGCTCCCCTGGAAGGGGAGCTTTTGGGAGCAACGCAGGGGGGCGTCAAAAGCGCTTTTGGATCTCGGTATTGCCTTGGGTCAGGATCTGGTCGGCGGTGGGGCCGAGGGTGCGGCGGAGGAGGGCCTGCTCGTCCAGGCCGCCCTGCGCGTGCAGGACGCGGTAGGCCCCGGCGTCGCTGCCGCAGGCGATCCTTGCCCCCTGCGCCGCGGCGTCGCGGACGGCTTGCTGCTGGAATGCCAGCAGCGGACGCAGCGCCGCGTCCGGGAAGCGGCCGTCGCCGATCAGATTGCCGATGGTCACGAGCGTCGGCACCCAGACGGCATGGCTTTCCGCCAGCTGGCTGCGCGTCTCGGGCGAGAGATAGGCCCCGTGCTCGATCGAGTCGACCCCGGCAGCCAGCGCGGCGCGCACGGCGCTGTCGCCGTTGGCGTGCGCCATGACGGAAAAGCCCTCGTCATGGGCACCGGCGATCATGTCCGCGATCTCGCCCGGCGCAAGCGGCTCGTCGGTCAGGACGCCGTAGTGCGCAAAGTCCATGAGGCCGGAAATCATGATCTTAATAAAGTGCGCGCCCGCGGCTTTGGCCGCGCGCACGAGCGCGCGGTATTCCGCCGGTGTGGAAAAGCCACGGCCGATGAAGCTGCCGTAGTGGCCGGCCTTGTAGATGGGGAAGCAGGGGGTGCGGTAGCGGATGCCGTATTCCGGCGCAAGCTTCGCGGCCAGCGCGCCCGCGCCCCAGCGGTCGCCGCCGTCGCGCAGGTAGGTATAGCCCAGCGCCTGATACTGCGCGAGCGTTTTTCGGATGAGTGCCTCCTGCGGTGCAGCCTTGTGCCGCGCAATGGATTCCCTCCAATTTACGCCGTCCAGCACCATATGAATATGACAGTCGAACATTTCCGTTACGCCTTTCCCGGCACGCAGTGCCGCTCGATGGCGAGCGCCGCGCCATCCTCGTCGCAGGAGGCTGTCACTTCATCGGCAAGCGCCAGAATTTCTGGGCACGCATTTGCCATGGCCACGCCAGTCCCTGCCATTTTGATCATGCTCCTGTCGTTCAGTCCGTCGCCGATGGCCATCGTCGCTGCCATCGGCAGGCCGAGATACGCTGCCAGAGACGCAATGGCCTCGCCCTTGTTGGCGTGCGCGTCGTTGATCTCAATGTTGCAGGGCATGGACGTGCTGACGCTCAGGCAGGGGAAACGCTCCGCGAGGTCGGTGAGCAGCCTGCCGCGCAGCGCATCGTCCGGTGTGAACAGCTGCAGCTTCTGGACGCTCCGGTTCTGCTCCCGCAGATACGCCTTGAGCTCGTCGACCGGCGTGCGCAGACTGCGCACCATGCGCAGCGAATGATCGATGGGGACAAATGCAGCGGCGTTTTCCTGCATGCTGCGCGTCATCCAGCCCCAGTTGTCCTGATAGCAGTCGTAGATCACGGGGAAGCCGTCGAGATACTCCAGGACCCGCAGCGCCGTTTCCAGCGGGATTTCCGCCGTGCTGACGGCTTTTTTCTCGCGGATATCATAGACCTGCGCACCGTTGATGGTGATGGCGAAGTGCAGAAACGGCAGCTTCTGAATGACCTCGGGCATACCGGTAAAAAAGCGGCCCGTCGTCGGTACGATCTCGACGCCAGCTCCCGCCGCGGCATAGAGCGCATCACGGGTGCGCAGCGTCAGCTCCTTCTGGGAATTCAGCAGCGTCCCGTCCAGATCGAGCGCCAGCAGCTTCACAGGCTCCATAAACAATTCTCCCCGTTTCATCGGTTTTTCGCCCCCATGATAGCAGAAACACGGAACAAATGCAAGAAGCGCGTGATTTCCGGCGGAAGCTGTGATAGAATAGGCGCAGAAACCCCTTGAAGGAGGAATTTTATGCTTTTATCCGCAGAACAGCTTTCCATCAATTTCGGCAGCCGTCAGCTGCTGCAGGATGTGGATTTTTATCTCAACGAGGGGGACAAGACCGGCGTCATCGGCATCAACGGCACCGGCAAATCGACGTTTCTGAAGGTGCTGGCCGGGCTCGTGCAGCCGGACAGCGGGCGCATCTCGCGCCGGCCGAACCTGCAGGTGAGCTATCTGCCGCAGAACCCGGAGATGGACGACGACCGGACGATCCTGGAGCAGGTCTTCGCCAGCATGCCGCCGCAGTTCCGCGCGCTGAACGAATACGAGGCAAAGGCGATGCTGACGAAGCTCGGCCTCGGCGAGACGGACCGGCGCATCGGCACGCTCTCCGGCGGCGAACGCCGCCGCGCGGCTTTGTGCGCGGCGCTCATCCATCCGGCGGACGTGCTGGTGCTCGACGAGCCGACGAACCACCTTGACACGGAGATGGTCGCCTGGCTGGAGGACTGGCTGCGGCGGTATAAGGGCGGGCTCGTCATGGTGACGCACGACCGGTACTTTCTTGAGCGCGTCGTGAACCACATCACGGAGCTCTCGCGCGGCAAGCTCTATCACTACGAGGCGAATTACTCCCGCTATCTGGAGCTGCGCGAGCAGCGCGCGCAGATGGCCGAGGCGTCCGAGCGCAAGCGGCAGTCGATCCTGCGCGTCGAGCGTGAATGGATCCTGCGCGGCTGCCAGGCCCGCAGCACCAAGAGCAAGGAGCGCATCGACCGCTATGAGGCCCTCAAAAACCAGAAAGCGCCGGAGCGCGACAGCACGGTGCAGCTGGCCGCGGCCTCGAGCCGGCTCGGCAAAAAGATCATCACGCTCGAGCACGTGTCGAAGGGGTATGACGGGCGGACGCTCTTTGCGGACTTCTCCTACGGCGTGCTGCGGACGGACCGCATCGGCATCGTCGGCCGCAACGGCGCGGGCAAATCGACGCTCCTGCGGCTGCTCGCGGGCGAGATTCAGCCCGACAGCGGCACGGTCGAGCTGGGCGAGACGGTCCGCATCGGGCATTTTTCTCAGGAGGGGCGCGAGCTGGACCTGAACCAGCGCGTGTACGACTGCATCCACGAGGTCGCCGCGCAGGTGAAGACCGACGAGGGGACCTTCTCGGCCAAGACGATGCTCGAGCGCTTTTTGTTCACGCCCGATCTGCAGCAGACGACGATCGGCCGTCTTTCGGGCGGCGAGCGGCGGAGGCTGTATCTGCTGTCAGTCCTGATGGCGGCGCCGAACGTGCTGCTGCTCGACGAGCCGACGAACGATCTGGACGTGACGACGCTCTCCATCCTCGAGGACTATCTGCAGAGCTTCCCCGGCCCGATCATCACGGTCTCGCACGACCGTTTCTTCCTCGACAAGATGGCGGACACCATTCTGGAGGTCCGGCCGGAGGGGCGCGTCGACATCTTCACCGGCAACTGGTCCGACTGGGCGCGCAAGCGCCGCCCGGCGGAGGAAAAGAAGCCGGAAAAGTCCGAAAAGACCGAAAAACCGCAGCCGGAGCGGCCGCGGGAGAAGAAGCTGAAGTTCTCGTATAACGAGCAGCGGGAGTTCGAGACGATCGACGCGGTCCTGGCGGAGCTGGAGGAGAAGCTCGCCGCCTGCCGCCGCGCGCAGGAAGCCTGCGGCAGCGATTACGTCCGGCTGCAGGAGCTGACGGACGAGCAGGAGCGGCTGAGCGCCGAACTTGACGAAAAGACGGAGCGCTGGGTCTACCTGAACGACCTCAAGGAGAAGATCGACGCGCAGAACAGCCAGGGGTAGCTGAAACAACATGCACAAAAATTACAAAAATCAGTAGGCAGATTTTCGGCAGCGTGCTATAATACAGACAGAAGAAAGTGGAAGCAACGTGGTCCCGGGATGCAAGAGGGTAAGGAGGCTTTTTCATGCATCTGAAAACAGTCAAGGTCCTGCTTTTTGTGCTGCTGGCGCTGACGCTGGCGAGTCTTTTGATCGGCTGCGGCGTATCGAAGCCGGTGTATTTCCTGTTTACGGCCTGCTTTGCGGGCGGGTACGCGCTGGTGTACCTCGCGCTTTGGCGCTGCCCCTTCTGCGGCAGGCGCCTCGGCCGCAGCGACGGCGAGAGCTGCCCGCACTGCGGAAAAAATCTCCTGTCCCCCGGCCGCAGCCGGACCTGAAAGGCTCCTCTCCCAGGGGCCGATTCCCCCTATCAGGGGGAAATGTCCCGAAGGGACAAAAGGG